>Ga0180217_1000724_pt1 | contig 45234 bp, 42 predicted proteins | sample eDN3rd37CBELigOP_FD_128521 | JGI IMG/M metagenome (GOLD analysis project Ga0180217, IMG submission 128521) | Enriched Organic Plus compost microbial communities from Emeryville, California, USA - eDNA 3rd pass 37_C BE-Lig OP (version 2) (version 2) ...
CAGCTGTTAATGACGGGTTATCAGCAGTGATTAAATAAGGTAATAATAATGTGATTAAAGCGATTCGTATAACCTGTTCTAACAATTGTGACCAAGCTGTAGCAGAAATAACAGCAATACCCTGTAAATATCCTCTTATAAGTCCTGAAAAAACTACAATTGGAACAGCTCCTAAACCAATATACAGCGTTAATCTCGTTGCTTCGTTATGTAAAAGTGTCCCGGATAAGTATGGTATAAACAAAAGAAGTAACGGTGTGAAAATAAGAATAGAAACGATTGACCATCTTGAAGCTGTTTTCATAACAGCTTTTAACTGGTTGTCCCTTCGTTTGGCATGCAGTTCTGCGATTATTTTTGCTACCGCAATAGGAATACCTATTGATAGTAATGAAACGAAAAAGATAAAGGCTGGATAGGCAGTCATATAGATACCTACAGCTTCTTCACCAGCAACCCGCATGAACTGCATTCTATATATGAAGCCAAACAGTTTAGATAAAAAAATAACAAACGTTAGAAAAACAGTTCCTCTTACAAATGAACTCATTCATTCAATCCCTTCTCATTTCAAGAAATATCAGATACAATATTTGTATGCTTGAATGTAGTGAGTTAAAACTATTGGTTGGGGGGATTGTAATGATTCAGTTCGAACAGCTATACAAAGAAGTTTTACCAGTATTACAAAGCAAAATGGATGAAATAATTTATTATGAATATGAAGGGATTACATTAGAAGATATTTGGAATTTTTGTGTGAAGAAAAAATGGAGAAAGAAAAAACTAGAAGACTTACGTTTATATGAAATTGTTGAGACAATCTATGCTGTAAAGCCTTCTGAAATCGTAAGTTATTTTCAAATACAACAATTTCGTTCAGAGAACTGGTTCAGTGACATTAATCAGAATGATTTGCAAGAACTATTAAATAGAAAAATTGTTGATAACGATAAATAATTCTATGTACATTGGTTTGACAGCTAGCGAATCGTGTCTCATAATGAATTTTGTACATAAACCCGATTAAATCTAGTTTAATTTCAGTGAACTAGATGGAAATAAAAAAACATGAGAGTAACGCTAGTTGGTTCTTAAATTATGAAAACTGTCTTAATAACCATATTAGAGATTGCTACGTCGATTTAGTGCTATTTAGCGGTAAATCGTGTTTTTCTATTGTGTATACAGTACTGTATACATTTACTTGAGGAGGATTTACAGATGAAGTTTAAAGGCCGTATTTTTACTTTTGTTCTTATTGTAGTAGTACTGTTTGCTGCGATGGGTGCAACTGTACGAGGAGTCTTAGATGATGTAAAACTAGGGCTTGATTTACAAGGTGGGTTTGAAGTTTTATATGAAGTTGAACCATTAGATGGTGGTAAGAAGATAACACAAGATGTGTTGACTGATACAACTACTGCACTTTCAAACCGTATTAACCAGTTCGGTGTAAGTGAACCGACGATACAAGTAGAAGGAGATAATCGAATTCGCGTACAGCTTGCAGGAATCGATGATCAATCCTCTGCTCGTGAATTGTTATCAAGTACGGCTAATTTAACATTCCGAGATGTTAATGACAATATTTTATTAGATGGGACAGATTTAAAAGAAGGTGGAGCAGCTGCTTCATTTGACCAGCAAAATCGTCCAATCGTAACACTTACTTTAAAAAGTGCTTCTAAGTTTGCGGATGTTACAAAAAAGGTATCCCAAATGGGAGCAGGTCAAAATCTTTTAGTCGTATGGCTAGATTTTGAAGAGGGTGTAGATTCATATGCGAAGGAATCTAAAAAAGCTGAGCCAAAATATATCTCTGCAGCTGGTGTTGATCAGGTCTTAAATACAACGGATGTAATGATCAGTGGTAACTTTACAGTACAAGAGACAAAAGACTTTGCCAGTGTATTAAATGCAGGAGCGCTACCAGTTAAACTTACTGAAATTTACTCTACTTCAGTTGGTGCGCAATTTGGTGAACAAGCTTTAAATAGTACTGTTTTTGCAAGTATTGTAGGCGTAGTGATAATTTTCATCTTTATGTTATTCTACTATCGTTTACCTGGGTTTATATCAATTATTACTTTAACAGTATTTACTTTTTTAGTTTTAGTCGTATTCAATGCAATAAACGCAGTATTAACATTACCTGGTATTGCGGCCCTTGTACTTGGTATAGGGATGGCAGTAGATGCTAACATTTTAACCGCAGAACGAATACGCGAGGAACTTCGTATTGGTATGTCTGCAAAAGAAGCTTATCAACATGGTTCAAAACAATCTTTATCTGCGATTGTTGATGCTCAGCTAACAACTTTACTTGCAGCAGCCGTATTATTCTTCTTTGGGACAAGTTCAGTAAAAGGTTTTGCGACAACATTAATGATTTCAATCGTACTAAGTTTCGTTACGGCAGTATGGTTATCACGAATTTTATTAGGTTTAATGATTAATAGTGGTTACTTTAATAGCCCATTCTTCTATGGAGTAAGAAAATCTAAAATACATGCTGCATCTGAAGGAGTAGAAACTTTAAATCTATCAACGAATTTTGATCGTTTAGATTTTGTTAAAAATCGTAGGAAATTTTATTCACTTTCAATTATTATTCTGATTGTTGGAGCCATTATCCTAGGGGTATTCAAGTTAAACCTAGGTATTGACTTCGCAAATGGTACTCGAGTTGAGATTTTAGCTGATGAAAAAATCACTCAAGATGAAGTAACAGATTATGTTGAGGGAATTGGCTTCCCAGCAGAAAAAGTTGTTATTTCTGGAGATGAGGAAAATACAGCAGTCCTTACTTATGATGAGGATTTATCTCAACAGGATATTTTAGATTATAAGGCAGCTGTTCTGAAAGATTATGGTCATGAACCAAATATTAGTACTGTTTCTCCAACAGTTGGACGAGAGTTAGTTAAAAATGCAATTAAAGCATTAGTAATAGCTGCACTAGGAATTATTATCTACGTAGCAATTCGTTTCGAATGGCGTATGGGTGTTGGGGCAATTGTTTCATTACTCCATGACGTATTCTTTATGGTTGCTATATTCAGTTTCCTTCGTTTAGAAGTAGATATCACATTTATCGCTGCTATTTTAACTATCGTAGGTTATTCAATTAACGATACAATTGTTACATTTGACCGTATTCGGGAAAATATTGATCATAGAGGAAAAATTACAACAAAAGAAGAGTTGGCAACTATAGTTAATAAATCGCTTCGACAAACAATGGGTCGTTCAGTGAATACAGTATTAACAGTAATCATTGTAGTTGTTGCGTTATTGCTATTCGGAGCGCCAGCAATTCAAAACTTCTCAATTGCTTTACTTATTGGGTTAATTACAGGTATGTATTCATCCATTTGTATTGCTGCTCAAATTTGGTATACATTAAAAGCCCGTGAAATGGACAAAAAGGGTACTGCTGTTGAGAAAAAAGAGAAAAAACAATGGGGTTCAGACGAGCCAGTTGTTTAATAAACAGTCAGCTTGAAAATGAAAAGACAAAGTGTAGAATGACTGCACTTTGTCTTTTTTTCTGGGAGCCGCGTACATTTGTTTGTACACTAGAAAGAGTAAGCATAGTAGAAAGGATATTTTATCTCCTTTCATAAATGTAAATACAACTATTAGTATCGGAAGTACCTAATTTTATCAATTAATCTATTTTTATAGATTAGAAGTAAGAAAGGATTTTCGGTATAATGAAAACTTGAGGAAGTGAGTAAATGATACAATCAACTAAAAAATGGGTTGTCGAACAACCAAATGAAGATATTATCAAACAACTACAAAGTACTTTAAATATATCATCTCTTTCAGCGAAAATATTATCTGCAAGAGGCTATACAACTGTTGATCAAGCTAGCAAAATTATTAATATGGATGAAACAAACTTACATGATCCCTATTTATTAAATGGAATGAAAGAAGCGGTAGAACGTATAGAGGACGCTTTAAATAATGGGGAAAAGATCTTAATATACGGGGATTATGATGCAGATGGAATAACAAGTACAACTGTTATGATGAATGTGTTACTTGATTTAGGTGCCGATGTTGAATTTTGTATACCCAATCGATTTACGCACGGGTACGGTCCTCACGAAGAACTTTTCCGAAAAGCACATCGCGAAGGTGTTCAGTTAATTATTACCGTGGATAATGGAATTAGTGGAATTGAACCAGTACGGGTGGCCAAAGAGCTTGGGATGGATGTTATTATAACGGATCACCACGAAGCAGGAGAAATACTACCGCCAGCAGATATCATCATCCACCCTCGTGTTCCAGTTGGACATTATCCTTTCGGGGAGCTAGCGGGCGTCGGGGTTGCCTTTAAATTAGCCCATGCATTATATGGGGAAGTTCCAGATCATTTGTATGAATATGCAGCAATTGGAACAGTCGCTGATTTAGTTCCATTAGTAGGAGAAAATCGTTATATTGTCCAGCAAGGGCTTAAACAATTAAAAATTTCTAACAATCCATGGATACGAGCACTTTGCGATATTACAAGTGTAAAACAACAAGAAATTGATGAAGATGCCATTGGTTTTTACTTTGCCCCACGACTAAATGCGATTGGTCGACTTGGGAATGCAGACCCTGGTGTTGCTTTTTTAATGAGTGAAAGTGACATTGATGCATCTGTAGGAGCTAAACTTTTAAATGAAAAGAATGTTGAACGTAAAGAAATAGTAGCTACATTAACAGAACAAGCAATTGAAATGATTGAAAATGATCCTATCATCTCTAATTCTCAAGTATTGATCGTTGCAAGAGAAGGATGGAATCCAGGCGTTATTGGGATCGTTGCTTCCCGTTTAGTAGAAAAGTATTATCGACCTACTATTGTCCTTTCACTGGATCCTGAAAAGGGGATTGCAAAAGGTTCGGGACGTAGTATTGAAGGTTTTCATTTATACCAAGAGCTAGCGAAAAATAGAGAAATCTTACCACACTTTGGTGGACATCCAATGGCTGCAGGGATGACATTCCCGATGGAACATGTGAATGAATTGCGAAGTCGTCTCCATAAGCAAGCACTAGAATGCCTAACCGATGACATGTTAATACCGAAGCTGTCGATTGATGTACCGTTGGAAATAAGTGAAGTTACAGTAGAGGCAATTGAAGAAATAAAAAAATTAGGTCCATTCGGAACAGGTTTTGCAAAGCCAATTTATGCTTTACAAAATGTTCAAGTACGCTCAATGAGAAAAATTGGAGCTGGTGAAAACCATCTGAAAATGGAATTAGAGGATGCCCATGGATATATTGATGCCATCGGATTCAGTAAAGGGTATTTATATGATGAAATTACTTATGGAGTTCAATTATCATTTGTTGGGGATTTACAAATCAATGAATGGCAAGGAAAGAAAAAGCCTCAGTTGATGATTAATGATGTTCAAACAAACGAATGGCAGCTTTTTGACTACAGGGGCAAAAATCAAGTTCAAAAATGGATTCATACATTGCCTCAAAAAGGTTGTGATTTTATTGCATTTCAAGAATCTACAGTACACTTTTTTGAGACACAATTAAAAAGTTCGATTCAACTGATAACGAATGATAATGAAATTAATAATCTTTCATCAAATATTATGCTATTAGATTTGCCAAAAAGTGCACAAACTTTAGAAAGAATCATTCAGAGAGTCAAGCCACAACGAATCTATGCTGTATTCTATACACCAGAGTCTAAATACTTTAATGGTATGCCGACAAGAGAACATTTTGGTTGGTATTATAGCTTTCTGAAAAAAAGACCAAGCTTTAATTTACAACAACACATTCAACAATTGTCTCAACATATCGGGTTAAATGTAGAGATAATAAAATTTATGACAAAGGTGTTTTTTGAGCTCGGTTTTGTTACAATAGACAATGGTCTGACAACTGTAAATAATAATGTACCAAAACGATCACTATCTGAAGCTCCTGTGTATCAACAAAGAGTCGCACAGATTGAATTGGAACAACAACTTTTGTATGCACCATATATCGAACTAAAACAATGGTTTAATGAACGAATGAAGGAATATAACTATTCCTAAGGAGGACAAATTTAGAATGGATTTAACAAAATACGTAACAACTGTAGAAAACTGGCCAAAAGAAGGAATTAGCTTCAAAGATATTACAACAATAATGGATAACGGACCAGCTTTTAAATATGCCGTTGATAAAATCGTAGAGTTCGCTAAAGAAATTGGCGCTGAAATTATTGTAGGCCCTGAAGCGCGTGGATTTATCATTGGATGTCCAGTTGCTTATGCTCTAGAAATTGGTTTTGCACCAGTTCGTAAAGAAGGAAAATTACCTCGTGAGGTTGTAAGAGTAGAATACGGGTTAGAATATGGACAAGACGTTTTAACAATGCATAAAGATGCTATTAAACCGGGACAAAAAGTATTAATCGTTGATGATTTACTAGCAACAGGTGGTACGGTTGATGCGACAATCCAACTAATTGAAAAATTAGGTGGCGTTGTTGGAGGGTGTGCCTTTATTATAGAATTAAAAGATTTAGATGGTCGCTCTAAAATTGGTAATTTCCCTGTAAAAGCTTTAATCGAATATTAATAATCAATATAAAATTAAAACTGTTTAAAAGTGAAAAACTTTTAAACAGTTTTTTTGTTACCACTACTTTAGTATTTAATTTTTATATGTGGGGATGTAGCACAACTTTGCATTTAAATGATAACAGCTGTCTACAAAACCTTAAATAACCTTTATTTCTAAAATATATCAAATAACTTTCACAAAATTGCTACAAAAAAGATAAATAAGAACCTTTTTTATAAAGTAATTATCAACTACCTTTACATCAAGTACATATATTTTATACAATTAAAAGTATATATCTTATTCGAAAAATTTTAGCAAGGTGGACAACAAATGGCCAAAGAGCAAATTTTGACGCCCGAAGACGTATTCGCGCTAGTCAAAGCATATATGAACGATGAACATGTTGCCTTTGTAAAGAAAGCTTACGAAGTAGCAAATGAAGCACATAAAGAACAATTACGTAGTTCAGGGGAACCCTATATCATTCATCCAATCCAGGTTGCAGGTATTTTAGCTGAATTGCAAATGGATCCAGAAACGGTTGCTGCTGGTTTTCTTCATGATGTAGTAGAAGATACGACAGTTACGCGTGAAGATTTAGTCAATGATTTTAGTGAAGAAGTGGCAATGTTAGTAGATGGGGTAACGAAACTAGGGAAAATTAAATACTTATCCAAAAAAGAACAACAAGCTGAAAACCATCGAAAAATGTTTGTTGCAATGGCTCAGGATATCCGTGTTATTTTAATTAAGCTTGCTGACCGACTTCATAATATGCGTACTTTGAAACATTTATCTGCTGAAAAACAAAGACGTATCTCGAATGAAACTTTAGAAATTTTCGCACCACTTGCTCACCGCCTTGGAATTTCAAAAGTTAAATGGGAATTAGAAGATACAGCATTACGATATCTAAATCCTCAGCAATATTATCGTATTGTAAGTTTAATGAAAAGAAAACGTGTTGAGCGAGAAGCATATTTAGATAATGTAATGAATGAAGTGAAGTCACAACTTAAAGATGTTGAAATTGATGCAGATATATCCGGACGCCCAAAACATATTTATAGCATCTATCGAAAAATGGTTTTACAAAATAAACAATTCAATGAAATTTATGATTTATTAGCGGTACGTGTGCTAGTTGATAGCATTAAAGATTGTTATGCTGTACTTGGAATTGTACATACATTATGGAAACCAATGCCTGGACGTTTTAAAGATTATATAGCGATGCCAAAACAAAACCTTTATCAATCGCTCCATACAACAGTTATTGGACCATATGGAGATCCATTAGAGGTACAGATTCGTACGAGAGATATGCATCAAATTGCTGAGTACGGGATTGCAGCACACTGGGCATATAAAGAAGGTAAAACAGTTAACAATAGCAAGGAAACAATTGATCAAAAATTAACATGGTTCCGAGAAATTCTGGAATTCCAAAATGAATCCTCCAATGCAGAAGAGTTTATGGAATCATTAAAATTTGATTTATTCTCTGATATGGTATATGTGTTTACGCCAAAAGGTGAAGTTATTGAATTACCATCGGGCTCTGTCCCAATTGATTTTGCGTATCGTGTCCATTCAGAAGTAGGGAATCGTACAATTGGTGCGAAAGTAAATGGTAAGATGGTTCCATTAGATACGCCTTTAAAAACGGGTGATATCATTGAAATTTTAACATCGAAACAATCCTTTGGACCAAGTCGAGATTGGCTAAAAATAGCGCAAAGCTCACAAGCAAAAAATAAAATTAAACAATTCTTTAAGAAACACCTAAGAGAAGAAAATGTGGAAAAAGGTAAAGATTTAATTGATAAAGAAATTAAGTCTCAAGATTTTGATGCAAAAGAAGTTCTGTCAACAGACAATATTAAACGCGTATTAGAAAAATTAAATTATACAAATGAAGAAGATCTTTATGCTGCTGTTGGTGTAGGTGGCATTACAGCACAACAAATTGTCAATCGTTTAGCAGAGAAAAAACGAAAAGAACGTGAGCAAGAAGAAGCTTTTGAAAAAATCGTCAAAGAAATGCAAAGTCACCAGGCCAAAACACGTCGTACTGAATCGGGTGTAGTCGTTAAAGGGATTGACAACTTACTTATTCGATTATCACGTTGCTGTACACCAGTTCCAGGTGATGAAATTCTTGGGTTTATTACGAAAGGGCGAGGCGTATCGGTTCACCGTGCAGATTGTCCGAACATCCAAGAAGGCGAAGATACAACAGACCGTTTAATTGAGGTAGAATGGGAGCATGGTGAAACGCCAATTCGAAAAGAATACCCTGTAGATATTGAAGTATCAGCGTTTGATCGCCCAGGTATTTTAAATGATGTGATGCATGCAGTAAGTGAAGCGAAAACAAATATTCTAGCAGTTACTGGTCGAGCAGATCATGATAAAATTGCTACGATTCATCTAACGATTTCAATATCCAATATTTCTGGATTGCATAAAGTTGTAGAAAGAATTAAACAACTACCAGATATTTATTCGGTTCAACGTGTGATAAATTAATAAATTGAGGTAAAGTTAATGCGAGTAGTTATTCAAAGAAGTAAGCAAGCGTCTGTTACAGTGGAAGGACAAGTAACAGGTGCAATCGATTCAGGATATGTACTATTAGTTGGTCTCACACATAGTGATACGATAGAGGATGTACGATATGTGGCAAAGAAGGTGGCTGATATTCGCCTTTGGGAAGATGCTGATGGTAAAATGAATCACTCTATCGTAGAACATGGTGGGGCGATATTATCAGTTTCGCAATTTACCCTTTATGCGGATACTAGAAGTGGTAGAAGACCAAGTTTTATTGAGGCAGCTAGACCCGAAAGCGCACTTCCATTATGGGAGGCATTTAACGAAGAGTTAAAAACTTCCCATGGATTACATGTAGAGACAGGTGTTTTTGGTGCGATGATGGATGTTGCATTAGTAAATGATGGTCCTGTGACAATCATTGTTGAGTCAAAGCCAAAAAAATAAATGTTAAGAGGTTGATTAAAGATCACTTTAGAAAGTGATTCTTTAATCAACCTTTTTTTGTGGTACGATTAAAAAAGACTCACCCCCCATTTTTTGGGCGGTGAGTCTCTTACATTATTTCTTCAATTGTGATCGAAGTAATTTAATAATCCTTTATAAATACCTAAGGTTGCTTGTTCACGGTAATAGTCCGTTTTAACAATACTTTCCTCACTTGGATTACTTAAATAACCTAGCTCGATTAAGATAGCAACTTGTTTATTTTCGCGGGTTACTAAGTAATTGCCCGGTTGTACTCCACGATTTCGCAGTGTCACTTTATCACTTAGCCCTTTATGGACGTATTCGGCTAATTCTTTCTGGTAGCTGTTTGTGTAATAGGTTGTAAATCCAGAAATGGAACTATCAGACGTTGCATCATAGTGAATACTAATAAATGCATCTGCACTATTTTGATGAGCAATGGATACCCGCTTTCGAAGATCCACATAGACATCAGATTCACGTGTCATGATGACTTCAGCACCAGCTGATCGTAATTTTGATTTCAACATTTCAACTGTTTTTAATGTGATATCTTTTTCATTCGTACCTCGAGCACCGGTTGTCCCTTTGTCATTTCCGCCATGACCAGGATCTAAAACAATGGTTAACCCTTTTAATGTTCCTTTTTTACGTTTCACCGTTTGTTCTTGTTCGGCGTTCCCTTTGGCCGTATCATTATCTGCACCATTAGAAACTACCCAATTGGCTACATAGGCAGTTGTTTTTTTATCTACCTCGATTTTGTACCATTCACCGTCTTTGGCAAGTATTTTATACTTATCACCAGCATCTGCATGTACAACTACTTTAGAAGCAGTAGAAGGTTCTTCTCGAAGGTTTGTCCCATTATAGATAATGGTTACGGTTTGGCTTGTTGTTTCTTTAACATCTGCTGAATCAACAGCGGTAGAAATTTTTTTATTTACATGAAATGTTCCATAAAAGCTATAAATCCAACCAACTTGTTTTCCATATTGGATTTTCACCCAATTATTATCTCTTTCAAGTACTTCGAATTGCTCACCTTTTTTTGCTGTTCCTATTTTTTTAGAGGAAAGATCAGCTTTCTTACGTACATTTACTACATCAACGGCAATTGTAAAAAGATTTGGATCAAGTTCAACGTTTGTCTCTTCCTGATGGTCAATATCATCTGTTTCTTGTTCTGTAGTATTAGGTTGTTCTTCAGCTTCAACTTTTTTTACTGTTACATAGTCTGTAGAGACCCATCCGATTGTTCCGTTAAAAGAAACTTGAACCCAATTCGGTTTACTATCTAGTACTTTAACTTCTTCGCCAGTATCCAATTGAGATAAGACAGGGGAAGAAATAGATGGCTCAGCACGTACGTTTAAATGATCTACTTGTGAAATGACGAAACTAGATTCAGTTGATTTACTATCAGATGAATCCGTTGATTTAGAAGATGATGTTAACCATGAGGCTACCCATCCTTCTTTATCCTTCACTTTGACATGATACCAATCATCTTGCTTTTCAATAAAAGTGAGTCCTTGTCCTTTATTTAAAGTAGTAGTAATAGGATAAGATAAGCCAGGTCCTTCTCGTAAGTATAAAATATCAGCAGACACTACTAAATCAGACGTCTCACTTGATGCATAGGCAGAGTTTGTCACATATGTATAGGGTGAAAATAATGAAATAAACAATATGAAACTTAATAAATATTTCAACGATTTATGATGCATCCTTTCGCTCCTTTCTAAGGAATGTTACGCATAGAATGTTATTCCAGTCTTTACTCTTATCATTTTAAATATAAATAAGCAATAAAATCTACACTTTTTTGAAAATAGTTGACAAATCTGCTATCACACAATTAAGATAAGTTATATTATAAAAGTATGAAAGCCATCGACCAAGCAAGTAGGAATTACCTCTGTAGACAAGAGAAGGAAAGACTAGGCTGAAATCTTTCCTACTACACGTAGTGACGAATAACACTTGAGAGGCTCTTTTTCGAAAAACAGCAATGTTTAGTAGGGAAAGACGGAAACGGCCGTTATCCGTTTAAGAGAGGATGTACATAGAGTCTATTTGTACATCAACTAGGGTGGAACCGCGGAAGTAACTAACAGCTTTCGTCCCTTGCAAAACGCAAGGGGCGAAAGCTTTTTTTATTTAGAAAAGCGGAGGCGGCTCGTTCAGCTCCGACCAGCGCTGGAAGGCCCGAATCGAAAGCATCTTTTCAGCTTTCGACCGAGGGACTGAAGCGACCTCGAGGAGCTGGGCGCTCTAGCTAGAACCAACAAACCTACCGATTAACTCAATCGATAAATAGATACTGAAAGTGAGGAGAAATATAAGTGGCATTTAAAGTACCAAGAGGAACACAGGATATACTGCCAGAACAAACACCCAAATGGCAAAAAGTAGAATCAATTCTAAGAGAATTAACTCGTGTTTATCGCTATAAAGAAATTCGTACACCGATATTTGAACAAACAGAATTGTTCCAACGTGGAGTGGGAGATACAACTGACATTGTTCAGAAAGAAATGTATACGTTCGATGATCGTGGAGGACGTTCTTTAACGCTTCGCCCTGAGGGAACAGCATCCAGTGTGCGTGCATATGTAGAACATAAAATGTTTGGTAATCCAGATCAACCTGTAAAGCTTTCTTATATGGGGCCAATGTTCCGATATGAACGCCAGCAAGCAGGTCGTTATCGTCAATTTGTACAATTTGGTGTAGAAGCAATTGGAAGTAGTGATCCAGCAATTGATGCAGAGGTAATTTCGCTGGCAATGGATATCTACCAAACAGTTGGTTTAAAAGATTTGAAATTGGTCATTAATTCGCTTGGTGACAAAGAAACGAGAGATGCACACCGAACAGCCCTAATCCAGCACTTTGAACCAAGTATTGGGGAATTTTGTTCGGATTGCCAAAATCGTTTAGCTAAAAATCCACTACGAATTTTAGATTGTAAAAAGGATCATGACCACCCATTAATGGAGTCAGCACCGGCATTAACGGATTATTTAACAGAGTCATCAGCTCAATATTTTGAGCAAGTTAAAAAATATTTAGATGTACTAGGTATCTCTTATGTAGTTGATCCAAATTTAGTTCGTGGTTTGGATTATTACAATCACACTGCTTTTGAAATTATGAGTACTTCTGATGGTTTTGGTGCAATCACGACTCTTTGTGGCGGAGGTCGCTATAATGGACTGGTAGAAGATATTGGTGGACCGGATGTACCTGGTATAGGTTTTGCAATGTCAATCGAGCGTCTTTTATTAGCACTTGAGGCAGAAGGGGTAGAATTAGAAGTAGAGGATAGTTTAGATATCTATCTAGTAGCAATGGGTGATGAAGCTAAGTTAAAATCTGCTGAATTAATTAGTTCATTCCGTGCAAAAGGAATTTCAGCTGATATGGATTATGTAGACCGAAAAATGAAAGCACAGATGAAGTCAGCAGACAGACTTGGTGCAAAATTTGTCCTAGTAATCGGGGATTCAGAGCTTGAAGAAAATGCCGTAAACGTAAAAGAAATGGAAACAGGAAATCAAGAAAAAGTTCCGTTTTCTGAATTAGTAAATTACCTATTACAACATAAATAATTGATTTGTTAGTTAAAATGGAGGAAAGAAAATGGCTCAGAGAACACATGCGTGTGCAGAATTAAGCGAACAACAGCAAGGGGAAAAAGTAGTATTAAAAGGTTGGGTTCAAAGACGACGTGACTTAGGAGGGTTAATTTTCGTAGACCTTCGTGACCGTAGTGGAATCGTTCAAGTTGTCTTCGGTGACACAGCAAAAGATGCATTAGCAATTGCTGATAAAATTCGTAATGAATATGTTGTGGAAATTGAAGGAACTGTCATCTTACGTGATGAAAGTCAAATTAACCCAAACATTGAATCTGGGAAAATTGAAGTGATTGCATCTTCAATTACAATCATTAATGAAGCAAAAACACCACCTTTTGCAATTGATGATAAATTAGAAGTTTCAGAAGATCTTCGTTTAAAATATCGTTATTTAGATTTACGTCGTCCGGCAATGTTTAATACATTTAAATTAAGATCAGATATTACTCGTTCCATTCGTAACTTCTTACAAAATGAAGGATTTTTAGAAGTGGAAACACCAATTTTAACAAAATCTACTCCAGAAGGTGCACGTGACTACTTAGTACCATCTCGTGTACATGAAGGTGAATTTTATGCATTACCACAATCACCACAATTGTTTAAACAATTATTAATGGTTTCTGGATTTGAAAAGTATTTCCAAATTGCTCGATGCTTCCGTGATGAGGATTTACGTGCTGACCGTCAACCAGAATTTACGCAAGTAGATATCGAAACTTCATTTATGTCAATGGATGAAATTATTGGAATGAATGAGCGTTTAATACAAACGGTTATGAAAGAAGCAAAAGGGGTAGACGTGCAGCTGCCATTCCAACGTATGACATACAAAGAAGCAATGGATCGCTTTGGTTCTGATAAACCAGATGTTCGCTTTGGACTAGAACTTGTTCAACTTTCTGAAATCGTACGTGATTCTGCATTTAAAGTATTCGCTCAAGCGGTTAAAGCAGGTGGCGAAGTAAAAGCAATCAACGTTAAAGGAAATGCAGACAAATATTCTCGTAAGGATATAGATGCATTAACTGAATTTGTGAAAATTTACGGTGCAAAAGGTTTAGCTTGGTTAAAAGTAACGGATGAAGGATTAAATGGTCCAATCGCAAAATTCTTCGAAGGTGAAGCTGCTGAAAACCTAATTAAAGCAACTAATGGAGAAAGTGGAGACTTACTATTATTTGTAGCGGATACTTCATCTGTTGTTGCAGCAAGCCTTGGGGCATTACGAAATAAATTAGGTAAAGAATTAGGATTAATTGATGAATCGGTTTATGCCTTCCTATGGGTAACTGACTGGCCTTTACTTGAATACGATGAAGAAGCAGGACGTTACACAGCTGCTCACCATCCATTCACTCGTCCATTTGACGAAGATATCGAAAAAATGGATACAAATCCAGCTGAAGTACGTGCACAAGCATATGATATTGTACTAAATGGTTATGAGTTAGGTGGAGGTTCTTTACGTATTTACGAACGTGATCTTCAAGAAAAAATGTTCAAATTGTTAGGATTTACGCAAGAAGAAGCGAAAGAACAGTTTGGATTCTTATTAGAAGCCTTTGACTACGGTGTTCCGCCACATGGTGGATTGGCATTTGGATTAGACCGATTTGTTATGCTTCTTGCAGGTCGTACAAACTTACGTGATACAATTGCATTCCCTAAAACTGCAACTGCAAGCTGTCTTTTAACTTCTGCTCCAAGTGAAGTATCAGATGCACAATTACAAGAGTTAAGCTTAGCTGTAACAAAGAAAAAATAAGGTTTATTAATACTGAAAGATGCAAAAGCTGTTTGTTGAAACAAGCTTTTGCATCTTTTTTGAGTTTAGCAAATCATCTTAATTTAATTGGATATACTGTTTAGAAAATCACTCTAATAAACGGTAAATCCTGTAGATAATTTACATTTAATTATAGGAGAAAATATAAATTTTTTTTATTATCTATATTGAAAATTCTGATAATTAATGTTATTATATATTTAACACGAATCCTAAAGTGTTTGTGAAAGCTTTATTACAGTTTTGACCGAACAACAAATCGTTGGGAATTCATATTTTGCTTTGGCAAACAAGCCCTGCAACATGACGAGGGAAGTTTAAAGAAGTGAAGAGAGTACCCACCTGTTAGGACTGCGGGTTCAAAACGATTTTCTTGCTTACGGCATATTTGGGATTCGTCATGTTAAACCCTCCTTTTTAAAGGGAGGGTTTTTGTTTTGGACTAAATAGTATGATGTAAAACTGGAAAAATGTTATATATAGGTTTTAAAATGAATTCAAAGTAGCAAATTGTATACTTTTTAAAAATTGGTTTCAAATTTACAGTAGGGATTGCTTATGTTATAATTCCGAGTAGTAAAATACAGATTGAGAGGCATACAATATATGTTACATCAGTTTTCAAGAAACGAACTAGCGATCGGAAGAGAAGGACTTGAAAAGCTAAAAAATACAACGGTAGCTATTTTAGGTATCGGTGGAGTAGGTTCTTTTGCTGCCGAAGCATGCGCTCGAAGTGGCGTTGGTCGGATTATATTAGTCGATAAAGATAATGTAGATATAACAAACGTTAATCGTCAATTGGTTGCATATCTTTCAACAGTTGGAAAGTCTAAATCAGCGGTGATGAAAGAGCGTATTGCTGATATAAATCCTGAGTGTGAAGTAATCGATATGCATATGTTCTATACAGAAGAAACATATGAGAACTTCTTTGCTCAAAATATCGATTTTGTTATCGATGCATCTGACACAGTAATGTATAAAATCCATCTAATGAAAGAATGTCTTAAAAGAGGAATTCCTATTATTTCGAGTATGGGTGCTGCGAATAAAATGGATCCTACTCGATTCCAAATTGCGGATATTTCGAAAACGCACACAGATCCATTAGCAAAGGTTATACGTACAAAGCTTCGTAAAGAAGGCATTACAAAAGGTGTCATGGTAGTCTTTTCAGATGAATCTCCAATCGTTGTTCGACCAGATGTGGTTGAGGAAGTTGGAAATCCGAATGCTCAAATTCGAAAAGCAAAAATGCCACCATCGTCAAATGCATTTGTGCCATCTGTTGCAGGACTAATTGCCGCAAGTTGGGTGATTAATCAAATACTAAAAGATGTAAAAATTACAAGAGTAAATGAATAATCAATAAGGGGGTGTCTATTCGTAGAAGACACCTCCTTTCTATTTTCTAAATACATTTGAATAGTTTTTTCTAGTATCGAAATTAATTTATAGGGGTAAAAATATGAGTGGATTTTTTGAATTTGAGTATAAAGGGCTAAATATATTGGATGAGGTTAGTACTGTGGAAGTTGCCATAGATGATAATCATCAAGTAATTCACATCTATGATATAAATCAAGTTGTTGAGCCTGAGTTTAACTTTTCTACAAATGAATTTCAAATGAGTGATGGATTCTTTAAAATGGCAAATTTAATATATAAGAAGCGGTTTTCTGTATCGCCCGATCAAACAGTTGAACAATGGATAAATGAAAAAGTTTGGATATTTTATGGTTCGAAAAAATCAATTATAAAGTATGAAGGTTCACAGATTGTAGAGATTCCTAAAGGGTGGGATTTAGCTAAAGAGAATGAACAAGGCCATCTTTTATACAAAAAGTACTTTTTGAGAGTAATTTGAATATTATTTATCTTTTCTTAATATAATAATTTTTGACAGAATTGACGTATGAAGATTCTGAAATTAGAGTTTGGTTTTTCCTTAAAAATGAAAGTTTTTTACATTTATATCACATTATTTTCCTCATTTTTCAACTTTACCATCATTATACAAACAATATTGTTATAGTAGAATTATCAATTGCATGAGAAGCAAAGGGGAGGGGATTTATAAATGTCGACAATAGTGCCTAAGAAAAATACTTTATATGTGCTTCAATTAAAAGAACAAGTAGATGAAACTGTTTTTAATTACATTGATACTTCTGAAAAATGGGATGTAGCTTATGCTAAATTGGATGCCCTACTAAAAGAAGCAATTGTCAACTTCGAAAACTACATGGAAGTGAATGGGGAGAAGCCAAAGGAAGATACAACGTCAGTTTTATTTTTAAATGGTTTATTCAAACTAGTCTATTTTCATACGATTTCCTATTATCACTTAGAGGATAACAAGCAGAACGAAAAGAGAGCCAAGGTATTGGAACTACTAATTTTAGCTGCTAATTGTATTCCGAATGTTGCCAAAGGAAATTTTGCTGATTATCTGAAGGAAATTGCTAATAGCTATGAAGAAATCTCACAAGTAGAAGGTAAGCAACAAGAATTTGAAAAGGCGATTATTGAGCAAAATAATAAAATCTCTGATTGCTTTGCTGCATTTAAAAAGGCAACGGAATTAGTAATAAAATAACATCATCACACGGTAAAGTCGAAATTTTTGGCTTTACCTTTTTTTATTTATCATCGATGTAAAATATAATTCTATTTCCTTATTTTTCAATTTATAAGTAAATAGAGGTTGTTATTTTGAAGAAAGATTGTCCTTTATATATTACATAAGAGAAGATTAGCATTAACAATCTTGATCAAATCTCTTGAAATAAAAAGCTTAATTCAAGATATGTGATTTTACAAAAGTCCTACGTTTACCAGTCTAATTCGAGCATATGTTATTACAAAAATGGTCGAAAGCTTAGGCTATTTTATGAAATATAGTATCACAAATTTGGTATATTTACTCTTTTTAAGATTTCACCTTTTTTTATATAATGAAACAAATGTTCTTTAAGGGGGAGATAAATATGGAGGAGACTCAATTTAAGAACCCGATATTGAAAGCGTTTTTAGCAGAAATAGAACATTTGGAGCTTTATAAACAATACTGTATGTCGCCAAATGAGTGGTTAAAGAAATTAATTGATGAACGATTTATACAATTTTATATTCGAATACGTGCAATTGCTTATTTTTCAAAAATAATTTATTATACTGCGCGTCATTTTGATCGAGAAAGAAGAAAATATGAAAAAAGGTACGTTCTTACATTAGATAGTTCTAGCTCCAATGGAAATAAAGTGGAAGGCATCCCTACATTTAAAGAAATGATTGTGGATGAAGCAGCCACTACCCATTTTTATGAACGATTTAGTACTGATTTACACCAACATATCCAACATCCGATTCTTTATAAAGCAATAAAGTCATTAAATAAAAGGCAACAACAAATTTTATATTTAGCCTATGTTATAAATATCTCAGACACTGAAATTAGTAAAAAGTTAAATGTATCGCAACAAGCAATATCAAAATCCAAAAATAACGCTTTGGCGAAAGTGAGGCGATTGATAAATGCTTGACGAACAATTAATTAACTTAATTAGTAACAATGGTTTTCCGATTGTCATTTCAATCTACCTTTTAATGAGGTTTGAAAAAAAGATTGAAGGCTTAGAACAAACCGTTCAAACATTACGAATAGAATTAGATTCACCTAAAGACAAGGAGTGATTTCTATTAAAGAGTATATATCACCTATCGAGTTAATCGAGCTTTTAAAACCAAAAATTAAAAAGGAATTACAACAAACAGATCCAAAAAACCGAGAAGATTTAGAACATGAAATCATTCTTAAAATTTTGGAAGGGTTAAAGACCAAAAAATTCCAACGTGTACCTACTTTTTTTGAATTGCTTGAAAGGGAACGGAAACAAGAGTGAGTAGCTAATGATTAAACAAGCATCCAACTTTCAATATTTGATACACACATTTATTAAAAGGGAGTTGACCCGACTAAATTACAACCCATTTGAAAAACTTCATTAAATATTATTTTGAAAAAAGGAGTTCTCCTTATCCAGGAAAACTCCTTATTTTTTATTACCTTTTTTGAAGCTTTTTAATTTATCATAGATTGCGGCCATTCTTTTTTCTTCACCTGCTAAAACGGGTTTATAAAATTCCTCATTTGCAAGTTTTTCTGGTAGGTAGTCTTGGTTGACCCAACCTCCAAAAGTCCCGATTGGGTGGTCATGGGGATATTGATACCCCACATGTCCTAAAACTTTTGCTCCAGCGTAATGAGCATCGCGAAGATGTGGAGGAATCTCTCCAGTTTTTCCTTCATGGATTGCCGCAGTTGCAGCATCTAAAGCAGAGTAGGCAGAATTTGATTTAGACGATAGACACATTTCAATAACAGCATTAGCTAATGGAATTCTTGCCTCTGGTAATCCTAAGGTTTTGGCTGCTTCTGTTGCTGCGTATACGTGAGCACCTACTGCTGGATTCGCTAGCCCGATATCCTCATATGCCATTACGAGTAACCTTCTGCAAACAGCAATCAAATCTCCATTTTCAAGAAGGTGTGCTAAATAATATAGACTTGCATTTGTATCGCTACCACGTACTGATTTTTGTAGTGCAGATAATAAATTATAAAAGTGCGAACCACCTTTGTCGCCATAAACGCCAATTCTTTTTGATAAATGTTCAATGATATGATCTTCAATAATGGCTTGTCCATCGACTTCATCGGATGCGAAGAAAACGGATTCTAATAGTGTTAATGCCTTTCTTGCATCACCATTTGAAGCTATGGCTATTTTTTCAATCTGAGCATCAGTGATTGCAATTCTTTCTTTCCCAAGGCCTCGATCTGAATCAGTTAGAGCTGTTTTAATGAGTTGTATGATATCTCCGTGAGTATGCCGTTTAAGCTGAAGTATCTCGCCGCATCTTGAACGTATAGCTGGGTTTACATCATGGAATGGGTTTTCTGTAGTCGCGCCGATTAGAACGATCGCGCCATTTTCAACATGAGGTAATAGTGTGTCTTGCTGTAATTTATTAAAACGATGAATTTCGTCTAGAAATAAAAGAACTTTCCCTGTAATTCTAGCGTCGGATACAACTTGTTCTACATCTTTTTTTCCTGCACTTGTTGCATTTAGTGCAAAGAAAGGAAGTTTTGAACTGCCTGCAATTGCATAAGCTATCGAAGTTTTCCCAATTCCAGGTTCTCCGTATAAAAGCATTGAAGGGACATGACCATTTTGGATCATTTTGTATAGTGCCGTGTCTTTTCCGACTATATGATGTTGTCCAATGACTTCATCTAAGTTCCGTGGGCGCATTCGAAATGCTAAAGGTTCATTCTGCATGTCTCAATCCTCCAATATCAATTACTACTTCTATATTAGTGCTTTTCCAAGTGGAATTAAAGGATTTATGTTATACTTGAGCATAGATATGGACAAGGAAAATTGAGGTGTTATAATGAAAATTTCTACAAAAGGTAGATACGGTTTAACAATTATGATTGAATTAGCAAAAAATTACGGAGATGGACCAATTCCATTGCGTCAAATTGCAGCAGAAAAAGGGTTGTCAGAAGCATATTTAGAGCAACTTGTTTCTCCACTTCGTATTGCGGGATTAGTAAAAAGTGTACGAGGTGCATATGGAGGTTATCTGTTAGCGCTACCACCTAGCAAAATCTCAGCTGCTGATGTTATTAAAGTACTAGAAGGACCAATTCAACCAGTTGAAGGAATTGAAAACGAGGAAGTTCCACAACAACAATTATGGATGAGAATCCGTGATGCGGTAAAAAATGTACTTGATACAACATCAATTGAAGACTTAGCTAATTACACTGATGAAACCGATGTAGATGGATACATGTTTTATATTTAACAGATCAAAATACGTATCTGAAATTTACTATTTTAAATTAGTAACTGTTTATACAGTTCTTAAAGGAGCTTTTGATTTACAATGGAAACAATATATCTAGACCATGCCGCGACATCACCTATGCATCCAGAGGTAATTGAAGCGATGACCAAAGCTTTTGGGCAAACTTTCGGCAATCCTTCTAGTATTCATACTGCAGGTAGACAAGCGCGAAAGGTTTTAGATGATGCTCGTACAATTTTAGCAAGAGCAATAGGAGCAAAGGATTCAGAAATAATTATCACGAGCGGTGGTACAGAAGCTGATAACACGGCTATTTTTGGGGTAACAAATACGCTTAAATCAAATGGAAAGCATATTATTACAACACAAATTGAACATCACGCAGTGCTCTTTGCATGTGAAAAGCTTGAAAAACAAGGATTTGAAGTGACGTATCTACCTGTAGATCAAAGTGGACGTATTTCTATAGAAGACTTTAAAAATGCGCTACGTGAAGATACAATCTTAGTTACCATCATGTATGGTAATAACGAAGTAGGTACAACCCAACCTATCGCAGAAATTGGTCAGATCTTAAAGGATCATCAAGCTATATTTCACACAGATGTGGTTCAGGCCTTCGGTTTAGAGAAATTAAATGTAGATGAACTACAAGTTGATTTACTAAGTGTCTCAAGTCATAAATTAAATGGTCCAAAGGGAATCGGATTTTTATATCAAAGAACAGGCACACCACTAAGTGCAACATTTTTAGGTGGCTCTCAAGAGAAGAAAAGAAGAGCAGGTACTGAAAATGTTCCGGCTGCAGTAGGGTTTGCTAAAGCGGTTGAAATTACTCAAAAAGAAATGGATACGAAACGTTCTCAATATGAGCAATTCCGTAATGTATTCCTAAAAGTTCTTGATAACGAAAAGATAGATTATAAAGTAAATGGCAATATTAAGCATTCATTACCGCATGTGTTAAATATTAGCTTTACTGGGATGGAAGTAGAATCCTTCTTAGTGAATTTAGATATGTCAGGTGTATATGCCTCAAGTGGCTCTGCATGTACAGCGGGCTCTATTGACCCTTCACATGTTCTTGTTGCTATGTTCGGAAATAATCGAGAAGAGCTTCGTAATTCAATTCGTTTTAGTTTTGGATTAGGACTAACAGAAGAAATGATTAAAGAGGCAGCAATGCGCACAGCAAAAATTGTGCAAAGGCTTGCCAATTAATATAGAAAAGGTGAACGACAATGGTAGAAACAAGAGACCCATCACAAATCCGTGTTGTTGTTGGTATGTCTGGTGGGGTCGATTCGTCAGTTGCTGCCTATTTATTAAAAAAACAAGGCTATGACGTTATCGGAATATTTATGAAGAACTGGGATGATACAGACGAATTTGGAGTTTGTACTGCAACGGAAGATTATGATGATGTAATCAAAGTATGTAACCAAATTGGTATCCCTTATTATGCAGTAAACTTTGAAAAACAATATTGGGATAAAGTATTCACTTATTTCCTAGAAGAATATAAAGCAGGTCGCACACCAAATCCTGATGTTATGTGTAATAAAGAAATTAAATTTAAAGCATTTCTTGAGCATGCAATGAAGTTAGGTGCGGATTATTTAGCAACGGGTCACTATGCGCGAGTAGAAGAACGTGACGGTGAAGTAGCAATGTTGCGCGGTGTTGACAATAACAAAGACCAAACATACTTCTTAAATCAATTATCTCAAGACCAATTAAAACATGTGATGTTTCCAATAGGAGATATCGCAAAACCTGAGGTTCGTAAAATTGCAGAAGAAGCAGGCCTTGCTACTGCAAAGAAAAAGGACTCAACAGGGATTTGCTTTATCGGTGAACGTAATTTCAAAGAGTTTTTAAGTCAATACCTTCCAGCACAGCCAGGGAAAATGGAAACATTTGATGGACGTGTAATGGGTACACATGATGGTTTGATGTATTATACAATTGGGCAGCGTCATGGGTTAGGAATTGGTGGAGATGGTGATCCATGGTTTGTAGTTGGTAAGGACCTTGAGAGAAATGTTTTATATGTGGAACAAGGTTTCCATCATGACGCACTTTATTCAACTTCATTATCAGCAGTTAAAATGAGTTTTACAACGAAAAAAGCGAAACCTTCTAAATTTAGTTGTACAGCGAAGTTCCGTTATCGACAAGAAGATACACCAGTAGAGGTAGAGCTATTTGAGGATGGCACTGCACATATTACTTTTGAAAAACCTGTTCGCGCAATAACACCAGGTCAAGCAGTCGTATTATATGATGGCGAGGAATGTCTAGGTGGCGGAACAATCGATGAAGTATTCAAAAATAGTGAAAAACTAACTTATGTAGGGTAAACCAGCATAATAAGATAAGATGGTTAAACCACTTATCTCTAATTAGTGTACTCATGGGATCTCGTTCTAACAGTCAAAAATAACCGTGAGTGTAGAGGTGAAGAGTATGGATTATAATGAAATTGGAATCATTGCATTCCAAGAAAAACGATATGAAGATGCTGCAAAGGCATTTACTGAAGCAATCGAAAATAACCCAAACGATGCAATAGGGTATGTGAATTTTGGAAATTTATTAGCATCCATGAATGACAACGAACGAGCAGAACGTTTTTTTCAAAAAGCAATCACTGTGGATGAAACTACTGCAACTGCGTACTATGGATTAGCTAATTTATATTATAATGCAGAACGCTATATAGAAGCGGCAAAGCTATATCAAAAGGCGATTGAGCATGGGATTCAAGGTGCAGACGCATATTATATGTTGGCTAAATCCTTTGAACGAGATGAAAAAATAAAGCTAGCTCTTCCATATATGCAAAGAGCAGCAGAACTTGCACCAAATGACTTACAAATTCGTTTATCTTATGGGATTCTACTTTGTACATTAGAAATGTTTGATGTGGCAAAAGGTGAACTTGAATTTGTATTAGAAAAAGATCCGAAAAATACAGATGCTCATTATAATTTAGGTGTTCTCTATGCTGTGTCTACAGAAGAAACAGAATTAGCCATGGAACATTTAAAAGAAGCATATACGATTGATCCGAAATTTGATCAGGCTAAATACATCTATGATATGATTAGCCAAAGATTTAATTAAAACTTGTTGGCCCATACTGGGTCAACAAGTTTTTTTGTTGTCTCCATCCTAAAAATACTTTCCAAAATTATTTAGAATGAATTTTTGAATAAGCTAGATACTAAGATAAGAAATTTAGGGTAAAGAATATATATCCCTTATGTAAAGAGGTACTTTTGGGATGTATACTTAATAAATTTTTTTAAATAGTAAAGTGGGTGTCGTGATGAATATATTATGGGGTATTATAGGTATTTTCGTTGTATTAGCAATAGCTTTTATTTTATCAATGAATCGAAAAGCTATTAATTGGAGAACGATTATAGGTGGTTTAGCGATCCAGCTGATATTCGCTTTTGTCGTTTTAAAATGGGAATTTGGAAGAAAAGTCTTACTTGAGGTATCAAATGCAGTACAAAAATTAATTAGTTATGCTAATGAAGGAATCTCCTTTTTATTTGGACCATTAGCAGATTCTGATTTTACAGGTGGAACAGTTTTTGCTCTAAGTGTATTAACCATCATCATCTTTTTTCCTCATTAATCTCTGTTCTTTATTATTTAGGAATCATGCAGCTTGTTATTAAAATTTTAGGTGGGGGTTTATCCAAACTATTAGGGACAAGTAAAGCAGAGTCTGTGAACGCTGCAGCGAATATTTTTGTTGGACAAACAGAGGCCCCGCTCGTGATTCGACCATTCTTAGGTAAGATGACTAAATCTGAATTATTTGCTGTCATGACTGGAGGATTAGCATCTGTTTCAGGATCTGTACTTGTTGGTTATTCGCTACTTGGTGTCCCATTAGAATATTTAATCGCTGCTAGCTTTATGGCTGCTCCAGCCGGGCTAGTTCTCGCTAAAGTGATGTTGCCAGAGGTTGAGAAAGTGGATGAGACAAATTTCAAACTAGATAAGGACTCTGAATCTGTCAATGTCATCGATGCAGCTGCACGAGGGGCAGGAGATGGGCTAAAACTTGCAGTGAACGTAGGGGCAATGTTACTCGCATTTATCGCCTTAATCGCATTAATTAATGGTATATTGGGCGGTATTGGTAGTATTTTTGGTTATGGAAATATAACACTTGAAGGCATTCTAGGTTATATTTTTTCTCCACTTGCATTCGCGATAGGGGTACCTTGGCTTGAAGCAGTAGAAGCAGGTTCTTTTATTGGACAAAAGCTTGTGTTAAACGAATTTGTAGCTTATTCAAACTTTGCCCCAATTATTTCAGAGCTGTCCGAAAAAACTGTTTTGATTATTAGTTTCGCCTTATGTGGCTTTGCTAATCTAAGCTCAATGGCGATATTAATTGGTGGACTTGGTTCAATGGCTCCAAGTAGAAGACCCATCGTTGCAAAATTAGCATTCAGAGCTGTAATAGCTGGAACATTAGCTTCATTAGTTAACGCAGCTATCGCAGGGATGTTTTTATAAAGAAATAAACGTACAAATTCGAAAATGAATTTGTACATTTATTTTGTATCAATTGTATATTAGTAAATAGGGTTTCTATTTCGTTTCACAGTATGACACAACATCATGGTAACTTAAATCCCCACCAAAAATATCTAGTGCACTGCCAATTGTGACATGTAGTTTTCCATTACAAAGATCTTTGAACTTTTGTAAATCATCTAATGATCGAACGCCGCCAGCATAAGTTGTAGGAATGGTTGTCCAAAGTGCTAAATCTCGGACTAACTCCACTTGCATTCCGCTTCTTTTTCCCTCTACATCTACCGCGTGAATTAGTAGCTCATCACAAAATTGTTCAATGTAGGGGATCGTTGTTTCATTCACTTCAAAATCACTAAATTTCGTCCATTTATCTGTAACAACAAACCATTTTCCATCTCGTTTTTTACAACTTAGATCAATCACAATATGTTCTTTCCCAACTGCTTCCATAAGTTTTTCTAATCGATTCATATCCAATTTTCCATCATGGAAAATATATGAAGTTACAATAATATGAGTTGCGCCTGCATCAATATATTTTTTTGCATTGTCTGCAGTAATACCGCCACCTACTTGTAGGCCATTAGGATATGTGTTTAATGCAAGTAAAGCAGCTTCTTCATTACCTGAGCCAAGCATAATTACATGTCCACCTGTTAAACAATCTTCTTTAAACATGTTTGCAAAATAAGCTGAATCGTTTTCTGATATAAAGTTCTCCACGACGTTTTTGTCTTGGTGACCTAATGTACTTCCAACAATTTGTTTTACTTTCCCATCATGTAAATCTATACAAGGTCTAAATTCCACTTAATTCACAAATCCCTTCTCACGGTTACTATGTATTTGTATACGAATCTTCTAACAATTATCATAGCATTCAAAGTTGAAAATTTCGAGACAGCTTAAACTTTTTCTTAATAAGACAGTTAATCGTACATATGGTAAAATCATATGTATTATTGGCAAAAGAAGGAGTATTGAAGGATGGCAGAAAATCTTAATTTATTTGAAGTGAATAAATTGTTTATTCTTGGCCGTCCTATTGTGTCCATTTTTCATAATGCGACAAACATGTATTCAATTGTTCGAGTTAAAATACAAGAAACGAATTTACAATATGACGACAAGGAAATTATTATAGTTGGCTATTTCCCAAAATTAAACGAAGAAGAATTATATCGATTTACCGGTGTCCTCAAAAATCATCCGAAATACGGCCAGCAATTCCAGGTGGAGACATTCGTTAAAGAGGTACCAGCTACTGAACAAGGGATTATACACTATTTATCAAGTGACTTATTTACTGGTATCGGTCGAAAAACAGCTGAAATGATTGTAGAGAAATTAGGTATCGATGCAATTCGTATCATTATGGAAGATCCCTACGCATTGGACAGTGTACCTAGATTAAATGATGAGAAAAAGGCAAAAATTCGTGAGACCTTAGAACAAAATCTTGGACTTGAAAAAGTGATGATCAAGCTAAATGAATGGGGTTTTGGTCCACAATTGGGGATGAAAATCTATCAGACGTATCGGGAAGAAACAATCGAATTACTCACTGAAAATCCATATCGACTAATCGAAGATGTTGAGGGTGTTGGGTTTAGTCGAGCAGATGAACTTGGGAGCAAGTTAGGCATTACAGGAGCGCACCCAGATCGCATAAAAGCAGCGGTATTGCATGTCTTAACAAATGCTTCTCTTTCAGACGGACATGTTTATTTAGATGCGGAGCATGTTTTACCTGAAGTAAAAGGAATGTTAGAACAACGACAATCGATTGAAATTCCGTATGAGAGTATCTCTAAAGCAATTATTGAAATGCGAGAGGAAAGTAAAATTTGCGGGGAAGAAACAAGACTTTATTTACCTTCTCTTTATTATAGTGAGGTCGGGATTGCCTCCAAAATTTTAGAGCTCTTAAATCATAACGGAAAACAACGGTTTTCAAAAGATGAAGTTCGTAAAGCAATTGGAGAAGTGGAAGAACGCTTAGATGTTTCGTATGCTGAAACTCAGGCAAAGGCAATTGAGTGTGCTTTAAACTCTTCTCTAATGATTTTAACTGGGGGACCAGGAACAGGAAAAACAACAGTTATTAGAGGGTTTGTAGAGGTATATGCAGAACTTCATGGCTTATCTTTAAATCCTAAGGAATATGCTCAGAAAGAAGAGCCTTTCCCAATTGTTTTAGCTGCTCCTACAGGAAGAGCGGCAAAAAGATTAGCGGAATCAACTGAACTTCCAGCTATGACGATACATCGTCTATTAGGGTTTAATGGGCAGGAAAAAGAAGAGGAGACAGAACGCGAAATTGAAGGACGTCTCATTATTATTGATGAGATGTCTATGGTCGATACTTGGCTAGCTCACCAGCTACTAAAAAGTTTAAGTGAAGGTGTCCAAGTTGTTTTAGTTGGAGACCAGGACCAATTGCCACCAGTCGGCCCCGGTCAAGTATTAAAAGACTTATTAGCTTCTAACAAAGTGCCAACAGTTGAATTAACGGATGTTTACCGACAAGCAGAAGGGTCAACGATTATTGAATTAGCCCATCAAATTAAAAAAGGAAATATCCCAAGCTCAGTTGAAAACAAGACAAGTGACCGCTCCTTTATTAAAGCTTCTGCGGATCAAATTGCGAGCGTTGTTACACAGGTTGTAAAAAGTGCGGTTGCAAAAGGTCAATCTGTGAGAGATATACAAGTACTTGCTCCTATGTATAAAGGACCTGCGGGTATTGATATGTTGAATAAAAAAATCCAAGAATTGGTTAATCCAAATGAAGATGGGAAAAGAAAAGAGCTGGTCTTTGGAGACGTAACTTATCGGATTGGCGATAAAGTATTACAACTTGTAAATCAACCAGAAAGTAATATTTTTAATGGGGATATGGGGGAAGTAATTGCAATTCTTCGAGCCAAGGAGAACGTCGAGAAACAAGATTTACTTGTTGTTTCTTATGATGGAAACGAAGTTACTTATCAACGTGGTGACCTAAATCAGATTACATTGGCTTATTGTTGTTCTATCCATAAATCTCAAGGAAGTGAATTCCAAACAGTCATTATGCCAATCGTACGTGGGTATTCAAAAATGTTACGACGGAATTTGCTATATACAGGAATTACGCGTGCGAAGAACTTTTTAATACTTTGTGGCGAACCAGATGTATTTATTTCGGGTTTATCCAAAACCGATGATTTAATGCGTTTAACTACCTTAAAAACTAGATTAAACCCAATGGAAATTGAAGAAGTGAAGAAAAAAGTCGAAAGCATCCCAGAGAAAGTCTCTACGAAAGAAAAGGTACCTTCGGGGGAACAACAAGAAGCATTTTACGTAACGGGTAAAGTATTAGAACCGGTTTTAAATACCGAAACTGCACCTTATATCCATCCGCTTATCGGGATGGAAAATATTTCACCCTATGATTTCTTAGATGAAGAATAAAACAATAATTCCACTGCTGCAAATATTCTACTATCGAAGCATATAGTAGTTCTATGAAAACACGGAAGGTGGAAATTGTGGACCATTCATATAGTAATCAACACTCGTCTTACACAAAACGTGTTATCACGGTGGAAGGGAATAGTCAAATTGAAGTGAAACCTGATTACGCAAAAATTCAGGTGGAAGTCACTACACAGTCAGAGGATTTGAGCGATGCACAAAGAGAAAATTCGCTCAAAATGAATCAGGTGATCCAATCTTTACTCGCATTAGGTATTGATAGAAACGATGTTCAGACAGCCTTATTTAATGTTTTCCCTCGCTATGATTATATTGAAGGAAAACAAGTATTTAGAGGGTATGAAGTTTCGAATGCGATTAATGTGGAAGTACATGACATAGATAAAATTGGAATTGTTATTGACACGGCCATTAGAAATGGGGCAAATCGTATTTCTCAGCTTGAATTTAAACTAGAAAATGATTCGCAATATTATCAAAGAGCATTACAACTTGCCCTTCAAAATGCACATGAGAAGGCGAATGCAATCAGCGCAGCACTACGTCTTTCTTACATGCCGATTCCAATAGAAATCACAGAAGAAACTTCGGGAGCCCCGGTATTACTTAAAACTGTTGCCGGTGTGCAGAGTAATAATTTCGAAACCCCTATCGAACAAGGGACAATTAAGGTAGAAGCAACCCTAAAAGTGAAATATTTATTTTAAGGAAGAGGCTGGGACAAAAGCCAAAATAGCATTTTTCCACACTAGGAAAAATGCTATTTTTACGTTCCAATGAAAATTGATTTCCATTCCGGGTACGCTTTCCGCGGGTACGGCCTGACACGAACGTCTCAGGCGGCGTGCTATTCCCGCTGGAGTCGACCCTCCATTCCAATCAATTTTCAAAGTATCAATTTTTTAATATTACGTTTTGGGAATTTCTTTGAGTTTTTCACTTATGGTCCAGCCTTTTTTTCTCGAGAGGAAATATTAGAATAGTCAACGAAATGATACATTACCAAATTGTGAGGATGAAACGATTAGAATTTATAGTAATGGAAATAGTTGTAATTATATATAAAAATTTATAATGAAGATAGGGGAGTCCAAATGAGTAAATACGAACAAAAAACAAAGGAAACAGATCAAAGTGTGATTGAATTTATTGACACAGTGGACAGTCCGAAAAAAAGAGAAGATGCCTATAAGTTATTGAAAATTTTTGAAGAAACATCAGGTTATGAACCAAAGATGTGGGGACCAACTATTATTGGATTCGGTTCTTATCATTATAAATATGAATCAGGTCATGAAGGGGATGCACCGCTTGTAGGTTTCTCACCAAGGAAAGCAAAAATTAGTTTATATTTTGCAACAGGTGATACAGAGAGGGAACAATTATTAGAACGATTTGGTAAACATACTTCTGGAAAGGCATGTGTGTATATTAATAAGTTAGCGGATGTTGATGAAGAAGTATTAAAAGAATTAATTACTCAATCTATCTTATTTTTACAAAAAACATATCCTCAGAATTAGGAGCACAGTTAAAACAAATTATTGGAAAATATCTTAAGAGGCACTTGGCGTCTTTAATGGATATAGAAAGAATAGTCATAAAAAAATAATGGATACTTACCTAAACTATAATTTTTCAGTTGTTCCGACTGAGCAGTCTGTAAAAAACTGATAAATAAAATATTGAAAAAAGAGAGTTACTAAAATGCGGAATGCTTTTAGTGACTTTTTTATTTGTTCAAAGAAAAATGGAGTGTGAAAGTTACATTTATCTATTCGTTGCAACTGTTTATTTTAAATTACTAATTTTTGATAATAGTGTACAAAATTATGCTATGATTCAACTATATTGGGGGTTGAATACATTATGAACGATCAAAGATGGTTGTCCCAAAATTTCTTTTTCTTCTTTTTTACATGGGGCGTATATTTACAGTATTGGTCTGGTTGGTTAAGTGAAGCGAAGGGACTATCGGTTTCACAAGTGAGTTTAATTATGGGCTTTGGTTTGGTAGCACGAGCTATCTCGACAATGTTTGTTTTCCCATTCGCTTCAAAATATTTGAGTGCCAAAAAGTTAACGCAATTTCTAGTAATTAGTGCATTAATTGCGACAATCGTATATATTCCTTTTAATCATTTTATCGCTTTATTTATAATAACGATGATTTTTAGTTTATTTTATCCTTCCTTACTGCCAGCTATTGAAAGCAGTGCGTCAACTCTTGTTCAGCAAGGGAAAGTCCATTATGGGAAAAGCCGTTCCTATGGTTCGATTAGTTTTGTAATTTCCGTATTTATTTTAAGCATTATTGTTGGCTATCTGGGAGAAGATGCAATTTTATGGTGCATGATTACTTATCTAGTAATTATGTTAGTTCTGCAAGCTTTGCCTGCACCGGAAGTTTTAAAGTTAAAGCCGACAGTGGAGGATCGCTCTCAAAAATTCTCTATGTCAAGTTTGTGGAAAATAAAGGGCTTTCCAGTTGTAATGATATTGGCCATTTTGCTGCAGGGATCTCTTGCTTCTTACTATAATTACAGCTATATCTATTTACAGAAGTATTTAGAGGTCAATACTTTTTATATTGGAATCATATTAAATGTTGCTGTAATATTCGAGATTTTATTCTTTTTAAAGGTCGACCATTTATTTTCTAAATGGAAAACATCTTCCTTGTTTCTACTTGCAGCAGCCGGTTCTACATTAAGATGGATAATGATCTTTGCATTTCCTAATGTTTGGGTCTTTATTTTATCGCAAACATTACATGCACTTGCTTTTGCAATGGCCCATTATGCTTTTGTTCAATACATAACAAGGAACTTACCTAAACAACAATTATCAAATGCACAAGGTTTATACTCCGCTTTAGCGATGAGTTTAAGTGCTGCTGTACTAACCCTTTTTGGAGGATACTTATATGAAATTACGCCAGGTTTGGCCTTTTTAGGAATGATTGTAGTTACTGTTCCAGCTATAATCATCATTTTAGTAACAAGAAAACATTATGGATATTAAACGAAGAGAAGTCGCCCCTAGTTTGGAGCGACTTCTCTTCGTTTTATAAGATATTTCACCGATAAGCCAATAATCATTACAACAAGTACGACAATTGTTTCGAAAGTATAAATTGCTTCTTGTGTAGTGAAGAATCTTGAAACATAAGCATCTTTTACAATCATTTTTGATGCAGTCCAAGTTAAAAGCGCTGAGCCTAATACAATAATAAGAGGGAATTTCTCCATTAATTTTGTGACAAAAGCACTTCCCCAAACTACAATGGGTATAGAGATGACAAGTCCAATAATGACAAGTAAGGTACTTCCATGGGCTGCACCAGCAACCGCAATAATATTATCTACACCCATTAAGATGTCAGCCAGCAGAATAGTCCCGATAGCTCCCCAAAAATTCTTTTTACTAGGCTTCACATTGATATCCTCTTCTGTTAATAGTAGCTTGTACGAAATATAGAGAAGTAAAATGCCCCCCGCTAATAGAAGTCCATCGTATTGAAGTAGTTTAACTGCAACTAATGTAAGAAGGATTCGAACAAATATCGCACTAAAGGTACCCCAAAAGATGACTTGTTTCTGCTGTCCCTTTGGTAGGTTTTTCGCAACTAGTCCAATTAGTAGAGCATTATCTCCAGCAAGAACTAAATCGATTAATATTATAGTAATTAACGCAGTAAAAAATTCTCCCGATAAAATTTCCACTCTTTACTCACTCCCATCTTTCCTAGTGCAATGGTCGGCCACTTAAAGTTAAATATATGAATCTTGTCCACTTTTAAGAAGTAAAACAAGCAATTCCATTACTTTCGGTAGTTTCTAATGTTTGACTTGTTGAGTCTGGTAGATAAAGCTAAGAAACATTAAATGAGCATAGTAATAATTGACACAATCGCGCTCTTTTCATATAATTTATTAGAAAATACAAAAGCACCTCATAAGAGGGATTTCGTATACAGTTTTCATGGTAGATTATCCTGAAAACAAAAAGATAAAATAATTTTAAAACAATGATGGAAAAAGTAAGTTTATGTATTTCGGTCAGAAAGAGATTCCTTAGGCTGTAAGAATCTTACGTAAATCATATACTGAAAGCTACTCCTGAGTGCAGTTAATTCCTGTCGTTCACTTACGTTACAGTGCTTGAGATATAAGTTTGGTGACATTTTTAGTTGAACAGACTTATAAATTAGGGTGGTACCACGAATACAGTCTTCGTCCCTTTGTTGGGATGAAGGCTTTTTATTTTTGCATGTGAACGTGCGAAAGGGCAGAATGATACTTGCATAAGGGTATGGAAATAAACCAAAATTATTAAACTTAACAACATCATGTAACAACTAATTTTTGGAGGAATTATAAAGATGAAAGCAGCAGATATTCGTCGTAAATACTTAGACTTTTTTATTGAAAAAGGACATGCTCAAGAACCATCAGCACCGCTTGTACCAATTAATGACCCTTCATTACTTTGGATTAACTCAGGAGTTGCGACATTAAAAAAATATTTTGATGGACGTGTAATCCCTGACAATCCACGTATTACAAATGCACAAAAATCTATTCGTACAAATGATATTGAAAACGTAGGGAAAACAGCACGTCACCATACTTTCTTTGAAATGTTGGGGAATTTCTCAATTGGTGATTACTTTAAAAAAGAAGCAATTCATTTTGCATGGGAATTCTTAACAGATCCAAAATGGATGGGATTCAATCCAGAATTATTATCTATCACAATTCATCCAGAAGACCAAGAAGCCTTTGATATTTGGAAAAATGAAATTGGTGTACCAGAAGAGCGTTTAATTCGAATTGAAGGGAACTTCTGGGATATCGGTGAAGGTCCATCTGGTCCAAACTCAGAAATTTTCTACGATCGTGGACCTGAATATGGCGATGATGAAAATGATCCTGAATTATATCCAGGGGGAGAAAACGAACGTTACCTTGAAATTTGGAACTTAGTATTCTCACAATTTAACCATAATCCGGATGGTACTTACACACCACTTCCTAAGCAAAATATTGATACAGGTATGGGTCTTGAACGTATGGCATCGGTTGTTCAAAATGTACCAACAAACTTCGATACAGATCTATTTATGCCAATTATTGAAAAAATCGAAGAGTTTTCAAACCGTTCATACAAACGCCCAGGTGAAATAGATTTAAAAGAAATTTTTGGTAGCGAAGAAGATATTAATACACCGTTTAAAGTAATTGCTGACCACATTCGAACTGTAGCTTTTGCTATTGGTGATGGAGCACTTCCTTCAAATGAAGGTCGCGGTTACGTTTTACGTCGCCTATTACGTCGTGCGGTACGTTATGCAAAACAAATCGGTATCGAAAAACCATTTATGTTTGAACTAGTGCCAACTGTTGGGGAAATAATGCAAGACTTCTATCCACAAGTAAAAGAAAAAGTGGAATTTATTCAACGTGTTATTAAAAACGAAGAAAATCGTTTCCATGAGACACTTGATGGTGGTTTAGCGATTCTTTCAGAAGTGATTAAAAAACAAAAAGAAGCAGGATTAAGTGTAATCCCAGGTAGCGATGCATTCCGCTTATATGATACTTATGGATTCCCTGTGGAACTAACAGAAGAATATGCAGAGGAAGCTGGTATGACTGTAGACCATGAAGGATTCGAAGCAGCAATGGAAGAACAACGTGAACGTGCTCGTGCAGCACGTGCTGATGTTGATTCAATGCAGGTTCAATCTGAGGTGCTCGCTAACTTAACGCAAGAATCTAACTTTATCGGTTATGATACATTGCAAACTGAAACAAAAGTAGTAGCTATGGTTGCAAATGGTCAGGTAGTAGATGTTGCATCAGAAGGTGAAGAAGTATTAGTCATTTTAAGTGAAACACCTTTCTATGCTGAAATGGGTGGTCAAGTAGCAGACCATGGAACAATTGAAAACGATACATTTAAGGCTTTTGTAAAGGATGTACAAAAAGCGCCTAATGGTCAATCTCTTCATACTGTAGTAGTTGAATCTGGTGAAATGCATTTAAATGATCTTGTAAATGCAACGGTTGACCGTGAAGAGCGTAATCTTATTGTAAAAAACCATACAGCAACACATATTATGCAACGTGCATTAAAAGACGTTCTTGGTGAACATGTTAACCAAGCGGGTTCTTATGTTGGTCCAGACCGTTTACGCTTTGACTTCTCTCACTTCGGTCCAGCTACAAAAGAAGAAATTGAAAAAATTGAACGTATTGTAAACGAAAAAATTTGGGATGATATTGAAGTAGTAATTGAAGAAATGCCTATCGCAGAAGCAAAAGCAATGGGAGCAATGGCACTCTTCGGTGAAAAATATGGAGATATTGTTCGAGTAGTACAAGTAAGTGACTATTCTGTGGAACTTTGTGGTGGTATCCATGTAAAACGTTCTTCTGAAATTGGCTTATTTAAAATTGTCTCTGAAGCTGGTATTGGAGCTGGAACACGCCGAATTGAAGCTGTTACAGGTAAAGCAGCTTACGAAGCGGTAAAAGAAGAGCAACGTATCTTAGAAGAGTCAGCGAACCTTTTAAAAGCAAATCCAAAAGATTTAGTTGCACGTGTTGAAAATCTTCAACATGAATTAAAAGAACAGCAACGTGAAAATGAAGCATTATCACAAAAAATTGCTAATTCTCAAGCAAGTGCAGTCCTTGATGCAGCTCAAAAAATTGGTGATGTGACTGTTTTATCAACAAAAGTAGAGGCAAAAGATAATAATCAACTTCGTCAAATGATGGATGATTTAAAAGGTAAATTAGAAAAAGCAGTAATTGTCCTTGGTGCTGTTGATGGTGAAAAGGTAATGTTATGTGCTGGTGTTACTAAGGATCTAGTTGGTGGAAACTACCACGCTGGTAATATCGTAAAAACTGTAGCAGAAGCTTGTGGTGGTAAAGGTGGCGGTCGTCCAGATATGGCGATGGCTGGTGCAAAAGATGCTTCCAAACTTGATGAAGCTTTAGTTTCTGTGTATGATAACGTTAAATCATTTTAAATTTATTAGTTAAGTAGCATATACTTCCTAAGAGAACTTTGCATACATTAACAAAAATTGGTTAACCTTATTTGATTGAAATCAATAATGAGTTATAATAGAGAAAATGGAAAAGTTGACCGTCCAAAATTATCTCCTAATTTCAGAAAGCGAGGTGCTGGTCTTGAGTTCGTTTGATAAAACAATGAAATTTAGTTTCCCAGAAGAATCAATGGAACAAGAAGTAAAGCAAGTGATGCTGAAGGTGTACTCTTCACTAGAAGAGAAGGGGTATAATCCTACAAATCAAATTGTGGGGTATCTTTTATCTGGTGATCCGGCATACATCCCTCGCCATCAGGATGCACGAAATTTAATTCGTAAGCTTGAGCGAGATGAAATTCTCGAGGAGCTAGTAAAATTCTATATTAAGAATAATGAGGCATAATATTAAATATGAGAATAATGGGTTTAGATGTAGGTTCAAAAACTGTGGGTGTCGCAATTAGCGATGCTCTCGGTTGGACTGCGCAAGGAATCGAGACGGTAAAAATCGATGAAGAAGCAGGCGATTTTGGAATCGAACGTATAAAAGAGCTTGTAAAGGAATATGCTGTTACCGAATTTGTAGTAGGCTTTCCTAAAAATATGAATAATACAGTAGGTCCGCGTGGTGAAGCATCTAATAATTATAAATTATTATTAGAAGAAACCTTTCATTTACCTGTCAAACTTTGGGATGAACGTCTAACGACGATGGCCGCTGAACGAATGCTCATAGAAGCGGATGTTAGCCGAAAAAAACGTAAAAAAGTAATTGATAAGATGGCAGCTGTAATGATTCTACAAGGATATTTGGATAGTAAGAATTAGCATTTAGTTCTTTTGCCCAAATGTAAAGCAATCAGGGAAGAATACTACCTTGCAAGCAAAAGTGGTCAAAGAATAACAGTACCACATCCTGATGCTTGCAAAAATACAAACTTTTATACAAAATGATGTAGTAAGTTTGAAAATTAATGAAGAGGTGACCAATAATGGTACAAGAACACGATCACGAACACCGTCACATTACAATTGTAGACGAAGATGGCAACGAACAATTATGCGAAGTAATCCATACTTTCGATTCCGAAGAATTTGGTAAATCATACGTGCTATATTCTTTAATTGGTGCAGAAGAAGATGAAGAAGGACAAATTGAAATCTTTGCTTCAGCATTCACACCATCAGAAAACGGCGAAGACGGTGAACTAGAACCGATTGAAACTGAAGCTGAATGGGATTTAATTGAAGATGTATTAAATCAACTTGAAGATCAATTAGAAGAAGACGAAGAATAATTTCTAAATAGAAAGGTAGGCGTTAATTGCCTACCTTTTTTATTAGATAAAAGCTTTGGGAAATGAGAATACGTTGAAATATATTAAATTTGATGGCTACGTATTTTCAAACAATTAGGAGGTGCCTAAATGGACGAGCAATACTTTAAAATCCAATTAGAGGATGGTACTGAACAGCAATGTAGAGCAATTTTCACTTTTGATAGTGATGAACATTCTTATGTGCTCTATTCCATGGTTGATGAACATGGTGAAGAGAGTGAAGAAATATCCGCACTTCGTTTTGAGCTTGATGATAATGGAGTAATGACAGATTTTTCTCCTTTAGAAACAGAAGAAGAGTGGGGAATGGTGGATGAGGTACTAAATACACTCATTGCCGAATTTGGTGAAGGTGAAGAAGATTTCTTCACGATTTCAGATGAAAATGATCAAGAAATCGTATGTGAAGTAATCCATCGATTCGAAATTGAGGAATTTAATAAATCTTACATTCTTTATACATTTGCTGATCAAGAAGAAATCGGTGAAATCTTCGCTGCTTGTTATATCGCTGGTGAAAAAGGCGAAGTACAAGATCTTTTACCAATTGAAACTGATGAAGAATGGGCAAAAGTAGAACAAGAGCTAGAGTCATTAAACGAGAAATAAATATATTTTAATACTTTATGTATAATTTTGAGCCAAAAGGTGTTTGTTGAACACTTTTTGGCTTATTTTTTTAGTAGGAAATGTTGTACCTGTTGCTGGAGTATCTGCGCAGATGAAGAGTGTCCAAAGTGATTTAAGGCCATTGCGCCTGCCGCTGTCGCTTTCGGCGCAGACCAAACCCGTCACATACCACGGAATGTGACGGGTTAAAAAAGTTGCGCCTGTCGTTGCACTAACGGCGCAGATGAAGAGTGTCCAAAGAACTTTTGGACACTCTTCATTGTCACCATTTGTATTTTCTTGTATCATATTAGAAGATGTTAGGGGGGACGCTGGTGGATAATAATGAAACTAAGAAACAAGAGATGATTGAGAAGTTGAAGATAAAAAAAAATGAGGGACGAGTTGTACGTCGCATTGTTACTATTGTAACGCTTGTTATTTTATTAATCGTTGTCATTGTTGGTGTGAGTGGGTATTTTTATGTAAAGTCTGCTCTTAAGCCGATTGATCCGGATGCAACGAATGAAATTGCGGTTGAAATTCCAATGGGGTCTGGTATTTCGACAATTTCTTCGATTTTAGAAGAAAACGGTGTTATTAAAAATGCACGTATTTTTAAATATTACACTAAATTTAAAAATGAATCGAGTTTCCAGGCAGGTAATTACATCATGACTCAGTCCATGACACTTGACGAAATTATTGAAAGCTTAAAAACTGGGAAGGTTTATCATGAACCATTATTTTCTCTTACTGTCCCAGAAGGTCTTACTTTGGAGCAAATTTCAAATATTGTAGCAAAGCATACAGAGTATACATCTGAACAGTTTATGGAACTAGTAACTAGTAAAGAGTTTGTTCAAAAAATGATGGAAACTTACCCTGATTTAATAACAAATGATGTTTTAAACAGTAATATTCGTTATGCATTAGAGGGCTATTTATATCCTTCCACTTATGCTTTTTATGAGGAGGATCCTTCTTTAGAGGAGATTATTACTAATATGATTTCCTTAACTAATGATATCGTTAAGGAATACAATGATTTTCTTGTAGAAAAACAAATGACACCACATCAATTATTAACTTTTGCTTCCTTACTAGAGGAGGAAGCTACTGCACAAACAGACCGTGAAACAATCGCGAGTGTTTTCTATAATCGTATTGAAGCAAAAATGCCATTACAAACAGATCCAACAGTTTTATATGCTTTAGGTTCTCATAAAGATCGTGTTTTATATGAAGATTTAGAAGTGGACAACCCATATAATACTTATGTTGTACAGGGACTTCCGCCAGGGCCAATTGCCAATGCAGGTAAAGTCTCAATAGAAGCGGTACTAAATCCAACAGACACGGACTACTTATATTTCTTAGCTGATACTGAAGGAAATAATCACTTTGCGAAGACGTATGAAGAGCACTTAAAAAATATTGATGAATTTATGAAAAAATAAAATGATGTAAGTTTGATATTTCAGAAGGAAACGAATCTATTTATTATTTTAGAAAAAGGTTTAAAGTACCTTTTTGCAATGAGGAAATAATAAAGAATTATTCGCTTTCCTTCTGTTTTCATGATATTATAGGTTGTGATTTTTTGACTTATAAGTAAGTTTGCTAACTTCTTGCACGAATTAAGTACAACTAAAATTATATTGTGAACTAGATTTAAAAATAGTAGTTACACGGAATGGTAAACTATTTTTTTCTAATCTAAATGTAATATTGATAAATTAAAGGGGTTCATAAGATGGAAATTTCTAACAACTATATAGAATCCTTTATCCGGTCGCGTAATGAGTTACTAATGGAGATGGAAAAGTACGCAGAAGAACATCATGTTCCTATTATGCAATTGGCAGCGATTGATGTGCTAAACCAGCTACTAAGAATTCAAAATCCGTCTAGTATATTAGAAATCGGAACAGCTATTGGTTATTCTGCAATAAGAATGGCTAGTACGTTGTCAGATTGTACGATTGTAACTATCGAAAGAGACATAGAACGAGTGAATCTTGCTAAGCAATTTATTGGCCGTTCAGAGGTAGCTAATCGAATCACTGTGATTGAAGGGGATGCGTTAGAGGTAGATGTGGAAAGTATACAATCTACTTTTGATGCTGTTTTTATTGATGCTGCGAAAGGTCAATATATGCGCTTTTTCGAAAAATATTCACCCCTTGTGCCTTCGGGAGGGATCCTATATATCGATAATATGTACATGCATGGATTATCTGATTTAAATATTAAAGATGTACCAAGACGTAAAAGAACAATGATTCGCAACTTAAAAACTTTTGCTGACTGGGTTATGAACCATCCAGATTATGACAGTACATTTTTCCCAGTCGGTGATGGCCTATTAATTTGTTTGAAGAGGTGACAAGATAAATGAAAAAACCTGAATTATTAGTGACACCAAAGTCAGTAAATCATATAAAAACTTTAATTGAAGCTGGAGCAGATGCTTTTGTTATTGGTGAACAACAGTTTGGCTTACGCTTAGCAGGTGAATTTTCGGTTAGCGAAGTGGAAGAAGCAACAAATTTAATCCACAAAGCGAATAAAAAAGTGTATGTAGCGGTAAATGCAATTTTTCATAATGATCGTTTAGAAGCATTAGATAACTATTTAAAAGAAATGCAACGAATAGGTGTAGATGCATTAATTTTCGGTGACCCGGCTGTAGTAATGGCTGTTCGAGAGCTTGGTATTACAATTCCTTTGCACTGGAGTCCTGAGACAATCGCAACGAACTGGTTCCAAGCAAATTATTGGAACGAACGTGGAGCAAAACGCACTGTCCTAGCACGCGAACTTTCGATTGATGAAGTGATTGAGATTAAAGAAAATGCAAAACCTGAGATTGAGGTACAAGTGCATGGAATGACTTGTATGTTCCAATCAAAACGTTCTTTATTAGGAAACTATTTCTTATATCGTGGAGAAGTAATGCAAATTGAAAACCGTAAAGAAAACAAAAATATGTTCTTGCATGATAAAGAACGTAAAAATAAGTATCCTATCTATGAAGATTTAAACGGAACACATATATTTTCACCAAATGATATTTGTCTAATCGATGAATTAGTAGAGCTGTTTGAAGCAGGAATTGATGTCTTAAAATTTGATGGTGTCCTTCAAACAGAGGATTACATTAACACAGTAACTAATTGTTATCGTCAAGCCATTGATGCGTATTTTGAAGATGGTGAAGATGCATATGAATCAATTAAGGACGAGCTTCTAGAAAAAATTGAAGAAATTCAACCAGAATTACGTCCATTAGATACAGGATTTATTTTTAAAGAGACTGTTTATTAGAAAGGAGCGCACTTAGTCTTGTTACAACTAATTGAAAACGAAAAAATTCGTGAAGTCGTTAATGGAAAGCGTATTATTACGAAAAAACCTGAGTTACTAGCACCAGCCGGAAGCTTAGAAAAGTTAAAAGTAGCGGTTCACTATGGTGCGGATGCTGTATTTATTGGTGGTCAAGAATTCGGATTACGTTCAAATGCAGGTAACTTCACAATTGAAGAAATGCGTGAAGGTGTCGAATTTGCTAAAAAATATGGTGCTGTAATTTATGTAACAACAAATATTTTTGCTCATAATGAAAATATGGCAGGTCTTGAGGAGTATCTTCAAGCGATAGAAGGTGCTGGAGTAAAAGGAATTATTGTTGCCGACCCACTAATTATCGAAACTTGTCGACGTGTTGCGCCAAACCTAGAAATACATCTGTCTACACAACAATCCTTATCGAATTGGAAAGCTGTGAAATATTGGAAACAAGAAGGCTTACATCGTGTAGTATTAGCTCGTGAAGTTGGAGCTGAAGAAATGCGCAAGATGAAAGAAGAGGTAGATATTGAAATCGAAGCCTTCGTTCATGGGGCAATGTGTATTGCTTATTCAGGACGATGCGTTTTATCGAACCATATGACAGCCCGAGATTCAAATCGTGGAGGATGCTGCCAATCTTGTCGTTGGGATTATGACTTATATGAAACTGTAGATGGAGAAGAAAAAGCTCTATTTGATGAGAGTGATGCACCATTTGCAATGAGCCCAAAAGACTTGAAACTAATTGAATCTATTCCACATATGATTGAGCTAGGTATTGATTCATTAAAAGTAGAAGGTCGTATGAAGTCTATCCACTATGTTGCAACAGTAATTTCTGTATACCGTAAAGTAATTGATGCGTATTGTGCAGACCCAGAAAACTTCAAGATTAAAAAAGAATGGCTAGAAGAGTTAGATCGCTGTGCTAATCGTGCCACAGCATCTAGTTTCTTTGAAGGGGAACCTGGGTATGAACAACAAATGTTTGGTACACATGCTTCAAAAATGAAGTGGGATTTTGCTGGTTTAGTTCTTGACTATGATCAAGATACTAAGATGGTAACTCTACAACAACGAAATTACTTTAAAACAGGTGATACAGTTGAATTCTTTGGTCCAGATATTGAATCCTTCAAATTCGAAGTAGGCCAAATTTGGGATGAAAAAGGCAATGAAATAGAAGTTGCAAATCATCCACTGCAAATCGTTAAATTTAAGTGCGAGCGTCCGTTGTTCAGCTACAACATGATGCGGAAGGAGAATATTTAATGTCCAATAAGCGTCCTTTAGTCATAGGAATCGCAGGTGGTTCATGTTCGGGTAAAACGAGCGTGACTCATGCAATCTATGATGTCTTTCGTGACCATTCAGTTGTTGTAATTGAGCAAGATTACTACTATAAAAATCAGAGTCATTTAACATTCGAAGAACGTTTGAAAACAAATTATGACCATCCCTTAGCATTCGATAATGACTTATTAATGGAGCATATCAATAGTTTATTACAAAGAAAAGCAATTGATAAGCCTGTCTATGACTATGTAAATCATACGAGAGCAGATGAGGTAATTCATGTAGAGCCAAAAGATGTTATTATCCTTGAAGGGATTTTAGTTCTGGAAGATAAGCGCCTACGAGACTTGATGGATATTAAATTATTTGTCGATACAGATTCGGATTTACGTATAATTCGTCGTATTGAGCGAGATATTAAGGAACGAGGTAGAACAATTGATTCTGTAATCGATCAGTACTTAACGGCAGTACGTCCTATGCATAACTTATTCATTGAACCGACAAAACGATACGCAGATGTTATTATCCCAGAAGGTGGAGAAAATGAAGTTGCTATCGATTTAATGGTCACAAAAATTAAAACAATTCTTGAAACTACAACAATTGTGTAATATGATGAGTTAGTATTGGAATTAATTAGTATATAAATATATTTCGTTTACAAGTCAAATTCGGTTATTAGTTAAGTGAGTTAGGAGACTTCTAATTAGTCTCTAAATCTCATATGCTTAACTACTAACCGGGTTTTATTATTACATCTAATAAAGAAAACGATTGCATTTTCTTTATGAAGGTGTGTATAGTATTGTTCAAGTAAAATTTCGTGATGATTTGAGGAGTGAATTAATTTGGCAAATGAAAAACAATACCCAATGACTTTAGCAGGAAAACAAAAACTGGAAGAAGAACTAGAATACTTAAAAACAGTTAAACGAAAAGAAGTAGTAGAGCGTATTAAAATAGCACGTAGTTTCGGGGACTTATCTGAGAACTCTGAATACGATTCAGCAAAAGAAGAGCAAGGATTTGTTGAAGGTCGAATTACAACTATTGAATCTATGCTTAGAAATGCTTTAATTATTGAAGAATCTGGAGCTAGTGACGTTGTTACTTTAGGTAAAACAGTTTCTTTCGTTGAACTTCCAGATGGAGATGAAGAAGAATACACAATCGTTGGTTCTGCTGAAGCGGATCCTTTTGAAGGACGTATTTCAAATGATTCTCCAATAGCAAAAGCATTATTAGGCCGTAAGGTAGACGATATTGTTAAACTTACTACTCCAGGCGGAGATATGGAAGTTCGTATCGTATCCATTAAAACTGCTAATTAACTCAATTTAATTCGTATATCTTTTTTGGCTTTTATACATAGCCTCAAAATAGGATTATGTTGTTTAATGGTAAGGAAAAAGTAGTTCTTACTTATTACAATATTAAGTTTAAATTAAATATTTGAATATCAAAGTCGGCAAAATCATATAAAGATTTTGTCGGCCTTTTTCATTTACTTTAAAATTTTAACAAGAATATTAAAAATAGACTATTTGATGGTATTCAACGAGAATCTTGATACAATAAAGGTAATGAAGTAAAGGGGGATTCAAGTTATGTCTAAAGAACAAGAATCTTTAACACGTACAGAAAACAAACGACAAAAACAACGAAGTAAAAAAAGTAAAGTGGACAAAATTTTAAATATATTAATTGCAATTGTTTCAATACTGATTGTATTAAATGTCATAACGATTTTTAATGACAAAGATGATGACAAAAAAGAACAGGCAAACGAAGAAGTTGAAAAACAGAGTGTAAATAAAAATAAGGATATTGAAGATACTAATAGCGAACAATCCGAAAAAAATGTAGCTTCTGCAGAAGAGATTGAATTAGATGAGTCAGAATCAGAAGATAATACGGATTCAGAGTCAGATTCAAAAGTCATTATTCAAACGTCAAACGACCCAGGTGTTGAAGAGGTTATTATTAATCCACAGTGGGAGGTTACCCCAACAAAACAAGTGGGCGAGCATGTTTCCGCTTATGAAAAAGGTCATCCGGATTATGAGGAAAAATTAGCAACCTTTCAACAAGCTGTTCAATTAGCTGAAAATGATATTATCTATTGGTCAGTCAAAAATAATGGAAGTACAAACAGCTCGGTAGCAGTTGTCTCTACAAATGATAAGTCTCAATATTATCGTATCTATATTGAATGGATGGAAAATGAAGGATGGAAACCTACGAAGGTTGAAAAGCTAAATCAAGCAGTAGGAATTAGATAACCAATCTATGGCAGACATACAGCTTTCAAATTGACATTCCATGAAGAAACGTAAAAAGCTGTGCACAAATACGACAAGTCGTATTTGATTCATATATTCTTTATGTTAATATATGTGTGTCAAGAATTGGAGGAATTATTATGAAGATCGCCGTAATCGGAGCAATGGAAGAAGAAGTTGAATTATTAAGAAATTCGCTAACAAATACAGAAGTAACTACAATTGCAAATAGTGAATATACAACAGGTACATACAAAGACAAAGAAATTGTATTGCTAAA
>Ga0180217_1000726_pt1 | contig 45172 bp, 43 predicted proteins | sample eDN3rd37CBELigOP_FD_128521 | JGI IMG/M metagenome (GOLD analysis project Ga0180217, IMG submission 128521) | Enriched Organic Plus compost microbial communities from Emeryville, California, USA - eDNA 3rd pass 37_C BE-Lig OP (version 2) (version 2) ...
ACGTCGGTGACGTGCCGCTCGAGCTCGCGCAGCACGAGCCGCACCCGTGCGTCGTCACCGGTGTACACCTGGTCGAGCTGGGCGCTGTCGTAGCCGCCGCGCTTCCACTCGAGGCCGCGGAGGTCGGTGTTGTCGGCGACGCCGAAGTAGTGGAACGGGGCGAGGAGGTCGCGCTCGAGGGCCTCCCACAGCCGCAGCTCTGCTGCGATGTGCCCGTCGAACCAGTCCGCGACGTTGATGCCATCAGCGCGCTCGGGGGTGGCCGTCAGGCCGAGCAGGATCTTCGGCTGCAGGTGATCGAGGAGCCGCTGATAGGTCCGGGCGGCGGCGCGGTGGAACTCGTCGACGATGACCACGTCGAAGTGATCGGGTGGGATCCGCTCGGGCCCGTAGGCGGTGAGCGACTGGATCGATGCGAAGACGTGGCGCCAGCGCTCCGGGCGGGACCCGTCGACGTAGCGCTCGCCGAAGGCGCCGTCGTTCAGCACCTGGGCGAAGGTGAGCTGGCTCTGCTCGAGGATCTCCTTGCGGTGGGCGACGAACAGGAGCGTCGGGTCACCTCCGAGCTCCTGGCGCAGCCGCCGGAAGTCGAGCGCCGCCACCACGGTCTTGCCGGTGCCGGTGGCCGCGACCACGAGGTTGCGGGTCCGGCCGTGCACCTTCCGCTCGGCATCGAGCGCCTCCAGGATCTCCTCCTGGAAGGGATGCGGCCGCACCTCGATCCCGGAGAGTCGCAGCGGCTCGCGTCGGTGGGCCGAGCCCAGCGCGGCGTCGAGGCGCTCGCCGTCCCGGTCCGGGTCGTAGGGCTCGAAGTCGTCCGAGGCCCAGTACGAGTCGAACGTGGCGGCGAACTTGTCGATGACCGGCGCGTTCGCGCTGCGGCTGATCCGCACGTTCCACTCGAGCCCGTCGATGAGCGCGGAGCGAGAGAGGTTCGACGACCCCACGTACGCGGTGTGGAGCCCGGAGCGACGCCGGAACAGCCACGCCTTGGCATGGAGGCGGGTCCGCTGCGTCTCGTAGGAGATCCGCACCTTGGCGCCGAGGCGGACGAGCTCATCGACGGCTCGCCGCTCGGTGGCCCCGACGTACGTGGTCGTCAGGACCCGCACAGGGACGCCCCGGCGGATGGCGGCTTCGAGCGGCTCGGCCACCAATCGGAGCCCGTGCCACTTGATGAACGCGCAGATCAGATCGATCTCGTCCGCCGACGTGATCTCGGCCGCGAGCTCATGCGCAAGTGCCGGCTCCCCACGGGCGTTCACGAGCAGATCGGTCTGGCCGAGCGGGATCTCCGGCTGCAGGTAGCGAGATGCTCCGTCGAGGTCCGGCGGGGTCACCTCCCGGAGCAACGAGGGCCCTTCCGCCACCTCCACGAGGTCATCCTGGGCCGCCGCCGACAGCTGACGGGCGGCGGCCACGATCCCGTTCGCGACCTCCACCCGGCGATCCGGCGGCACGCTCTCGAGGAGGCGGGCCACCTGTCCCTGCAGGTGCTGGGCGAGCCGGGTGGGCTGCTCCGCCGGATCGACCCGCTCCTCACGGACCCGTCGCCCCTCTGCGATCAGCTGGTCGATCCGCTGCCGAAGCCGCGCGTCAACGAGCGCGTCGTACAGCCCCTCAGGCAGCTCCTCAGCCGCGCCCATCACGCCTCCCCAGGCTCGCCCGCACCTCCTGAGCTTCGCGCGTGGTGAGCGCCTCCTCACCATCAACCCCGCAGCGAGATCGGATGTGTATGGTCCCGGATCCCCTACCTGCGGAGGTCATCGAACGTGAAGGTCGTCCCCATCGTCCTGGCGGTCCTCGGCGGCATCGCGGCCCTCGCCAACGAGGGCGGGGCGGTCGACGCCTTCCTCGGGGCACTCATCTGGTTCCTCATCGGCAGCGGCATCGTCTGGATCGTCGCCAAGGTCCGCAAGAGCGACGCGCCCGGCGAGTAGCGCCGCGTCGATCATCGGCGACGGCGGCGTCGTTCCTGCACCCGGCGTCGTTCCAGATAGGCGTCGATGACCGCGTACGCCGCCTGTGCCGCGCCGATGGAGGTGATCGTGATGGCGGCCTTCTCGCCTGCGGGGACCTCGTCGAACCAGGCCTGGGCGCTGCACTCCACGACGGCCTCCCATGAGCGCGTCTGCAGCTCGAGGCGACCTGTCGACAGGTTCACCGAGGCCAACCGGCTCTCGCCGCACTCGGCCGGGGGACGGACGTTGATGTAGGTCTGCCGCGCTCCCGATGGACGCTCGAGCAGGCATGCCTGCGCGACCAGTCGTTCGAGGACAGGCCTCAGCAGATCCCGATGCGGCGCGGCGAGCTCGCGCATGACCTCCTCGACCGTGAGGAGCGCCGGGGTGACGAACGCCTCCGGCGCCACGTCCGGCCGTGCTGCGTCGTCGGGATCTTCCCGAACCGCGACGCCGTGGTGCGGCTCGTCGGCGCCGTGCTCGCCGAACAGCACGACGAGTGGGCCGTCGCCCGGCGCTACATGGCCGCCGAAGGCCTCACCCGAGCCCGCATCCGCATCATCGGCGGCGACCTCGAGGAGGTGACCACCCACCAGCTGAGCGACGTCATGTAGAACAACACCCGAGGCTGACGCGGTGACCGTCGGCTACACCACCTCCTGGGGCGTGACCGGAGCCGCTGCCAGCCGCGTCGAGATCGCCATGATCAAGTGGTGGGGCGCGAAGGTGCTCTACGAGGTCATCGCCGTGCGATCCAGGTCCACGGTGCGCTCGGCGTCACCGGTGACCTGCCCCTCGAGCGGATGTACCGAGATGCCCGCTCGGCCCGGATTCTCGACGGGCCCGACGAGGTCCACAAGGTGATGATCGCCCGGCAGATGCTGAAGCCCTACTCGTCGGCGGAGGTGCCGAGCGACCACATCCCCACGCGGCGCGAAGCAGCCCTCGCACGCTTCGCCGAGCAGCTGGACGCGGCCAGCCTCAACTCCTGAGGCAGGGCGCAGGCCCACGAGACGCGGGCTCTGTGGCGCGGCAACGCTGCTAGCGCAGCGTCCCCGCGTCACGAAGCAACTCGGGCGGTGGGCGTCAGACCCGCTCGAGCACCATGGCCATGCCCTGGCCGCCACCGATGCACAGGGTCACCATGCCGGTGCCGCCACCACGCACCGCAAGGACGTTCAGCAGGGTCGACAGCAGCCTCACGCCGGTCATGCCGAACGGATGGCCGAGCGCGATGGCCCCACCGTGCAGGTTCACCTGAGCGTCGAGGTCCAGGCCGATCTGCTCGACCGACGGCAGCACCTGGGCCGAGAAGGCCTCGTTGATCTCGACCGCGTCGAGGTCGCCGGGCTTCATCCCCGCCGCGGCGAGCGCCCGGCGTGACGCCTCGATCGGGCCGAGCCCCATGAGCTCCGGCTCGAGGCCCGACACGGCGGTCGAACGCACCTTGGCGATCGGCGAGAGCCCCAGCGCGGTCGCCCGTGCGCCCGAGGTGACGATCATCGAGGCCGCACCATCGTTGAGGGGGCATGCGTTGCCCGCGGTAACGGTGCCGTCGGGGCGGAACACCGGCCGCAGGCGGGCCAGCTTCTCGAGCGAGGTGTCGCGTCGAGGGCCGTCGTCCACCTCGGCCACGGAGCCGTCGGGCAGCTCGATGCCGACGATCTCCTTGGCGGTCGCGCCGCAGTCACGGGCTGCAAGGGCCAGGCCGTGCGAACGCTCGGCGAACGCGTCCTGGTCCTCGCGGGTCACGCCGTAGCGCTCGGCGATGCGCTCCGCGGTCTCGCCCATCGAGATGTAGAGCTCGGCCACGTAGTCGTCGCGGGTCGCATCGGTGAAGCGCGGGTTGTGGTGCTCCTCGGTGCCCGGGACGCCGCGTCGAGTGCTGCTCTCGACACCGGCGACCACGAACACGTCGCCTTCACCGGCGCCGATCGCGTGGTGGGCCATGCGGGCAGCCTGCAGGGACGACGCGCAGAACCGGTTCACAGTCACGGCCGGGACGGTGTCGGGCAGGCCCGCGAGGAGGCCGACAGCACGCCCGATGTTGAACGCCTGCTCTCCCGCGCCGCCGGATGCACCGCAGATGAGGTCGTCGACGGAGTCCGCGGGCACCTCGGGGTTGCGGGCCATGAGGGCCGCCACCACCTGCGCGGCGAGGTCGTCAGGACGGACGTCGATGAGCGAGCCCTTGTTCGCGCGCCCGATCGGCGACCGAGCGATGTCGATGATCAGGGTGTCGCGCTCGTTCCAGCTTCCCAATGGTGCTCCCGTGTTCGGTTCGGTCGGGGGTCAGGCTCCCCGCTGTCAGGACTGACCGCTGTCAGCTCACCCGCTGTCAGCTTCAACCGAAGCGGCCGACGCCCTCGAAGCGCATCGAGCCGATCCAGATCTCGTCGTCGACCTCGAGCGCGGTGGTCCCGGGCCCGAAGACCTCGGCCGCGTAGTCGATGGGCGTCGTCACCTCGAGCGTGTCGGGGTGCACCTTGATCACCTTGGTCGGGAACCGGCACTCCGGGTCCGAACCGTAGAACTGCGCGGTGAACTGCTCGACGGTGGTGTCGGCGGGGCCCGCCGCCAGCAGGTGCCCGTCAGAGGTCCACGTGAGGTTGTCGGGCATGAGGTCGACGTCGATGGTGTCGACCTGCGGGTCCCCCGCACCCCGGCTCACCCGAACGAGGGTCCGCGGCCGCCACCCGGCGATGAAGACCTGGGTGCCGTCGGGCGACACGGCGACGCCGTTGGTGCTGTTCATCTGCGATCCGGGGAGGTCTCGCCACCCGTCGACCGGCGACCACTCGACGACCTTTCCGGTCGGCTCCCCGGCGAGGCTGCGACCGAACCCGGCCTCGAGGCCGTCGGAGATGTCGGTGGTGCTGGTCACCAGGAACCCGCCGTCGGGCAGCACTGCGACGTCGTTGCCCCAGCAGCCGGACGGAAGGGCGACGGCGCCGACCCAGGTGAGCGACGGGCGACGGCCGTCCAGGTCGATCCGGAAGATCTCCACCGATTCGCGCACCCCGTGGTGGACGACGTAGACGCACAGGCGCCCCTGCGGATCCGGGCCCACGTCGACCCCGTGGGGGTCGAACTCGGCCGGGTCGAGCGCGGTGAGCTCGCTGCCGTAGGTGGCGGTGTCGTGGTCCACGCCGACCCGGTACGGGTACAGCTCCGAGGCTGCACCGTCGCGGCGGTCGATCAGGTAGAGGTTGGCCTGCGGGGCCGTGGGACCTCGCATGCCGCTGGTGACGATCCACGGCGTACCGGGCACGGCGGCCAGGTCCTCGGCGTTGATCGGACCGTGGATGACGCCCTTGAGCTCCATGCCAACTCCCCTCTACGGCGTCGAGTCGGTCTCGGCGGTCGACAGCAAGCATACGACCGGGTAGGTTTTTGTCAACCGTCGAACTTCACCGGGGAAGCGTCCGAGGGGACGTCCGCAGCCGAAGGGACCTACCAACGATCATGTCTGTGACCGCCGAGCTGTGCACCGATCTCTACGATCGCTACGCCACCGCTGCCAGCACCAGCGACGCGGCCGAGCGGCGTCGCCTGCTCGAAGAGTGCGCCGCTCCGGACCTCGAGATCGTCAGCCCGTTCCCCTACGCCGTGCGCGGGATCGACGCAGTGGCCGACAAACTCGGCGAGGTGGCCGCCGCCATGCCCGACGGTGGGCTCGTGATCCGTCGAGCCGGCCCCGTCGACGCGCACAACCACGTCTTCCGGGTGCCGTTCGAGAACTGCAGTGGCGGCGCCGTCTTGTCCACCGGCCTGCACGTGGTCGAGGTGGCCGACGGCCGCATCGCCCGCATCTTCGTCTTCGTGCCGGACGCACTTCCCACGGCCTGACGCCCCCGCCTCGAGGCCCCGGACAAGGTCCCCGGACGCGAGAGGGTCCACCCGAACGGGTGGACCCTCTCGCGTCCCGGCACCCGGGCCCGGATGCTCGATCAGTCGATCAGTCGCTCGACGGCAGCGGCTTGGCGTCCTTGATGCCCAGCAGAACCCCGTTCAGCGCCACCGCGCCCGCACCCGACTTGGTGCACAGCACCTCGATGGTGCCGGCCTCGTCGACGTAGCGCTTGCCGACCACCGAGGGGCCCTCGTGGCCGTCGGCGACCGCCGGGGACTCCGGACGAGCATCGACCGAGTCGGCCGGCGCCACTCCACCGATGGTGAGCTCCACCTCTTCCGCCGGGGCCTTCACCACGATCACCTCGGTGGTGCACGCCAGGCTGAAGAGGCGACTACCGGCCTTCAACGTTCGGGACATTGGTCCTCCTTCTCGCTTCCTCACACGCGTTGTCGCGGTGATCCCCTCATGAAGGGGTGTTCGATTCCGCCAGGTCTCCGGCGACGACCCGGCGCAGCAGCTTGCCGGTGTCGGTGTGTGGCAGTTCGGGGCGGACGACGATCTCCTCGGGGGTCTTGGAACCACGCAGGCGGGTCCGCACCTGCTCGCGCAGCGCTTCGGTGTCGACCTCCGCGCCGTCGCGGGGCACCACCACGGCGACGATCCGCTGACCCCACTCCTCGTCCGGGAGCCCGACCACGCAGGCCTCGGCGACCGTGGGGTCCTCGAGGAGCACGTCTTCGATCTCTGCCGGAGCGATGTTCTCACCGCCACGGATGATCGTGTCGTCGGCGCGGCCCTCGATGAAGACGTAGCCATCGGCATCGATGCGAACCCGGTCACGGGTGCAGAACCAGCCGTCGGCGTCCAGGACGCTGCCGGTGGCGTACTCGCCTGCGATCTGCTCGCCACGGATGAACAGCATGCCGAACTCGCCGGGTGCCACCGGCTTGCCGTCGTCGTCGCGCACCTCGGCCTCGACCGTCGGCAGGAGCTTGCCGGCCGACGCGAGCCGCCCACGCACAGCGGGATCCTGGGACTCGATCGCGGCACGATGGTCCTCCGGTCCGAGCACCGCGACGGTCGACGCCGTCTCGGTCAGGCCGTAGGCGTTGACGAAGCCGGTGCTCGGGAACGCGGCGAGCGCCTCCCTCACGACCCGCTCCGCGACCTTGGCGCCGCCGTAGGACAGCGTCCGCAGCGTCGAGGCTGCCGCCGGCTCGCCACCGAGGTGGTCGACGATCCGGGTGAGCATCGTCGGAACGACCATCGCGTGGGTGATCCCCTCGTCGCGCACCGTGTCGAGCCAACGCTCCGGGGAGAAGGCCGGGAGGTACACGAGGCGACGCCCCGCGACCAGGTTCGACAACAGGTTGGCCATCCCGGCGACGTGGTACGGCGGCACCGAGATCAGCACCGCCTCGTCCTCGCCCGCACTGGCGAAGTCGACGGTGCCGAGCAGGTAGGCCATGAGGTGGCGATGGCGGAGCAGCGCCGCCTTCGGCGCCGCGGTCGTGCCGCTGGTGTACAGCACGATGGCGACTTGGTCGTCGTCCTCGGCCGGGGCAGCGATGGGGGTCCCGTCGACAGGCGCGTCGGCGGACAGCCAGTCATCGAGCAGGCGGACTGCCTGACGTGGCGCCAGGCGCTCTGCGGTCCGCTCATCGGTGAGCACGAGGGCGCCGGGCTGGCGGTCGATGAGCTCGTGGATCTGCCCGGTCTCGAGGCGGTAGTTCACCGGCACGAAGGGCACCCCGGCGAGCGCGGCCGCGAACAGCGGCACCGGCAGCAGCGGGTGGTTCTCCCCCACGTACACGAGCGCCGGAGCGTCCGCCAGGGTGGCGGCGCCGGCACGGGCACGGGCGACCAGTGCGGCACCCGTGAGCGGCGCGTCGTCCTGGAGCAGCACCCGGTCCTCGAAGCCGGATTCGATCATCTCGACCAAGGTGGACAGGTGCATGGGTCAGGCCTTCGACTTGAACGACTCGATCGTGCGGCGCAGGTCCTCGGTCGCGAACGACTCGGCCTCGGCCGACAGGGCGAAGGGTGCCACACGGCCGATCATCGCCTGGAGGTGCATGTTCAGCGCCCGCTTGGTCTCCTGGACGGCCTGCGGCGGCTGCTCGGCGAGACGGTGGGCGAAGGCCTTGGCCTCGTCGAGCAGGTCGGCCGCCGGGACCACCCGGTTGGCCAGGCCCAGCTCCAGCGCCTTCTCGGCCGGGATGCGGTCGCCGGTGAGCAGGTACTCCTTGCAGCGCAAAAGCCCCATGAGGATGGGCCAGAACACCGCGCCGCCGTCGCCGCACACCAGACCGATGCTCACGTGGGTGTCGGCCATCCACGCGGTGTCGGCCATGAACACCAGGTCGGAGCACAGCGCGATGTTGCAGCCGAGCCCGACCGCCGGGCCGTTGACTGCGGCGATCACGGGCTTCGGGAAGGCGGCCTGCTCCTCCATCAGACGCTGGGCGCCACGCAGGCTGATCCGGCGGTACTCCGGGTCCTCGTAGCTGCGGATGAACCCGGGCACGTCGCCACCGGCCGAGAAGGCCGTCCCTTCGCCGGTGATCACGACCGCCCGGACCGAGCGGTCGGTGCCGAGGTGCCACCAGATGTCCTGCATGGCCTCGTGCATCTCGTCGACGAAGGCGTTCTTCATGTCGGGGTTGTTGAGCGTCACCACGGTGACGGGTCCGTCCTGCTCGACGCGGACGAGGGGCGTGGGGACGTAGGCCATGGGTAGCTCCGTCTTGCTAGGGGGTTCGTTCAGGGGGCGGGGTCAACGAGCTCGAACAGCGGCAGCCACACGTCCTCGAGCTGCTCGAAGCGCACAGTGACCGGCGAGCCGATCTCGACGCGTTCCGCGCCATCGCCGACGACGTTCGTGATGAGGCGCAGGCCGGGCTGCTCGACGAGCTCGACGATGGCGATGACGTACGGGGCGGTCCGCCCGGCGGGGTTCCACTGCTGGTGGTTGACCGTGAAGCTCGCGACGTGGCCGCGACCGCTCACCGGTCGGGGGACCATCGCCCGGGACGCGCAGGCCCGGCAACGCTCTCGCGGCGGGTGGCTCCACGTGCCGCAGTCGTCGCACCGGCACACGCGCAGCTCGCCCTGTTCACCACCGGTCCAGAAGGGTGCGGTCACCTCGGTGACCGCGGGAGGGACCCGCAGCGGACCGACAGTGGGTGCGGGTGAACTCACGCCCCGCCCCCCAGGTAGCGCTCGAAGAGGTCCCCCTCGAGGAACTCCGCGGGGGTGCCGGAGAACTCGACCGAGCCCCGGCTGAGCACGTGGACCGTCGACGCGATGTCCAGCACGCGGTGCACGAACTGGTCGATGATCAACATCGCGGTGCCCTCGTGGCGCACCTGGTCGATGAATTGGAACACCTCGTCGACGATGACAGGCGCCAGCCCGAGCGAGGCCTCGTCGATCGCGACGAGGCGCGGTTCGCGCACGTAGGCGGAGGCCAGCGAGAGCATCTGCTGCTCACCGCCGCTGAGCGTGCCGGCCTGCTGGGCGAGCCGCTCCCCCAGCCTCGGGAACGCCGCGGTGGCGCGCTCGATCGCTTCGGCGGTGCGACCCTTGCCGGACTGGAGCGTCAGGTTCTCCTTGACCGTGAGGGACCGGTAGATGCCGCGGCCCTCGGGCACGACGCACAGCGAACGCTGCGCCCGCGCCTCGGGTGCCATGCGGGTGATCTCCTCGCCGAACAGCGAGATCGATCCGCTGGTCACGGGCAGCAGGCCGCTCAGCGCCTTGATCAGGGTCGTCTTGCCGGCACCGTTGGGACCGACGAGCGCGACGACCGACTTCGGCGCCACCTGGAGGGACACGCCTCGCAGGACCTTGGTGCGGTCGTAGCCGCACACGAGGTCGCGGATGTCGAGGGCCGGGGTGGCCGAGGCGTCGGCGGTGACCTCGGGTTCGATCGTCGCGGTCATGCTCCGGCCCCCACGACCTCGCTACCGAGGTACGCGGAGCGCACCACGGGGCTGGAGGCGACCTCGGACGGCACGCCTTCGAACAGCAGCGTACCGAAGTCCAGCACGTAGATGTAGTCGCACACGTCCATCACCAACTTCATGTCGTGCTCCACGAGCAGGATCCCGCATCCTCGCTCGCGGACCACGGTCGTCAGCACCTCGCCGAACGCCGCGGTCTCACCGGTGTCGAGGCCCGACGACGGCTCGTCCAGGAGGAGCACGTCGAAGTCGCCCGCCAGGCAACGGGCCAGCTCGACGAGGCGACGCTGCCCCGTCGAGAGAGCGCCGACCTGCTGGCCCGCGAGGTGGCCGATGCCGGTCAGCGTGAGCGCCGCGTCGACGGCTTCCTCGGCCGCGCGGGTCGCCTGGCGGGAGGAGAAGAGGTGACCCGCGACGCTCGCGCCGACCTGTCCGGATTCGATGCCGAGCAGCACGTTCTCGCGCACCGTGAGCGGCTCGCACAGCTGCATGATCTGGAAGGTCCGCCCGAGTCCGAGCTGCGCCCGCCGCGAGGAGCTCGCCGAGGACACGTCGGCACCGCCGAGCAGCACCGCTCCCGTGGAGGGACGGTTGAGGCCGCTGCATGCGTTGAAAGTGGTCGTCTTGCCTGCGCCGTTGGGGCCGATCAGGCCGGTGATCCGACCCGCCGGCGCCTCGAGCGTCAGGTCCGACACCGCGGTGTGGCCACCGAAGCGCACGCTGAGGTTGCGGACCGCGAGGTCCACGCGGTCGGTGCGGACCGGCACGTCGGTCACCACCGGCGCGGCCTTCGCTGCGGCCTCCTTCTTGGAGCCGAAGCGCTCGAAGAAGCGGCGGAGGGCCATCGGCATCGAGTGGGTGCCGCCCTGGACGGCGATCATGATGGCGAAGGCGCCGAACATGACGTTGATCCAGTCGAGGCTGTTGTCACTCATCCAGTAGGCGGGGATCACCGCGGTGACGGCGGCGAAGATGGCGTACCACGGCTCCCGGAACGGGAGCACGGCCAAGGTCGCGATCAGGACGAACGACGAGAACGACGCGTAGCGGTGGTCGCTGAACACGGCGAAGTGCACGCTCGAGCCGTAGAGGATGCCGGCGAGGCCGGCGATGAAGCCGGAGATGCAGAACACGATCGTGCGGGTGACGTTCGTGTTCAGCCCGAGCGTCGTGACCGCGGTGTTGGATTCCGACATGCCACGGACCATGCGTCCCAGCCGGCTCGACCGGAGCAGCAGGATGCCGAGCACCACGAGCACCAAGAACGCGAGGACCACGTAGTAGTAGGCCTTGTCCGACTGGGCGAAGCTGGGCCTCGGCATGCGGCGGCCGTCACCGAGCGAGGTGAACATGAAGCTGCGCGTGTAGAAGATCCGCTCGACGCCGAGACCGAACCCGAGGGTCGCCAGCGCCAGGAACAGACCGGAGAGGCGTATCGCCGGCAGCGCCAGCAGCGCGGCGATCGGCACCACGACGAGGGCTCCGAGCAGGACCGCGAGGATCCACGGCATGTCGTAGTTGGCGATGAACTGGGCGAAGGCAACGGCCCCGATCGCGCCGAACGCTGCGTGGCCGAGCGAGACCAGTCCGGCGGTGCGGACCAGGAGCCCGAGCGACAGCAGCGTGATCGCCTGGCTGAGGCCCACGGTGTAGAAGGGCAGCTTGTCCCCGACCACGAGGGGGACGATGCCCAGGCCGATCACCGACAGGGCCCCGGCGACCAACTGCACGCGGCCCGGAGCGGTCCACGGCAGCTGCGGTCTGGCTTCGGCGATCCGTTCCTGCAGCTTGCGCTTCGGCAGGACGACGAGGGCGATGATCAGGACGATGAAGGGGATGCCCTGCGGCAAGCCCTTCAGCGAGGGGACCTCGAGCACGACCTTGGTGGCGACGCTCGACACGATGCCGAGCAGCAGACCGCCGGCGAAGGTGAGCGGGATGTTCGAGAAGGCACCGATCGCCGCTGCGCCGAACGCCTGGACGACCAGATAGGTGAGAGTCACCGACTCGATGCCGATCTGCGGGGCGACGAGCACCCCCGAGAGCGCCGCGAAGGTGGAGCCGATCACCCACGCCACGCGCCGGACACGGCGGGGGCTGGTGCCGTGCAGGCTGAGCAGGCTGGGGTCGTCCACCACGGCCCGCATCTGGAGCCCGAGGCGGGTCGAGTAGAAGAGGAGGTAGAGGCCGGCGACCGCAGCGAGCGCGATGGCCGTGATGGTGACCTGCGCGTAGGTGATGTTCACCCCGCCGAGCTTGAAGGTCTCGGTCCCGCGCGGCAGGTACTGCGGCAGGCGCAGGGCCATGTGGCCGAACTTGACCGACATCAGGCCCTGGATGAGCAGGACGACACCGATCGTCCCGACGATCTTGTACGCGACCCGTTGTCGAGCGAGCCCTCGGCCGAGCAGCTCGAACAGCTCGCCGAGCGCCGCGCCGAGGACGAACACGCTGACGATGAGAGCTGGGACCCAGTCCCAGCCGTGGTCGATGTGGAGCCAGTAGAAGGCGTACGCGGCGAGTCCCGCGATCGCTCCGTGGGCCAGGTTGAAGATGCCGGTCGTCTTGTAGGTCAGGACGAGGCCGGTGCCGGCCAGTCCGTAGATCGCTCCCGCCGCGATCCCTCCGACGATGTACGGCAGCCATGCGTTCACGTTCGCTATCCCCCGTCGTCGAAACGGCTGCACCTCGGGGTCGAGGCAACCAGATACTACTGCGTAGGTTTCCTTTGTCGAGTCCGACGGAGGAAGAGTTCCGCCCGCCGGTCGACCACAACCTTCTGAGTAGGATGTCACCTCCGCTCGCGGTAGTGTCTCGAACATGGACACCCTCCACGCCGGTGCGCGCTACGGCACGATCCCCCGCATGGTGCAGGACTCCGCCAGCAGGTGGCCCGACGCCCCCGCGGTCGTGGACGGCGCCGTACTGACCTACGCGGAGCTGGCCGAGCAGGCCCGGGCGATCACCGGTGGCCTCCTCGCCGCTGGCGTCCAGCCCGGCCACAGGGTCGCGCTGTGGGCGCCCAACGGGTCGCCCTGGATCGTCGCAGCGCTGGGGATCCAGGGAGCCGGGGCGTGGCTCGTCCCGCTCAACACCCGCTTCAAGGGAAGCGAAGCCGCGTTCATCCTCGACCGCACCCAGGCATCGGCACTCATCATCGCGAACGGCTTCCTCGATTCCGTGTCGGTCGACGCCATCCGCGCCACCTCACCCGACCTCCCCGCGCTGCGGCGGGTCATCTCGCTGCCGCTCACCGGCGCCGACGCCACCGACGACTGGTCGGAGCTGCTGCGGGTCGGTCGCGAGCACCTCGACCGCGCCGACGCCCAGATCGCGGCGGGATCGGCCGAGGACATCAGCGACATCATCTTCACCTCCGGCACGACCGGGCTCCCCAAGGGCGTGCTGCTGCGGCACGGCACGAGCCTGCGCTGCTACGAGGCGTTCAACACCGGGTACGGGTCCGCACCCGGTGACCGCCACCTGATCACCACGCCGTTCTTCCACTGCTTCGGCTACAAGGCCGGCTGGATGCTCGCCCTCATGACGGGGGCCACGACGGTCCCGCTCGCCACCTTCGACGCCGAGCGGGCACTCGCACTGATCGCGGAGCACGGGATCACCCACATGCCAGGCGCTCCCACCGTCTTCTCCTCGCTGCTGCGCCACCCCGCCCGCGACAGCTACGACCTGTCGTCGCTGCGGGTCGCGATCGTCGCGGCGGCGACCATCAGCCCGAAGCTGATCGAGGACATGGACCGCGAGCTCGGCCTGAAGACGATCATGTCCGGGTACGGCCTGACCGAGAACCACGGGCTCGGCACCTTCACCCGCCCCGGCGACCCGCTCGAGGCGGTGTCGCAGACCGTGGGCGCCCCGGCCCCCGGGATCGAGGTGCGCATCGTGGACGACGAGGGCAACGACCTCGAGCGTGGCCAAGACGGTGAGGTGCTGCTCGGCGGCTTCGCCCACATGGCGGGCTACTACGACGAGCCGGAGGCCACCGACGCGGTGCTGTCCGACGGCTGGCTCTCGACCGGCGACATCGGCAACCTCGACGAGGACGGCCGCCTGCGGATCACCGACCGCAAGAAGGACATCTTCATCGTCGGGGGCTTCAACGTCGCTCCTGCCGAGGTCGAGTCGTCCCTGGCCCGCATCGACGGGGTCTCGCAGGTCTCGGTCGTCGGGGTGCCCGACGAGCGGATGGGTGAGGTCGGCATGGCGTTCGTCGTGCCCACGCCCGGCAGCGACCTGACGCCCGAGGCCGTGATCGACCAGGCGCGCAGGACGATGGCCAACTACAAGGTCCCCCGCCGTGTGCAGCTGCTCGACGAGCTCCCCGTGAACGCCTCGGGCAAGGTGCTGCGCCACGTGCTGCGGGACCTCGGCAAGGAGGAGGAGTCAGCGTGATCCGGCCCCGTGGCGTCCACATCACCGGCGTCGGCCGGTCCGCCACCGGACGGGCGCTGCACCGTGACCCGGTCGACCTCGCAGCCGATGCGATCGTCGCGGCCCTCGACGACGCAGGGCTGACCCGCTCCGATGTCAGCGGGCTCGCCGCGTTCGTCCCGGATCTGGGCGCCGCGACGGTCGCGGACGTCCAGGACGCGCTCGGCCTCGAGCTCGACTGGTTCGTCGGCTGCTCGGAGGGCGGGCCGTCCCAGCTCGCCGCGCTGTGGATGGCCGTCGAGGCCGTCGCATCGGGCCGCGTCACCCACGCGGTCGCCTTCCACGCTTCCTGCGAGGGATCGGTCCGCGCGCTGGCCGGCCGCGGCGGTTCCGTGCCGGGCACGGCCCGGGCGATGCCCTCGCGTGCCAGCGGCCCGCAGTCGTGGTGGCTGCCGTTCGCGGCACCGTCCGCGGCGAACATCGTCGCCATGTACGCGCAGCGGCACTTCGCCACCTACGGCACGACCCGCGACCAGCTCGGGCAGATCGCCGTCGTGCAGCGTGAGAACGCAGCCCGCTTCCCCACCGCGATCTACACCGATCCGCTCACCATCGACGACTACCTCGCCGCACGCATGATCAGCGAACCGCTGTGCCTGCTCGACTGCGACGTCCCGATGGACTTCGGCAGCGCCATCGTCGTGTCGCGCAGTGACTCCCTGCCGGACGCCTCCCGGGCGGTGCGCCTGGAGGCGTACACGACTGCTCGCCGTTCGCGACCCAGCTGGGAGCAGGGCGAGGACCTGACGACCATGCTCGCCCTCCACGACGCGGGCGAGGCGCTGTGGGCAGGTGTGGACCTGACGCCGGCGGACGTCGAGGTGGCATCGATCTACGACGGCTTCAGCTTCATCGCGCTGGCATGGCTCGAGGCGCTCGGCTTCTGCGGTCGCGGCGAGGCCGGCGCGTTCCTCGAAGGGGGCGACCGGATCCGTCGTGAAGGGGAGCTCCCGATCAACACGGACGGCGGGCAGCTCTCCTCCGGGCGCATGCACGGATGGGGCTACGTCGCCGAGGTCTGCCACCAGCTGCGCGGCGAAGCCGCCGAGCGGCAGGTGCCCGGCCGGCACGGTGATCGGCCCGAGGTCGGCCTGGTGGCCTGCGGCGGCGGGACCATCGGCTCTGCCGCCCTGCTCACCCGCTGACCCCGTCCGACACGACCGCCGTAGCGAAGCGACGACCGAGAACCGAACGAGAACTGCAGAAGAAGAAGGAGCATCCGACGTGACGATGGTGTTCGAAGGCGTGAAGGTGGTGGAGGTCGCCGAGTGGACGCTCGTCCCATCGGCCGCCGCCATCCTGGCGGAGTTCGGCGCGGAGGTGATCAAGGTCGAGCGCCCCGAGGGCGGCGACATCCAGCGCGGCCTGACCGTCGCCGGGATCAGCCCGGTCAAGGACGGTGTGAGCCTCCAGATGGAGGCGAGCAACCGCGGCGGCAAGCGCAGCGTCGGGATCGACGTGACCACCGAAGAGGGGCGGGACCTCGTCTACGAGCTGGTGAAGGACGCCGACGTGTTCCTGACCAGCCTCCTCCCCCGCACCCAGAAGCGGCTCGGTTACACCTCCGAGGACATCACCGCGGTCAACCCGCGCATCATCTACGGCGCCGGCACCGGCCTGGGCACCAAGGGCCCCGAGGTCGACCGCGGCGGCTACGACATGACCGCCTACTGGTGCCGCAGCGGGCTCGCCCACGCGCTCACCCCGCCCAACGCCGAGCGGGTCGTCGAGATGCGCCCCGCGATCGGTGACCGCCTCGGGGCGATGAACCTGGTCGCCGGCGTCGCTTCAGCGCTGTTCCACAGGGAGCGCACCGGCAAGGGGACCGTGGTCGACGTCTCGCTGCTCGGAACCGGCATGTGGCAGCTGGCGAGCGACGTCGTGTACTCGACCGCGCTCGGGGCCGACAACAGCCGGGTGTCGCGTGGCCGGAACCCCCTCGCCACCTACTACCGGACTTCGGATGACCGCTGGCTGGTGCTGGCGCTGCTCGAGTCCGACCGCTGGTGGCCCAAGTTCGTCGAGCACAGCGGCTTCACCCACCTGCTCGACGACCCGCGCTTCGCCGACTCGGCCAGCCGTGGGGAGCACTTCGAGGAGTGCCAGCAGGTGCTCGCCGACCTGTTTGCCGCAGAACCGCTCGCCGAGTGGCGCCGTCGACTGGGCAGCTTCGAGGGCCCGTGGGAGCCCGTGCAGTCGGTGCTCGAGCTCGCCGAGGACCCGCAGGTGGTCGCGAACGAGATCATGAAGGTGATGCCGTCGAACAACGGCACGCCCGTCTCGCTGGTCGCCGCGCCGATCCAGTTCGACGGCACCGGCGGTCGCTTCCTCCCCTGCCCCGAGCCCGGCGCCAACACCGAGGAGGTGCTGCTCGAGGCCGGCGTCGAGTGGGAGCGCATCGAGGCCCTCAAGGAGGCCGGCGTGATCACCTGACCGTCGTGCACGAACACCACGCCGCAACGGCGTCGAGCCATCGCCCCGCTCCGGCGGGGCGATGCCGATCAGCAGCTCCTCGACCAGCCCGGTGGCGGTGAGCAGCGAGTCGGCGAGCACGGCGCTCCCGAACACGTAGCTCAGCCGGTCATTGAGCTGTTTGCGCCGCGAGAGCTCACCGACGATGTCCGCGGTCACCTCGGTGTTCTGCCACGTCGCCTCGGTGAACGTGCGTGACGCGACGAGCTTCGACACCGTGTTCATGTACTCGGCGATCTCCGGCTCGTCGGAGTCGTTGGGCCAGTGCGCCGCCATGCCCTTCGTACGGGACGCGCCCGAACACGAGCAGGCCCAACTCCTCACCGAAGCTCAGGCTCAGCTCTCTGAGGTCCTGGCCCCAGACGTGCTCGTGCGAGCTGTTCGGCGGGCGTCACCGATCGCCTTGACGTCAGCCCAAAAGAACGGGTGGGACAACGCAGGTCCTGATCCCAGACGACCGGTCGACGAAGCCCGGTAGACGCGGCAGCGCCCCCGCCGTGGCGGGGGCCGCTGCTCGTGCCGGGCCCCTGTGTGGAGGGGCGGCCGGCTGCGGTCGGGTGCCAGGTGGGAGGGAGGCACTCCGCCGCGTTCACCGAAGGGCGGGGGGACCCTTCGGTGCGTGTGATGGTCAGGTGAAGATCCCGCCACGGGGGACGCCCGCGGGGATCAGCCCGTAAGCCCGACGCATCTCGGTGTTCAACACGGCCGGGTCGATGCCGGCCTCACCGCCGTGGAACGCACGGGCGGCATCGATCTCCCACGGACGCATCCGGTACACCGACGGCCCGTCGACGCGCAACACCGCGCCGGTCAGCCAGCCGGACTCGGCGGACACCAGCCAGGCGACGACGCGTGAGGCGTGGACCGGGTCGAAGCGATCTACCTCGACGTCCTCGCGCTCGGGCATCGACGAGAGGCCCTCGGTCATCCGGGTCCGGGCGATCGGCGACACCGCGTTCACGGTCACGCCGTAGCGCTCGAGCTCCATCGCGGCGATGGTCGTGAAGTTCGCGATGCCCGCCTTGGCCGCGCCGTAGTTCGCCTGCCCGACGTTGCCGAACAACCCGGTGCCGGAGGTGGTGTTGACGATGCGGGCGTCGACCGGTCGCCCCGCCTTGGCCTCGGCCCGCCAGTGCTCGAGCGCCGCCTTGGTGAGGGTCCAGGTGCCCTTCAGGTGCACGTCAATGACGGCGTCGAACTCCTCCTCGGTCATCGCCGAGATCACCCGGTCCCGCAGGATGCCGGCGTTGGCGACGACCGCGTCCAGGCGCCCGTGCGTCTCGAGCGTCGAGCGGACCATCTCCTGGACCGCGGCGTAGTCGGTCACCGAGCACGACACCGTCGATGCCGTGCCGCCTGCGGCCTCGATCTCGGCGGCGACGTCACCGATGCCGTCGTCGAGGTCGTTGACGACGACGGTGGCGCCCGCAGCGGCAAGCTCCAGGCAGTGGCTGCGACCGATGCCCCGAGCGGCGCCGGTCACGATCACGACGCGGTCTTTCAGGTTGAGGGACACGAGCTCTCCTTGCTTGTTCGACCGGTCGGCGGACCGATCCGAGAGGGGGTCAGGGCGGGCAGGTACCGCGGTGACAGGCGGTGTGGGTCAGCGGGGCAGGCCGAGCATCCGCTGGGCCAGCAGGTTCCGCTGGATCTGGGAGGAACCGCCGTAGATCGATGCCGAGCGTGCGTACAGGTAGTGGTCGAACCACCGCGAGCGTGATGCGGTGCGGTGGTCGTCAATACCCTGCAGCGCAACCGACATGAGCTCCTGCTCGACGGTGGTCATGAGGAGCTTGTCGATCGAGCTGGAGGCGCCGAGGTCCTCACCGGCGGCAGTGCGGCTCAGCTGGCGCAGCGTGTGCATGCCCAGCACCTCGAGCGCGGCCGAGGTGCGGCCGACCCGTCGACGGATCTCCTCACCGACCGGGCGTCCGTCGGCGCTCAGCTCTGCCGCGAGCTGGTTCAGCCAGCGCTCGAACTTCGGCAGGTAGCCGGTGTCGACCGCTCCCCGCTCGTGCGCGATCGTCCCCATCGCGATCGCCCAGCCGTCGCCGGGCTCGCCGATCATCGCGTCATCCTCGACGAGGACGTCATCGAGGAACACCTCGGCGAACTCCTCGTCGCCGTTGGCGAGCACGATGGCTCGCACCGTCACGCCCTCGGCATCGAGGGGGACGACGAACGCGGAGATGCCCCGGTGGCGCGAGGACTCGGGGTCGGTGCGAGCGAGGAGAAGGCAGTAGTCGGCGAAGATGCCGTAGCTCGTCCAGACCTTGTGGCCGTTGATCCTCCAACGGTCACCGTCGCGCTCGGCACGGGTGCGGAGGTTGGCGAGGTCGGAGCCGGCCTGTGGCTCGGAGAAGCCCTGGCACCAGATCTCGTCCAGACGCAGCAGCGGCGGCAGGTAGCGGCGACGCTGAGCATCGGTGGCGTGGGTCAGGAACGGCCGGCCCAGGTGCCCCAGGGGCAGGATCGTCGGGGCGTTGGCGTTCGCGAGCTCCTGGGACAGGATCGCTTCTTCGAGGGGGCCGAGGTCCTGGCCCCCGTACTCGGCGGGGTACGACAGCGCGACCCATCCGCCCTCGTACAGCTTGCGCTGGAAGGACTTCATGTACTCCCACCGCTCGCGGAGGTCGTGCGGTTCGGGCTCGGTCGGGACGTTGTCGCTGAGCCATGCCCGCAGTCGGGCACGGAACTCGGCTTCCTTCGGGGAGTCGGTGAGGTCCATCTGCTGCTTCTCGCTCTTACTTCTCGCCCGCGATGCCGAACCGGAGGTCGGCGAGGTCATCGGTGGCGGACCGGGTACCGCCGAACACGTCGGCGAACAGGTGGGCGGAGCGGAGCCGCCGGTGCGCGGTGTGCTCCAGGGTGACGCCGATGCCACCCAGGACCTGGATGCTCTGCTCGCAGGTCCGCACGGCGGCGTCGCCGGCCCAGGTCAGGGCCGCTGCAGCCTGGCGCTCCGCGGTGTCGAGCGCCGCGTGGTCGACCGCCCAGGAGGCGCCGTAGACCATCGAACGGGTCGACTCCACGTCGACGAGCATGTCGGCGCACATGTGCTGCACGGCCTGGAAGGTGCCGATCGGCCGTCCGTACTGCTCGCGCTCCTTCGCGTACTCGACCGCTACGTCCAGCGCCTGGGCCGCGAGCCCGAGTGCGAACGCCGCCTGGGCGACGCGGACTGCCGCCCGAGCCCGACGCAGCTCCTCGCGGTCATCCGCGACCGCGTCAAGGGGTTCGCCGAGGAGCACGATGGGGTGCAGCGGGTCGAAGGTGGGCACGACCTCGGGCAGGTCCCCGAGCTCCACGATCGTGGCCGTGTCGCCCGTGGCGGCGACGCCGCGTGCGCCGGGCAGCCAGTCGAAGCCGAGCGTCAGCTGGGCGTTCGGCCAGGACAGGTCCCTGCCGACGAGCGGCGTGAACACGGCGCCCTCGGAGATCTCCGACAGCTCCTGGGTGGCGCCGAGGGCGGCGAGCAGCCGAGGCGCCGCGACGGCGGACGCCACGTAGGGAAGCGGGGCGATGGCCTCGCCGAGCGCTTCGGCCACGACGCACAGGTCGGTGACCGAACCGCCCGCGCCGCCGTGCTCCTCCGGCACGCTGAGCGCGGTGAGCCCCAGCTCGTGCAGCTCTGCCCAGCCCTTGGTGCGGGCGGGGGCCGCGGGGTCGTCGCTCACGGCCGCCAGCGCGTGGTTGTCGAACGCCTTGCGACCGAAGTCGAGGACCATCGATCGCAGCATCTTCTGCTCGTCGGTGAGGTCAAATCGCACGAGGCTGCTCCTCGGCCACCGACCGGTGCCGGTCGTGGTTGGTCATGTCTGGTCTCCATCCAGGAGTCGTTCGGCAATGTCGATCAGCAGCGGCAGCGAACGGAGCGAGGCCGCCGCCTTGGCCTGACGTTGCGGGTCCGGGTCGTCGCCGAGCCGGGCGACGACTCCGGAGCGGATCGAGGCGAGGCGCCAGGCCGCGAGCGCCCGGAGGTAGTCGACGCGGGCACGGTCGACCGGCGCGCCGAGCGCCTCTTCGTAGGCCCGGAGCACGTCGTCGCGGGTGCCGAAGCCGCCGGCGGCGATCGCCGAGGTGATCGGCCCGTCGCTCGCCTCCTCGGCATCGACCCAGTTGTTGAGCATGTAGGCGAGGTCGGACAGGGGGTCACCCAGGGTGGTGAGCTCCCAGTCGAGGACCGCAGCGACTCGCCCGTCGAGTGCGAGCACGTTGCCGATGCGGTAGTCGCCGTGGACCAGCCGTGCCGGAGGTTCGTCGCTCGGGCGGCGCTCGGTCAGCAGGTCGCCCATGGCGGCGAAGCGGCTGTCGAGGGCAGGGTCGATCGGCCGCCACTGCCGGGTGAAGCGGCGCAGCTGGCGCTCGATGAAACCGTCGGTGCGGGACAGCTCGCCCAGGCCGATGTCGGCGGGATCGACGCGGTGCAGCCGGGCGAGCACCCGTGCCAGGTCATCGCCGAGCATGCGTCGCTGGTCGGCGGGGAGCTCGCTCACGTCCTCGAGCGCGTCGAACACCTGCCCCTCGACGTGGTCCATCACGAAGAAGGGTCGGCCGAGGACCGATCCGGTCTCCTCGATGCCCAGCACGTGCGGTACGGGGACCTCGGTGGTCCCGACGGCCGCCATGATGCGCCCCTCCCGCGCGACGTCGTGCGCGGTGGGCAGGTGGTCGCCCGCGGGTGGCATGCGCAGCACCGTCCGACGCCCGTCGGCCGTTCGCAGGATGACGGTGACGTTGGAGCGTCCGGCGGCGGCGACCTCCAAGCCGACGAGCTCGCCCGCGGCATCTCCCACGTGCTCTCGGAGCCAGCCAGCGAGGGCCGCTCCATCGAGGCCGGCCTCAGCACTGGATTGGGGGGAGAGGGCCGATCGCACGGCAACAACCTACCAAGTAGAATGTTTTCTGTCGACCTCCCTGTCGGCCCCGTTCGAAAAGGAGCAACGAGCCACCGTGGGACTCCCCGTCATCGTCGAAGCCGTGCGCACGCCCACCGGTCGCCGAGGAGGCGGCCATGCCTCGGTCACCGCCCCCCACCTGCTCGCCGCCGCCCAGTTCGGGGTGGTGGAACGAGCAGGGATCGACCCGGGTGAGGTCGACCAGCTGATCGGAGGATGCGTCACGCAGGCCGGCATGCAGGCCTTCAACGTGACGCGCATGGGGTGGCTCAGCCGCGGCGAGGACTACACCGCCGCCGCGACCACCATCGACTGCCAGTGCGGGTCGGGCCTCCAGGCCAACAACCTCATGACCGGGCTCATCGCCACTGGAGGCGCACGCATCGGCATCGCCTGCGGGGTCGAGCACATGACCGGCCTCCCGCTGCGCACCGCGATCGACGTCGGCGAGACCAGGCCCCGCGGCGACGACTGGCCCTGGGACCGCGAGGCACCGAGCCAGTTCGTGGGCGCCGAGCGGATCGCGGAGCTCCGTGGCATCACCAGGGCCGACGCCGACGAGGTCGGCGTCCGCTCCCAGCAGCGCGCTGCTGAGGCCTGGGCCGCGGGTCGCTTCGACGCCGAGATCGTCCCCACCACCATCACCCGTGACGAAGGTCTGCGGGACACCTCCCTCGAGGCCCTCGCGGGGCTCCGCACGATCATCGAGGGCGGCATCCACACCGCGGGCACCGCGTCGCAGATCTCCGACGGCGCCGCAGCGGTGCTGTGGATGGACGAGGACCTGGCCCGCGAGCGGGGCCTCACCCCCCGGGCCCGCATCACCCACCACACCATGGTGGGCACCGACCCGTACTACTACCTGGACGGTCCGGTCGAGGCCACGACGAAGCTGTTGGCCCAGTCCGGCCACAGCATCGGCGACTTCGACCTCATCGAATGCAACGAGGCCTTCGCGTCGGTGCTGCTCTCGTTCCAGCGCACCTTCGACGTCGACTGGGACCGCCTCAACGTCAACGGCGGCGCCATCGCCCTCGGCCACCCGGTGGGCGCCACCGGTGCCCGCCTGGTGGTCAGCCTGCTCCACGAGCTGGAGCGCCGCGACCTCGAGCGCGGCCTCATCACCCTGTGCCAGGGCGGCAGCCTCGGCATCGCGACCGTGATCGAGAGGATCCGATGAGCGCCGAGCGACCCACTCCCGCAGCCGCAGCATCAGGCGACGCGGACGAGGTGGAGGAAGTGGAGGTCCCCGACGAGGACCTGGTGCTCGCCACCGACGAGGACGGAATCCGCATCCTGACGCTGCACAACCCGCCTCGGCGCAACGGGTGGAACCACCTCATGGAGCACCGCTACTTCGCGCTGCTCGACGAGGCCGACAACGACCCGGACGTCCGGGTGATCGTGGTGACCGGGCACGGTCGCACCTTCTGCCCCGGGCTCGACGTGAAGCGCCTGACCGCGACCGCCGACGAGGGCGAGATCCGCTTCACGGAGCGGCGGCCCCAGACCTACCCCCTGGGGATCCGCAAGCCGATGATCGCGGCGATCAACGGTGGCTGCGCGGGCATCGGGTTCGCCCAGTCGCTCAACTGCGACATCCGCTTCGCCGCCGACACCGCCCGGTTCTCCACCGCGTACGCGCGCCGTGGCCTGCCGGCCGAGTACGGCACCTCGTGGCTCCTCCCCCGGCTCATCGGCGTGGAGAACGCGCTCGATCTGCTGCTCAGCGGGCGGGTGTTCGGGGCCGAGGAGGCCAAGGCCCTCGGCCTGGTCTCCCGGGTCGTCCCGGCGGAGCGCCTCATGGACGAGGTCCTCGCCTACGCACGCGAGCTGGTCGAGCACTGCTCCCCTGCCGCGATGGCCGCCATCCGGCGCCAGGTCTACGGCGACCTGTCACGCCGCTTCGACGACTCGATGGTCTCGACGCTCGCGATCATGCGGGAGTTCGCTCGGTCGGAGCACTTCGCCGAAGGCGTGGCCGCGTTCGCGGAGAAGCGGGCACCTCGCTTCGCGGGGCTCGACCCCCGCGACCGCCTCGACGGCGACCTCGGCTACTGACCTGGTGCTGACGAGGCGAGCCGACGAGCGCTCTCGTTCTCGGGAGGTGAGCTGTCGCTGCACGACAGCTCACCTCTCCGGAACCGCTCGGTTGGAGATCAGCCGGTGAACTGACCGCCGTCGACGTACAGCGCCTCGCCAGTGATGAAGTTCGCCTCGTCGCTGCACAGGAACAGGACGCTCGCGGCGATGTCGTCGACGGTGCCCGCCCGACCCAGCGGGATCGCGGCGAGCACGGCGTCCCGGTTGCGCTCGTCGCGCAGGTAGCCCTCGGACATCTTCGTCTCGATCAGACCAGGTCCGACCGCGTTGACGCGCACACCCGCAGGGGCCGCGAGGCGCGCCACGTGCTTCACCAGCGCCCACGCGCCGGCCTTCGACGCCGAGTAGGACGCCGCACTCGAGAAGGTCTGGTTCGCGGCAGCGGTGGAAGTGATCACCACCACCGAGCCCGAACCGCGCGGCACCATCTCGCCCAACGCGGCTTGGAGCACGACTGAGGTGCCCCGGAGGTTCACTCCGACCACCTCGTCCCAGTCCTCGATCGGCGTGTCGAGGTACGTCTGCAGCGGATCTGCTCCCGGGACCCTCGGGTCCGGACCACCGGAGCGGTACCGGGCGGTCGGGATCCCCGCCGCGAGCACGACCGCGTCGGGGGCGCCGTAGCGCTCGACGGTGGCCGCGACACAGCCCCGAGCGGCGTCGGCGTCGAGCATGTCGGCTGCGACCGCGAACGCTTCGCCGCCGGCGGTGGAGATCTCCTCCGCCACCTCGTCGGCTCGCTCGGTGAGCACGTCGGCGACGACGACCTTCGCGCCTTCCGCGGCGAACCGCAGGGCGCACGCGCGGCCCATGCCGTTCGCGCCGCCGGTGACAAGTGCAACTCTGCCGTCGAAGCGGCGCTGGGTCTCGGTCATCGGTTCAGTCCTTGATCAGGGCGTAGGGGTCGGCTTGGAAGCGGTCCAGGAGCGCGGCGATCGCTTCGGGGTCTTCGTAGGGCAGGTAGTGGCCCAGGTCGAAGCGTTCGACGGTCACCTGATCGAGCGCTTCGGTCATCCGCTCGGTGAGCTCGTCATCGAGCAGGAAGCTCTTCTCCGCCTTGAGGATGAGGGCCGGCACCTTGGTGCTGCGGAGCCCCTCCCACATGGCGTCGACCTCGGCGAGCCCTGCGCGCCCGAGGAGCCAGGTGACCTCGGGGTCGCCCCGGTTCACGAGCATCCCGGCCCAGTTCTCGCGGTAGAGGCGGCGGGCGCGGACGTCGATGGCCTCCTCGGTCCAGTCGGGCTGCTGCTCGCGCAGGAACTCACGCAGCTTGTCCTGGTTGCGGAACCCGGCGGCGCTCTTGGTCGAGGCGTTGATCGCGAGTGCCTTCTGCGCGGCGGTCCGGCTGACCTCGGGTCCGGTGTCCGACAGGGTCAGGGAGGCGAGCCGCTCCCCCAGCATCGGCGCGAGGACCATGGAGACACGGGCGCCGAGCGAATGGCCGACCAGGTGGACCCGGTCGAGGCCCAGGTGCTCGACCAGCGCCAGGACGTCGCTCGCGTAGTCCCGGAGCCAGTAGCCCTCACGGCTCCAATCGCTGAAGCCGTGACCCCTGAAGTCGGGGCAGATGACCCGACCCGGCACGTTCTGTCGGGCGACCATCGGCCGCCACGAGTCCCCGTGGGCGGTCATCCCGTGCAGGAGCACCGCCGTGGGAGCGTCGGCGGAGGCGTCGGTCCGGCGGAGGTCCAGGTGGTGCAGGCGGAGACCTTCGCGCTCGAGGGAGCCCTCGTCAGCGGTCCACCGGTCGTTCGGGATGCCGCCGATCACCTCGGTGTCTGACGTGGCCATCTTCAACCTCCGTGGGACGAGGTCGGCAGATCCGACCACGTCGGAGCATACTACCGGGTAGGCTGACGCCTTGTCGGAGCTCCGGGGATCACCAGAGGCCAAGCATGCACCAACTACAGGACGCTGCCGCCGTCGTCGGCGTCGGCGCCACGGACTACTACCGCCGTGGGCGCTCCGTACCGGCCACCGCCATGGACCTCGCAGTGAGCGCGGTCCGGGCAGCCCTCGAGGACGCAGGGCTGGGACCGCGTGACGTCGACGGCTTCGCGCTCTACGCGGGAGGCCTCAACACCGGGTTCCTCGCGCAACAGCTGGGGGTCCCCGACGTCCGCTTCAACGCGACCCTGCCGGGCGGCGGTGGCGGCTCGGCAGGATGCCTCGGCCTGGCGGCCGGGGCGATCGTCAGCGGCCAGGCGTCCGTCGTCGTGTCGGTGATGGCCCTCCAGCAGGCCACGTACCGACTCGGTCAGGCAGGCGGGAAGGGCAGCCCGTACGCCTTCACCCCCTCCCCGGAGACGGACTTCTCGGTGCCGTTCGGTTGGGTCAGCCCCGGCCACAAGTACGCCCTCGCCGCCCGCCGGCACATGCACCTCTACGGCACGACCCGCGAGCACTTCGCGGAGGTCGCCATCTCGACGCGCGCCAACGCGGTGCGGCGCCCGGGTGCGCTGATGCAGCAGCCGCTCACGCTCGACGACTACTTCGACGGCCGGATGATCGCCGATCCCCTGTGCCTCTACGACTTCTGTCTAGAGTCCGACGGTGCGGTCGCGCTGGTGACGACCTCGACGGAGCGAGCACGGGACCTGGCACGCCCACCCGTGCTCATCCACGCGGCCGCATTCGGAGGCGACGGCGTGAACAGCCCGCAGCTGCCGTGGGCCAACAGCCCTGACGAGTACTTCGCCTCCGGGTACAGCGAGGCCGTGGCGCGCACCTTGTACGAACGCAGCGAGATCGGGCCCGGCGACATCGACGTCGCCCAGCTGTACGACCACTTCGGGCCGATGGTCCTCATGCAGCTCGAGGACTACGGGTTCTGCGGGCGCGGCGAGTCCGGCGACTTCGTCGCGGACGGCAACATCCGCTGGCCCGACGGCGGGCTGCCGGTGAACACGCATGGAGGCCACCTCTCCGAGGCGTATGTCATGGGCATGACGCACCTCCGGGAGGCGGTCGAGCAGCTGCGGGGCACCGCGACCAACCAGGTCGACGGCGCACACACCGCGCTGGTCAGCGGCGGCCCGGCATCGATCCCCATGAGTGCCGTGATCCTGCGGAAGGACGAGCCGTGACCTTCGCCCCTGAACTCGCCGAGCTCGGACCCGACCGCTGGACGCTCCCGTTCTGGGAGGCAGCCCGCGAAGGCCGGCTCGTCGCCCCGGTGTGCCCGCGCTGCGACCGCGGCCGGATGCCCCCCACCTCGCACTGTCCCCACTGCGGAGCGAGCGACGCACCCGACTGGGAGCCGACCTCGGGCCAGGCGCGGGTGTTCAGCTACACGGTCGCCCACCAGGCCTTCCACCCGGCGCTCGGCGAGCACGTGCCGTACGTGCTCGCCATCGTGGCGCTCGTCGACCGCCCCGATGTCCGCCTGGCGACGAACCTCCTGGAGGTCGACACCGAGGCCGTGCAGATCGACGACCTGGTCGAGGTGGTCTTCGACCGCGTGGACGATGACACGGTCATCCCCCGGTTCCGCCCAGCGAACGGCGGGTCCACGCAGCCCGGAGGGTGACGGCTACACAGCGCTGAGGGTCAGCGGATGGCGAGGGGGTTCACGGGCGAGCCCACCGCACCAGTGACCTCGAGGGCCGAGGCGCTCAGGTGACAGGTGAAGGTCCCTGTCGCCGCACAATCCGCGGCGAGATCCTCGAACCACCACAGCTCGCCCAGCATCATCCCCATCTCGACCAGGCACAGCAGGTGCAGCGGGAGCACGACCTCGGGACCGTCCGGCCCCAGCTCGACGATCTCCACGGTCAGGTTGTCCGCGGCGACCGCCGCGACCTCGCGTTCGTGCAGCCACTCACCACAACGCCACGAGAGCCCGGGGGCCGACGACCGCCAGCCGGCCCCGGACATGGCCGAGCGCGCCGACCACCAGCCCGTGCGCACGAGCAGCACGTCGCCGCGACGCAGCGTCACCCCTTGCGCTGCGAGCACCGCGTCGAGCACCTCGGGTTCGACCACCTCACGAGGAGGAAGGTGCTCGAGCCCACGGGCCCTCGGTAGATCGACGAGCACCCCGCGGGCAGCGATCCCCCGTCGAGCGATGGTCTCGATGCCCAGCCGGGTGGCGCCCGCGCTGGTCACCGCCGTCGCCGGCACGCCGTTGTACATGACCCCGTCGTAGGAACAGTGCGACAGCGCGTCCCACTGGCTCGCGGCCTGCAGCGGCATGACGACGTAGTCGTCGTTGAAGCGCATGAGCCCGCGGCCCCACGACGAGGATGCGAGCGAGTGCGAGAAGTGCCACTCTCCGAGGCGCTGCAGCAGCTCCGCACCGTCGCCGCCGTCCACGCTCATGAAGTGCAGCGGGTTGCGGCGGTACGAGCTGCCTCCCCACACGCCTTGCTCGTCGAAGGGGGAACCGAGCGGGAACACCCGACCGGTGACGATCTCCGAGGCCGAGGTCCGGACCTGCTCGGGGCCGGCGAGGTTCCACGTGCCGACCTCGTCGTCGGCGCCCCACCGGCCCCAGTTGCGCACTCGTGCCGCTGCCGAACGGAAGTCAGCCTCGGAGACCATCGCTCAACCCGAGACGAGCAGGCGCCGCACCCGGTCCAGCGGTGAGGTCGCCTCGACGCGCCCGAGGCGGCCGTCGCGCAGGGAGTGCAGTTCCTCCACGTAGAGGAAGTCCGGTTCCTCCATCTCGTGGCGCGGCGAATCCGTGTAGATCTCCGCGGCCCGACGGTTCTTGTCCTCGATGTCGGCCCACATCTCCGCCGGCGACGGGAACGGCACCCGTCCAGCGACGACGTCGACCAGCAGCTCCGCCTGCTCCTCGAAGATCCGGTTCAGCGTGGACAACGGGTTCAGCATCCCGATGAAGTACAGGCCCGGCCAGTCCGGCACGAACATCCGCTTGAAGAGGTCGACGTGGTTGCCCTTCACCGGCACGATCGACTCGTCGATGAACGGCAGGAACACCCGGTAGCCGGTGGCGCCGACGAGCACGTCGAACTCCTCACGCGAGCCGTCCTCGAAGGTGAGCTCCTTGCCGTCGATCGCGACGATGCCGGGCTTCATCGACACGCGGTTGTACTCGATGTCGGCGATGATCGACTCCGACAGTGTCGGGTGCGTGCGCCCCGCGGGCCGTTGGATGCCGAGGCGCCGCAGGTCGCCGTGCACCGCGTAGATGAGCGCGTCCATGATGCGCGTGCGCACGAAGTTCGGGATCCAGCGCTTGCGGAGCCCGATCGCGATGTCGGACCACGCGATTCCGAACACCACCTTGGGCTGGATGACGGCACCCGAGCGGGCCACGATCACCGTGCGGTCGGCCACCCGGCAGACGTCCGACGCGATGTCGACGCCGCTGTTGCCGACACCGACGACGCACACCCGCTTGTCGACGAACGAGTCGGCTTCGCGGTACTGGCTCGAATGCAGGTACTGGCCACCGAACTGGTCGCGGAACATCTCGACGTGCAGCGGTTCGTTCAGGTGGCCGGTCGCCACGGCGACGCCGTCGTACTCCTCGCTGTCGCCCTGCTCCGTGGTGACCCGCCACTTGCCGGTCTCGCCCTTGGAGAACTGGGGCTCCACCGCCTTCACCGGGGTTCGGAACCTGACGCGGTCGAGCACACGGAAGTGCTCCGCGTAGCTGTGGACGTAGCGCGCCATGTCCCGGTGCGTCGGGAACCGCGGCGTGTCGTCGTCGAAGTCCCAGTCCTTGAACCGCGTGAAGCGCCGGGAGGAGATGATCGACAGGTTCTTGTAGGCCTGCGAGCGACCGTTGTCGTTCTCGTAGACCCACAAGCCACCGACGTGCGATCCCGCTTCGTACACGGTCACGTCGTACCCGGCGGCGATGAGGTACTTCGCGGTGCAGACGCCACCGTTGCCTGCGCCGATGACCGCGATCTTCGGTGTCGTGCTCATGCCGCGACCTCGTTCGGCGGGGCGGGAACGTGCGGGAACAGCTCTTCGAACGCGCCGAGCAGGATGCGGCGCCGGGCAGTCTCGTCCACGCCGTCGAACAGCGAACGCAGGGTGGCTTGCGTGTGCCCGAAGGTCCCCTCGACGTGCGGGTAGTCGCTGCCCCACATCACGTTGTTCCAGCCCATCGCGGTGTGGGCGGCCACCGCCGACCGGTCGTGCTGGAAGGACGCGTACACCTGGTCGTACAGGTAGCTGCTGGGTCGCTTCGACAGCTTGGGGCGGACCGCGGAGGCGTGCTGGGCGTAGCCCTCGTCCATGCGATCCGCCAGGAACGGACCCCAGGTCGCTCCACCCTCGGACACGATGACCCGAAGGTTCGGGTGGCGGTCGAGCACGCCCGAGGTGATGAGCTGAGCTGCCATCCGCTGACCGCCGAAGGTGGTCTCGAAGTAGTTCATGACCGCGCCGCCCGGCCCTCGGTGGTACTGGCCGTTGTAGGTCGAGGCGTCATGGGCCTCGGTGCCGATGTGGACGCCGATCACCAGGCCGGTCGATTCGAGCACCTGCCACAGGGGCTCCCAGTCCTCGCGGTTGAACCCCGGCATCCCCGGCGGCGGCTCGACCGGCATGAACACCGCCTTGAAGCCCATCTCGGCAGCGCGGGCGACTTCGGCCACGGCATCCTCGATCCGCAGCAGGGGCACGTGCGCGGTGCAGACGAATCGAGGCGAATGGGACTGGAACTCCACGATCCAGTCGTTGAGCACCTGCACTCCGGCCTTGAGGAGCTCAGGGTCCTTCAACGACGCGTTCCAGATGCTGATCGACGGGTAGATGAGCTCGGCCCAGATGCCTTCCGAGTCGAGGTCCTTCAGCCGCAGCTCCGGGTCGAACGCTCCCGGTGCGCGCTCATCCGCCGACAGCCCCTCGGCCTCGTCCCGCAGGGGCTTCGACGGAAGGCGACGACGGAACGATTCGCCGTCGATGTGGATGGTCTCCCACTGCCCGTCGGGGTCCTTCTCGGAGCGCGGCATGCGACTGGCGAGCTCCGCCGGCATGCGCTCCGCGAACAGCCCCTCCGGTTCGAGGAGGTGCGAATCCCCCGAGTTGGCCCAGATGACGGTCATGTTGGAACCCCCAATGGTTGAGATGGCTGGCGGGTGGGCGGTGGTCACGCGACGACCCCGGTTGCGCGGAGACGGTCGCGCTCCTCCGCGTCCCGCCCGATGTCGGCAAGGACGGTGTCGGTGTGCTGCCCCAGCTCGCACCCGGCAGCTGCGGTGGTGCGGCTGCGGCTGAACGAGACGAGCGGGCGGAGTCGTGGGTGCGGTCCGAGCATCGGGTGCTCGACCTCGACGAGCAGGCCGGCTGCTGGTCCGAGGTCGTCGAGCATGACGGCCTCGACCGGGCCGTCGACCACCGGCACCGCGCGGATCCCGACTCCTGTGAGTGCATCGAGCCAGACGGCGGTCGGCGCGGACGCGAACCGGGCCTCCACGTCGTCGGTCGGGAGCTCGTCGCCCACCTGCAGGTCCAGCGCCTTGCGGAAGGCCTCGGCCTGATCCGCGCGAGCGGCGACCAGGAGCCAGCCGTCCTCGGCCTCGTAGAGGCGTCGCAGAGGGTGGGGTCCCAGTAGGTCGGGGCCCGAGGTGCAGGACCGCTCGCCGTGGACGGCCGCGCTGTTGACGTGCGCCGCGATGTGCAACATCGAGGTGTCGATCACCCGTCCCCGGCCGTCGCGGCGCCGTGCGTAGAGCGCAGCGAGGGCCGCCGTGGCGTTGGTGAGGGCAGCGAGGCCGTCGCACTGGGCGAACGAGGTGTTGGCCGCGGTGACCATGCGGATCGACTCCGCCTTGAGTCCGTCCAGGTCGAGCGATCCTGGCTCGGCGGGAAGGGTCGCTCCGACGAGCTCCCATGCGATCCCGGACGCGGCGCCGATGGTCGGCGCGTACGCCGGGCGTCGGCCGCACGGACCATCGCTGCCGTAGCCAGCGGCGTTGACGTACACGAGCTGTGGGTTGCGCTCGAGCAGCGCCTCGGCGTCGAGGCCGAGACGGGCTGCCGCGCCTGCCCGGAAGCTCTGGATGACGATGTCGGCCCGGTCGACGAGGTCGAGGACGATCGCACGTCCCTCGGGGCGGGACAGGTCGACGGCGATGCTCTCCTTGCCCTGCATCGCCTTGATCGCGCCGACCTCGGGGAAGGACGCTAGGCCGCGCAGCGGGTCGCCGGCGAGGGGTTCGATCTTGATGACCCGGGCGCCGAGGTCGGCGAGGAGCGCCGAGGCCATTGGCCCGGCGAAGAACATGCCGAGGTCGAGCACCGTGCACCCTTCCAGAGGTGCCTTCGCTGCGACCGTCGATTCGTCCGAGGGTCGATCGTCGCGGGGCGCCCACCGCCCGAGCGGGTCATCGAGCGAGCCGAGCTGCGGCGCCGCTGGCAGAGTCGGCGCCGCTGGAGGAGCAGTCGGTGCCGTCTGCATTGCCTCCACGGTGAACAGGGGGCCGAGCTGTGCCCCGCCGTCCGCGGCGATGCGCACCCGTCCGTCGTGGCGCAGCTGTGGGTGGTCGAGCACCTCTGGGCCCCGGCGGAACTCCTCGGCCCACACGTCGGGGTGTCGGTCGAACACCTCGTGCCACGTCTCGGTGGAGGAGGCGCGGACGCCGACCAGCATCCGATTCCAGAGCTCGACGCGGCGGTCCGGATCCTCGGTGATCGGGAGCCCCTCCCAGTCCGGGTGGTCGAGCATCCAATCGAGGCCCAACACACCGAGGAACGCTTCGAAGAGGTGCCGCGAGGTCTGGGAGAACTGCAGCCAGTCACCGTCGGCGGTGAGCCCGACGAGCAGGCGGTAGACGAGTGCGCTGTTGGGCACGCCGTCCTCGACGTGCGGCGCCGGGCGGAACGCATCCGGGTACTGCTGGGTGATGTGGCGGAGGTTCAAGCTCCAGATGTCGTGCGTCACGATGCCCTGGAGCAGGGAGGTGCTCACCTGCTGGCCCTCGCCCGTGCGATCTCGCTCCAGTAGGGCAGCCAGCACGGCCTGGAGCCCGAGTTGGGCTGCGCTGAACGACAGGAACGGCACGGCCACGTAGGAGGGACCCGGGCGAGGGGCCATTGCGCCAAAGGTCGCGAGTCCGCCGAGACGTGCCAGCACGACGTCGTCGTCCAAGGAGCCGCTGGGCTCCTCGAACTCCTCGCCGAACTCGCTCAGGTGGAGCTCGATGCGACGGGAGGTCTCGGCGCGGAGCCCGAGGTCCAACGCCGCTGCGGGTGGCAGGTGGTCGATGACGACGTCGGCCCGCTCGATCAGCTCTCGCACCATCGCACGGTCGGCCTCGATCGCCAGGTCTGCGACCGTGCTGGCCGCTCCCCGGTACAGGAACGAGAACGAGCCCGACTCCCGAGCCACCGACCCCTCGGGAGGTTCGACGAGGACCACCGACGCACCCAGGTCGCCGAGCACCTGAGCGACGTGGCCGCTGGCAACGGTTCCCGACAGGTCGAGCACGCGGAGCCCGGTGAAGACCGGACCGTCGAGCTCATCCGCGAAGTTGTGCTGATCGAGGCCCATGGCGTGTCGAAGAGGTGGAGACAGCGCAGTAGGAAACGAGGAGGGGCGGGGCCGTGTCGGCCCCGCCCCCTTGCCTCGCTGTTACTTCTGCAGCTCCGGGATGCAGGCCGTGCGGAGCGAGCCCTCCGCCCCGTTGCCTGCCTCACCCTCGACCTCCAAGACCTTGAGCTCCTTGGTGGTCGTGTCGTACTCGTAGGGCCAGTAGCAGGCACCCTTGGCCACCGGCTCACCGGCGGTCACCTTGAACGGCTGCGGGAGCAGGCCGTCGAGGGTGGTCTCCGGCATGTCCTCGTACGCCTTCTTGACGGCCTCGGCGGTGAGGTCGCCCTCGACGTCCTGGACCGCCTGCTGGAACAGCTGGAGGCCTGCGTACATGGCGCTCATCATCCCGGCGCGGTACTCGGCGTCAGGTGCGTACTCCTCGAGGAACTCGCGGTACTCGACGACCGGGTCGTCGTCGGTGAACCACGGGAAGGCGTGCAGCGCACCGGCGATCTTCGCCCCCGGCACATCCTCGAACAGGTACTCCTCGAAGCCACCGGCGGTCGAGCCGAAGTAGCCGTCGTAGCCCTGCTGCAGGCAGTCCTGGACGATGCGCGTCGAGACGGCCGAGACGGTGGACAGGATGACGAAGTCGACGTCGCGCTCGACGAGCGTGAGGCACTCCGCGGTGTAGTCCGGCGCTGAAGCGGCGACGGTCAGCATTCCGGACCAGGTCATGCCAAGGCCCTCCGAAGCGGGCTTGTAGATCTGCTCCGCCTGGGCGCACGCGGCGGCTTCGGCACAGGAGATCGCTGCGAAGCGCTCCGCACCGAGGGTCTTGGCCACGTGCGGGCTCGCATAGATCGTGCCCGGGATGTCCAGCCAGTAGGTGTAGAAGCTGGGCAGCGCACCCCAGACCTCGGTGTTGTAGCCCTCAGCACCGATCACCGGCACGCCACTGCTCTCGAGGTAGTCGGCGATCGCACCCTCGGTCCCGGTGTCGTTGATGAACATGGCGACGACCTTCTCGGACTCCACGAGGTCACGGACCACGCTCTGCGCGGTCGAGGCGTCCGACTTGGTGTCCTTGATGAGGAGCTCGACCGGTCGACCACCGATGCCACCGGTGGAGTTCGCTCGCAGGACCCAGCCCTCGGCGATCTTGACGATGTTCTTGGCCGCTTCTGCCTTCGGGCCGGTGAGAGCGATGGCCATGCCCAGCTTCACCGGGTCGCCGGTCAGCTCCGGTGCGTTGGGATCTGTGGTCGGTGAAGCGCTCGCGCCACCTCCGTCGCCGTCGCTGCCACACGCCGACACGACCAGCGCGAACGCCAGTGCGATGGCGGTGAACGCCGACCGACGGCCGACCCTCCTGAACGAGAACTTGCTCATTGGCATTTCTCCTCGTGCCTAGGGCACATGGTCGCCGTGAACCCCATCAGCCCACTACATGCGACTCAGTAGGTTGAACCGTAGGTGTGACTTCGGGCACGCGTCAACATTCTCGGTAGGATGTTCCTCCGGGGCCCGCTCTCCACACCCTCGCAGGCCGTGGAACGAGCCGAAACGATCCGTAGCCGGGAAGTGCAGGGGAAGGGTCTTCGAGCGGACCCGACGGTCGGACGATCGCGACGGGGACGACGAAGGTTGCCCAGCTCTGTTGGAGCGCTGCTACGTCCAGAGGTCGCACGCTGCCGCATCACAATGGCGGCGCGCCACGTCGGCCCGACCACGGTCGGGCTGGACCGCTCCTGGTCAGGGGGGGGCTCAGGCGAGCACGCCTCGCACGGCGAACTCGCTGAACTCGTCCGCGATCCGCTCGCGCTCCTCGGGCACGTCCATCGACGAGCCGGGGTGGTACCAGACGCTCATCCAGTTGACCGACCCCAGGAGCGCCTTGGCGAGCAGCCCGGCGTCGCCATCGCGGAACTTGCCCTCGGCGATCCCCTGCTCGACGACCTTGACGAAGGCCGCCTCGAACTCGCGGCGCATCTCGAAGATCTCGGCGACCGAATTGTCCTTGTTGCGGCCCTCACGAGCGAGGTTCATCTCGGTGTGGTGCTGGGCGGGACCCATGTAGTCGGCCCGCTCCATCATGTGCATCGCGTGTCCGCGCACCATCCGGCGCAGGCGTTCGACCACGTCGATGTCCGGTGCTTCCAGTGCGGGGCGGATCGCCTCGAGCGCCCAGACCAGCGATCGGTGGTGGATGCCGATGAAGAGCTCGCCCTTGGTGCGGAAGTAGTGGTAGATCCGGCCCTTGGTGCAGCCCAGCTCGTCGGCGACGTCGTCGATCGAGGTCGCGGCGTAGCCGCGACGCCCGAAGGCCTTGGCTGCCGCGTCGAGGATCTCGCCCGCGCTGGCCTTCTGGCGGTCGGCCAACCGGGCCGGACTCGCCACGTCTCCGTTCGAGCCGTTGTCACTCGCTGCCATGTCGCCGACCAACCTCCACCACGAGCCCCTCGGCAACTCGCGCCTCGACCTTACATCCGACTTCGTCGTACGCCGGGCGCCGGCTCACCGGGGCAGGCCCAGCACCCGCTCCGCGAGGATGTTGCGCATCACGTTCGAGGTGCCGCCCATGATCGTGTAACCGGGGGCGTACAGGACCCCGTCGGCGGCGTCCGACTCCACGAGCGATGCCGGACCGAAGACCCGCGCGACGAACTCTGCGATGCGCGCCTCGAGCTCGGTGCAGTAGCACTTGGTCGCCGCGCTGAACCCGGCGGGCGCCTGACGGAGCACCTCACGCAGCACGAGAATCCGACCGATGCGGTAGCCGGACTCGATGGCCGCGATCTCCTGGCGGACGATCGGATCGTCCCGGTCGGCGACCTCCAGCGCCCGCAGGTACCGGGCCCGGTTCGACACCAGCCGGTCGATGCCGCCGCGCTCGTGCTCGAGCTGGCGCATCGTCTGCTTGAACGCTGCGCCCTCGGTGCCGACCAGGTTGGCCACCGGGACTCGAACGTCGTCGAAGAACACCTCGCAGAAGTGCTCACCGCCGGTCATGTCCCGGATTGGTCGGACCTGGATGCCGGGGGCGTCCATCGGGACGATGATCTCGCTGATCCCCTGGTGCGGCGGGCCGTCGTTCGAGGTACGACAGATCAGGTAGCACTGGTCGGCGCGCAGGCCGTGGCTGGTCCAGATCTTCTGCCCGTTGATGACCCACTCGTCGCCATCGCGGCGGGCAGAGGTCATGAGCGCCGCCAGGTCGCTACCGGCGTCCGGCTCGCTCATCCCGATGCACCACGTCGTCTCACCGGCCAGGATCGCCGGCAGGTGGGCCCGCTGCTGTTCCTGGGTGCCGTAGGCGATGAGGGTGGGGCCGATCTGCCGGTCCGCGAACCACGTTGCCGCGAGCGGTACGCCGGCCTCGATCAGCTCCTCGGCGACGATCAGCCGGTCGATCGGGGGGCGGCCTCCCCCGCCGTGCTCCACGGGCCAGGTCATCCCCAGCCAGCCGCGCTCACCGAGCTCCTTGGACAGGTCACGGGAGAACCCGTTCATCCAGCTGTCGCCGACGCTCCCGTAGCGGGCGACGGCGGCGGCCGCGAAGCTGCGGGCCTCCTCGCGGAGTGCGACCTGTTCCGCGGTCCACCCGAACTCGATGCTCATCGGACCCGTGGCTGGAGCTTTTCCTTCACGATCTGGCCGGCGATCCAGCGACCCACGCTCGTGCGCAGCGGTGCAGGGACACGACCACGGAAGCGCTTGCGCAAGTAGCCCTCGACCTGCACGGAGCGGAGCGACAGCGGGTAGTTCGGGTCCGCCTCCTCGAGCTCGTGGCGCGGCGAGTCGGTGTAGGTCGCGCGGGCGACGGCCTGGTCGTACTCGATGGAGGCGAGCATCTCCTCACGGTCCGGCAGCGGGAAGTTGCCGCCGAGGTGTTGTGTGATGACCTTCATCTGCGCCTCGAAGACCTGGGCATACGCGGTGAGCGGGTTCAGCATGCCGACGAAGAACAGCCCCGGCCAGTCCACCGGGAAGATCCGCTTGTACAGGTCGACCTTGTTGCCCTCGACCTTGACGACCTCGGGCGGCACGAAGGGCAGGTGCACCTTGTAGCCGGTGGCGGCGATGATCACGTCGAACTCTTCGCTGCTGCCGTCCGCGAAGGTGAGCGTCTTGCCGTCGATCTTCTCGATCCCCGGCTTGACGATCACTCGGCCGAACTCGATGTCCGAGACGATGTACTCCGACGAGGTCGGGTGCTGCCGCGCCGTCGGCTTCTCGAAGCCGAGTCGGGACTGGTCACCGTGGGCCAGGTACACGAGCGCGTTGAGGATGCGGTCGCGGATCCACGCGGGGATCCACGGTTTGCGCAGGGACAGCGCGACGTCGGGGTAGGCGATGCCGAGCACGACCTTGGGCTGGATGCGCACCGGTGAGCGGGCGACGAGCACGGTCCGCCCTGCCACGTTGCAGAGGTCGTGGGCGATGTCGACGCCGGTGTTGCCCGTGCCGACCACGGCCACCCGCTGGTCGACGAAGGGCAGCGGGTTCCGGTACGAGTTCGCGTGCAGGTAGGTCCCCGCGAACTCGCGCTGGAACCACTCGACGTGCGCCGGCTCGTTGAGGTGGCCGGTGGCGACGATCACCGAGTCGTAGGTCTCCTCGGTCCCGTCCGCGAGCCGCACGATCCAGCGCGGCTCCTCGCGGTTGGGTTCGAAGTCGGGCTCGATCCACTTGACCTCGGTGTTGAAGCGGATGTGCTCCATCACGCCGTAGTGCTCGGCGAACGAGTGGAGGTACCGGTACATGTCGCGGTGCGTCGGGAACCGCGGCGTGTCCTTGTCGAAGGGGAAGCCCTCGAACTGGGTCCGGTCACGCGGCGTGATGATCGCCAGGCGGTCGTACGCCTGCGACTTGCCGTTGTCGTTCTCGTACTTCCACAGCCCGCCGACGTAGGAGCCCAGCTCGTACACCGTGACCCGGTGGCCGGCGGTCAGGAGGTGCTTGGCGGCGCACACGCCGGCCGAGCCGGCGCCGATGACCGCGACGTTCTTCGCGGTCGGGATCATGCGTGGGCCATCTCGTAGCGGCGGCGGTACTCCTGGCGCGACGTCTCGGACACGTCGACGTCGGCTGCCCTCGCACGCAGCGCCCCGACGGTGGCTTCGGCCGGGTCGATGTGGGCGAAGGGGTCGTGGCGGAAGAAGTCGGCGCTGTTGCGGTAGCCGACCTTCAGCATCTGCTCGTCGGTGAGCCCGGCGGCGGTGAACTCCTCGAACAGGATCTCCGGCGAGTTGGGCCAGGTGCTGTCGGAGTGGGGGTAGTCACACTCCCAGGCGACGGCGTCCTCGCCGATGCGGTCGAGCAGGCGCAGCGACGACGGGTTGGTGATGAAGCAGCCGAGGAAGTTGGTGCGGAACAGCTCCGAGGGGAGCTTCCCGCCGATCTCGAGCTCGGTCCAGGTCTGCTGGCGCACATGCAGGTCCATCCGGTCGAGCAGGAAGGGGATCCAGCCGATGCCACCCTCGGACATGGCGACGCGGAGGTCCGGGAACCGGGTGAAGACGCCACCGATGATCAGGTCGGTGCAGGCGACCGCGGACAGCTGGGGGGAGAGGATGATCCGCTGGTCGAGCGGCGCCTCCTCGGGGCGCTGCATGAGCTGGAACGCGGCACCGATGTGCAGGCACATCGCGACGTCGCAGTCGACCAGCGCCTCGAGCAGCGGGTCCCAGTGGTCGGTGTAGAAGCTCGGCAGGCCGAGCACGTACGGCGTCTCGGGGAAGCTGACGGCACGGAAGCCCTTGGCCGCGCAGCGGCGGACTTCGGCGACGCACGCGTCGACGTCCCACACCGGGAGGATCGCGAGCGGCACGAAGCGGCCCGGGTAGGCGGCGCACCACTCGTCCATGTGCCAGTCGTTGTAGGCGGAGACCACGTGCTCCGACAGCTTGCGGTCCGGGCCCTTGAGGAGGTGCCCGCCGGCGAAGCCGGGGAAGGTCGGGAAGTTCATCGCGGCGAGGACGCCGTTCGCGTCCATGTCGCGCACGCGCTCGTGGACGTCGTAGCAACCCGGGCGCATCTCGGCGAAGCCGACAGGGTCGTTGTTCCACTCGCTCTTGGGCCAGGAGACCACAGCGTTGAGGCCGCCGGGTCCGAGCGGCATCCCCTGGAACACCCACCGGTCGACGCCGTCGTCGTTGACGATCCTCGGCGCCTCGTCCCGGAGGCGCTCCGGCAGGTGTCGTGCGAAGAGGTCCGGAGGTTCGATCACGTGGTCATCCACGCTGATGAGCACCAGGTCGTTGAGCTGCAACGCGTACCCCTTTCGACGGCGAGGGCATACTACCACGTAGGTGGGATCTCTCCCAAGCGCTCCCGAGGGAAACCGCTCCGGCCCGAAGCGCGTGGATCAGCCAGGCGGGGGGCTCAGACCGGGAGGTGGATGCCGGCGGTGTGACCACCATCGGCGATGAACTCGCAACCGGTCGAGTACGTCGCCTCGGTGACGATGAAACGCAGCATCCGGGCAAGTTCATCCACCGTGCCCGGACGAGGGATAGGCCGGTCCGCCGAGAGTGCGTCGATGTCGACCCCCTCCCCCATCGGCGTGCGCACGATGCCGGGGTGCAAGGACACCACGCGGATGCCGTCGGCAGCGAGGTCGAGGGCGGCCGATCGGGTCAGGCCGCGCACGCCCCACTTCGCCGTCGCGTACGCCGCGATCCGTGGCATCCCGACGAGCCCGGCGTCGGAGGACACGTTGACGATGACCCCGCCACCTGCGGCAGCCATGGGGGCCGCGACGGTCCGGATGCCGAGGAACACGCCGGTCAGGTTGATCGCGAGGACCTTGTTCCACTCCTCGAGCGAGGTCTCCTGCACCGGACCGATCGCCGCGATCCCTGCGTTGTTCACCAGCACGGTCACCGGACCGGGGCCGGCGGCGACGGCGGCGCTCCACTCGGTCGGGTCGGTCACGTCCAGGCGGTGGTAGGTCCCGCCGATCTCGTCGGCGACGGCGCGACCGCCCTCGTCGTCGACATCGGTCACGATCACATGGGCGCCCAGCGCCGCCAGGATGCGCGCGTGCTCGGCGCCCATGCCCTTCGCGGCACCGGTCACGAGAGCGACCGTGTCGTCGAGGCGGCGATCGGGGAACAGGGCATCGCTTTCCTTCATGACGACCTCTTCGTTCATGACGACCTCTTCGTTCATGACGACCTCACTGGATGGGGGGGGCAATGAGCCATACCGACACCGCCGGACTTCCCAAGCCCTCAGCATCGCTCAGGGCCTACGAGCAAGGTAAGGGGGCGGACAGGTGTGCGTGGGCTTAGTGCTCTGAGCGCGCTGGGACTGCTGAGCTCACTGGGACTGCGGGGCTCACTGGGACTGCGGAGACGGGGAGACGAGCCGGGTGCGGAGGAGGGCGACCGCGTCGGCGGGCACCGCTGCGTGCTCCACGAGGTAGCGCTCGGTGGAACCGGCACGTGCACGGACGAGGTCGAGCATCGCGTCCATGACCTCGGTCGGTGCGCCGAGGACACCGGCGGCCGCCTCGGGAGCGAGGCCCCGTCCGAGCATCCGAGCCATCGATTCGGCGACGTGGGCTGCCCGCCGCGCGGATGCGGTGTGCGCGTACTCCTCGAGGATCACCGGCCTCGGCACGTCCGCCAGGTCGAGCAGCAGCGCCGCGATCACGCCGGTGCGGTCCTTGCCCGCCATGCAGTGGAACAGGGCGGGTCGCTCGGATCGGGCGAGCAACTCGATCACTCGCCCGACCGCCGGTGCGGCCTCCTCGATCAGCGCCCGGTAGACGTGGGTCAGGTAGGCGATGCCGTCGGCGGTGGTCGTCATCGCATCGAAGGAGGGCGGGGTCGCGCCCGTGTCCGCGATCAGCGGCACGTGCACGCTGTCCACCGCGTCGGGGAGCGCCTCACGCTCTGCCTGCGAGCGCAGGTCGATCACGAGACCGATGTCGAGCTCGGCGAAGCGGGCGAGGTCCGCCCGGCTGAGCTCGTGCAGGCCGTCCGCCCGGTAGAACTGGCCCCGGCGGGTGACTCCCCCGTCGCCGGTCGGCAGCCCGCCCAGGTCCCGGACGTTGGACGGACCGTCGAACACCAGGACCCGGTCGCCGTGGCCCAGAGGCTGCGAGGGGCTGGTCGAGGCGGTCACTTGAGCGCCAGCGGGTTGAGGGGCGAACCGACGGCGCCGGTGACCCGCAAGGGCGGCGCCACCAGCTGGAACTCGTACACGCCGTCCTCGGCGCAATCGGCCGCAAGCGCCTCGGGGTCCCACAGCTCGCCGAAGGGCATCCCCATGTCCCGCAGGCACAGCAGGTGCATCGGCAGGGGCTCGTCCCCCTCCGGATAGCTCGGCGCCGAGGCCTCGACCGCGGTGTTGTCGGCCGCGACGGCGGCGACGTCGTGGCGGTGCAGCCACTCGGCGCAGGTCCAGTCCAGTCCGGGACAGCCCGACCGCCACACCCGTGCCTCGGCGTGCGCCGGGAATTGCGCGAGCCAGCCGGTGCGGACGACCACGATGTCGCCCGTGCGCAGCTCGACGCCCTGGGCAGCGAGCACGCGATCGAGCTCCTCAGGCTCGACCCGCTCGTTCCTCGGCAGGTGCTCCACCCCGCGGTGGCGGGCGACGTCGATGAGCACGCCCCGGCCGACGACCCCGCGAGCCATGGTCTGGATGCCCTGACGGGTGGCCCCCTGGCTGGTCACCGATGCTGCGGGCACGCCGTTGTAGAGCTGGTCGTCGTAGTAGACGTGCGCGAGCGCGTCCCATTGCGTCGACGACTGCAGGTGCATGATCAGGAGGTCGTCGTTGAAGCGGGCGAGCCCACGCCCCCACATCGCGGCGACCACTGGCGAAGCGCTGCCGCCGTCGTCCAGGTGGGTGAGCAGCTCCCGGTCGCCGCCGTCGACGGTCATCGTGTGGACCGGGTTGCGGCGGAACGTGGACCCGTCCCAGATGCCCTTGTCGCCGATGTCCATGCCGAGGGAGAACACCGCGCCGCGCCGGACGAGCGCGGCGGCCGCGGCGATCTGCTCCGGCCCGATGAGGTTGAGGGTCCCCAGCTCGTCCTCCGGGCCCCATCGGCCCCAGTTGCGGACGCGCTCACCCATCGCTCGCAGTTCGGATTCGGTCGGCATGGTGGCTCCTCTGCGCTGGACCGGCGCCCGATCAGGCTCCTACGAGCGCACCGAGGGTGTCATGGTCGACCACGGCTTGGGCGAACTTGGACGCGTAGGCGCTCGAGTACTCCTCGGAGTAGCCAAAGTAGGGCGGTGCCGTCAGCCAGCCGACGAGCCCGTAGATCATCGACTCGCGGTACGCCTGCTTGGCGGCCTCCTCGCCCGGGGCCTGGTCGGTCACCGAACGGAGGGCGTCGAGGTAGGTGGCGAGCAACTCCGACTCGGCCGTGCGACGGTCCTCCACCGTGAGGGCGGAGCCGAGCAGGTACGCAACGTCGTGGGACCAGCGGCCCCAGCGCAGGGTCTGCCAGTCGGCCAACCCGCACGCGCCGTCGGCGCGGATGAAGATGTTGCCAAGGTGCGGATCGGCGTGGATGACGGCCGGGGCGTCCTTGAGCGAGATGTCGGCTCCGTTCCAGAACGCGGCCACGAGCCGGTCCGGGTCGGCGACCGCGGCCGGCAGTGCCGCACCGCGCGGGCCGTCGATGAGCCCCGCCAGGTACTCCCGATCGAAGGTCGAGTAGTACCGGCCGAGGCGGTTGGTCCGGCTGATCCCGTGGTCCAGACCCGGGATGGGCATGGCCTCGTCACCGCCCCACCACCTGCCGTGCAGCTCCGCGAGCTGCTCGAGCAGCTGGGCGACCTCGGACACGCTGAGCTCCCGCTCGAGGGGGCTGCCGAAGCGGCCGCCTGCCGCGACGAGGTCGTCGAGCACGAGCGCGCAGCGACTCGCTTCGGAGTCGATGATCACAGCCAGGCAGCGAGGGACGATCGCCGTCGAGAGCTTCGGCAGTACGTCGAGGTAGTAGCGGCCCTCGATATCGTAGGTGGAGCCGGTCAGGTTCTTGGTCGGGTCCTGGAGCTCCATCCCGACCTTGACGAAGACGTCTGGCGGGAGATCGGTCGGCCGATCGTAGGTGACCCTGAGGCGGACCTTGGTGGCGTTCCCGCCCGTGATCCCGCCCTGGACGGCGTCGGTGACGACCACATCGTGACCGCCCCAGCGAAGGGCGTCGGTCAGCCACTGGGCGTTGACCGCTTCGACCGCGAGTGGGATCGGGGGGTGCGACGGCGATGGCTCCATGAGAGCCATCCTACCAGGTCGTATGTTCAGGAGTGACCGAAGTCTCCGGCCGTCTCGGCCGCGGTGGCGATCGCCTCCAACAGCCCATCGGTGGACCGTGGCGAGAGGCGGTGCACTGCCATCGTGACGTGGGTGGCGCCGAGGGCCAGGCAGCGCTCGAGATCCCGTCGCCAGCGTTCGAGGTCATCGTCGAGGTGCACCACCACGTCACGACCGAACCCGTCGGGATCGCGGCCCTCGGCAAGGAGCGCAGCGCGCAGTTCGGCGTCCTGGCGCTCGGCGCCTGCGACGTCGCTGAAGATGAAGCCGTCACCGAACCGTGCCGCCCGACGCGCCGCCGCCCGGGTGTAGCCGCCGAGCCACAGCGGTATCCGCCGCTGGGGTCGCGGCGCCAGACCCGCCCGGTCGATGTGGTGGAACTCCGAGTGGTGGACCACCAGCGGCTCGTCCCACAGCAAGCGGAGCACGGCCAGCTGGTCGTCGAGCCGCCTGCCCCGGTTGCTGAACTCCTGGTTGAGGCTCCCGTACTCGACGTGGTTCCACCCGACGCCGACACCCATGCGCAACCGCCCGCCGGAGAGCAGGTCGACCTCGATTGCCTGCTTGGCGACCAGCGCGGTCTGCCGCTGCGGGAGGACGAGCACCGCCGTGCACAGCTCGAGCGAGCTGGTCACCGCCGCCAGGTAGCCGAAGAGGACCATGGGCTCGCGGAAGGGGTCGTGCTCGTCGTACGGGCCGGTCAGCGGAGGGGTTCGATCCGCGTGCTCCGCGCCCAGCACATGGTCGAACACGTCGAGGTGGTCCAGCCCAAGCCCCTCGGCGCCGGCCACGAAGCCGCGCAGGCGATCCGTGCTGTCACCGATGAAGCGGTGCGGGAGGGCCACTCCCAGGCGCAGGCGACGATCAGCCATGGTCAACCTCCGCAGCGCTGGCATCGGGAGCCTGAGTGAGCGAGGCACCGGCTGCGAGCGCGGCGCCCGCGCTCCCGAGCGGCTGCAGATCGCCGACGTGGCCCTCGCTCCACACCCGACGGTAGATCCGTTGCCGGATCCGCCAGCTCCCCTCGAAAGGTTCGAAGAGATCGGTGTAGATGCCGAGGTCGCGGTAGGTGCGCCCCTGCGCGGCGGGTCCGCCGGCGAGCACCGCGTCGACGTAGGTCTCGGTGGTGGCGCTCGAGCCGTCCCACGTGAGGCAGCGGAAGTTCGACAACCGGTGCAGGCTGCCCGACAGGTGATCGTGCAGGGCGGCCATCCGGTCCACGACGGGTGTCGGACCCTCAAAGCGAGCGCCTTCGTAGTCGGCGCAGAACTCCGGGTGGAACACCTCGTAAAGGTCCTCGAAGCGCTTCTGGTCGATCGCCGCGGCATAGCCGACGATCGGCTTCCACAGCGCTGCGGTCTGATCGGCAGTCAACGGCACGAGCGTCCTCCGAAAGTTCAACCTACCGTCTAGTACGTACTTGATGGATACGCAGTTGGAGGGGCCGGACATGGACGGGAACGACACATGGATCTGAACGACAAGGTGGCCTTCATCACGGGCGGGGCGAACGGTCAGGGCGCCGAGGAGGCTCGTCGCTGGGTCGCCGAGGGCGGCTCCGTCGTGATCGCCGACATCGCTACCGAGGCGGCCGATGCACATCGCCCGCGGTCTCGGCGTCAAGCTCTCCCGGACCGCCTACCGCCACCCCGACGGCAACGCCTTCATCGAACGGCTCTACCGGACCCTCAAGGAGGAATGCGTCTGGCCCAACGACTTCG
>Ga0180217_1000727_pt1 | contig 45110 bp, 29 predicted proteins | sample eDN3rd37CBELigOP_FD_128521 | JGI IMG/M metagenome (GOLD analysis project Ga0180217, IMG submission 128521) | Enriched Organic Plus compost microbial communities from Emeryville, California, USA - eDNA 3rd pass 37_C BE-Lig OP (version 2) (version 2) ...
CCCGCTGCCCGCGGCGGCGCCGTCGGTCCGCCAGGAGTGCCCGGCGATGGCCCCCCCTGCCCCCCCTGCCCCCCCCGCCTCCCCCACTGCCGCCGCCACGCCCCGGACGCGGGCCCGCGACATCAGTGACTCGCTCCGGCCGATCAAGCCCAACCGGTTCGGGTTCGAGCAGGCGCGGCACCTGCTGTGGCGCGCGGGGTTCGGCGGGACGCCGGAGCAGATCCAGACGCTGGCATCATGGGGCCCGGAGAAGGCCGTCGATCACCTGCTCAACTACGAGTCCGTGCCGTATGAGCCGGTCTCGCTGGACGCGTTCGACCGCAACATCATCCGCCCCCCCACCGCTCAGGAGCGGCTCATGGCCGCGCAGGCGCGCCGGGCCAGCGACGAGGAGACGCTGGCGCGCCTCCGCGCCCGGCGGCAGGAGATGGAGCGCGACGACCGCCAGCAGATGCGCCGGATCCAGCACTGGTGGCTCAAGCGGATGATCGAGACGCCGCGGCCGCTGGAAGAGAAGATGACGCTCTTCTGGCACGGCCACTTCGCGACCAGTTACCGCACGATCGAGAACTCGTACCACATGTTCAAGCAGAACGCGATGTTCCGGCGCCACGCGTGCGGGAACTTCGGCGACCTGCTCTTCCAGATCATCCGCGACCCGGCGATGCTGGCGTACCTGGACAACAACGACTCCCGCCGCGGGCGGCCCAACGAGAACCTCGCCCGCGAGTTGATGGAACTGTTCAGCCTCGGCGTCGGCAACTACACCGAGAAGGACATCAAGGAGGGGGCGCGGGCGCTGACGGGGTACACGTTCGAGGACGACGAGTTCGTCTTCCAGGAGCGGAACCACGACGACGGCGTCAAGACGATCCTCGGCAAGAGCGGGCGTCTGGACGGCGACGACTTCGTCAGGGCGATCCTCGAGCACAAGCGGTGCGCGCCGTTCATCGTCTCCAAGTTGTACCGCGCGCTGGTGATGGACTACCCGACCGGTGACGAGCAGCGCGACCGCGTCGCCAAATCCGTCGTGCGCGACCTGGCCGCGACGCTTCTCTCGTCCCGCTACAACCTCAAGCCCGTGCTGCGGCGGCTGCTGCTCTCCGAGCACTTCTACGACCCGGCGGTCGTCGGGGGGCAGATCAAGTCGCCCGTCGAACTGGTCGTCGGCGCGGTGCGCTCGCTGAACACGCCGGTGCGCGACCTGAGCGTGCTCAACGATGCGCTGGCGCTGATGGGGCAGAACCTGTTCTTCCCGCCGAGCGTCGCCGGATGGGCCGGCGGGCGGTCGTGGATCAACACCTCCACGATGTTCGTCCGCCAGAACACGCTCTGCTTCCTGCTCACCGGGCGCAAGCCCTCCGGGTACGACGCCCTGGCCAGCGAGCAGCGCTACGACCCGACGCCGCTGCTGGCGGAACTGGCGCGGGCCGACCCGGCCGCGATGAGCGACCCGGAGCGGATCGTCGGGTACATCCTCCGCTTTGCGCTGGCCGTGGACGTCCCGGAAGGGAGCGGCCTGCGCCAGGAACTGCTGTCGTACGTCCGCTCGCTGGGCGGGCGGATCGACGCCGACGTCGTCACGGCGGTGCTGCTGCTGCTCACCGCCGCGCCCGAGTACCAGTTGTGCTAGCCCCCACCGCCGCCCCCACGCCCCGGAGTTGCGCATGACCACCTCCGACACGAACTTCAAGACGACGGCCTTCACGCGGCGCGAGTTCCTCGGCGCGGGGCTGACCCTCGCCTCGGCCGCGGCGACGATCCCGGCGTTCCTCGAGCGCTCGGCCTTCGGCCTGCCGATGCCGGCGCCGGGGTGCTCGTCGATCCCGGGCACGCCCGAGGACCACATTCTCGTGGTCATTCAACTCAGCGGCGGGAACGACGGGCTCAACACCGTCATCCCCTTCGGCCAGGCCGCGTACTACAAGGCCCGCACCTCGATCGCCATCCCGCAGGACAAAGTCCTGCGCCTCGGCGGCCCGGGCTCCGACGGCATCGGCCTGCACCCGGCGATGCGCGGCCTCAAGGAACTGCACGAGGACGGGCTGCTGGCGATCGTCCAGGGCGTGGGGTACCCCAACCCCAACCGCTCGCACTTCAAGTCCATGGACATCTGGCACACCGCCGACACCAGCGCCACCGGCCACGGCTGGCTGGGTCGGTACATCGACGCGGAGTGCTGCGGCTACGGCAAGGGCGAATCGGGAACGCCGGAGCCGCAGGCCGCGATCGCCATCGGCCGCGAAGCGCCGCTGGCGCTCCAGGGCGCGGTGGCCAAGCCGATCGCCTTCGAGAACACGGACCTGTTCCGCTGGCTCGGGCACGACGTGCACGCGTCGCTCGCCGAGCCATACGAGCGGATCACGCGGCGCGGCGCCGAGGCCCCCGCGGAAGCCGCCGCGCACGGCCCCAACTCCAACGCCGCGTTCCTCATGCGGACGGCGCTGGACGCGCAGGTGTCGAGCGAGCAGATCCGCCGCGCCGTGGCGCAGCGGCCGCTGGTGCAGTACCCCGCGGGCGACCTGGGGCGGCAACTGCGGATGGTCGCCGCGATGATCCGCTCCGGGCTGCGGACGCGGGTGTACTACGTGACGATGGGCGGCTTCGACACCCACGCGGGCCAGGGGGGCGAGAACGGCCGCCACGCGCAACTGCTCGGCCAGTTCGCCGGCGCCCTGCGGGCCTTCTACAGCGAACTGAAAGAGCAGGGCGACGACGGGCGCGTCCTGACCCTGTCGTTCAGCGAGTTCGGGCGGCGCGTCGGGCAGAACGCCAGCGGCGGCACCGACCACGGCACCGCCGCGCCGATGTTCCTCGCCGGCCCGATGGTCCGCCCCGGGCTGCTGGGCGCGTACCCATCGCTGACCGACCTGGACGAGGGCGACCTGAAGTACACGACCGACTTCCGCGCGGTCTACGGCGGCGTGCTGTCGGGGTGGCTCGGAGCCGACCCGCGGAAGGTGCTCGACGTGCCCGTGCGGCCGATGACCGTCGTCCGCAAGGCCTGATCACAAGACTCGTCAACCATACAAACGAACACGCCCCCGCGAGCCGCGGAGGCGTGTGCCGTTGTTGTCATCGTCGTTTGTTCAGCGGCGGCGGCGAGCCGAGAGGCCCAGGACGCCGGCCAGCCCGGCAAAGGCCATCGCGCCGGCGCCCGGAAGCGGCACGGACACGCCGGCGGGGTCGCCGGTGGGGTCCGAGATGTTCAGGTTGATGATGCCCGAACCGTCGCTGACGCCGAATCCGGGCATGAGATCCGAGCCGGCGCCGCCGAGCCCGATCGTGAGGAGGATCGAGCCCTCAACCGGCGCATCGGGAACCACGAGGCCATCATCGGAGAGCATGCCGCCGAACGAACCCGCGAGGTCGGCGATCAGGCCAACCGCCGATTCAACCGGCGCCAAGACCGACGTCTCCGCCCATCCCACCACCGGCAGCACGGCCGCCGGAACGAGCGGGATCGTGTCGGCGCACACGGGCGCCGAGAGGACGCCTACCAGGCACGCACCGAAGATCGTTGTTCTGCTCTTCACGTTGGCACCCACGAGTTGAGGGGGGTGGCTGCGTTCGCATGCCTGTTCGTACGAACGCTTGGTGAAGAGAATACCACCAAGCGAGCCCTTGGCAACTTGGGCAAGCACTCTTCGAGCGAGATCGACTAGATTTCTCCCCAGATTCGAGGAAATTCCCAGCATGGGCTGGGGACTGCCATCGCCGATCCTGGGGGAATTCCCACCCGAACATGGGAGTCCAGGATTGCCCAGTCTCACTCTGGAGGCGCGGGGGCGTCGGCCGGGATGCCCGGACCGGCTGGGACAGACCGCCAGCGCTCCGGGTCCGGCCGGCCCTTGGACCGGTCGACCGTAAACAGCAGGAGCAGCACGGCCACCAGCGGCGCGAGCAGCCAGAGGATGAGGAACAGCCTCTTGCGGGACTGGCGTCGGTCTTCGGGCGAGGACGGGGTCACTTCCGGGCCTCGGCGAAGCGCCGGGCGACCTCAGGCCAGTTGACCACGTTCCACCAGGCGGCGATGTAGTCCGGGCGCCGGTTCTGGTACTTCAGGTAGTAGGCGTGCTCCCAGACGTCCAGGCCGAGGATCGGCCGCCCGCCGCAGCCGGCGATCTGCTCCCCCATCAGGGGGTTGTCCTGGTTGGGGGTCGAGCAGATCTCAAGTTTGCCGTTCTTCACACACAGCCAGGCCCAGCCGGAGCCGAAGCGGCTGGCCGCGGCCGCCGCGAACTTCTCCTTGAAGGCATCAAAGGACCCGAAGGCGGCGTTGATCGCCTCGGCGAGTTCGCCGGACGGGGTGCCGCCACCCCCCTGACCAGGGGGGGCCATGATCGTCCAGAAGAGGGAGTGGTTCACGTGGCCGCCGGCGTTGTTGCGGACGGCGGTGCGGATGGACTCGGGGATGTCGGCCAGGCGAGTGATCACCTGCTCGGGGGGGAGATTGGCGAACTCGGTCCCCTCGAGCGCCTTGTTGGCGTTGGTGACGTAGGCGTTGTGGTGCTTGCCGTGATGGATCTCCATCGTCTGAGCATCGATGTACGGCTCGAGGGCGTTGGAGGGATAGGGGAGAGGCGGGAGGGTGAAGGCCATGGGCGTGCTCCTTGAGCGTGGGTTGGATCGTGCGTCCGGCCGCATCCGGCTGCGGGAGGTGCGCCCGGCGGCGAGGGTGAAGCCTGATCCCTGTGGAGCCTCCGTTCGTATTTCGTATACAGAACGGGAGCGGGGACGCGATGGCGGCTTTTCGTCCTTGCCAGCGGGGCGGACCCGATGTATCTTGGCGGCTCGTGAACACCACCGTCGCGGACGGGGACCGTCTGCGCGGCAAGGCGAGCCTACTCCGGCCCCCGAGGCGGGTCAACGCAGCGGGGATTACCGGACATCCACTTCGGGGGGTGCCCACGGGCTATGTTGGTGGGGATCGACTGGACTCGCCCGCGTTGGACCGCAGCACGGAGGCGGAGGGGGGCGGGCCCTCTTTGGAATGATTCCAAAAAAGGGAACAAATTCAGGGCGTTTCCGTATATGAATGGATGCGCCCGCCTCGGCGGGCATCAGCAAGACGGAGAGTGACGGAGCGTCGTGACCAGGCGCAGGAACCAAGCGCAGGGGGCCTTTGAGTGGACGCAGTGGGCGGGAACTCGGGCATCCGCGGACCACGCCTGGACGACGGCAGTAAGCTCCACGAACGAGACGAAAGGATGGCAGATCCCATGATCATCACCCCGAGCCCTCTGGAGCAGCACCGGCGTCGGAGCCGGGTGCAGTTCTCCGCCGGCCCGGATCAGGGGGGCGCGGCGGGGAAGAAGCCGCGGCGCACCCTCAGCCGCGAGGACGAGAAGCTGCTGGCGCAGTTGCTGGCGGTCGAGCAGGACTTCATCGACAGCCCGGTCTTCCGTGAGGAGGACGCGGAGCGGAAGATCTACGACGAGGCGCCGGAGATCCAGAAGCCGGACACGAGTTGGTACCACCCGGTGATGGACGACCTGTCGCCGGGCAAGAGCCGCACCGTCAAGAGCGCCCAGCAGGTCATCCTGACCGGGGCTGAGGAGCGGGTGCTGTTCCACCAGTTCAACTACGCCCGGTACCGGGTGTGGAAACTCCAGCAGGAGGTCTGGTCGAGCCCGGACAAGAAGCCGACGCCCGAGCAGGCCGAGGAGATGCTCTCCTGGTACCGCCGGGCGGAGCAGATCCGCGAGCAGATCGCGGAGACGAACCTGGCCCTCGTGCTGGCCATGGCGAAGCGCACCCGCATGAGCGAGGTGGACTTCGCCGACCTGGTCAGCGAGGGGAACATGGCCCTGCTGCGGGCGGTGGACAAGTTCGACGCCGGCCGCGGGTACAAGTTCAGCACCTACGCCTGCCGCGCGATCCTCAAGGCGTTCAGCCGGCAGGGGATGAAACTGAGCAAGTACCGCCAGCGCTTCCCGACGGACTTTGACCCGAAGCTCGAGAAGAGCAACTACCTCGAGACCAAGCGGGCCGGGTTCGAGAAGGAGGCCGCCGACGAGGTCAAGCGGATCGTCCTGGACAACCGGGCCGATCTGACGGACGTCGAGCGGACGGTCATCGAGCACCGCTTCGGCCTGGAGTCGGGCGATGCGGACAAGCCGATGACGCTGGAGCAGGTCGGCCAGATCATCGGCGTGACCAAGGAGCGCGTGCGCCAGATCCAGAACAAGGCGATGGAGAAGATCCGCCTGGCTCTGGAGTCGAGTTTCCTCGGCGTCAAGCGCGACGAGGACAACGGGGGCGAGAACGGCGAGGGCGGGTCGCCCCTCACGTCGCTCTGATCCGGTTTCGCGAAGCCGCACCGAGGGGCCCGGAGTCGATCCGGGCCCCTTTTCTTTTCGGCCGCCGCGGTACGAGCCGACTCACGCGAGATGACGGCCGGGGCGCGTATCGTCCCGCCCCGCGCGAGGCAGGACGACCATGGAGCCCGCACCCGTGATCCGCCCTCGAAGCCCCGCCTCCCCCGCGGTCGCGGTCGGACGCCGGCGGTGGCGGACGGTCGTGGGCCTGTCTCTGGTGCTGTCGTTGGTGGTGTACGTCGCGCTGCCGCGGGAGATGGGGGAACTCGGCCGCCGCGCGGTGGCGATCGCGGTCTTCGCCGCGGCGCTGTGGGCGACCGAGGCCATCCCGCTGTTCGTCACGTCGCTGGGGGTTGTCGGGCTGGAGGTGCTGCTGCTGGCCAGCCGCGACGGCGGCGGCGGGCTGGCGGGGACGGGGGACCTGAGTTACCGGCAGTTCTTCGAGCCCTTCGCGTCCAGCACGATCATCCTGTTCCTCGGCGGGTTCCTGCTGGCGGCGGCGGTGTCGAAGCACCGGCTGGACCGGGCCGTCGCCGGGCGGCTGCTGCGGCCGTTCGTCGGCGACTCGTACAAGATGATCTTCGCGACCATCTTCACGACGGGGTTCCTGTCGATCTGGATGAGCAACACCGCGGTCGCCGCGATGATGCTGGCGGTCATCGGCCCGCTGACGCGGGAGCCTCTGTTCCCGCGGCGGCTGGCCTCGGCGCTGGTGCTGGCGGTGGCGTTCGGGGCGAGCCTGGGGGGGTTCATCACGCCGGTGAGCACGCCGCCCAACGCGATCACCATCTCGCAGTTGCGGAACATCGGGGTGGAGATCACGTTCGTGCAGTGGGTGCTGATGGCGGCGCCGCTGTCGGCGGGGATGCTGGTGGTGGCGGGCGTGCTGCTGTGCCTGACGATGCGGCCGCCGCGGCGGTTCGACCCGGGGGCGCTGACCGGGACGTGGGACGCCTCGCGGAGCGAGCCGGTGACGTGGGCGGGGTGGGCGACCGTCGTGGTGATCGGGGCGGCGGCGGCGGCGTGGATGACCCGGCCGTGGCACGGGGTCGCAGACGCGGCCGTCGCGCTCATGGCGGCCACGGTGCTGGCGGCGATCGGCGTGCTGGACCGGCGGGACGTGCGCTCGATCAACTGGGACGTGCTGCTGCTGATGTGGGGCGGGCTGGCGCTGGGCAACGCGCTGCACGTGACGGGCGTGCTGGAGTATGTCGGCTCGCTGCCCGCCGTGCAGCGGCTGACCGGCTGGGCGCTGGCGCTGATGGTGATCGGCGGGGGGATGGTCGTCGCCACGTTCATGAGCAACACGACCGCGGCGAACATCCTGGTGCCCCTGGCGATTGCGCTGTCCATGGGCGGGGCGGAGGCCGCGGCGGGCGGGAGCGCAGGGGGCGGATCGGAGGTGGTCCGCGACGCGGCGCGGCTGGGCGTGCTGGCGGGGCTGACGGTGAGTTTCTCGGTCGCGCTGCCGATCTCGACGCCCCCCAACGCGATGGCCTACGCGACGGGGATCGTGTCGGCGCGGGACATCGTCCGCGTCGGGCTGCCGGTATCGGTGCTCGCGGTGGGGGTGCTGATGGCGGGGTACCTGTGGGTCCTGCCGTGGGCGACTGCGCTGCTTCGATGAGGCCGCGGGAGCGGGCCGGCGGCGGCGGGTGCGGATGGTCGGGCGGACGGCCGGGGCGGGTCCGGCGAGGGGAACCGGGGATTGCGGCGATGCGAACGGGCGTGTGCGCGGCCTCGGCCGCGGGCGATGCCCGTGGGTTGGCGGCGGCGCGTCGGCGGGTGGGGGCCGGCCGCGGGACCGGCCCATCGACGTTGGCAAGTCGGGGCGGTGCGGGCGTTGCGGCGAGGTTTTCGCTTCGTCGCCCGGTTTTTCGTGTACCATGAACGCAAGGGGGTTGGGCATGAACCAGAGCGATCGATCCGGCGTGCACGAGATCCGCGCGAACGGCTCGGCGCCGACCGGGGGAGGGCCGGCCGGGGAGGCGGGGGCGGCGGGTGGGGATCAGACGCAGGGGCCGGGCGGGGGCGCCGGGGGGGAGGGCCTCCTCGGCAGGAGGGATGGAGACCGTATGAGCCTGACAGCTGAACCCACCAGCACCGCGGTTGCGGGGCACGTGACGCTGGACCCGGACAAGAAGCACGACCCGCACGCGACGCGGTTCGGGAAGTTCCTCCAGGCGGCGATCAAACTGAGCGCGTCGGACCTGATCATGAAGACGGGGCACCCGCCGAAGGTGCGCCTGCGCGGCTCGCTCAAGGCGCTGGACACGCCGCCGGTGTCGATGGAGGAGTTCATCTCGATCGCGAAGCACATCCTGACCGAGGAGCAGTTCAAGGATCTGCACCACTACGGGTCGGTTGACTTCGCGTACGACTACGACGAGCACAACCGCTTCCGCGTGAACCTGTTCCAGGCCCGCGGGAAACTGTCGATCGCGGCGCGTCTGATCACGAGCAAGATCCGCAAGTTCGACGAGTTGTACCTGCCGCCGGTGATGGCGGAGATCGCCATGCAGCCGCAGGGGATCGTGCTGCTGTGCGGCGTGACGGGTTCGGGCAAGAGCACGACGATCGCGGCGATGCTCGACTACGTGAACGAGCGGAAGCCCGTGCACATCGTGACGATCGAGGACCCGATCGAGTACATCTTCACGGACAAGAAGGCGACGATCAACCAGCGCGAGATCGGGATCGACTGCCTGGACTTCAAGATCGCGCTGCGGGCCCTGGTGCGCGAGAACCCGGACATCGTGCTCGTCGGCGAGATGCGCGACAAGGAGACGTTCGAGGCGGCGCTGCACGCCGCCGAGACGGGCCACCTGGTGTACGGAACGATCCACGCGTCGAGCACCACGCAGACGTTCAGCCGCATCTACGGCCTGTTCGAGCAGGAGGAGGTCGAGCAGGTCCGGCGCATCCTGGCGTACCAGATGCGGGCGTTCGTGTACCAGAAACTGCTGCCGACGCTGCACGAGAACATCCACCGCATCCCGGCGTGCGAGATCCTGATCAACACGCCGGTCGTCCGCAAGCACATCCTCGAGGGCCGCGAGGGCGAACTGCGCGAGTACCTCAACTCCATCGAAGCAATGCAGATGGGGATGAAGGACTTCAACCAGTCGCTGGTCGAACTGGTGGAGCAGGAGTACATCCACATGCGGGTGGCGCTCGAGGCGACTCCGAACGCGGACGAACTGATGATGCGGCTGAAGAAACTCGGCTGAGCGATCCCGGCCGGCACGGCCGGCGGGAATCCGGAGCCGATCGGGCCCACGCGCGGAGCGTGTCGGGGCACGCCCGAGCGTGCGCTGCGCGGTGTTCGACGGGGCGCCCGTAATGTTCCGCGCAACAGCCCTAACCCGCCACGAACGCGACGCGTCCGGCGGCGGCTTGTTTGTAAACTCGGGGCGTTTCGGCTAGCGTTTACGCCCCGCTGCGTCCGCGCGGAGCACCGGTGCGTATCAACGACCGGAATCCGTCGCCGTTGTCCATCTCGCCCCGCTTTCGGGCCAATGACCCGTCCGGAGCCCGTCCGATGTTGACCCTCTCCCCCGCTCCGCTGACCCTGGCGAGCGGATTCATGCTCGTGTCGGTCTGGAAACCGGTGCTGCTGCTGCTGACCTTCGTCGGGTGGGCGTGGGTCATTACGAAGGTGTACGACAAGCACGCGGCCCGATTCTTCCTCCCGCGGCGCACCTGGAACATCATCCACCTCTCGGCGGGCATGGTGGCGCTGGCGGCCGCGCTGCTGATGCCGATCCCGGGGGAGGCGGCGTTCTGGGTCGGCTGGCTCCTGATGATCATCATCCTGGCGGCGGACCTGGCGGCGTACGCGGTCGTGGCGAACAAGGACGAGCGCGTGCCGGAGCGGTTCCGCATCCGCCTGAGCTTGGATGCGCTGCGGTCCGACAAGGCCGCGAAGGAGGCCGCGAAACTCCAGGCGAAGGTGGCGCTGACGCTGCGGGCGCTCGACGAGAAGGGGAAGTACACACAGACGGTCCCCGTCCCGCAGCCGGAGACGCCGGAGTACGAACTGCGCGCCGCGGCGGAGCAGGTGTACCTCAAGGCGATGGCGTCGCGCGCCAGCCAGGTGGACATCGGGCCGATCAGCGGCAAGGAGGGGGTGTACGGGGTGTCCATGCTGGTGGACGGCGTGCGCCAGGGCGGGGAGACCATGCCGGCGCCGGCCGCGGTGAAGGTCATGGACTTCTGGAAGGCCGCGGCGAGGCTGGACGTCGCCGACCGCCGCCGCCGGCTCCAGGGGACGGTGCAGGCCGAGCACGACGGCGTCAAGCACATCGTGCAGGTGACGAGCATCGGCGTGCAGGGCGGGATGCGGGTGACGCTGCTGTTCGACCCCGAGATGGCCGTGCTCCGCAAGCCGACGGAACTGGGCCTGCTGGACATGCAGTTGGAGGAACTCAAGAAACTCGCCTCCGACCTGCGCGGCATCGTCCTGCTGGGGGCGCCCGCCGACGGCGGCCGCACGACGCTGACCTACAGCGTGGCCCAACTGCACGACGCGTACACGAGCAACGTGCAGACGGTGGAGGCCGAGCCGCAGGCGATGCTCGAGGGCGTGCGCGTCAACAAGTTCGAGCCGGAGAAGGAGGGGGCGGAGTACAGCACGCTGCTGCGCTCGGTGCTGCGACGCGACCCGCAGGTCGTGTTCGTCGCGGAGGTGCCGGACGCCAACACCGCCAAGGAAGCCCTTCGCGGCGACATGGAGCGGACGCGCGTCTACATCTCGATGCGCGGCGACAACGCCATGGGCCTGATCGAGGCCTGGGTGAAGATCGTCGGCGACCCGGCGGCGGCCGCCAAGCACCTCCGCGGCGTCGTCGCCGGCAAACTGCTGCGGAAACTGTGCCAGAACTGCCGCGTCGGGTACCCCCCGTCGCCGGACATGCTCAAGAAACTCGGCCTGCCCGCGGACAAGATCCCGCAACTGTTCAAGAAGGGCGGGCAGGTGCTCATCAAGAACAAGCCGGAGGTGTGCCCGATGTGCCAGGGGATCGGCTACCTCGGGCAGGAAGGCATCTTCGAGGTCTACAGCCTCGACGACGAGGACCGGGCGCTGATCGCGGCCGGGAACTTCGCCGGCCTGCGGGCGGCGCTGCGGAAGAAGGCTCTGCCGACGCTGCAGCAGGCGGCGATCCGCAAGGCCGTCGCGGGGACGACGAGCGTGGAGGAGGTCATGCGCGTGACGGCGCCCCCGGGCGCGGCGGCTCCCGGCGCGCCCGCCGGCGCAGCGCCGGCGGCCGGTGCGCCCAAGCCCGCGGCGGCGCCGGCCAAGTCGTGACGGGGGCGTGCGGAGGGGCCCTGTCGGGCCAGTGAGCGAAGAACCCGCGGCCGACCGCCGCGGCGGCGAGAACGGGGAGGGCGGGGCGGAGACTCGGCATGATCCTGAGCCTGGTGGTGATCGGTCTGGTGGGCGGGATCGCGTACGTGTGGGCGTCGCGCGGGTTCTTCTCGGCGCTGGTGCACATGGTGTGCGTGATCGTGGCCGGCGCGCTCGCGTTCGGCCTGTGGGAGCCGCTGGCGTACTTCGTGCTCAGCCAGGACATCCCCGGCTGGGTGGTGGACATCACCTGGGGCGCCGCGCTGGGGGTGCCGTTCGCGGCGATCCTCGCCGGGCTCCGTCTGGCGGTGGACAAGGCCCTCCCGGCCAACGCGGACCTCGACGGCGTGACGAACCTGATCGGCGGGGGCCTCTGCGGCGCCATCGCCGGGACGATCTCCGTCGGGATCCTGGTGATCTCGCTCAGTTTCCTGCGCCTGCCCGAAGGCATGGGCATGCTGAACTTCCACCCCGTGCGGTTCGACACGTACGGGTCGGTCGTGAAGGATCGCTCGCTGATCTTCCCCGCCGACCGGATCACGGCCGGCCTGTACTCGTTCATGTCCCGCACGACCCTGCGGACCGGCCGGCCGATGGCGGCGTGGCGGCCGGAACTGGCGTACGAGGGGCACCTGCTGCGGACCAACTTCAACGACGGCGGCTCCAAGCACACGCTCAAGCCCGACGCGTTCGAGGTCATGGGGCGGTACACGATCGGCCAGAACACGTCGGTGCCGCTGCGTGACCTGACGAACGACTCGTTCCAGGCCGCCCGCAACCAGCCGATCAAGAACCTCGACGACGAACCGGTCAACGACGGCTACCTCGAGGGGTTCGTGATCAAGTTCAAGCCCGGGGCGCGCGAGCGCGAGGGGCGGGTCGTCATCGGCAACGCGCAGATCCGCCTGGTGTGCGCCGAGGGGGGCGACCCGGACGCCGGCACGATCGCCGTGCACCCGTTCGCGATGATCTCCCAGGCCGAGGGCAACCGCCCGGACCTGGGCCGGTGGCGCTTCGACCGCCCGGAGATCTACATCGCAAGCCCCGGCGGCGCGGCGGAGCCGGTGATGGCGTTCGAGTTCATCGTGCCGCGCGGCTACGAGCCGGTGGCGATCGACGTCAAGGGCCTGCGCCGCACGGTGGACGAGATCCAGGCGCCGAAGGCCATGGCGAGCACCGCGGAGCGTGACGCCGCGATCCGCACCGGGGCGCTGCTGACCGGCGGGGGCAGCGCGACGCCGGTGGACACCAGCAGCGCCGTCACGATCAACCCCACGCAGCCCGGCCCCAGCGGCACCAACGAGATCGCGGTGACCGGCGGCCTCCCCGGCGGGATTGTCATCCTCAAGGACCGCAAGGAGAGCCTGTCGCTCGATGGGTCCGGCAGGATCGTCGAGGGCTCCGGCAAGTTCCGCAACGCCGACCTCCAGAACAACCGCATCGCCGACCGCAACCTGCAGGTGCGCGAGGTCGCGGGCACCGACGACACCAAGGTCGTCATGGTCCGCGTCGGCAAGGACTCCCGGATCGGGTTGCTGGCGGTGCCGACGATCGACCTGTCCCAGCCGCCGGTGCTGATCGACGAGCACAACCAGCGCTACCACGCCATCGGGTACATCTACCAGGACAGCGTCGAGACGCACATCAGCGTGACGCCGGGGTCGCCCCTTCGCGCGGCCGCCGACCTGCCCAACGGCGGCCCGACGATCAGCCGCCCGGACCAGCAGTTCACGCTGATCTACCGCGTGAGCAAGGGCGTGCAGATCCGGTACTTCGCGGTCGGGAGCACGGTGATCGGGCAGTTCAACCCGCCGGTGACGGTGCCGGAGTTCTAACCCCCCACTTCCCCCCGACTCCGGCTCGACCTTACGACACAAACGAAGCGGGCTCCGCGTGAAGGACGCGGAGCCCGCTGTCTTTGTGGACCTGAGCGGACCTGAAGGGGCCTCTGGCCCCCACCGACCGATCAGTTCTTCTTGTCCGCCTTCGCCTTGTCGTCGGACGCGGCAGCCTCGCCGCCGGCGGCCGGAGCCTCGGCCTGCTCCTCCGGCGTCTCGGACTCTTCCTCCTCATCGAGGTCGAGCTTGCGGTCGGGCTGGACGACCAGTTTGACGACGGCCTCGAGGTCGGCGTCGAACTTGATATGCACCTCGTAGGAGCCGACGCGCTTGATCGTCTGGCCGAGGCGCACGTCGCGCGGCCGCAAGGTGTACCCCTGGGCGCCGAGCAGGTCGGCGATGTCCTGCTGCGTGACGGCGGCGTAGAGGACGCCCTGGTCGTTGCAGGCGCGGATCGTCTCGACCTGCGTCCCCTGCATCTTCTGGATCATCTGCTCGCGCTGGCGGCGGAGTTCGGCGAGTTGACGCTCGGCCTCCGCCCGCTTGGCGGCGAGGGCCTTGATCATCTCCTCCGTCGGGGTCGTAGCGAGGTTGCGCGGCAGGAGGTAGTTCCGCGCGTAGCCGGAGCGGACCTTGACGACGTCGCCGACGATCCCGAGGGCCTCGACGTTCTCGGTCAGGAGCAGTTCGATGTTCTTGGGCATGGTCGCTGTCCTTTCCCCGGTGGGGAGAGTTGAGGAGCGCGGCTCGCCGCCACTCGCGGGCGGGCCGGGCCCCAGCGTGAGGGGTCGGGATGGTAGGCGTGAGGGGGGCTTCGCAGCGGCCATCGCGGCCTCCTGAGCCCCCTGATCGACCCCCGAACAGAGGGGAAAAAGAGGGGCCGCTCGCCTATGATCTTCTGTTTGCGGCCGCCGCCGCGGATCGCCTGTTTTTTCCGCTGTTTTCCGCGTTTTTTGGGCGTCGAACCGGGCTCGGAATCTGAGCGCCGACCGCCCGGATCACGGAGCAGGAGTTCCAGCCGATGCCGGACCCCGCCAACCCCTCGTCCCCCACCACGACGCCCGACCTGTCCGCGCCCGGGGGCCCCGGCGCGCCCGAAGGTCCGGGTGACATCCCGGGCGCGGGGGACGGCTCCGGAAACGGCGGCGGGCACATCGTGGACCTGCAGATCGAGCGGGAACTGCAGGACTCGTACCTGACCTACGCGATGAGCACGATCATGGACCGGGCGCTGCCCGACGTCCGTGACGGGCTCAAGCCCTCGCAGCGCCGCATCCTGGTCGCGATGAACGACCTGAACCTGCGGCCGGGCAAGAAGCACCTCAAGTGCGCCAAGATCTGCGGCGACACAAGCGGCAACTACCACCCGCACGGCGAGAGCGTCATCTACCCCACGATGGTCAACATGGGGCAGAAGTGGCGCACGCGCGTCACGCTGATCGACCCGCAGGGGAACTTCGGCTCGATCGACCCCGACCCGCCGGCCGCGATGCGGTACACCGAGGCCCGGATGACCCAGGCCGCGGTGGACATGCTCGAGGACCTCAAACTCGGCACGGTGGACATGCAGCCCAACTACGACGACCGGCTCGAGGAGCCGACCGTCCTGCCGGGCAAGTTCCCGAACCTGCTGATCAACGGGGGCGTGGGCATCGCGGTGGGCATGGCGACGAGCCTGGCGCCGAACAACCCGATCGAAGTGCTCGACTCGATCATCCGCGTCGTCGAGAAGCCGGACATCACGCTGCGCGAACTGCTCGAGGACGTGAAGGATGAGCAGGGGCGGATCATCCGCCGGGGGATCAAGGGGCCGGACTTCCCGACCGGCGGCGTCATCCTCGGCCGCCGCGGCATCATCGAGGGGTACGACACGGGGCGCGGGCGGGTGACCGTCCGCGGCGAGGTGCGCACGGAGGAGTCCGGCGGGCGGCACACGCTCATCATCGACTCCATCCCGTACAACCTCGGCCTCAACACGCTCATGGAGCGGATCGTCGAGGCGGTCAAGGAGGAGAAGATCACCGACGTCGCCGACGTGCGCAACGAGTCGGGGCGCGAGGCGATGGTGCGGGTGGTCATCGAACTGAAGAAGGGGGCCGACCCGGCCGTCGTCGAGAACCAACTCTACCAGTTCACGCCGCTGCAGCAGACCTTCAGCATCCACAACATCGCGCTGGTCAACCGCCAGCCGCGGACGCTGTCGCTGAAGGAGATGATCACGTACTACATCAAGCACCGGACGGACGTGATCCGCCGGCGCACGGCGTACCTGCTGGCGGAGGCCAAGAAGCGGGCCCACGTCCTGGAAGGGATGATCTACGCGGTCTGCGACATCGACGAGGTCATCAAACTGATCCGCTCCAGCCGCACGCGGCAGGAGGCGATCGACAAACTGATGGCCCGGGGCTTCCGCATCCCGCCGGACCACCGCTACGCCCCGCTGATCCCGCAGCGGCTGCTTGAGCAGGCCCGGCGCGGCGACGCCCAGGGGGGCGTGCGCCTGACGCGCGTGCAGGCGGAGACGATCGGCGGGATGCGCCTGATCCAACTCGTCGGGCTGGAGGTCGAGCGCCTGGCGGGCGAGTACCGCGAGGTGGTCGCGAAGATCGAGGACTACGAGGACATCCTCGCCACCCCGGCCCGCGTGGACGCGATCATCAAGGCCGACTGCGAGGAGATGAAGACCCGCTACGGCGGGAAGATCGGCGAGCGGCTGACGCGCATCGACGAGTCGGCCGAGGACGCGGACATCGACATCGAGGCGCTGATCCCCGTCGAGGACATGGCGGTCACGATCAGCCACGCCGGGTACGCCAAGCGCGTCCCGCTGAGCACCTACCGCCAGCAGGGGCGCGGCGGCAAGGGGATCATCGGCGCGGCGGCCAAGGACGAGGACTTCATCGAGCACGTCTTCGTCGCCAGCACGCACGACGACCTGCTGTGCTTCACGAACACGGGCCGCGTCTTCAAGATCAAGGTCTACGAACTGCCCGAACTGCCGCGGACAAGCAAGGGCCGGCCGCTGGTGAACCTGATGGAACTTCGCCAGGGCGAGCGGACGTGCGCGTACCTGCCGGTGAAGAACTTCGAAGAGGGGTCGAGTTACCTCACGTTCGTGTCGCAGGGCGGGATCGTCAAGCGCACGGCGCTGAAGGACTACCGGAACGTCAACAAGTCCGGCCTGATCGCCGTGGGGCTCAAGGAGGGGGACGAACTGCTGACGGTGATCCAGACCGACGGCAACGACGACGTGCTGCTGGCGACCGCCGGGGGCATGGCGATCCGCTTCAACGAGGACGACGCCCGGCTCATGGGCCGCGCGGCGGCCGGCGTGAAGGGGATCGAACTGGCCGAGGGCGACCGCGTCATCGGCGCCATCCGCGTGCCGATGGAGAAGGACGCCGACGGCGACCTGATGACCGCCGACCCGACGCTCCAGTTGCTGACGATCTGCGAGAACGGCTACGGCAAGCGGACGCCGATCGACGAGTACCGCGTGCAGCCCGAGAGCGGCAAGATGCGCTCGCAGTCCCGCGGCGGCAAGGGGCGCGTGGACATCAACACCAGCGAGCGCAACGGCCGCGCCGTCGCCGCGCTGGCGGTGCACGCCCCGGCCAGCGCGGATGAGCCCGGCGGCGACGACGTGATCGTCGTCAGCCGCAACGGGAAGATCGTCCGCATGCGGGCCGCGGAGATCCGCCTCTGCGGCCGCGGGGCCCAGGGCGTCCGCGTCACGAAACTCGACGAGGGCGACGTGGTGGTCGCGGCGGCTCAGGTGGAGTCGGACGAGGCGTCGGCGTAACGCGCGTGTCGCGGGGAGGCCGGCAGACTCACTCCGCCTCTGCGTTGCGGCCGAGCAGGTTCAGGAGGCCAGCGGCCTCAGCGCGCCGGAGCGCGTCGGGGTGGTTCGATGCTATCTGTCGCAGGCTCCGTGCCGCACGCGTGCGCTGCTCGGGACCGCCGTGCTCCGCAACGAAAAACAACTTCGACATAGCGACGTCGCGCATGTGCCAGTCTGAGGCTTGCTCCAGCGGCCCGGCGGCCACGCGGGAGAGCAGGTCCACGGTTTCAGCCCGGTTCCCGTAGCGGGACGCGAGCATTCCTATCGCGGCGACCCGGACATGGAGGTGGCTCTCGTGCTCAACCGCGCGGCGGAGGCGAACGAACGTGTCCTCCGACGGGTCGATGACCGCGAGCGCTATCAACGCGGACGCACGCTCGTCGACCGTGGCATCGGGCGAGTCGAGCACCCGCCGCACCGTCGGCGCGGCAAGGACGCCATCGCGGCGCGCGCGGGTGAGATGGTTGAGGACATCCGATCGGGATAACCGTTGGTCGGGCGTCCGCTCCATGTGCCGCAGGAGCACCAGGCAGCGGTGCGCGAAGCGGAGCCGTGCCCAGCGCGTGGAGAGCGTCGCCCGCGACCTGAGCAGGTCCTCGGCCCAGGCCCACGTCGGTTCATCGGACGGTGGGTCGATAAGGGGCAGCACGGCGCGCCATGCCGCAGCGGGCACCGCGGCCGTCCACCCGCCCGAGACGGCCGCGGGGTACCGCGTGGCCGCGCCGCCCGCGAGGACCACCACCACCGCTATTCCGGCCCACCCCCACCGCCGCCGCGTGCGGTGCAGCCGGCGCTCGCGGCGAGCGTCACACCCGCATTCGGAGCACGTGAGGCCGGCGACGCCGGACATGTCGTACCAGCATCGCGGGCATCGCCGACGGCCGCGGCTGCGGTCCCACCAAAGGGCCCAGACGAACAGAGCCGCGCCCGCGACCACGGCAAGCCATCCGACAGCGGTCCAGGCCCACGCCATGGCACACGATACCTCACCGCCTCATCGGCCGTCGCCCCGACGCCGCGCGGCCCGGGCCTCCGCGTCGGCGCGAATGAGGATGGCCGCGCCCAGGGCGCGATCACGAACCTCGGGATCCGGGTCGCTCGCCGCGACGCGGTCGAGTTCGCCCAGCGCCGCGGTCGCCATGGCGCCGAACTCGCCCAGGCCGGCCGCCGCGTCGTGCCGGACCTGGGGGTCGCCGGCGCGCAGCAGTCGCGTGAGCACCGGGACGATCTCCCGCCGCTTCTTCCCGCGCCACAGCAGGTGCCGGACGGCGGTGTGGCGGACGTCGGCGTCGGGGTCCTCCATGGCGACCTGCTCGGCCAGCGCTGCGCTCCGCGCGAGCGATTGGTTGTCCATCATCACGAGCAGCGAGAACTCCCGCTCGTCCGCCGATGCGGACCCGCCTCGGAACACGCGCTCAACACTGGGCAGCGCGATGCGTGCCTCGCTTGTGAGGCTCACCAGCCCCAGCAACGCCTGCTGGACGGCCCTGCCGGATCGGGACGTCGAGCAGGCGGCCCCGTCGAGCACAAGGGCGCAGCGGTGGGCGAAGCGCAGCCGCTCCCATCGGCTCATGCGGCCGATCTTGAGCGTACTGTCGAGGCCGATCGTCGCAAGTTCGCGCTCCGCGCCGGGGTCCAGGTGCGGCATCACCGCGCGCCACACCGCGGCGGGCACCATCTGCGGCCAGCCGACGGCCCCCGTGACGACCAGCACGACGCCCGCGGCCGACAGCAGGACCGATGCGCCGATCCACCGCCAGCGCCGGCGCGTCCGGAACAAGTGGATCTCGTGGCGCGCCTCCCAGCCGCACTCGGGGCAGCGCAGCCCGCTGACGCGGCTCATGTCGTACCAGCAGCGGCCGCACCGCCTGCGGCCGCGCGATGCATCGCCCCGCGCAAGGCACGCCGCCGCGAGCAAGCCGATCACCGTCGCGAGCAAGCCCGCCAGGATGAAGTACCCGTCAACCACCATCGGGTCACCCTCGGTGAAGACGGCAGAACAGCCCCGAGTCCCCTCCCTCGCCCGGCACGCCCGTCCGTGACAGCCTACTCGAACCGGGGCCGCGGGCCGCTGCGAACCCCGAACCCGGACGCCCCGTACGACTTCCGCCCGCCCACGGCCCGGGCGCGAGCCGCGATCCCCGCCCCGGGACCTGCTAAACTGGAGCCCTCATGCCCATCGAATGGTCCGACGACATCACGATCGCCGAACTGGCCGATGAGCCGGAACTCTCGGAGGAGTTCGCGGCGATCTTCGGGCGGCTCAACGCCCCGGACGGGGCCGGGGGCGGGGCGGGCATCCCGCACATCGTCCTGAACTTCTCGGGCGTGACGTTCCTCAACTCGTCGCACCTGGCCCAACTGCTGCGGATGCGCAAGAAACTCATCGAATCCGGGCGGCAACTGGTGCTCTGCTCGCTGGGGGACGACCTGTGGTCGGTGATGATGCTCACCGGCCTGGACAAGGTCTTCCGTTTCGCCTCCGACCCGCTGACGGCCCTGGCGGGGCTGCAACTGGAGCAGCAGTCGCAGGAGGACCGGGGCTGAGGGGGCCAGCAGGCCGCGTCTGATTGCCGGCGGGAACAAGGCCGCGGCGTATCTCCTTTGGAGAGGGTCCGGACGTGGGGAACCCCGCCTCCCGCGGGGACCGGGCCGGTACAACCGGAGTCATGACCGCCGTGAGTCCCCCCTCGCCGCCAAGCCTCGAGCACCCCGTCATCATCCAGCCGGCGCTGGCCGGAGCGGCGCGGTCCAGGGAGATCGTGGCGGAGTTGCGGGGGATCCGCAAGACGTACTACAAGCCGGACGGATCGGTGATGGTCGAGGCCCTGCGGGGCGTGGACATCGCGATCCCGCGCGGGCAGTACGTGGCGATCATGGGGGCCAGCGGCTCGGGGAAGTCCACACTGATGAACATCCTCGGGTGCCTCGACCGGCCGACGACCGGCGACTATCTGCTCGACGGGCAGAACGTCGCCACGATGTCGGACGAGGACCTGTCGGCGTTCCGCGGGCGGAAGATCGGGTTCGTCTTCCAGGCGTTCAACCTGATCCCGGAACTGACGATCGAGGAGAACGTCGAGGTGCCCCTGTTCTACCAGGGGATCAAACTCCGCGAGCGGCGGCAGCGGGCGTGCGAGACGCTGAACATGGTCGGCCTGGGCAACCGGCTCGGGCACCGGCCGAGCGAACTCTCCGGCGGACAGCAGCAGCGCGTCGCGATCGCGCGGGCGCTGGTGACGCGGCCGGTGGTGCTCATGGCCGACGAGCCGACGGGCAACCTCGACAGCGCCACGGGCGAGGCGATCCTGCGGGTGATCGAGGACCTGCACCAGGGCGGGATGACGATCGTCATGGTGACGCACGACGACCGCATCGCGACGCGGTGCGAGCGGGTGATCCGGCTCAAGGACGGGGTGGTGGAGTCGGACCGGCTCGTCGAGAAGACGGCAGGCGGCGGGGCGTAGCCGGCCGCGATCGGCGACAGCGATCCGGCACCCGCGGCACACAAAGCCGTACATCGCCACTCGCGGGTACACAGCACACACCTCACAGCACACAACGTCACATGAAGGCGGCGCGGCCGCACGGCGCCTTGCTGTGTGTTGTGTGTTGTGTGCTGTGTGCTGTGTGCTGTGTGCTGTGTCTTGTCTGCTGTCAGAACGGAATGTCGTCGTCGGCGATCGGCTCGTAGCCGTCGGCCGCGGCGGGCCTGGCCGCGGGGCGCGGGGCGGTGCTGCTGGTGCGCGTGGGGCGGGAGGCGTAGCCGCCCTCATCCCCCCCACCACCACCGCCACCGCCCTTGGAGTCGATGAACTGGAAACTCTCGACGACGACGCGGAGTTTGGACTGCTTGTTGCCTTCCTTGTCGGTCCACTGGTCGAGTTTGAGGCGGCCCTCGATGAAGACCGGCCGGCCCTTGGAGAGGTACTGGGCCATGACCTCGGCGGTCTTGCCCCAGGCCTCGCAGTCAACGAAGGTCACCTCCTCGCGGTTCTCGCCGTCGGCGGTGCGGAAGCGCCGGTTGACGGCGATCCCGAGGTTCGCGACGGCCTGGTTGGACTGCGTGTGACGCAGTTCCACGTCGCGGGTGAGGTTCCCCATCAGCAAGACCTTGTTGAAACTGCCGGCCATTTGCCTGCTCCTGAAAAGAGGTCGAGGGCGCCGCCGAGCGTACCACAAGGCACGGCCTCGGGGCACGGCCCCTTGGTCGGGTCATGTTAGCAGATCGGTGGGGTGGGGGCAAGGCCTCCCCGCCGCCCCGCGCGTTCATGTCGTGTTGATGGCCAGCCCACAGGAAGTTCCCGCACGCCTCCGGTTGCGGGCACTCAACCGGTTGCGTGCCTTTCTTCGCGCAAACACGGAGTGGCGGCCGCGGTGCCGATCTTCATCATCGGCATCCGTGCGCACACGGGCGGCCCAGAGCGGCCGCCCGTGGCACCCGATCTTCGTGCCGGCCAGCCGACCTCAGCCCTGCTGCTCTTCGGCGCCGGCCGCCGCGGGCTGCGGCTGCTGCTCCTCCTGCGCGGGCTTGGGCGCCGGGGCGCGCTCGGCGCGGAGGCGGGCCTCGGTCTCCAGTTCCTTCTGGCCGTCGGCGGCCTTCATCTCGTCGAGGGTCAGGTGGTCGGCACGGGTGATCAGGTGCCGCATGATCTTCTCGGAGAGGTTGCAGGAGCGCTCGATCTGGGCGAGGTTGCGGGCGTTGCAGGAGAAGTAGACGAGGATGTACACGCCGCGCTTCTGCTTGTCGATCTCGTAGGCGAGGCGGCGCTCGTCCCACTTCTTCATCGCGATGATCTGGGCGCCGGCCTTGTCGAGGATCTCGCGGATGTGCGCGATCGCGCCGCCCAGGTCGGCGGCGGTGGCCTGGCTGAACAGGAACATGGCTTCGTAGTTGTTGATGCGGGTCTCGGCCATTGGGGGTACCTTTCGGGTAACTCAGGGGTGGGTGTTCGGGGCTCTGTGTCCGTTTCGTTCGTTTATGAGGCGGCGGGCTGGGGCGAGGTCGGCGGCGGCGATTCGCCGGGTGGGGTGGGCGGAGCCGGCGGGGCCTTCCGCGGCGGCTTGGGACGCGGGGGCGGGGCGTTGAACCGGTTCATCGCCGGTTCGATCCCCTCGGCGACGAACATCTCCGCGGCATCGGCCGCCTTGTTGAGAGCCGCGGCGATGAGGGGCTCCTGCTCGGAAGTGAAGCGGCCCAGGACGTAGTCGGCCTGATCCATGAAGGGGGGCGAGGCGTCCACGCCGATGCGCAGACGCGGGTAGGACTTCGAACCCAGGGCCCGCTCCACGTCGGTGAGCCCGTTGTGGCCGCCGGCGCCGCCCGAGGCCCGCAGGCGGATCGTGCCGCACGGGAGGGCGACGTCGTCGGTGATCACCAGCAGGTCCTGCGTGAAGTCGATCTTGTAGAAGCCCACCGCGGCGGCGACGGAGCGGCCGGAGAGGTTCATGTAGGTGACGGGCTTGAGCAGCAGGCAGCGCTCGCCGCGGATCTGCGCCTCCCACGTGAGCCCGTCGAAACGGGCCTTGGCGGTCGCGTTGCTCGCCCCCGGCAGGTGGCGGCTGAGAAGGCGGTCGATGACCATGTACCCGGCGTTGTGCCGGGTCTTCTCGTACTCCTTGCCGGGATTGCCGAGGCCAACGAGCAACTTCATGGGACAGGCAATGGGGAATAGGCAATGGGCAACGGGGTGAAGGCAATGAGCGCAGGACGAGCGCATCGCACGCTCTCTTCCATTGCCCATTGCCCAATGCCCATTGCCTCGCCGCTCACTTCTTCTTCTCGCCGCCGGCCTTCTTGTCGCCACCGGCGCCCTCCTCGGGCTTCTTGGCGGTGATGACCTCGGGCTGGGCGGCCTCGGCGGAGACGGCCGCGGCCTCCGGGCTGGCGACCTGCTCCTTCTGGATGAGGACCTGCGCGACGACCGCGTGCGGGTCGGTCAGCAGACGCATCGTCTCCGAGGGGAGTTTCACGTCGGCGGCGGTGATCTGGTGGCCGACGTCGAGGTTGGAAATGTCCACGTCCACGTGGTCGGGCAGTTCGGTGACGCGGCACTCGATCTCCAGTTCGGTCACCGGGTGCATGAGGATCGCGCCGGCGGTCTTGAGGCCGACGGCGTCGCCGATCAGGTTGATGTGCACCTTGGTGTGGACGCGCTGGTTGAGGTCCACGCGGACGAAGTCGGCGTGGACGATGTTGGTGCCGAGGTAGTCGAACTGCAGGTCGGTGAGCAGGACGACCTGGCCCTCGTCGATGTCGGCGGTGCCGGGCATGTCGAGTTTGAAGACCTTCTCGCCCTTGGTGATGTGGGCGAGGGCCTCGCGGGCGTCGAGGGCGATGGGGACCGGCGGGCGGCCGTGGCCGTAGACGATCGCCGGGAGTTTGCCGGCGGCGCGGGCGCGCTGGGCGTAGCGCGAACCGAGGCGTTCGCGCTTCACGGCGGCAAGGACGGGCTGCTTCTCGTGCATGACTGAAACTCCGAGAGGGGGTGCTGTGTTCTAACGCTTCACGCCCGAGGTCTGGCGGAACAGGGCGCTGATCGACATGTTGTGGTGCGTGCGGTGGATCGCCTCGGCCAGCAGCCGGCTGACGCACAACTGCACGAGCTTGTGGCGGATCGGCTCGACGCGCGGGCCGTCGGGGATCGTGTTGGTCGTGACGACGCGGCTGATGGGGCTGTCGGAGAGCCGCTGGAGGGCCGGGCCGACCAGCACCGGGTGCGTCGCCGCGGCGATGACCCTGGCGGCGCCGTGCTGGGTGACGACGCGGGCGGCCTCGGTGACGGTGCCGGCGGTCGTGATCATGTCGTCGAACATGAGCACCGTCTTGCCGCGGACCGAGCCGATGAGGTTCTCGGTGACGACGTCCGACCCGCTGACGCGGCGCTTGTTGATGATGGCCAGATCGCCGCCGAGGAGGTTCGCGAAGGCCTCGGCGACCTTCACGTTGCCGACGTCGGGGCTCACCAGGCACAGGTCGCCCAGTTCGTCGCGGTGGGCCATGAAGTAGTCGTAGAAGACGGGGGTGGCGGTGAGATGATCCACCGGGATGTCGAAGAAGCCCTGGATCTGCGCGGCGTGCAGGTCGATCGCCATGACGCGGTCGGCGCCGGCGGCGGTGATCAGGTTGGCGACGAGTTTGGCCGTGATCGGGACGCGGCCGGCGTCCTTGCGGTCCTGACGGGCGTAGCCGAAGTACGGCGTCACGACCGTGACGCGCCGGGCGCTGGCGCGCTTCAGGCAGTCGATGTAGATCAGCAGCTCCATGATGTTCTCGTTCACGGGGCTGCAGGTAGACAGAATGACGAAGCAGTCGCGGCCGCGCACGTCCTCGTCGAGTTTGACGAGCAGTTCGCCGTCGGGGAACTCCTCGGTCCGCCCCGCGGCCAGCGGCAGGTCCAGGTGCTCGCAGACGCGCCTCGCCAACTCGACGCTGTGGCGTCCGGCGAAGATCTTCAGGTTGTCCTGGTCGGCGCGGCTCATGGCTCGGCTCCCGCGCCCCCGCTCGTCTGGGAGCGGGAGCGGTAGATGACGTCAACGGCGGCGAGCTGCTCGGGGGTGTTGATCGAGAGGACATCCTCGGGCGGCACGGCGTCGATCACTTCGACCCTCCGGCCCTCCGCCAGCAGGAGGCCGGGGACGTCGGTCACGTAATACTCGCCGCTCGCGGCGTTGGGCGTCACGCGAGCCAGCGTCGCGAAGAGCGCTTGGGCGTCGAAGCAGTAGTAACTGGGGTTGACCTCGCGGATGGCGAGTTGCTCGGGCGTGGCGTCCTTGTGCTCGACGATGCCCACGAACCGCCCGACGCCCGGCGGGAACATCGGATCGCGGACGATCCGCCCGTAGCCGCTCGGGTCGTCCACCACGCTCGTGGCGAGCGTCGCCAGCGCGCCGGTGGAGCGGTGGCGGTCGAGCAGGGCGCGGAGCGTCGCGGCGCGGATCAGCGGACCGTCGCCGGCGAGGACGAACACATCGTGGCCGGGCTCGGCGGCCTCGCGCTCCAGCAGCGGCCGGGCGCACTGCACGGCGTGGCCCGTGCCCAGTTGCTGGTCCTGCACGGCGAACTCGACGGTCGGATCATCCGCGAACGCCTCGCGGACCAGTTCCTGCTTGTAACCGACGACGAGGATGATGCGCCGGCACCCGGCGCCGCGGCACGCATCGACGACGGCCCGGACCATCGGCCGCCCGCCGACCGGATGCACAACCTTGGGGAGGTCGGAGCGCATGCGCGTCCCCTTGCCCGCGGCAAGGATGATCGCGATCGGCGCTTCTCGTGCCGGCGTGCTCATCGGCGACGCGGCGTCGGGGCTGTGCGTGTCAGCGCTCGGGCGGCGACGGATCGGAGAGCCCAAGGCTCGCCGGTCGGGAAAACTGGCCGACCAGGATTCGAACCTGGACAAACAGAACCAAAATCTGCTGTGCTACCGTTACACCATCGGCCAGTAGCGCTGTGCGGGGAACCTCGACGCGTACTCCCATTTCTGTGGCCCGCCGCTGTCGCGGCCGGCCGGGGCCCACGGACCGCTCAGACCCGCGGTCCGCGGCCTCTGCCGGCTCGAGGAAAGCCGGAGGGAGCGCGGAGTCCGCGGCACGGTGCCCGCTCGCCTCGTGCGAGACGGGCCGGAGCTGGACGTCCCTCTGCCGCGCCCGGAAAGCCCGGGTGGAACGCCCCTGTCCGCGCCTCGGCCAAAGGCCACTGGGGCCCGGCGTCCGTCGCGGTCGGCTCCGAATCCCCCCTGTCCCGGCCGGATCGTAGGGACGGCCGGGGGGGAGTCAATCCGCCGGGTCGTCCTCGGCCGCGGCAGGAGCGCCGGCCGTGCCCTCGACCGCGGCGCGGCTGATGACGTCGTAGCAGGTGGCCAGAAGGCCCACGAGGGGGAACTTGGCCCCGGTGGATGGATCGAAGGGGCTGGGCCCCAGGCGGCGGAGGAGGGGGTGGGTCACGTCGGGCGGCTCGATCGGGATCTCGAGTTGGGCGAGCGTGGGGCCGACGGTCCAGAAGGTCTCGAGGGACTCCTCGAGCGGGGGAGCCGGAACGTCGGAGGCGCCGGGGAGGTGCGGGAGGTAGATCGGGGAGGCGCCCGATGGGGTCTGGGCCGCGCCGGCGATGGACCGGCGCTGCGCGAGGCGTTCGAGCAGGTCGGCCCCGGGCATGCCGCGGAGGGTGAAGATGAGGAAGGGGTCGGCGCTGAACCGGTCCGCGAGCAGCACCATGATGCAGCAGACGTGCTTGCACCAGGGGATCGGGCCGGTAGGGGCCGGCGGGGGCGTCGGTCGCGGGGGCTGACCGGGCTGCGCGGGGGCCGCGGGCGGAGGGGGAGGAGGGGCGGTGCCGCGGGCGATGTCGCAGGTGCAACTGACCGCGACCTCGGACGGATCAGTGGGGAAGAGTTTCAGCCCCAGAGGGATGAAGATGTCCTCGATGTTCGCGGGGAGGTCGCCGGCCAGGAGCGTGGCCGCGTAGCGGGCCTGGGCGGTCATCGCGGCGAGGATCTGCTCCCAGTGCTCGGGCTGGAACTTGGGGAGGCGGACCGCGGTGCTGTAAGAGTCGGGCATGCGCCCCTGGACGCGGGCGGTGATGACACCGGGCTGGATGTCGAGGGTGCGGGTCTGACCGAGCCGCGCATACTGCACGCCCTCGGCGAGTTGGTCGCCGGGGGCGCACGTCTCGATCAGCCGCATCCAGCGCTGCGCGGCCCACGAGGAGAGGTCTGGCCCGTCCTTGCTGCGGAGTTTGACGCCGTTGTAAACGCGGCGGGGACGGAGCGTGGGTTTGGGCGGGCGCGGCTCGAAGCGGCGCGGCTCCGACGGGGGCGGGGGGGGCGGGGAAGGCGGGGGGGGCGGAGGCGTCGGAGGACGGTTCACCGGCCCACCTCCTCACCGACTTCGTCAACGCCGGCGCCCACGGAAACGGGCGATGCGTCGGCGACGGCCTCGGGGCGCAGCAGGAGCAGGTCGCGGAGTTGGGCCGTGGAGAGTTCCGTAAGCCAGCGCTCGCCGGAGCCGATGACCTGATCGGCCAACTCGGTCTTCTGCTCGATCATGGCGTCGATGCGCTCCTCGAGCGTGCCGGAGACGATGAACTTGTGAACCTGCACGGAGCGGGTCTGGCCGATGCGGTAGGCGCGGTCGGTGGCCTGCGCCTCCACTGCCGGATTCCACCAGCGGTCGAAGTGGAAGACGTGGTTCGCCGCGGTGAGGTTGAGCCCCAGGCCGCCGGCCTTGAGCGAAAGGATGAAGACGGGTGGCGCGGCCGCGCCGTCGCTTTGGAAGCGGGCGATCATCTCCTGCCGCTGGGCCGCGGGCGTGCCGCCGTGGAGGAAGAGGACCTCGCGGTCGAGGTGGTGGCGGAGCATCGAGGCCAGCAGCGTGCCCATCTGGCGGAACTGGGTGAAGACCAGGGCCTTGTCGCCGCCCTCGACGACCTCGGTGAGCATCTCGGCCAGGCGGAGGCACTTTCCGGAGCGCTCGGCGCTGGGCGGCCCGCCCTCTTCGCCGAACTCCTTGAAGAACTGCGCGGGGTGGTTGCAGATCTGCTTGAGTTTGATGAGCCCGGCGAGAACCACGCCGCGGCGCTGGATGCCGTCGGTCTGCTCGGCGGCGGCGAGCATGTCGGAGACGGTCGTGCGGTAGAGTTGCGCCTGCTCGGGCGTGAGATAGCAGTATTCCTTGGTCTCGATCTTCTCGGGCAGGTCCGCGATGACCGCGCGGTCGCTCTTGAGGCGCCGGAGGATGAACGGCTGGATCAGGCCGCGGAGTTGCGCGGAGCGATGACCGTCGTGGTATCGCTCGATCGGCACGGCGAAGCGGGCGCGGAAGTCGCTGGCGGGGCCGAGGTAGCCCCGGTTGAGGAAGTCCATGATGGACCACAGTTCGCCCAGGCGATTCTCGACCGGCGTGCCGGTAAGCGCGATTCGGCGCGGGGCCTGAAGCGAGCGGATCGCCTGCGTCTGCTTGGCGCCGGGGTTCTTGATGTTCTGCGCCTCGTCGAGCACGATGCGGGCCCACTCGATCGCCGCGAGTTGGTCGCGGTCGCGGTGGGCCAGCGCGTAGGTCGTGATGACAAGGTCGGCCGCGGCGGCGGCGCGGGCGAGTTCGGCCCCCTGAAGACGGCCGACGCCGTGGTGGACCAGCACGCGCAGGCCGGGCGTGAAGCGTCGCGTCTCGTGCGTCCAGTTGCCGACGACGGACATGGGGACGATCAGCAGCGTCGGGCCCGGCGGCGGGCCAGCGTCGCGCTCCGCCGCGAGCAGCGCGAGCAACTGCACCGTTTTGCCCAGACCCATGTCGTCGGCGAGGCAGGCGCCCAGACCGAAGCGGTCCAGGAACGCGAGCCACGACATGCCCTTGACCTGGTACGGCCGCAGCGCGCCGACGAACGACTCCGGCGTGTTCAGGATCGGCATGCGCTCGCTGGCCGCGGCGTCGCCGAAGACGTGGCTGACCCAGCCGGTGGCCTCCATGCCGAGGATCGGCAGGCCGGTCTGACGTGCATCCGACGCGTACGCCAGGCGGAGGAGTTGGCCGACCTCCATCTCGCCGCCGGGGTTCTTCTTGAGAAAGTCCATCGCGGCCCGCACATCTTCGGGTCGAACCTCGACCCACCGGCCGTTGAGGCGAACCAGCGGGGAATGCTGCGCGGCGAGTTTCTGGAACTGCTCGAGGGTGAGCGAGACGTCGCCGATGGCCAGTTGCCACTTGTAGTTGACGAGGCTGCGCAGGCCGAGCCGCGCGGGATCGGCGCGGGACGCGCCGCCCGGCGCGAGGACGGCGTTGAAGTCCACCTCCTCGCTCTCGACGTGCAGTTTCGCGCCGATCCGGACCGTCGGCGTATCCCACCACTTCGGCGCCTCGACGTCCACGCCCTGCTCCTGAAGGATCGGGCGGACCTGGCGGAGGAAGCGGTAGGCCTCGGCGGTGGAGAGTTCGACCTCGGTGGGCTGGGCGGCCTCAAGGGCCTGCTCGATCGGCTTGTACAGGCGTGCCGCGCGGCCGAGTTCGGCCAGCAGGGCGTCGTGCGGGGCCTCGATGCGCCGGCCCTCGACCGTCGCCGCGCCCGCGGGGAGCAGCCAGATGTCCGCCGCGTCGATGACGATGCCGGGGGCCTGGACCGACTGGAGGTGGAACGTGAGCGTCCACCGCACGGATTCGGGCGGCGCGCTGAGGTCGCTCAGGCCGGCGAGGTCCAGCGGCTCCTGGAGGCGCAGCAGCAGCCGCCACTGCGACGAGCCGCCGCGGTCTTCCAGCACGCTGATCCAGCGGTAGATGCGCTTGTGCAGTTCGCCGCGCATCGCCGGGCCGGCGTCAATGCGATCATCGCGCCCCAGCAGGCCCGTGAGCCACGCGGCGTGCGGATCGGCGGCGGTGTCGCGCCCCTCGATCGCCTCTTCCATCGCTTCGGCGACCAGCGCCTCGCGGCACGCCGCGTCGCCCAGATGAATGATGGCGTCCTGAAGGACCGCCCACGGGTGGCCGCCCGCGTCATCGTCCACGGCCCGCGCGGCCGGCGGCATCGCCGCCAGCAGCAGCCGGACCCGCTCCAGCGACGGCTCGTCCGCGGCCCAGACCTGCCACAGGCCGCGCACCTGGCCCGAGACCTCCTGTCGCAGCGAGGGCACGAAGCGCTGCTGCGCCAGCAGGTGCCGCGTGAAGCGGGCCGCGGCGGCGAAGAAGCCGACGGTTGGGCCCGGGCGCAGATCGTCAGCGCCGGCCGCATCGGCCTCGTCGAGCGCCTCGAGAACATCGAGCGTCGCGGCGGCCGCGGCGGGCTGGATACGGAGCGTCTGAACCGCGAACCGAGCCAGACACGGCTCATGCGCTTCGCCGTTGCCGTTGCGGGCGGCGTGGCCGAGCGCGTGGGCCAGGCGCGGGCTGGGGACCGGGACCCCGCCGCGGGCGGGCAGGCGAAGCACGATCTGCGACGGCTCGCCCTTCAGGCCCAGGCGCTCGGCAAGCGAGGCGAGGTCGTCGCCGCCCGCGGCGTACGGATGGGCAGGGGGCGTCGCGCGGCCGTTCTCGTGCGACGAAACCTCGGCGGATGGAGCGGGACGGCTCGTGGCCTCGGACCACGACCGCGCGACCTCAGCCCAGACGTGGAGACAACCGTCGGACCAGTTCGCGTGGACAACTCGCATCGTTGGGCCGTGTCTCCAGACCGCGCCCGCCGCGGGCGGCCAACGCGATCACCGAATGAGGGCGCCGAGACTCGAACTCGGGACCAACGGATTAAAAGTCCGATGCTCTACCAACTGAGCTACGCCCTCGGACACCAAGGCACCCGGCGCGGGTGCGCCGGGACCAAGGCGAGATCATAGGAACGCCACCTCGCCGGTTCGGGCTGGACGGGGAGTTTCGGCCCCCCGACGGCCCGGGAACCAAAAGAAACGCGGGCGGCCGGCCGGCCGCCCGCGGGGGAGGGTTGGCTTACCGCCCGGGTTACAGCAGCGAGGGCATTGTGTTGCCCAGCGGGGTGCCGAGGGTGCCGAAGCCGCCGTTGAGGAAGGCGTCGTAGCGCCCCGTGTAGGCGGTGATCGGCGTCGCCGAGCGGATGGAGATGCTGTAGAAGGTGTCGCGGTCGCGCCGGACGCCGGTGATGAAGTCGTGGATGTTGAAGTCGTTGGCCGCCCGGGGCGTGAGGACGCGCCGGAAGGTCTCGGTGCCGCCCGGGTCGTTGAACGCGGGGTTGGGGGCGAAGTCGATCGCGATCTCGACCGTGACGGGGTCGTTGGCGTGCGAGAACAGCCGCAGGTACTCGGTGACGGCGCTGCCGACGCCGGGGCGGAAGCCCTCGGAGAAGACCCAGAAGGTGTGGGCCGTGTCGGTGAACCGGGTCGCCGCGCCAGCGCCGAAGGCGAAACTGGAGAGCGAGACCGAAACCGGCTGCGTGGACTCGTACGTGACGGCGTAGGGCTGGTTGAGGCTCGGGAAGCCGGGGAGTTGGGCGACGTTGAAGCCGCTGCGCCGGCCGGGCTGCACCCGCATCTGGTAGCGGAACGCGCTCTGGTTGGCGAAGAGGAACGTGAAGGTGATGTCCGCGGCCTGATTGCCGGCGTTGAGGATGGTGACGAACTCGGTGCCGGAGTTCAGGCCCAGTTGCCCCTCGGGGCTCACGCCCTTGGTCGCGCCGGCGTTGGGGAGGCCCAGCAGGGCGAAGCCGCCGCCGAGGTTGGAGTCGAAGTGGGTGAGGGCCGCGACGATCGGCGCCTCGGCGTCCAGACGCATCGCGAAAGGACCGTCGGGGATGGTCTGGGTCGCGCCCAGGTCCCACCCGCCGCGCTTGCCGGCGCCGACCTCCTGCGTGAACGCGAACTGCTGCCCGGTGTTCTCGTGGAAGACGGTGAGCGTGACCTTGATGTCCTGGTCGGAGGTGTTGAGGAAGACCAGGAAGTCGTTGATGCCCGGGCTCTTGAAGCCCTCGCTGAAGGTCCAGGTCGTGCTGGCCTCTGAGGTGAACGCCTGGCCGGTGGAGATGCCGAAGTCGAAGTGGCTGAGCGTCGCGCCCACCGGAACGGAGGAGCGGATCTCCAGGGCGTAGGGGGTGTTCTTGGCGACCAGTTGCTGGTCGGCCGCGAACAACTCGGGCGTCGTGATCGTGATGCCGCCGCGCGAGTCGGGGTTCATCACCGTGTCGGCGATGACCTCGGCAGGCAGGTTGGGGTCCTCGTAGCGGGCGATCACCACCACGCGGGCGGGGACGTGGTGCGGGTTGCTGATGGGCAGGAAGGTGCGGGCCCGGTCGTTGGCGAAGCCCTCGGGGTAGTAGACGGCGTAGGGCAGGTCCGCGGCGGCGATGTTCGTGTCGAGCGGGTCGCCGACGAGGTGGCCGCTGCCGGTGCCGGCCTCGAGTTCCTGGAAGCGGCTGCGCACTTCCATCAGCGACGTGCCGGCGAAGATGAAGTAGCGGAGGTGGACGGTCTCGCCCGGGTCGAGGTCGCCGATGTCGAAGCCGACGGTCAGCAGGCCGTCGCGCTCGTCGCCCAGTTCCGCGTCGCTGGGATCGGGGTCAACGGGCGAGCCCACGACCTGGAAGGCGTCGCGGACGGTGCCCACCGCTTCGACAGACGTCGTGACGGTGATGCCGGGGCCGGCCTCCGGAGCGCCGATGGCGAGCGTCAGGCCGGCGGGGAAGTCCTCGTCGTAGTAGGTCGAAGTGACCAGGCGACCGGTGGCGTTGTCGCGGTTGTGGATGGTTCGCGTGAACGGGGAGCCCAGCAGGGCGGCCTGCAGGCCCCGGAGCCCCTCGACCCAGCCGACCTGCCCCATCGGCGAGAAGGTCGTGTTGGTGAGGGAGATGTCCACGGCGATGAAGGAGTCGTCCAGGCCGAAGGACAGGGCGCGGCGGATCAGCAGCCCGCCCTGGCCGGCCTCGGGGATCGGCCCGCGGAAGAGGCCCTCGGCGACGAGGCGCCGGTTGCGGAAGTCGGACTGGTTCGCGATGGACATCGGCACCTCGGTGTGCGAAGCGCCGGCGTTCTGGAAGGTGAAGCCGTCGAAGATCGCGCCGAAGAACGACTCGTTGTCGTCGGCCAGAGCGCCCGTGCCGGCGACGAACTCGATGCCGCCGATGTTGATCCCGGTGGTGGTCGCCGTGGACTGGATGCCGATGGAGCCGTCGCGGTTGACGCCGACGAGCATGTTGTTGCCCGTCAGGACGACGGCGCCCTCGGTGACGCCGCCGGTGACCTCGATGATCAGGATGTAGTTGCCCGTCTCGTTGGTCGGAGTGCCGGAGGCCGCGACGGTGCTCTGGTAGTCGGTGTTGGCGCCGCCGGAGACGCCGATGTAGTAGATGCCCGCCATTTGCACGGGGTACGAGAAGGTCGAGTTGCGCGAGTCGGGGCGGGCGTCGATCAGCAGCGGGTTGCCCTGCTGATCGAAGAGGCGCAGGACCGTGTCAAGTTGGCCGTCGGAGTTGGCATGCACGGTGAGCGTCGTGCCCGCGTCCACGACGACGCGGAAGAGGTCCACGTCGCGCCGGCCGAAGGCGCCGTCGCCGATGACCGCCCCGAACTGCGCCGTGCCGGTGCCGGAGATCGTCGAGTCGGTGGCGTTGAAGATCGTGTCGTTGAACTCGTGCAGACCGTTCGGCGCGGCCTCGAGGGTGAACTCCAGCGCCCAGGAGATGAGCATGCCGGAGTTGAGCGGGGCCGTGTCGGTGATCGTGAGGACCCACAGGCCCGAGGCCGAGTCCCTGTTCACCGCCTCCAGCGGGCTCTCGGGGCGGAAGGAGCCGGTGAAGGGCGCCGTGGCCGCCGCGATCGAGATCGCGGCCGAATCGTCAAAGAGCGTGTCCGTGAAGTCGTCGCCCGAGCCGCCGCGGTTGAGCACCAGCGGGATCACGACGCCCGTGGGCGACGTCAGCGTGATGCGGAGGTCTCCCACGAACGTGTGGGTGATGTTGATGCGGACGTTGAGGTCGGCGATCGTCCGGATGTCGGGTACGAAGATGCCGCTGGTGATCGTGCCGGAGGCCGGGATCGGGATGGCGCCCGGCGGCGAGGAGTAGGTGATCTGCTCGGGGCTGGCGGGGACGATGTGGAAGGAGACGTTGTAGAGGCCGGTGGACTGTCCCGCCGTGCCCGTGGCGACCTGCAGCGGGTTGTACTCGGCGTTGCCGAAGCCGGAGATGCCGACGTAGTAGCGGCCGCCGGCGTTCACGAAGATCTGAACGAAACTGTCCAGACCGTTGAAGTTGTCGTTGCGGGCGATCTCCTTCCCGGAGGCGTCGAAGACGCGGATGACCGAGTCGAGTTCCGAGGGGACCGGGAGGTTGCGGGCATCGACGCGGACGGTGATCAGACCAGCGCCCAGCAGCGTGATGCGGAACATGTCCACGTCCAGGCTGCTGTGCGGGCCGTCGCCGATGGCCAGACCGGCGAAGGTGGCGTTGCCCGCGCCGTCGTAGATGACGGGGATCGCCTGGTTGAGGTTGTCGTTGGGCTCCAGCGCGCCGCCGCCCGCGATGATGCGGAAGTGGTACACCTCGTCGTTGCCGCTGACCGTGGTGCCGTTGAGGAGGTTGCCCTCCAGGTCGCGGAAGTACGCGGCGCGGAGCGTCAGGCGGTACTCGTCCAGCGGCAGCAGGCCGACAGGCGAGGTAATGGTCATCACCGCGCCGTCGATGGTGATGTTGCTGGCGGGGATGGAGATGAAGATGTCGTCGCCGTCGAAGTCGCCGTCGAGGTTCGCGCGGCGCAGTTCGATGCCCGCCGGGGCGACGAAGGTCGGGTCGATGGGCTCGTTGAACTGCACCTGGATCGTGCCCACCGGGCCACTGACCGAGCCGGGGGAGATGTTGAGCACCAGCGGGCCCGGGAAGCCGACCAGTTGCAGGGCGCGGAAGGCGTTGAGGCGGCCGCCGGTGACCGTGCGCCCGATGAGGGCCGTGACGAGGTCGGCGCCATCGAGGATCGCGTCACGCAACTGCGCCGGGGTCGCGAACGGCGACGCCGCGGCCAGCAGCGCCACCACGCCGGCGGTGTACGGCGAGGCGAAACTCGTGCCGTCGATGAACTCGTACCCGCCGCCGACGGCCGTCGTGAGCGTGCGCACGCCCGGCGCCCCGAGGTCCACGGACGTCAGCCCCCAGTTGCTGAAGTCGGCGAGTTGGTCGCGGTTGTCGGTGGCGGCCACCGAAATGATCATCGGGTTGTCGTGCGAAGCGGGGTAGGCCTGCACGGCGCCGTCGTTGTCGTTGGACTCGTTGCCCGCGGCGGCGACGAACAGCGCCCCGGCGTCCACCGAGTCCTGGATCGCGACCTGGCGGCCGACATCGAAGAAGTCGCTCCCCGAGGCGAGGCCACCGTAACTGTTGTTGGTCACGACGATGTTGATCCCGAAGTCGGTGATCAGCATCGTCACGTAATCCAGGGCGCCGATCTGCATGCCCGTGAAGGTGAACTCCGAGTCGTCCGGGAAGACCTTCAGGGCGATCATCGACACCTGCCAGTTCACCCCGGCGACGCCGATGCCGTTGTTCCCCACCGCGCCGATCACGCCCGCCACGGCCGTGCCGTGCCCCTGCTGGTCCTGGGGGTTGTTGTCGTTGTCGCCGAAGTCCCAGCCGTAGACGTCGTCGATAAAGCCGTTGCCGTCGTCGTCCAGCCCGTTCCCCGGGATCTCACCCTGGTTGACCCACAGGTTGGCCATCAGGTCGGGGTGGAACAGGTCGATGCCGGTGTCGAGCACCGCGACGACGACCTGGCGCGAGCCGGTCAACTGGTTCCACGCCAGCGTGCTGCTGATGTCCGCGCCCGGGATCCCCTCCCCGCTGCCGGGGATGAACTGGCCGACGTTCAGGTGCGGCCACTGCTCCGCGAAGCGGGCGTCGTTGGGCGTCAGCGCCGGCCTCGACGCCCACTCGGGCTCGACGGCCATCAGGAAGCCCAGGTTGTGCATCGCGGCGGTGGCGGCAGCCTCCGTCACCGCGCTCGACGTGGTCAGCCTCGCCCAGCGCCCGCGGCCGATCGGCTCGATGCTCTCCGGCACCACGCCCAGCGCCGCCGCCACCTCGTTGGCCCGCGCGATCGACTGCTCGTTGGACATCCGGTGCGTGAACGTCAGGATCCACGAGTCCGTCCGCGCCAGCGAGGTCGCGCCGAACCACGTCATCTCCTCGACCGTCACCGACCCGCTGAGCAGCACGCGCTGTTCGAGCCCTTCGAAGCATCCGTCCCACGAGGTCTGATGAGAGAGGCGGCGATTGCGGGCCTTGCGCATCGTGGTGGCTCCAGACTGAATCAATCACAGACCCGCCGCGCGCGGGCTGATCGGCCCGAACGGGCGGGGGCTCGAACTGCTCTCGCCGGGTGGGCTCCCTGACGCCGAAGCGCCGGGACCGACGTAGCCGTAAGTCCACCGCAAATCGGTAAATAAGTCAAGTCGGCCCCCCGACGGGGAGAGCCCGCGAAACCGGCGGCGAGCCGGCGCGGCGGCCCCCAGCGTGTAGCATGCAACCCGCTCGCCGCCATGCGGTTGAGCACGGCTCATCCATCCTCAAGAACCGTCCCGCGGAAACCGCCCCATGCCCACCGCAACCCCTAACCGCCCCCACCCCCCCACCGCTCACCGCCATGTCCCCGCGCCAGAGCGCCGCTCGTGGCGGCCCCACCGGGTCGCGAGCCTCTTCGCGGCTGCCTGCCTCGCCACGCTGGGGTGCCGCGCGGACGGGCAGGCCCTGGTCTCCGCCGATTCCGCCCGCGGGGAGGGGGCGGAAGGGAGCGCCGGCACGGCGATGGAGGTCTGGCGCAAGTTCAACGCCGACGAGGCCGCGACCGTCGGCTTCCCCCAGTTCCCATCCCTGAGCCCGGACGGTGAGACGATCGTCTTCTCATGGGCGGGGGACCTCTGGTCGGTCGCCGCGACGGGCGGCGTGGCCGTCCGGCTGACCGCGCACCCCGCCGAGGAGCGGCGGAGCGCTTTCTCCCCCGACGGCTCGATGCTGGCCTTCGAGTCCGAGCGGGACGGGCCGCAGAACCTCTATGTCAGCCCCATCCTCCCCACGACGGGGGGCGGCCTGCTCATCGGCCCCGTGCAACGGATCACCGTGTCCGACACCGACCAGCACCTCGGCGGCTTCTCGGCCGACGGGACCGAGGTCCTCTTCGCAGGGTCGCACGAGCCTTCGGTCTACCGGTCCGCGAGACTCTACCGGGTCGCCGTCGTCCCCGGGGCATCGGCCCCCGGGCCGGTGTCGCGGCTGACGGACGCCTTCGGCAACCTGCCGCGGATGGGGCGCCGGGGCGAGGTGATCGTGACCCGCGGCCGGCTGGACTTCACGCGCCCGATCTACCGCGGGTCGGGGAACATGGACCTGTGGCGCATCGACCCCGACACGGGGTCGTTCGAGCGCCTGACGACATTCGACGGGACCGACGGCGACGGCTGGCCGCTTCCGGACGGCTCGGTCGTCTTTGTCTCGTCGCGCGATGGGCAGAACAACGTGTGGAAACTGGCCCCGGGGGCCACGGACCAGGGCGGCGGGCTCAAGCAACTCACCCGGTTCAAGCCCGACAAACCGGCCACGGAGGACGGCCGGGCCAGCCTCGGCCACGGCGTGCGCGACCTGACCGTCAGCGCCGATGGACGCTGGGCGGCGTTCGTCGTCTGGGACACGCTCTACCGGCTCGACCTGACCGACCCCGCGGCCGAGCCGCAGCCGGTGCGGATCCTCGCCGGCGCCGACGCCGCCGCGCTGAGCACGCAGCGGATCAACCTCGACCGCGAGGTCACCGAGGCGGCGCTGAGCCCGGATGGAAAGACCATCGCGGTCGTGGCTCGCGGCGAGGTCTTCGTGCGCTCCACCGAAGAGGGACGCCCGACGCGCCGGGTGACGGCGACGGTCGGGCGCGAGCGGCACCTCGCGTGGTCGCCGGATGGACGCGTCCTGTACTTCGCATCCGATGAGTCGGGGCGGTACGGCATCTACCGGGCGACGGTCGCGCTGTCTCGCGAAGACATCACCGCCGAGCCCCCCGCCGCCACGTCAGAACAGAAGGAAGAGCAGGCGGAGCCGACGAACACGCCCGCGACACCGGAGTCCGCCGGCTCCGATGCGCAGCCCGAATCCGGCGCACGCGGCGATGCCGCGCCCAAGGCCGCGGAGACCAGGAGCGCCAGGAAGCCCGACGCGAAGAAGATCGACCACGGCAAGCGCTGGGCCGAGTCGCTCCGCTTCACCGTCGAGCCGCTGCTGGTCAGCGGCGCCGATGAGCGCCGGCCCCTGCCGTCGCCCGACGGCAAGCGGCTGCTCTTCACGCGCGGGCTGGGGACGCTCTGCGTGCTCGAACTTGAGTCGATGCAGCAGCGCGTGCTGCTGGAAGGGTGGAACGAGCCCGAGGCGCTGTGGATGCCGGACTCGCGCCACATCATCTTCGCCCGCGAAGATTTGGACTTCAACAGCGACATCTGGCTCCTCGACGCGCCGGCGGACACCGATGCGCCCCTCGCGCCGCCCATCAACCTCACGCGGCACCCGGACGACGACACGGCCCCGCGGCTGTCGGCCGATGGCAAGGTGCTCGTCTTCCTCAGCGACCGCGCCGGCGAGAACGGGCAGTACGACGTCTGGACCCTGGCGCTGGACCGTCGCCTCGACGGGCTCGCGCCGTACGAACTGGCGCAGTACTACAAGGAAGCGGCCGACGCCGCCAAGAAGCGCAAGCCCCTCAGCGCCGAGCAGGACAAGCGGAGGGAGCCGGCGAAGAAGAGCGAGGAAAAGGCCGGCGGCGCCGACGACAAGGACGGCAAGGAAGGCTCATCCCCCATCAAGAGCGAGGCCGGATCGCCGCTGGTGCTCGACGTTGAGGACGCCTACCTCCGCGTTCGCCGGCTGACGTCCTACTCCGGCAGCGAAGGAAACCTGGCGATCCTGCCGGGCGGCGACCGCATCATCTTCTCCGCCGAGATCGACGGCCGCCGCTCGCTGGTGTCGGTGGACCACAAGGGCGAGGACCGCAAGGTCATCGAGAGCGCCGGCGTCGGCAACGTCTCCGTCTCGCTCACCGGCGACAAGGTCGTCTTCGTCCGCTCCGGGCAGGCGGCCACCGCGTCCCCCACCGGCGGCAGGACCGAGACGCTGGGGATCGAGGCGCCCGTGGTGATCGACGTCCCCGCGCAGCAGCGCCAGAAGTTCCTCGAGGCCGCACGAACCATCGGCGACCGCTTCTACCACCCGACGCTCAAGGGCCTGGACTGGGCCGGATTGACCGAGCGCTACATGTCGCTGGCGATGCGCACGCGCACGCCCGAGGAGTTCAACCGCGTGCTCGTGATGCTCTTCGGCGAACTCAACGGCTCGCACCTCGGCGCTCGCGGCGGGGGCGGGCGGGGAGCCCCGGGCCCGGCGATCGGCTACCTCGGCATCGACGCCGAAGCCGTCCCCGCCGCGGCCGCCGGCGGACGGCCCGGATACCGCGTGATGCGCGTCCTGCCGCACGGCCCCGCGGACCGCAAGTCGTCGCGCCTGGAAGAGGGCGACGTGATCGTCGCCGTGGACGGCTCCCCCCTGGGCGAGCCGGGGGCTGATGCGCCGGCCCGCGACCTTGCCGCGGCGCTGGCCGGCCGCGCGGGGCGCGAGACGCTTCTGGAAGTGGTCCGCCCCGCCGGCGACGGCGCGGCGCCCTCGAGCCGCTACGTCCTCATCACGCCCATCGGCTCCGCCGACCACGGCACGCTGCGCTACCGCGACGAGGTCGAGCGGCGGCGCCGACTGGTTGATGAACTCTCCGGCGGGCGCCTCGGGTACCTGCACATCCGCGGCATGTCCGAGCCATCCGTCCGCGACTTCGAGCGTGACCTCTTCGCCGCGGGCGAGGGCAAGGACGGGCTCATCATCGACGTGCGCGACAACGGCGGCGGCTGGACGGCCGACATCCTCCTCGCCTCCCTCACCGCGCCGCGCCACGCTCGCACCGTCCCGCGCGGCGCCGACCCGAACGCGGTGCCGCCCGACGCCTACCCGCGCGACCGGCGGCTGATCTACGCGTGGACGCGCCCGATCAACGTGCTGATCAACGAGAACTCCTTCTCCAACGCCGAGATCTTCGCGCACGCGATCAAGACGACCGGACGCGGCCGGCTGGTCGGCACGCCCACCTACGGCGGCGTGATCTCCACCGGCTCGTTTACGCTCATCGACGGCACGACCGTCCGCCTGCCGTTCCGCGGCTGGTACCTCCCCGACGGAACCGACATGGAGAACAACGGCGCCCAGCCCGACGTCCCCGTCCCGCAGACCCCGGCCGACGAGATCGCCGGGCGCGATGCGCAACTGGAGGCGGCGGTGAAGGACCTGCTGGAGCAACTGCGATAAGCCGCGTCCCTCAGCACCCATCCTGCAGCGCTTCCAGCCACGCGGCCAGAAACGCCGAGATGTCGGTCGAGTTCACCACGCCGTTGCCGTCGAAGTCCGCCTCCGCCGTGCCGGCGTTGATCGACCCCAGCCACGCCGTGAGGAACGCGGCGATGTCGGCCGAGTTGAGCGCGCCGTTGCAGTTCCAGTCCGGCGGGCAGCCGGGCACCCACTGCGCGAAGTAGGCGGAGGCGTACTCGCCGGCGCTGCTGAAGTCGCCACCCGCGGCGACGAGGTCGCCCCCGGGCAGCAGCGTGATGTCGTTGACCCATCCCACCAGGCTCGTTACCAGCGGGACCCACGTCGAGCCCGTCCACAGCGCCACGCCGCGGGCGTTCATGCCCCCGGCCGCGCTGAAGTGCCCGGCGACGTACATGGCCGTCGGGCCGACGGGCACGATGTCGAGCACAACGTCGTTCACGCCGGCGCCGATGGGCGCCCACGTGCTGCCGTTCCACCGCGCGATGTTCGCCGCGCTGACGCCGCCGATGCTGCTGAACCGCCCGCCGGCGACGATGTCGCCGTTGCCGAGCACCGCCACGGCGCGCACGTCCGCGACCCCGGGCACGCCGCTCCCCAGCCCGGTCCACGTGCTGCCGTTCCACCGCGCGATCCCCCCCACCGGCACGCCCCCCGCGTAGCGGAACCAGCCGGCCGCGAGCAGGTCGCCGTTGGGCAGAACCTCCAGATCCAGCACCGCGCCATCAAGCCCGGCGGTCTCCGCCGGTCCCAGGGGCAGCCACTGGTTCCCGACGCGGCGCGCAATGTAACTCGCCCCGTGCGGCGCAACGCCCACGAAGAACCCGCCCACCACCAGTTCGCCGTTGGGAAGCCGGGTCATCGCGTACACCGTTCCGTTGAGCCCGTTGCCGAGAGCCGTCCACGTGCCGCTGGCGTCGTTCCACCTGGCGACGCGGGACGTCGCGACGTTCCCCGCCTGCGTGAACTCACCCGCGACAAATACGTCGCCGCCACCGAGCGGCACGACCGCGAACGCCGCCCCGTTGATCCCCGTGCTCAACCCCGACCACGTGGACCCGTTCCACCGCGCGACGCCCCGGCTCTCACCCATGGTGAACGCGCCCGTGGCCAGGATGTCCCCGTTGGGCTGAACCAGAACATCCTGCACGGCCCCACTGATGCCGCCCCCGACTGCCGACCACGCGGACCCGTTCCACCTCGCGATGTTCGCGGCGGGAGCGCCGCCGGCGGTCGCGAACGTTCCGCCCGCGATGAAGCCGCCGCCCGGCGCCGGCGCGAGGCCGTACACCGTGATCCCGGCCGCCGTTCCGCCGATCCCCGCCCCCAGCCCCGACCACGCCGAGCCGTCCCACCGCGCCACGCGGGCCGCAGGGAGTTCCCCCACGGAGGTGAACGCGCCGCCGGCGATCAGATCGCCGTTGGGCAGCACCGCCAGCGCATGCACCTCCCCGTTGAAGGATCCCGTGACGATGGTCCCGAGCGGCGACCAGGCCACGCCGTTCCACTTCCCGATGCGCCCGAGCCCCGTCCCGCCCGAGGTCGCGGTGAAGTCCCCGCCCGCCACCAGGTGCCCGTTGGGCAGCACCGCCAGCGCGCGCACACCGCTGTTCAACCCCGTGCCGAGAGCGAACCACTCGCTCCCATTCCATCGCGCAATCCGCGGCGTCTCAATCTTGCCGGCATGAGTGAAGAACCCGCCGGCGACGACGTCGCCGCTGGGCAACTGGGCCAGGGCCAGGACGGCCCCGTTGACCCCCGGCCCGAGCGCGAACCACTCTCCTGTGGAAGGACGGTAACGCGCGATGTTGTTCGCCCGCACACTCCCGGCGAAGACGAACTGCCCGCCGACGATCACGTCGCCATTGGCCAGCCGGAGCGCCGCCCGCACCTGCCCGTCCACGCCCGGCAATCCCTCCCCCGGCAGCCACCCCCCCGGACACGGCTGGTCGGCCGCGTCACGGGGCGCCCCGAGGAGCGCCGCAACAAGGAGGATGAAAACAACAACCCGCCGCGCGGCTTCGAGCCCCGCGGCGGCGGGCACGGCATTGTTGATCGAGATCATGGGGGTCTGGCCTCCTGCACCAGACCGCCCCGTCTGCCCCTCCGGCGGCTCACGGACGCCGCCAAGGCACGACAATTCTCACCGCGCCGGCGCTGGGTTCACCAGGCGATCCATCGCGAGTTTCACGACGTCGTGCCTTGCCAGCATGCCGACCGGAACGCCGTCCCGGACGACCGGCACGTGCTTGAGATCGCGGTCGAGCATCCGCCGGATGACATTGCCGACCGGCTCGTTCTCGGTGGCGGTGACGACGTCGCGCGACATCACGTCCGCGGCGGCAAGTTTGCGGGCCTCGGCGTAGATCGCCTCCAGTTCCTGCGCCGACGGCACCTTGGCCCCGAAGATCACCGCAGCGCGGCGGAGCGAAAACGGAATGCTGCTCGCCACAGTCGCGAAGTCCGTCTCCGTGATCAGCCCGGCCATGCGGCCGCTTTGATCCACGACGATCACGGCGCCGATGTTCCGCTCCTGCATGATGCGAGCGACCTCCGGCAGGAGCGTCTCCTCCGTAACCGTGATGGGCGGGGACGACATGATGTCCTTGACGCGCATGGGCGAACCTCCTGCGCGAATGGTACGAACCCGGACAGCCCAAAGCGGCCTCACGCCGAAGGCGACACGCGCGCGGCGGCAAGATCCAGAAGAATCTGCGCGTGCCGCGCCGTCGCGCCCTGCTGCGCCGCGATGCACTCCCGCGCACGAGCAGCCAGCGCGTCGCGCCGCGGCCGGTCGGCCAGCAGCGCCGCCAGTTCCCCCGCCAGACCGGCGCGCGTCGTGCGCACAATCCCGCCCGCATCATCGAACGCCTTGACCACCGAGAGAAAGTTCCCCACGTGCGGCCCGACGATCACCGGCTTGCCCAGCGCCGCCGGCTCGATCGGATCCGACCCGCCGTAGTCCTCGAACGTGCGCCCCACCACGACCACGTCCGCCAGCGCGTAGGCCTTGCGGAGTTCCCCGATCGTGTCGAGCAGAAAGCGGTCCCGCTTCTCGACCAGCGCGCCAAACGCCCCCCGCTGCACCGCCCCCTCGCCGCGAGCGATCGAGCGGCGGGTGCACGCCTTCTCGCCGCCCAGCGCCCGAAACGCCCCATCGAACCACTCCGGCTTGCGCGGCGCGCACATCAGTTGCACCCCCTTGGGGCACGCCGCGTGCAGCAGTGCATCCTCGCCCGGGGCCGTGCTGCCGGCGACGACCAGCGGCCGCTCCAGGTCGATCCCCATCTCACGCGCCAGTTCCTCCGCGCCGGGAACATGGTCCGCCACGGGCGCGGCGTCCCACTTCATCGACCCCGTCACGCGCACGCGCTCCGCCGGCACCCCCATCGCCCGAAACCGCTTCGCGTACGCCTCGTCCTGCACCGCCGCGACGGCCAGCGACGCGAAGGTGCGCCGCAGCAGCGGGCGGATGCGCCGATACCCGCGGAACGAGCGCGGGCTGAGCCGGCCGTTGATCACACCGATCGGAATCCCGCGCCGCCGGCACTCAGCCACAAAGTTGGGCCAGACCTCCAGTTCGACCAGCCCGACCACATCCGGCCGCACGGCATCAAGAAACCGCCGCACGCTCGCCGAGGCATCCAGCGGGTAGCGCACCACCCTCCCCTCCCCCAGCACCGGCCCATACAACTCCCGCGCCCGCGCCAGCCCGGTGTCCGTGGACGCGCACACCACGACGTCCGCCCGCTCGCGCAGCATCGGCACCAGCCCGCGCAGCGCGCTCACCTCGCCGACCGAAACGCCGTGCAGCAGCACCCGCGGCCGACCCACCTCCGGCGCTGAGAGCGCCGCGATGTGCCCCAGCCGCTCGCGCCACCCGCCGCGGGCCTTGCGGGCCCACCACGGCGCCGTCACCGCGGCGGCCAGGGCATAGGCGACGTCGAGAGCGTTCATACGGAGAGACTGTGTCGGCCCGCCCCCGCCCGGCGCTGGAAACGCGGCCCACTCCCGGCCGCCGCACACCCGAAACGGGCCAATGGGCAGGCCGGGACTCGAACCCGGGACCCCTCGCATGTAACGCGAGTGCTCTGGCCAGCTGAGCTACCCGCCCGCCGCTCCTCCCCCCGACCGAGCCGCCAGCGGAGGCGGACGGTGCGCCGGACCAAGCGGAAAGGGAGGGATTCGAACCCTCGATACGGATTTTAACCCGTATAACGGTTTAGCAAACCGTCGCCTTCAGCCTCTCGGCCACCTTTCCGGCGTTCGGACAAAGTGTAGTCGGAAGGACGGAGCCGGCCAAGGCGGGGCCAGGCGGGGGGCGGCCGGTCCTACGCTCGGGGCGGCGGGGCGGATCGGGTCGCGAGGCGGGCGTGGCCGGACTAGCGCGCTCCTGCGTCGCGGCGACCACTGGGCCGTCTTCGTCGAAGAAGCCGGCCGCGCCGCCCTCCGAACCGTCGAGATCGGCGAGCGCAGCGCTGAACACGCGCAGGTGCTCAGCGGCCTTGAGGCCGGCGAGCGGGTGATCGTCTATCCAAGTGACCGGGTGCGCGATGGGGCGAGGGTTGAGGTGAGGCGTTAGGCATTAGGCACTAGGCATCAGGCACTAGGCACTAGCCGGAGTCGCGGTGGGGGGTGGATTTGATCACGGGGGCGAGGGCGATGAGGGTGGGGAGGAAGGGGTCGCGCAGGACGGTGGCGACCAGGGCGTTCACCTCTTGTGGGTCGGCGTCGTCGGGGATCGTCGAGAGACGCTCGAGGGCGGTGAGGGTTTCGGGGCTGAGGTTGGTCGGTGGGTTGGCGCTGGCGGCGGTGGTGTCGGGAGCGGCGCCGGCGGTGGTTGTGCCGTCTGCTTTCGGCTCGGTGTGCGCCGGGTCGGAGTCCTCGGTGTGTGCACCGGCCGGGGTGGGGTCGGGAGCGCCAGTGTCGGTAG
>Ga0180217_1000728_pt1 | contig 45098 bp, 36 predicted proteins | sample eDN3rd37CBELigOP_FD_128521 | JGI IMG/M metagenome (GOLD analysis project Ga0180217, IMG submission 128521) | Enriched Organic Plus compost microbial communities from Emeryville, California, USA - eDNA 3rd pass 37_C BE-Lig OP (version 2) (version 2) ...
CCGAACAGCGGCCACCATCCCGAAAGCTGCGTCATCGCGAGCACCACAGCGGCAAGCGAAGCCACCGTGACCGTCAACGTGATCCGCAACCCGAACCGGTCGATGAGCCACCCGCAGGGAAGGCAGAACAGCCCCCCCAGAAGCGTCGCCCAGAGATTCATGTCGCTGAAGTTCGTCCGGCTCAGCCCCAGCGATTCATCCGCCAGCAGTCGCTCGGTGATCATCCCCAGCCCATGAGTCCGGCCGGGCAGTGTTGCCACCATCGCGAGTGCCGCGACGAGCACGATGATCCCTGCGTATCCGATCGATCGAGGGACGCGCATCACCGATTTGAGTTTCAGGGGCATGTGTCTACCAGAGGCGCGAAGGAGCAAATCGGGGGCGGCTGTGCCGACTCAGCGGAAGTACAACCGGGGCGGGGGATTCTCCGCGGAACGATGCTGCGACATCCGTTCGCGAAACTGCCGATAGTGCTCGTCGCGCTGATCGCCGCCATCCGAGCAGGCGTTGTAGCTCACAAAGAAGTTCCGCCGCATCTGAGCGGAACGGTTCGGCTCCGAGCGATGGGGCGTCAGCCCATGAAAGATCGCAATGTCACCGGGCTCGAGTTCAAGATACGTTCGCCGTTCCTCATCGACGAGCTCGAGCGGCAACATGTAGGTTGCCGGGTCGTTCATGAGGAAATCGCGATGATATCCCGCATAGACTTCGGTGCAGCCGTTCGCACGGGACGTCGGATCGATCGCAATCAGCACCGTCAGAAACGAACGGGGGAACCCCGGCCAGTACTGCGGAATGTCCTGGTGCAGGTCATATCCGCGCGCCCCGCAAGGTTTGAAGATCAGCTTGTCCTTGAAAAGACACGCCGGTTCGCCATAGATCGATTCGATCACCGCCAGCAGCCACGGATCGCGGGCAAACTGCCGACATACCTGAGAGATGTCAATGACCGGGTCGAAAACCTCGAACAGCGGCTCACCCGTTTCGAAGTGGGGCATGTACCGGCAGCGCAGGTTGCAGGGATCGATCAAATCGCCGCACTCTTCCAGCAGCCGGTCGGTCTCCTCACGCAGCGACGCAATCGCTTCCGCGGGAAAGAATCCCCGAAGGACCACAAAGCCCTGCTCGTCGTATTCACGTCGCTGAGACTCGGAGAGCCCTTGCCGGGAATTCGTCGCCACGGTCATCAAACAGCTCCTGGGAACGAAGCGAGAGAACAGCACGCGGTCGTCGCCGCATTGGATCAGAACTCGCCGAGCACTTCGCCGCCACTCCGCGTTCCGAGCGCACGCCAGGTGGTGAGACTGATATTCTCCCCGACAAACCGGACCGAACCGTCGCACATGAGCACGTTCACCCCGCCTTCGTGCAGACTCCGCGCGGCCCGCCAGCCGATCGCCGTCCAGCCGAGCTCCATCGCGTTCGAAATACAGTCCCAGCGGTGGTCGTTCGGCAGGTAGTAGTGGTTATACGACGCATTGCGAATCTCGCCGGAGAACCAGAGAAATCCCCGTCGTCGATCGACATTCCAGCTTGTCGCGCTCGAACACGCCGAATCAGTGAGACTGCTCGGATACGAGCTCAGATAAGCATACACGCGCTGCGGGTCGGCGGGAGGAGTCGCGCCGGTCGCGGATTCGGCCCCATCCCCCAGCAGGCTTTCGGACATCGCCGCCGTGTTGCTCGTCCCATCGGTAATGTCGGCAATCCGGATCCGCGAATTGGCGAACATCACGCCGTCGGCATCATACGGGGAGCCGTGACGGTCTCCCTGGGCCGTCGTCTTCAGTCCGGAACCGAGATTCGCCACGTAGTTGGTCGGCCCGATGCTCGCCACACCGTATCCCCCCCCGAGGGACTCCGACTTGTCACTCGGACAAAGGAACAGGGGCAGCGTAAAGGCGGCCGCCAGCTTGTTGTTCGGATCGCAGATTTCATGAGCGCCCCCGACCTGGCAGTACGTCGGCGCATCGAGATTCATCAGGTTATACAGCGGAGTCTGATCGAGAAACGGCGTGAGGTACGCGAGCACGCCCCAGTTTCCGGCGCTGTAGTTGTAGTTGCCTCCCGGCACCAGATTCGGGGGAAACGTCGAGTGCGTGCTCTCGTAGTTGTGAAGCGCGAGCCCCAGCTGCTTGAGGTTGTTGCGGCACTGCGTCCGCCGGGCCGCCTCACGCGCCTGCTGCACGGCAGGGAGCAGCAGCGAGACCAGGACGCCGATAATGGCAATCACCACCAGCAGTTCGATGAGTGTAAACGCGGAACGGCGCATGGAGTACCTTCTTGCACGGGAGGAGGGATGAGCGCAGAGGTTACAGCCGAACGTTCTTATGAACGTAAGAATATAGTGGTGATCAGATCCTCATGCAAGCGCGTGCCGTCGCAATTTCGTAAAGTCGGCATTCCCCGCATGTCACGACGCTCATGCCTCGCCCCCCCGCAGACTCCCGATAATCGGCGGAAGACAGCATCCACGGCGGATGATCTGACTTCATTCCGAAACGCGGAGGATGACACAGAAGACGGCAGAAGTCACACCCGCTGGATCAGGAAGACAACCGCCTGCGACCATCCGCGGCCGGAACTTTCCCCGCAGTTTCCCGCGGAAATTCCAGCCTCAGCATGTCCCTCAACAGGACGGTTGCTAATCTGAAAGAGTGCCAAACGCGAACTGAGCAGAGCAGGGGATCGACAGGATGCCGGATCATCGCAAGCATCGGGGACCGCACCCCGAGGATGTGCGGGACTTCGCGCCTGAACAGGTTCCTGCGTTGCGGACGGCGACCAGCGAACTGAGCTGGCTGCTCAGTCGTTCGTACCCGGCCGTTTCTTCATTGAAGCTTGTCGGCGATCGCCATCATCTCTCGGCACGCCAGCGGACCGCCGTCTCGCGCTGCGCCTGTTCCGACCAGCAGCGAATCCGCCGTCGCGCACACGAGCGGGCACTCGCCTCGCTTGCCGGCGAGGAGCTGTGGATCGACGGCTATAACGTGCTGACGACGATCGAAGCGGCACTGGCCGGGGGCGTCCTTCTTCGCGGCCGCGATGGCTGCCTGCGCGACATGGCGAGCATGCACGGCAGTTATCGCAAGGTGGCCGAGACCGTTCCCGCGCTCGAACTCCTCGGCACGATTCTCAGCAGTTCGAATGTCTGCGGGTGCCGATGGCTGCTCGATCAGCCGGTCTCCAACAGCGGCCGACTGCGCGGCATCATTCTCGAACTGGCCGCCGAGCGCGGCCGGAACTGGAGCGTTGACCTTGTCCCCGATCCCGATCCGCTCCTCGCGCAGGCGCCGGTGTGTGTCGCCACCGCCGACAGTGAAATCCTCAACCAGGCAGCCGCCTGGGTTTCGCTCGCGGGACTCGCGGTCACCTCGCAGATCCCGGACGCATGGATCGTCGATCTCTCCGGTCCGGAAGTTCCGGAACCGGCGGCGGAACAGGCGGAATAAGAGAGAATTCACCTCTCCCTCCGCGACTTGGTCCAGGGCATTGGCAGCAGGTCGCAGAGAGAGACGGGGGTGGCAAGATTCGTGATCATCTCAACTCGCGTTTCCTGATCTGGTCATGCCCTGAGTCAATCGCGCGAGAAGAAACGCAACGCGCCAGCGTAGAGCCGAGAGTGCGCCGCCCCCTTCGCAGCAGCGAAACAAAAGAATGGCGTCCCGGGCCTGGAGGACGTAACATTCCTGAGAACAACCTTTCACCGGGCGGTTAGAGATGGCGCTGCGAGAACTGGAAATCTGCGGATATCGCTCGCTCCGGAGCGTGCGGCTGCCGTTGCAGCAGCTGAACGTGATCACCGGCCCCAACGGGTCGGGCAAGTCGAATCTCTATCGCGCCCTGTGGTTGATTGCCCAGATCTGCGAGGGAGACTTTGCGCAATCGATCTGCCGGGAAGGGGGGCTGCTCTCGGCGATGTGGGCCGGGCCGCGGACAAATCACAAGAAACCGCTGCGGATGTCGCTCGGATTTCGCACCGACGATTTCAGCTTTCAACTCACCTGCGGCTTTCCCGCTCCGTCGGGTTCACTGTTCTGCTACGATCCCGCAATCAAGGAAGAGGCGGTCTGGTTCGGGAAGCAGCGCAAGCCCTCCACGACGCTGCTGGATCGCTCACCCGGCTCCACCTGGATCCGTGATGTGGAGGGAAATCGCGTCGAGTACCCGCTGATTCTCGGCGAGAACGAGTCGGTTCTCTCCCAGCTTCGCGAACCGCATCGCTTTCCCGAGCTTTTCGCCATCCGCGAGGAAGTTCGCGGCTGGCGGTTCTATCACACTTTCCGCACGGATGAGGAAGCGCCGCTGCGCTCGCCCCGGGTGAGCGTGCGGACACCCGTCCTCAGTCACGACGGCAGCGATCTCGCCGCGGCATTGCAGACGATTCTCGAAATCGGCAACGCCGGGAAGTTGCTTGATACGATCGCGGCGGCACTCCCCGGCCGTTCGCTCGAAATCCTGTCGAACGATCCCGAGCCGTGGGGCAAGTCGCCACGTTACACCGAGCTTTCCGTCGGGCTGGCGACCAGCGGCTGCACACGCCCGCTCGTCGCCCGCGAGCTCTCCGACGGCACGCTGAAGTTCCTCTGCCTGGCCGCCTGCCTGCTCAGCCCCCGTCCCCCCGCGCTGATCGCCCTGAACGAACCCGAAGCAAGCCTGCACCCCGACCTGCTCGAACCACTGGCCCGGCTGATCGTCGATGCCGCCGAGTTCTCCCAGGTCTGGGTCAGCACTCACTCCCCCCTCCTCGCCACCCACATCCAGACCATCTCCCAGGTCGCCCCCATCCGACTGCAACTGAAAGAGGGGGAGACGATTATCGAGTGGGCGGAGGAGGAGTGAGATCGAACTCGCGGCCGGTGGACGCTTTCCTGAGAAATCACGGACGTTCGAGGAGTTCATGTACAGTCCATGACTTGAACTCCACGGTCATCCCCGAGACCTGGGCAGCGAACTTCATCCGGGTCGGGGCGGGCGGCACTGCGATGAGCGCAAGCCGCTTTCCATCCAGAAGAATCTCCGCCTGCCCACCCACGCGCACAAAGCGGACCTTATGAACCGTTTCTCCATCGACCAGGATGTTGGGGTCATGGTATTCAAAAGAGGTGGGCAGGGCACTGTGACCAATCTCTACCCAGTGATTCTCCTTGATGCAGAGCCGAAGAAATGCGTTCCCCAACACGCCCAGGTCGTTCGGCTCACCAGTATCTTCGCTGAGAAACGCGAGGCCGAGCATTTTCTGATACTGCGTCCGCTCGGTGCCGCGAGGCTTTGCGGTGAGCTGGATTCGCATATCGAGATTCGCCACCGGTTCGGGAAGGCCGAACGCATTCAGGCTGCGATAATTCGCCTGCACATCGGTGACCACCGCTTCCTTTCGCTGGAGTTGGGGAAGCCAGACATCATTCGAGTAGGCGAACCGGCCCGTCGCGCGGGGAAGCAGATCGTCCGCATACATCGTCTCGGCGAGCTGACTGGGGGATGCAGTCAACTTCTGTTCCTTCCGCTCGGCTGCCGCCAGATCAATGAGATATTGCATCACTCCCGAATCGGTCCGGAAGACGCCCGGATAGAGACTCGCCAGGTCGCGCATCCGTTCCAGCTGATGATTGGCGAGCGCCACCCGGTAGAGCAACTGCGGCGGCACCAGCTTCGCGGCATCCAATTCGTCCTGCGGAAGGCATGCCGCAAAAGCAGCGGCAACTTCGGGGCGTCCCTGATTCAGCGAGAGCATCGCGCCACAGGCCGCGGTAAATACGTCTGCCGGATAGCCGGCTTTCAATGCATGGAACCAAGCCGTCTCCGAGAGTTCCGGCCGGGTCACGCATGCGGCTGTTGCGACGAGGACTGTTTCGTCCCAGCGCGGGTCGCGCGGGCCCTCCTTCAGCCAGGCGAGGTCGGGCCGCCAGTGTGGAATCGTCTGAAAACCGAGCGTTCCCGGCCGCACACGCACAGTGCGTCGGGTGTTCAATGCTGCCGCCCAGTAGTGCAGCTGCTGGGTCACTCTCGATTCGACCCGGAAATGGGCATAGGTCGGTCGCTGTCCCAGCTGGAACACAATGTCTCCTACCTTCAGCCCCAGCTTTTCGAGCTGTCCCTCTGCGAGGATATTCGAGATTTCCAGCCCCAGGACGGGCATCGTCAATGCTTCGAGATCCTGAAGCGAGCCAAGCGTGGAACGGACCGCCTTGAACTGAGACTGATAGTCCTCGCCCTTCAGCATTTCGCGAAAGGCTGGCTGGGGAGGGGCAATTCTCTCCGGCTCCTCGGCAATGGCATTGGCCGAATGACAAAGCATGAGGACCAACACTGCCTGCATCGATGCCGCAGTTCGCTTCATGGGAGCCTCCCGACTCCGAGAGAGAAACCTGACGAGCCTCGTCACTTCCGGCGTATCACAGCTTTTCCGTGCCGTTTTGCTGAATTACAATGCGGCGACGTCTTCTACTAAAGTGACCTTCAGAACGAGACGCTCTAACGCAATCAAGTCATCTCGTGAGTTGAACAAAGCTGGCCGCATGACTTCCCTGACTATGCGCGAGTGTCTCTCTGTGTGCAACAACCTGGTTGTGGTGGTCCTGATTTTACGATCATTTCCTTATGATTTCGAATACGCGTGATTTCTCATTGAGAGTCGATGCTCAGCGTCCCCATCCCTGAGAATCCGGGAGCCAGACTGATGCAGTTGCTTTCTCACTTCCGCCTGGTCCTGCCGATCCTGTGTGCGGTCCTGCTCGCGACACCACTCGCGGCCCAGGAACGTGAGGATTGGCTCCAGCGAGCCAAGCGCGCAACGGCATTTGTCGATTTGGCAGGCCATGGGAGCGGGAGTGCTTTTTGTGTTGATGACTCGGGACTGTTCATCACGAATCGTCATGTCGTCGAATCGGTCGGCCTTGGCGGGATTGTCCGGCTGGTGATCGAACCGGCGGAGAAACGGGAGACTGTCTGCGATGCGCGGGTGGTGAGTTTCGATCCGGCGTATGACCTCGCGATGTTGAAACTCACAACAGGAAAGACGGCAGGCGTCCTGAAACTGGGGAACCGCTCCCGGCTGAAGGAAACCGATCCCGTTTCACTGGCCGGCTACCCGTTCGGTCGGCAGCTCACCGGCGAGCGTGCCCGGCATTACCCTGCGGCGACGGTGACGACCGGAAAAATCAGTGCCTTTCGACGGACCGATGACGAGCTGGAATTCGTACAGATCGACGCATCGGTGAACCCCGGCAACTCCGGTGGTCCCGTACTCAACAGCACCGGTGAGGTGATCGCCGTGACCACGGCGATGATCCCCGATTCGCGGATCGTGTTCGCGATTCCTGTGAGTGCCGTCCAGAAACTCCTCGAACGCCCGGGGCTGGTGCTGACCGCGCCCGCTATCGACTATCACCAGGGAATGCAGCCGGTGAGCTTTGACTTGTCTGTCACAGCCGCGACGGAGGCCGCAACGCCGGATGCCGTCGAACTCGTGCTGATCTACGGCGATCGATCCCGGCGATTCAAGGGGGAGAAACGAACTGGTGGATTTGCCTTTGTCGCGCCGCCATTGCCCGACGACATCTCCACCCGACTCCGCCTCTCCACCGAGCATGATGGCGAGGAGCTGACGGCTGAGATCGATGATCTCTCCCTGCAGATCGGAAAGAAATCAATCCGGCTGCTGGAAATCCGCCGGATTGAGCGTCGGCATGACACGTATGTGATTACGACGGTTGCCGGCCAGAAGTATGCCGGGACGCTGAGTGGGCTCGTCAAGCTTTCCGAAAAAGCCGGGTGGAACATCGAGGCGTCGACGCTCGACCGGATCGATGTGCACGGAATCACGGCTGTGCCGGTGCAGCTGGACTATGAGGTCGTGGCTTTCCGCAAAGGGGAACGAATCGCCTCGGAATCAGGTGTGCTGTCGATTCGGGGCACACCGATTCCCTACGCAGAGATTCCTACCGCCGATGACGATCCGTTCGCTTCCGACGTCGACCGGCTTGTCATCGAAGCGCGGATCGATGGCAAAGCCATTCTGCATCTCGCACCCGGGGGACTTGTCTGGCAGCACCTGAGCGGCGAGATGCCGGGCGATCTCACACCGGCGGGGAACAAGATCGCGAAAGTTAACGGCCATACCTGGGATCTGAAATGGAACGACGGCGAGCTTCCCGATGCCGCCGCCGTCGAAGCCGAGCAGGGAGTGCTCTCCAATGCGTTCCTGCTGAAACTCGGCTGGGGCCACTGGGACATGAACATCCTCTCGGTTCAGGCGACTCCGGAAAGTCAAAATGATCGAAAACGAGGCAAGGTCGAACTGAAGGAAGTCGACGATTATTTCCAGCTGACCATCGATGACTCGGCCAGCGGTTCGGCACTCTACCGAGTCTGCCTGACAAAGCGGGCAACCATGCCCGAGCCGCCTCCCCGCACCACATCCCCGCGCGGCGGGCTTTGGAGTTTCGAGGAAACCGACGGTCCCTACATCTACAGCCCTGGCGATGACTCCCGGGCCGGGCGGATCGCTGGACTTCCCACACGCATTCCCGGCAGGCAAGGGGAGGCACTTGTCCTGGAACAGGCCTCGCTGAATGCCGGCCCTTTGGCTGACTTCGAACGGACGGACCAGTTTTCTTATGGTGCCTGGATCTATCCGACAGCCGCCGCCACCGGTGCGGTCATTTCGCGGATGTCGAGTCGTCCCCCTCATCGAGGCTTTGATCTGTACCTCGATAAACTTCAGATTGCGGCCCACCTGATTTCCGCGTGGGATAAGGATGCCCTGCGCGTGCAGATGGTCGATCGTATTCCTTCCGACCGCTGGTCGCACGTGCTGGTGACCTACGATGGCTCGTGCCGCGCTGCGGGCGTGAAGATCTATCTCAATGGTCGAGAGGCGGGCGCCGAGATCACCCACGATCGATTCGAGGGAAGCCTCCGGAGCGAATCTCCCTTGCGGATCGGGTCTCGCGACGGGGGACACTACACGTCTGCCGTGGTGGATGATGTCCGTGTTTACTCACGAACGCTCTCCGCCGATGAGGCCAGACAACTGGTGCGGATATCCCGCGACCCGATGGCGGGTTCCAGATCGCTCGATCGTGACCTGGTCGCGCACTATCCGTTTGACGGCGGGGAAAGCGAGGCGTTTGCCAACCGGGCGAAAGAAGGCACGACCGCAACGCTGGCCCCCTCCCAGACAGTTCCAGTGCAGCGGATCGATGGCAAGGTCGGGCACGCACTCTCGCTGCAGTCGGGAGGGCAGGTGCTCTTTCCGCCTCTCGGCGACTTCGAGAAGTCCGATGCGTTCTCCGGAGGTGCGTGGGTCAAGCCAGATGACGCCGGCTCCATGCCCATCATTTCGCGAATGCAGCATGTACGACCGCACCGCGGCTATGAGCTGCGGATCGAGAAGAACTGTATTCAGTTCTACCTGATCCACGATTTCGGCCGCCGCATCATGCTGCAGATGGTCTCGCAACCGATCATTCGTCCGGGGGAATGGCAACACGTCATGTTCACTTACGACGGCTCGGGCCAGACGGAAGGCATTCAGCTCTACTACAATGGCCAACCTGTCGAGGCTACCCCGGTTCGCAAAAACCTCAGCGGCAGTATCCGCAATGAAGAGCCGCTTCGATTGGGCTACCGTGCCTATCTGCAGTTCAAGGGGGGACTGGACGAAGTTTTCCTGCTGCCGCGACTCGTCACCGACGAAGAGATCGCGGCCCTGGCCGCGGGCGACCGTGGGCTGGAAGAGATCCTGCGAAGCCCCTGACGCCCCCCCCCTCACGCCTCCTTGGCCGCTTTATGCGTTTTCCCCCACGGCGCGAGACCGATCGGGGTGAATTGCCTCTCTCAATCCCGCCCGCCCGGTGCAAAATTTGCACGAGGCAGCTTGCGCGCGGGCGGCGGCGAAGGGAGTGGATTGATGAGAGGGCGGCCCCTCAATCCGCAGCAGTGGCTTTCCGCAACGTGACTTGTCCCGAGGGCGCGTGGTCGGGATGTTCGGTGCGGTCGCTTGTGTTGTTCGCGACTTGTCGGTTTATTGTTGTTCGACGCCGGCAGGTCGGCGGAGCAGGTTGGTAAGGAAGACCGCAGCGGGGGCGAGGCTCCCGGGGTGAGGGGAAAGGAGTCGGCGGATGTGTGCGGCAGAGGAGGAGACGCCACGCGTCGAGAATGCCGGGGAGCAACCGGCTGTTGCTCATCCCGGGATCCCGCGCTGGAAGCGCATGCTGCCGATGACGTTGTCGCTCACCATGCTCGTGATGTTCGGCGTGCTCGGAGGGCTCGGCGCGTTCACCTTCGGGTACGGGCAGGGGGCCAGTTATCTGAGCAACAACCCGGCTTCCTGTGCGAACTGTCACATCATGCAGGGGCACTTTGACAGCTGGCAGAAGTCGAGTCATCAACACGTCGCCGTCTGCAACGATTGCCACCTGTCACACCACCCGATCGGCAAATGGGTGACCAAGGCGGACAACGGGTTCTTTCATTCACTGGCGTTCACGCTCGATGATTTTCCGGAGCCGATCCGGATCAAGCCGCGCAACCGGCGCGTGACGCAGCACGCGTGCATCCACTGTCACGCCGACTTTGTCCACGAGACGATGCTTACCGAAGCCCAGCGCGAAGTCACGATGTGCATACATTGCCACAAGGACGTCGGCCACGCGCTGCGTTGAGAGCTGCTGCCCCTGTTGGTCCTGGTTGTTGATGCGCCGGCTGTGGACTTGCGCCTGTGAGGAGGAAGTGAGACAAGATGGACGGATCAAAGCAGGACCAGACGCAGGTGACTTCTTCGCCTTCGTGGTTTCGCGGACGGCGGGGGTTGGGATTGCTGCTGGCCGGGGTGCTGGGAATCGCGGTGCTGACGTTTGCCGTGCTCGGCGTGCTGGTGACGATCTTCGAACGCAAGCAGGAGGCCCGCACTCCGTTCGTGCGCGTCGTGGAAGTCAATGAGGTCACGACCGACCCGGCCCCGTGGGGCGTGAACTGGCCGCATCAGTACGACACCTACCGCCGCACGGTCGACACGGTCGAGACCGAATACGGCGGCTCGGAAGCGATGCCCGCCAGCAAGCTCGAACAGCAGCCATGGCTGAAGCGGCTCTATGCGGGCTATGCGTTCAGCCTCGACTATCGCGAAGCCCGCGGGCACGCGTACATGCTCTTCGATCAGGAAGCGACGCGGCGAGTCACCGAGCGTCCGCAACCCGGTGCCTGCCTGCATTGCCATGCGTCAGTCATTCCGACCTATCGGCGGCTCGGCCTGGAAAAGCAGGGAAAGACGGTAACCGCGGAAATGCTGGCTGAGGATTTCAACTGGCCTGCCGTGCTCGAAGGGTTCCGCCTCACCAGCCAGACGGACTACGCCGAGGCACACAAGGAGTTGCTGAAGACTCCCGACGGCACGCCAGAGAAAGACGCCGGGAACGACGATCCGCATGCGATTGCTCACGCGGGGACGGCAGGGCGGGCGCATCCGGTGAGTTGCGTCGATTGCCACGATCCGGCATCGATGCGGATCCGCGTGACGCGTCCGGGATTCCTCCAGGGAATCGCGGCCCTCGCCGCCAGCGATGATCCGGTTCCGCATCTTCCGAGCATCGGGCGATGGCGCGAAGGGGACCGAAAGGACGCGTACGATCCGCATGTCCACGCGAGCCGGCAGGAAATGCGGACGTTCGTCTGCGCCCAATGTCACGTCGAATACTACTGCGGCCCGAAGGAAACGCTGTTCTTCCCCTGGAACAACGGCCTGAAGGTCGAGCAGATCGAAAAGACGTTTATCAATCACAAATTTCCGGACGGCACTCCCTTTCATGACTATAAGCATGGAGAAACCGGTGCGTCTGTTTACAAGGCACAGCACCCTGAGTTCGAACTCTGGAGCCAGGGAATTCACGCCCGCAGCGGCGTGAGCTGTGCCGATTGCCACATGCCGTACGAACGGCAGGGGGCGATGAAGGTGAGCAGCCACTGGGTTCGCAGTCCGCTGCTCAGCATCAACAAGTCGTGTCAGACTTGCCACAACGTTCCCGAAAAGGAGTTGTATGACCGGGTGACGCTGATCCAGCAGCGGACTCAGACGCTGCTCCTGCGGGCCGCGACGGCGATGACCGACATGCTGGATGCGATTCGCGATGCACAGGCGGCGGGAGCGACTGAAGATGAGCTTGCGCCGATCTTCGAGCTCCAGAAGAAGGCCATGTGGAGGCTGGATTTCGTCAGCAGCGAAAACTCGAAAGGCTTTCACGCCGATCAGGAGGCCGCGAGGATTCTCGGCGAATCGATCGATTACAGCCGGCAGGCACAGGCCCAGGCGATACGTCTGCGCGCCCCGGAGGCCCCAAGTTCCGACCGTCCGGTAACGCCGGTGAAAGGAGTCACACCGTCCGACAAAGCGCCGCCTCGACCTGAAGAGGAATCACCGCGGGAATCCCGATGAGGTTGAAACGCCGGCAGGCCCTCACAGCCGCTTTTCCAGGAACTCGCGGAGAGCGACCGCGCTGTTGTGTTCCTCATCGCTGGAGGCATACACAAACGTCACCGGACCTTCGGTTGTGCGGTGCTTGAGGAGCACCAGCAGGTCGCCTTTCTGCGCCAGTTCACTCCAATAGCGTTTGCGGAATTCGTCCCACTTCTCCGGATCGTGGCTGAACCACTTCCGCAAGTCGGTGCTGGGGGCGAGATCCTTCAGCCAAAGGTCAATTGCCGCCTTCTCCTTGCTGACTCCCCGTGGCCATAACCGCTCAACAAGAATCCGCAGGCCGTCGCCACGGGAGGGTTCCTCATAAGCTCGCTTCAAGTGGATCATGGCGAGTTCCAAACCTCCGCTGCCGGGAGAATGACCAGGACAGTTGCGAGTGCATACCGGGCCTGTTCCCATCATCGAACATCTGGGCGAAGCTTTCAAACTCACCAGCAGCCGGCGGCGGAATGCTCCAGGCCTACCGTCTCACCGCAGACCGCAACGGCGGATAGCACATCGTTCCCCAATCTTCGTCGGCACCGTGGTGAATCCAGACGAGCAGGAAGGCGCGCAGCAGATGATCCATCATCTGCGAGCAATGCCGGAGACTGGTGCGGTTGAGTGAACTGCCGTAAGTCGCCGCGCCGTGAACGAGCTGACAGCGGAGCAGGTAGATCCGCTCCAGAATCCGGTCGAGAATCAGCGTCCAGTTTCCCTGCAGGAACCAGGTCTGCGAATCAAATTTGACCTTCTTCGCCTGGCTCGCACGCTTCGTCGTGGGCTCCTTCCAGAAATGACGGCTCAGGTAGGCATCCTCGAAGATCGCCATCACGAGCCGCTTGTTCTCCTGCAGGGTGCGGGCGATGAAATTCGATGTGTCGAGCTCCAGCATCCGCGTGAGAAACTGCCGCCAGCAGGCGACGTCGGCGACCGGTTCGAGGGCGGCCTGATCCCACTGGCCGTAGAGAGCGTTAAACGCAATCCACTGGTTCACCATCGCCAGATCGAGGTCGTCCGGCCCGGTCAGCTTCTCCGCCCGTTGCAGCCAGCTGCAGGCCCGGTGGAAACGGACCGTCGTCGGATGCTCGCGGTGCTGCTGAGTCAATCGCTCCTTGTGCGGCTTCCACTGCCGCCGGAGGTCACGAACGGTCGTGGCTGGAACGGTCATTTGAGACCTTTGTCATCGTGCAAACAGAGGATATCCTTCCCGGGAATGCCGACTTGTCCCGGAGTTGCGCCTGGGCTGATTCTACAACGTGTCAGGCGGGGCTGCGAAAACCGGATTGCGAAACGCTCCCGTCTGCTCGCGCAATGACGGTTCACTTCACCAGGTATGAGAGCAGCCAGAGCGTCAGAGGGATCAGGAACAGCACGATCGGCAGTACGTTGAAGATCACCAGCACCGATCTCCGTTTGCCGCGACCTTGGCCGTAGAACCAGAAGGACATGGATGCCCCTGACTGAAAATGCCCGCTGATTGCCTACACCCCACATCATTGTCCATGATGCGGTAAAAGGAACGCCAGCAGAAACGATGAAACCTCAACGACAGCGACGCGATTCAGGGGAGCAGGACGAGCTTGCCGTGCGTCGTACGTCCTTCGAGGTTACGGTGAGCTTGCGCGGCGTCGGCAAGCGGGTAGCGTTTGCCGATCAACAGCCGGAGGGCTCCGGTCGCTATCCATTCCTCAAGCCGCTGCATGGCGGCGCGCATCACTTCCTCGTTTTCAATCACGGTGCCGACGGCGAGCCCGTAGGCGGTGCGGTTGCCGAACAGCAGTTGATCGCTCGTCACCGTGAGTGGCTCGCCGCTCGCTTTCCCATAGATCACTACGCGGCCGCCGGGTGCCCAGCAGTTCAGTGAGGCTCGGGCAGTCGCACCGCCGACGGAGTCGAGGATCAGGTCGGCACCTCGTCCCCCGGTCGCCGCCAGCACTAGTTCGGGCCAGTTCTCGCGGGTGTAGTCGACGACCATGTCGGCACCGAGACTCTCGGCCAATCTGCGTTTCTCGTCAGTGCTGGCGGTGGCGATCACGCGTGCTCCCAGCGCCTTTGCGATCTGCACCGCGCAGCTGCCCACTCCGCCGGCGGCGGCCGTGACCAGAACCGATTCTCCGGACCGGACTTGCCCAACCGTGATGAGGGCGTGACAGGCGGTCTGCCCGTTGACGAACAATGCCGCCGCCTCTTCTGCAGAGAGGGTCTCGGGGCAGGGAACCGTAAAGCGTTCTTCGGTGACGACGAACTCCGCATAGGAGCCATGAGTGATGCACCGTCCAATGACGCGTTCCCCGGGCCGAAAGCGAGTCACACCGGCCCCGACAGCGACAACGCGGCCGCAGACTTCGATGCCCGGCGTGAAAGGAACGGGCGGGGGTGCGGGATGGCGACCGCTGCGGCGCATGGTGTCGACAAAATTAACGCCGATCGCTTCGGACTGGATGAGGACTTCGCCCTCCGCCGGTTCGGGGCGCGGCACTTCCTCGATCTGCATGACTTGGGGACCACCATAACGGCGACAGACGATCGCACGCATCGACACCTCTCCCAAGGCACTACAACTCGCCAGCACAGCCACAATGGCCTCCATGCTAGCGAGTCTGGTTGCCGGGAACCATGCCGCGCCCGCGGTCGATCAATGGATGTGCCTGGAGTGCCCCCGCCATCCCGTTATTACCCGGACACAAGCCAGGCGAGAAGAAAATCTCAGTTCCCGGCACGCAGCGAGCGCAAGGCTTCTGCGCGGGTGGGATAGATCGGCCAGAGGGTGTCGAAGCGGGAGATGTTCAGAATCTCGCGGCCGATCTCCGAAACACTGCAGAGAGCGAATTGGCCGTCGTGGGAGGAGACGCATTTCCAGGCATCGCGGAATGTCTCCAGCATGATCGAACCGAAATACTCGACGCCGCTCATGTCCATCAGCACCAGCGTGATGCCGGGGTCCGAGAGCTGCTGCAGCAGGTCCTGCAGCTGACCGCTGTCGGCGATCGTGGTGAGATTGTTTTTGAAGGTGACGATCGCGGCATTGCCGTCGCGCTCGACCTGGTAGAGCGTAGAAGTTGCCATCACGACACCTCCCGGAACGCCGGTTCGGAGGAAGGGACTGCCGCAGGCCGCTTGATCATCGTGACCTCGTTCCCCTGGGGATTGAAGCGGACTTCGTCCATGAATGTTTGCATGAGCAGGATGCCCCGGCCGCAGGGTCGGTCGAGGTTCTCGGGATCGATCGGATTGCGGACGAGGCCCGGATCGAATCCCGGTCCTTCGTCGCGCACGATGAATGCCGCCTCTTCCCGGGTCATCCTCATCTCGACGTGGATCTTGCGATCCTTGTAAGGGTGCTCGTTCACCCGTTGCCGGGCGAGTTCGTAATAAGCCTTGTAGTCAGTTTCGCGAAGATCGGAGCTGATCTCGAGATTGCCATGATAGTACGCGTTGATCAGCGCCTCTTCGAGAGCGATACACAGCCGCAGACGTTCGGTATCATCGCAGAACCGGAGCTGCGTCACTGCTTCGCGGAGATAGCTGACGAGCGACAGCGCGAGGGTGAGATCGTTTTCCAGCGTGAACCGCTGCGTGCTGTGGGTCAGGCGGTTCAGGATCCGCGCATGCGATTGCTCCTCGCGGGCGACGGAAAGCACCCGTTCAACGATCTGGGCCAGTTCGAGCGCGAGCTGACGCTTGGGGACGTAACTTGCTGCCCCGACCTGGAGGGCCTCGACCGCAATCTCCTCGCTTCCTTTCGCGGTCATCAGGATCACGGGAATCAGCGGGAAGTCTTTCTTCATCGCCCGGACCAGATCGAGCCCGTTCATGTCCGGCATCGTCAGGTCAGTCACCACGATATCGGGGAGATGCAGCTCGATCTGTTTCAGAGCCTCGCGGCCATTCGCGGCATAGAGCGTCGCCCAGTTCAACCGCCTCTCCAGCAACCCGCCGGCAAGCCGGCGATCGGTCGCCGAATCGTCGACAACGAGCACTGTCGTCATCTCCTTCTCCCTCAGTGATCGGCGATACTTCGCCCTGTCCAGGATGGTTCCGGCTGCCAGAGGTCTGCGGCCGCTTTTTCTCTTCCATATCGAGTTGGTCAGGTCTCCGGACGCCAGACGTTTGGCGGATCGGAAGCCGTTTCTCCGACCCACTGACCGAGATCCCGTTCGACCTGCTGCAGTTCCCGCTTCAAGTGACAAAGCGACTCTCCGACGCCGTCGATCGCCTGTTCGCGCCCGCTCGCTTCGAGCCGGTCCGCATGCGCGAGGGCGGCCGTGGCACCAAAGGTGCGGCATGCTCCCTTGATTGTATGCGCCGCGCGATGCAGTTGCACGAAATCTCCCGTGTCGAGCGCCACGTCCAGTTGATCGACAAGTTGCGGACACTCCTCCAGAAACGCCTGTGCAATCTCGAGGAGAAGCTTCCGGTCTCCATCGACCGAGTGCAAGGCCGTCGTCCAGTTTACCCCACCCCGATTTGATGTCGGCGGGGAGGACACTTCCAGAACCGGGGGTTCGCTACAGCTCTCGGCAAGCACCCGTTCCAGCGTCTCATAAAGGAGACGCGGCCGAATCGGCTTGGAAAGATACTCATCCATGCCCGCCTGCAGGCACCGTTCGCGATCTCCAATGGTGGCCTGGGCCGTCATGGCGATGATTGGCGTATGCTCGCCGGAAAATCGCTCGCGTGCCCGGATGGCGCGGGTCGCTTCCAGCCCATCCATCTCGGGCATCTGCACATCCATCAGAATGAGATCGAATTTCCCCGTGCCCGACAGCGAGACTGCCTGACGTCCGTTCTCGGCCACCGTAACGCGATGCCCGCGCTTCTCCAGTAACCCGACCGCAAGCTTCTGGTTATAGGGGCTGTCCTCCACCAGCAAAATTCTCAAGTCACGGAACATGGTGGGGGGTGGAGAAACCGGGACCGGCTCGCTTCCCTCCACCGGCGCCTCGAACAGTGCGACCGTCGTGTCAAACAGTTCGGAGCTGTTGATCGGCTTCATCAGGTACGCCTTGATACCAAGCGATTCGCTGCGCGCAATATCCGCCGAACGGTCTCCCGAACTCAACAGCAACATCACCGCCGTGTCTTCCAGCAGGTTCCCGGCACGAAGTTGCTCAATGAGTCGAAAGCCATCCTCGCCGGGCATATGAGCATCGACGACAAGCAGCCGGAACGGCTGTCCGGACGCGCGGGCGGTCCGACAGCGCGCAAGTGCCAGGCAGGCATTCGCGGCGGACTCGGGATTCATCTGCCAGCCGCGGAATGTCTGTTCCAGCGTGCGGCGACTGGTCGCGTTATCGTCGACAATCAGGACACGGGCAGCGCGCAGCGACAGGGGAACGACAGGAGCGGCACACTCCGGCAACATCTGCGGCTGCACCAGAGGAAGCCGAAACCGGAATGTCGTTCCCTGTTTGCAGGTCGTATCCAGCCAGATCTCTCCATTCATCAGGCTGATGAGCTTCGCCGAGATGGCCAGCCCCAGTCCGGTCCCGCCGAACCGGCGGGCTGTCGTACTGTCGAGCTGCTCGAACACTTGAAAGAGATGGTGCCGTTTGTCTTCCGGTATTCCGATGCCCGTATCACTCACCGCAAAGTCGAGGCAGGGCTCCTTTTCGTGATAGCCTATCTCGCCCCTGACGACCACCTCGCCGCAATCGGTGAACTTCACAGCATTGCCGACAAGGTTGAGCAGGACCTGTCTGAGCCGATTCGGATCGGCAACAACACGTTCAGGAACATCCGGGCTGACATCGGCGATCAGCTCGAGCCCTTTGGCATGAGCCGAGACGGCCAGTGCTTTCAGAACCGAATCGATATTGTCGCGGAGCGGGAAGTCGACCATTTCAATCTCGAATTTCCCGGCTTCGATCTTCGAGAAATCGAGAATGTCGGTAATCAGAGAGAGGAGCGACTCGGCCGATTCGGAGATGATCGAGACATAGTCCCGCTGGATTGAGTTGAGTCGGGTATCGCGAAGCAGGTCCGCCATGCCAATGATGGCGTTCATCGGCGTGCGGATCTCGTGGCTCATGTTGGCGAGGAAGGCACTTTTCGCGCGGTTCGCCGCATCCGCCGCCTCTTTCGCCGCCTGAAGCTCCGCCTCCGCCTGCTTCTGCCGGCTCATATCAAGGACGAAGCAAATACAGTCCCCCGCCATTTCATCGAGTTTGGTAACCCCGACCATCACGGGAACGCGACGGCCGTCCTTGCGGATATATTCCTTCTCCCACGGCAGGCACACTCCCGCTTCGTCGAGTTGACGCAATGCATCCTCGTCCGCCGGGCGATACTCCGGTGGAGTCATTTCATCCCAGCGGATCCGGTTTTCGCGCAGGTCATCCCGATCGTAACCAACGATTTTGAGAAAGTTCTCGTTGGCTTCGAGCACGTGCCCCTGGAAGTCGGCGATCATGATGCCGATGATGTTTGAATCAACGAGCCGATGAAAGCGGGCGTCGCTCTGTCGCAGCGCCTCTTCGATTCGCTTGCGGGCCGAGACGTCCCAGAACATCGCCTGCACGCCGATAATCTCACCCGCCGAATTGCGGAGCGGCGCCTTGAAAACCTGCACGTAGGCAGTTTCACCTTCCTGCGTCCGATGCTCTTCAATATCCTCGCGTGGCAGGCCCGAAGCGATGACCTTCTGATCGTCGTGGCGGTATTTCTCCGCGAGGGCAGGGGGATAGAAGTCGGCATCCGTCCGGCCAATCAACTGTTCGAGCGTGGTGCCGATCGACTGGCAGAATCGCTGGTTTCCGAACAGGAAACGCCCCTCCAGATCCTTGTGGAGCACATTCAGGGGCAAGCTTTCGACAAGGCCGCGGTAACGAGCTTCGGTTTCCCGCAACACATTCTCGGTCTTCTGCCGCTCAGAAATCTCGCGTGAGAGTTCGACATTCGCGCGTCTCAGTTCCCGGTGGGCCCGGCTGTAGTCGAGAACCAGCCCCGCAAGCGGTGTCAGGTACGCGAGCACCCGCAGCACGCAGGCAATCATGAAGTTGTTATCGAACAGTCTTGTCGATCCCAGCAGCACATGCAGATCGGCTGCAAAGGTGGGGATAATGCTCAGCCAGAGAAAGTCGGCGAAACGGCTGACATAAGCCTGGCTCAACCAGCGCAACACCGTGGCTCCCGAGATCACCGTGAGCCCCAGCGGGATCAGATTCCACCAGCGACCGGCCGCGGTTCCCGAATTCAGGCTCCCGCCAAAACGTGCACTCGTGAAAACAAAGGTCACGGCGAGAATCGCGACCGCGGTGAAAGCCGCACCGGTGGCGATGACAAAGCCTTTTCCCGGAGCTTCGGGACGCCGCAAGCGAACCAGCACGAGCGTTGCTCCCATCAGGAGCAGCAGCGCATGAAAACTGCGGGACATCAGCCAGCCATCCGAGACGCCTATCGAGCCCGGCGTCAACCCCGACATGACTCCTCCAGCGACAGACGCGAGCAGGACGGCAACGCATGCCGGCCAGAAAATCGCCATGCCGAGCACCGCCGCCAGCGAATCCTCATCCACCCGATAACGGAGAATCGTCAGCGAAAGTGTAAAGGCCGCCGCACAGAAGGAGGTCCATTGCAGCAGACTGCAGAGAAACGCTCCCCACGAAACGGAGGCACGGGTTGCTGAAGCAGGCGGATCGTCTCCGTGGACGCCAAAGTCGATCCCAAATGCATTGAATAGCGAGGGGAGCGCGCACAATGCCAGCAGGATCACCATCGTCCGGCGACGAATGACCTTCTGCTTACGGCTGGCCCGAGCAGCCCGTTGCATGGTGCGTCTCGTGAAGTGGCAATCTCCCGTTTCATCCAGTCCGTCGGTGAACAGCCAGCAGAAAAGCGGCAGGGTCTCGTTCGAAAGACCGTCCCCATCTCTACGGCGGAATCCACCAACATCCTTGCTTCCTGCCGCCCACACTCACCCGGAACCGTGGCGTAAGAAGCCGGAACAAGTCCCGGTGACGTCGGCTTTCCCGGCATTAACTGCTCCAGGCACACAGGCAATCGGCACCTGCGCGTCCGGGGCATCAGCATGGAACAGGGGAGTGGGGAAGTGGAAGCAAGACTCTTCCCGAAGCGTAATCCGCCGCGCGGAGAGATGCAAGAGGCGCTTTAGCGCGTAAATGCGCTTCCCATTTTCCTCCCCGGCGGCCCGACTGTCTTAACATACGGGCCTTCCGCGCACGCTCACTCTCGGCGGACGGTTCGCCGGCATCAAGCGATCCAAGAGCTGCCAAGAGCCGGGTACCCGCAACCGGCCCATTCGACCGCCAGCTTCTGTTCAAGAAGAATCCGTATCGACTGTGATCAGCATTCAAGCGGAGTTCGAGGAGCCTTTAGATCCAAAGAGAACGTGTAGATCCGAAGAGAACGTGATCGAGAGAATCAGCGGGGAAGCCGAGAATCTCCGAACCAGTTCGGTCTGCGCGTCGCAATCGCTTCGACATGCCGGACAATACTCACCACAGTGCAAAACCCGGCGTCCGAATCGCCGGGTCTTGCATTCTCGGAGTCTTGAGGGTCATTGATCCTATCGCGGCTTATTGGGGCCGGCGCTCGGAGAAGGACATGGGGGCGGCTCCCTCTCGACGGCGTCTCCTCCTTCCGGTTGTTCCTGGGCTTCGGGCGCGTTCTGTCCACCTGTGGCGATGCCTTTCCCGGTCGCCAGTCGTTCGCCCCATTCTTCCGCAGGCTGCGTCTGGTCAGGAAGATCCTCGACCAGCTCGCGCTCTTTCTGCTTATTCAGTTTCGCTTCCTCGGGCGGGAGCGGAGACGGCGAGACACTTCCCGACTGAGCTGGTACCTGATCATTCATAAGTGACAGCACTCCTGCGATAGAACTATCTAGTGTTGTGAATGCCTCTCCCTCGCGAGATTCAGAACTCACGAATGACAGGAGAAGCCGTTCAGCATGTTCAAGATGCTTCATCGCGGCCGTGGACTGACGCGGGCGGGGAGGTTGCTTCTACAGCCGTGAACGGTTCGAGAATCCGATAGGAATGACTGGCGGCGCGAGGCACCGTCCACGAATCCCCCGGTTCCAGCAGGACTGTCTGCCCCTCCAGTTCCAGTTCTGCGCGGCCACTGATCACAAAACCCACTGTTTCATAGTCCCGCCGGGTTTGCGGCTTGGCATCCCCCGGCGGCTCATCCTCCCACAGCCGCATGGCGACATGCACCCCGGAAGCCAGGTACTTCTGTCCCATCTGCCCCCTTGGCGAGAAGCGGGAGTCGATCTTGGTCACTGTCGTGTCACTCTTCACACTCGTGTCGTTCATCGGACGACCTCCCTGGTTCCAAAGCGCCGCCCTGCTTGCCAACACTTCGGAAATCTCTACTGTCAAGAACACGGAGCATCACGGCTGCAAACTCTGTTCCGAACGCCGTTCAACAGTGATAAGATGTCTCCCGTCGCAACGAAATCACGCATTCGCATGAGGGAAGGAGACTTTGCGGAATCGGATCTCCTGGTTCCGGTAATGGAGGCGGCGGAGAAGGAGGAGGCCGCGGAACAGGAGGAGGAGTGGGCCCTTTGGGAAATGTCTGGAACAGTCTCTGCCAAGGCACACCTGGCTGCACCTTCGAGAACTCCTGCGGGGCGCCTTTACTTTGTCACTCCTCCGTGCCCCCGACGTTAAATGTTGTGGGGGATAGACCATAGCAGTCTGCGCCGCAAGTAGAATGCCGCGGATGGCTGTCAAACTTCGCTGGCCCCGATTCTTCCGCGCGAACCCATCAACACTCTCTTGGAGAAGGCCGGGGCGGGCAGTATAGTGACCGGTGGTTCCGCAGCCGCTCCCTCAGGCCGCTGCTCCCGGAGCCAGGCGTCGGAAATCTGGATTGGCACCTGTTCCAGTTGAAGGAGAACGCGATGATGCGAAGCGGCAAGCTGGGAGTTGTAGCGGCGACAGCCGTCAGTCTGTGGGGAATCGTTCTGCTGCTCGCCTCGACCTCGCACTCGGCGGATGAGCGGGCCGGGGCATCCCGCTTTCTGAGTCACATCCAGACCGGCAACCCTGAACTGAAATCGATTGCTTCGCTCAGCTTCGGGCCGGACGGATTGCTGCTCGTCGCCGATCCCCGCCGGGCCTCGCTGGTCGCGATCGATACGCAGGACCGCGGTCCGGTCGTGAAGCTGAAGCAGCGGATCGACGATGTTTATGCGCTACTTGCCGGCGCAATGGGCACCCGTGCCAACGAAGTGCAGATCGTCGATATGACGGTCAACCCGGCAAGCGGAAAGATCTATCTGGCGGTGCTCCGTAAGGCGGACCGGCACCCGGCAATCATCACGATTGATGCTGACGCCCGGGTGGCACACCTGGAGCTTGATGAGGTCCTTCATGTCCGCGTGCCGTTCCCCACCGTGGCAGGTACGAAGCTCGTCAACATTACCGACATCGCTTTTGCCGGCGACCGGGTCGTTTTCGCGGGCCAGTGCAACGAAGAATTCGCCAGCAAGATCTATTCGGTCCCGCTCCCGCTGAAGCATGATGGCGAAGGCTCCGTCTACAGCACCGAAACCTATCACGTCGCGCACGGGAAGCTGGAGACGCGTGCCCCTATTCAGTCATTCGTCCCCTATGAAGAGGACGGGAAGCAGTACATTGTCGGCGCATTCGCCTGCACGCCGATCGTCCGCTTCCCCCTGGACGACATACAACCCGGTTCCGTCGTTCGCGGCGCGAGCGTCGTCGAGCTGGGTTCGGGCAACCGGCCGCTCGACATGTTCACCTACGAGAAGGATGGCAAGCAGTGGCTGATCACGAACACCTTCCGCTTTCATCACGAGCGAAGCATGTTCGGCCCCAGCAAGTGGTGGGGTGTCCGCGTCGCCATGGATTACCTCCGCGAGAAGGAGGCCATCAACGAGAAGGCTGTCCGGCGAAACGTGAAGCAACCCGCTGGTCCAAAGGGAATCGAAATCGTCGATGCCCTTTTTGGGGCGGTGCAGGTCGCACAACTCGATAACCATCAGATCATCGTCTTGCGTGCGGACCGCGAAACCGACAGCGAAGAGAAGCTGTCGCTCGAACTCGCGGAACTGCCCTAGCCGCAACTACGCACGAGTTCGTCGCATCGGATCGAGTCGCGTTCTCCCTTTCTCCGGCAGGTTTCCGGCAAAAGATGAAACGGAAACCTGCTGCGGGAAAGGCCCCGTCAGCCCCGTTGCAAATGGCCGCGGTCATGGATTGTCGACGAGCCTGGAATCCGGCCTCGCGATGCAGCCTTGCCGTTCTCCTGCTGTCGATGCTCCTCGGCTGTCAGGAAAGCAATGCTGAACGTTCTCGCGCGACGGCGGCTACCCCCGCGGCTTCCGCAGCAGTTCCGTTCGAACTGACGATTCAGCCGCGAGGCGACGATCCGCGACTCGTCGATGTGTGGCTCACCGCGCCCGATGCTCAGCAACTCGCCCGGTTGCCGCACGATGCAAACGGGAGGGTGACGAACCCTCCCATCACGTTTTTACCTGTCACCAGCGATGTGTCCGTCGAACCAGAACGGCCCGACACACGCACGCGTCCGCAACCTCTTCCGCAGACAGGGATGCTGGGACGCTGCGAACTTGTGGAGGGCCGGCTTCGCTTCCGCCCGGCCTTTCCACTTATTGCAGGGGAGACATACCGCGCGGTCCTGAATCCGGCGTTTTTGCCTGCTGCAGATACGGATACTTCCCTCGAAGCTCTCTATCACGTTCCGGCCGAGACAGCGAAAGCACTGCCGAGCGTCCTCGGCATTTATCCGAGCGGGTCAGAGCTGCCAGCGAACCACCTGAAGTTTTACATTGAGTTCTCCACACCCATGCGGCCTGGGACGGTCTGGAATCATTTCCGTTTGATCGACCGCGAGTCGGGAGAACCGGTCGGCGAGCCTTTTCGACATACCGAGCTCTGGTCCGCGGACCACCGGCGGTTGACCCTCTGGTTCCATCCGGGACGGCAGAAGACCGGCGTGAATCTGAACGTTGAAATTGGCCCGATCCTCGAAGCCGGCCGGTCGTACACACTGCTCATCTCCGCTGACTGGAAGGCCGAGAATGGCGAGCCGCTCGGCGAAGTCGTCCGCAAGGATTTCGTCGCGGTGGATCCTGACTATCACCAGCCGCATCCCGAGAATTGGCAACTGGAAACTCCAAAGGCCGGCTCACAAACCTCCATTCGCGTGAGTTTCCCTGAACCGCTCGACTGGGCGCTCCTGCAAAGCGAGATGCACGTCGAGTCGATGGACGGAACCCGGCTCGTCGGCCGGATTGCGGTCGGCCCGGACGAACGGAGCTGGTCGTTCCTTCCCAATGAGCACTGGACAGCGGGTGATTACCGCCTCGCGATCGGCAGCGTGCTCGAAGACCTCGCGGGCAACAGCATCGAGCGCCCGTTCGAAGTCGATCTGACCAAAGCCCCTCCCCGCAAGAAAGATGCCGCTCCACGAACCGTCTACCGCCTCTTCCGCATCGAATCGCCCTAGCGGACCGAATCCGAGTGATCCGTCGGTCAGCGAAGGCGGCTTGAAGGAAGATGGAGCGACTTCTGCAAACTTTCGTAAAGCCTGATCTGCGCGTGAATTTCTGATCTAACGTGCATAACCACGTTCATCGCTTCCTCAGTGCATATCGTCCGTCGCCACCGAGGTCCACCCGGCAAATAGCGGAGATCTACCGCTGGCTGCTCTCGGAAGATTCCCAGTGGCCTGCGTATGCGTCTCCCGGGCCTGATGGTGTTTTTTCGAATTGCAATCAGGGAGGGATATCACTGCAGAATACGCCAGCAGGTTCGTCGTGAGGACTGCTGCACGGAGACGTTCCGGAGAACGTCGCGGATTTCGACCCCGGTGCCGGCGACGGGCCTGCCATCGGGAGGAATGGTCATGAGGACGCGATTGATTCAAGGACTCTGCAGCACGACGCTGCTGCCGGCTGTGACCACGGTGGCATTGTCGTTCTTCGCGGCCTCTGCCGGCTGGCAGGCCTGGCAGCGAACTATACGAATCGACGCTCAGGGATGCAGCTTCGATGATAAACTGCGAATCGACTGTGACGGCTGCGGGCGACTTTCGGCGGCCGATTGGACAAACGAGAACGATATCCGCTGCCTCCGTTGCGGTTTCATTCACAAGTCCGTTCCACCGCAAGACGGGGACGACATGCGCGACGCGAAATTCGTCAATCAGCTCGATGACACATCCGGCCGCGGCTGTCCCGTCCCGTTCATGGCGCAGTGAGGAACAGCGAAAGAGAGAAGGCTCCGGACAGGAAGATCACAACGACGAAAAACCCACAGAGCCAGGCAGCTACTGTGTCAGCTTGACCGGCTGATAGATGGTCCAGCTTGTCCCCTCGTCCGAGATGGCGTCATCATCCACGACAACAGCCGGCTGGACGATGACATGTTTCGACGCGCCGGTCGGCTCCACGCTCATAATCCGCACTCCTGCAAATCCGACCACCGTATAGACCGAGTTGATTCCGGTCCCAACGGTTTCGGTATGAATGGCAATGCTGACCGGCCGGCCGATAATCGACGCGCAAGCCTGCAGGATTCCTGTGGTGAGCCCGGTGTCGCCACCCAGCAGGATGCTTCCCGACTCCGGATCGATTCGCAGCTCACCCCCGTAGTAATCGAGGTCCTCCGCCGAGAGTCCTCCCGCTCGGAGCTGTTGAATCAGCCGTCCGTTTCCACCGGAAGGAGGGCCGAGCCGCAAGGCGCCGAAATTCCCGGGAGGGAGTCCGTCCTGCGGGAAGATCTGCATTTCGGGAATCCCGTCGGCTCCCGGCCGCACGGTATGGGTGACCTTGTCGTAGGTCCAGACGTCCGGCCCGTCACCTTGCAGCAGTTTCTCCCAGCAGCTCAGGTGCAGAGTGAAAGGGATCAGACTCACCGTCCCGCCCCCGCGCGGCGTCCGATATCCGACAATCCCGTCGCGAAATGCCGCAATCGCCTCAGCCGAGATGTCGGCCGTATTGATCCCGATCAGGGGAGCAAAGAACAGCGGGAGCGCGCCGTTCTGATCCTCGGTGCGGCGGACGCGCACACGCACGCTGTTCACCTGACTGAGGGGGCCGCCCGCCGTGAACGGGGCATTGGGTGCCTGACGCCCGAAGACCAGATCGCCGTCGGTTTCGTCTCCCGGAGAGAGCAGCAGGGACAGCCCGCCAACCCGGTTCGTGGCGGCATAGGTGATGGCGGCATCGCGAGCCTGTTGGAAGACGACCGGCAGGCTTTCCAGCCGGCGTTCATCGAGCAATTCCCACGCCGCGGCCAGAGCGGCGGCGTCAGCGGAATTCTGCAACTCGGCTTTCGTCACCGCGATGTAACCGACATCCACGGTGAACGCGACGAATGCCAGCACGCCAATCATCGCGGCGGCTGTCAACACCAGGATCACTCCGCGCCTCTGTGAGGCCGTGTCCGCCCCTCCCGCTTCCAACCGTCGCGCCAAGCCAGTCATAGCGAGTCTCGTATTTGCAGGCTCAAGATGAGATGTGCCGAGCAAGCCTAGCTCAAACGAAACAGCGGTCTCGCAAATTTTTCTCGTCAAAACCTCTCAGGAATGGCAAGATCACGCCTGTAATTCGGATTTTACCGATCGGAGCGAAAATGCGGACGGCGGGCTGTTCTCAAACAGTCATTGCCGAATCATCATCGCTTCTATGTCCTGACGGCCGAAGTAGCGAGAATGCGGATCATACGTCCGGGCAAGCGAGTCCAGGTACAGCGTCGTCATCTCCTCAAGACTGAACGACTGCCGCCTCTTCACTTCGATCCACTGCATCGTTCGCCAAATTGTCGTGTTGTGCGGGATGCCTTCGATCCGATCCCGCAGGAGCGTGAGTTTCATCAATTTCCGCCATCGCTCTCGCAGTTCTTCAGGCGTGGCGGCATAGGTCACGTATTGAAGCTCGGCAGTTTCGTCCGCCCTGAGATCGTGTTCTCGCCCGACTTCATCAACCGCGATCTTCGTTGCTTCCTCAACTCGATTCTGAATGATTTCAGTCACCTCACGAACGAAGTTAAGCTGCCCCGCACGTGCAGCGTCATCAAGTTCCGTCCGGTGCTTTGAAAGGCGGTCAACGTCTCCCTGAAGGAGGTAAATTCGGCGAGGATCAACATCCGCGAGAAACGTATCGAACCACTTTGCGGACATTGCGTCATCGAGACGGCGCCCCGACAGGTGCACTTTCTCAATGAGTTTGACGCCCTCGATCAACACCGTTCGCGCGTGTCGGAGTTCGTCAGCCCTAAGAGAAGGGACGGCGAGAATCCCCAGGATGCCCCCGAGCACAAGCAATTGCCGAATTGCCATTCCCATCCGGAACTCCCTTCAAAGCTACTTCCAATACTCCGGCAGTCCCGTTTTCGTGTCGCGAAGTATTTCGCGGATGGCCTGGCGATCCTCAGCCGACAGATGCGCGAACTTCTCTGAATCTTCTTCCCCCGAGAGCACCTGCCAGAGCCGCTGCCACACGTACTCGCGCATCGGGTCGGGCAGGGCATCGAAGGCCCGCGAATAGATCAGATAGCTGCACGGATAGCGGAACAGCCGCCGTTTGAGATCCAGCTCGCGGAGCGAACGCCCCTGCGTATCCCGTGGCCCAGCCTGCGGGAACTTTTCGCTGTACCCGGAAGTGCCAATCACCGGATCGCCCAGTTCCGCCTCACCCACCAGCAGCAAGGCATCGACCAGGTCATCGCCCGCCCTCTGGATCCTGCGCGTCGTGCTGTCGAGTCGCGTTCCTTCCGGTTCACCGAGAGCCTTGTTCAGCGATGCCTCGTAATGCAGCGCCTGACGCGCGACATAGTTCGCCTTCGTGATTCGATTATGGACCAGCGTCTGGTGTTCGAGAACCATCAGGGCCACGATGTCGCTGTGCGGCGTCGGGTAGCGTTCGACGTCGAAACGGTCATCCAGCTTGACGACATTCTCCCCCTGGGTGTTGTCAACCGGTTCCTTGATTGTCTTCGTCCGGAAGAACAGATTCCCCAGGTGAGTTTGCGCGCCGTGCTTACCCGTCACATACCAGCCGCCCCAGCGCTGCTCGAACGGCGTCGTGTGATCCACACTGCGGCTGCCTGCCGAAAAGATCGGCTGACCACCGGCATCCACAAACAGCGACCGCACCAGATGTCCCGGCACACTCTCCGTTCGCGACGAGCTGTGACAGATCAGGCATCTTCCCACCTGCCGCTCGAGGCGAGGCTTCTCGACCTTTTCCTGATGGAGTGTGTAGAACACCGTTCCCAGCTTCGGATCGACCGCGGAGATCTCGATCATATCTCCCGACTGACAGTATCCGACATACACATCGTCGTTGAAGTAGATCGCCCGCGGAGTCTTCGGAGAAATCCGCCGCAATTGAAGACTTGTCTTCGAGAAAACCAGCATCTGCGACTCGACCGGCACCTCGAGGTACTCCAGGAGCGCCTCGAGGTAACCGAATTCGCCGTCATGCTTCAGCGTGAGTTCCCCCCGATCGAGCCGTCCCTGCAATTGCGAGACGGGATCATCAGGGACACTCTGGCTGTATTCGATGGGCGGCTGCTCAAACTCGTCGGCAGCAGCTGCGCTCGCGATCGGCAGGACCGCATGCATTACAATCGCACACCGCAGAACAAGGGTTCTCATTGTCATCTCCATTGAGACTCACCAGTTCAGCCCGTTACCACGCAGTCCATGCCGATCGTTGTCGAGCCGCAAGCAAATCGCCTTCCTTGAAGCCCGAAGCCTGAAGTCTATAGCCTAGGCAACCTCCTGCTTAGGCCCGAAGAACTCGAAGTGGATCTGCGAATCATTGACACCCCACTCCCGCAAGCCACGGAACAGTCCCGCCATGAACGGCTTGGGACCGCAGCAGTAGAAGTCGGCGTCGTTTGTCGGCAGGAACTCCCGGAGGAACCCGGCATGAACAAGTCCCGTGCTGTCACAGTGGCCGCGGGCCAGGTCGTCGTCCAACGGCGCATCGTAGCGGATATGCGCCTGCACGTTCGAATGCTCGGCGGCAATCTGACGGACTTCGTTTCCGAGCGCATGCAGGCGGCTGTTGCGGGCCGCGTGCAGGAAGTACACCGGCGTCTTCACGCGATGATGCGTCAAGGCCTTGAGCATCGACAGCAACGGCGTGATGCCGATCCCCCCGGCCAGCAGCACAATCGGCTTTCCCTTCACCTTCTGCGGATCAATCGTGAACTCGCCACAGGGCGGTCCAATTTCCAAAGTGTCGCCCGGATGCACATGGTCATGCAGGTAGTTCGAGATCAATCCCGCCGGTGCTCCAGGGGCCGGGGCAGGCTCGCGTTTCACGCTGATGCGGTAATAATCGAGTCCCGGGCGGTCAGAGAGGCTGTAATTCCGCGGAGATGTCGGCGTCGCCGGATGATCCACGCGGACAGTCAGATACTGCCCGGGGCGGAACGTCGGCAGCGGGCCTCCATCCGCCGGACGCAGGTAGAACGAACTGATGATCTCGCTTTCAGGAGTCTTCTGCTCGACGACAAACTTTCGATAACCGTTCCATCCTCCGGGTGCCGATTTCTGTTCCTCGTAGATCTCGGCTTCGCGCTTGATGCAGACTTCCGCGAGAAAACCGTAAGCTTCTCCCCAGGCGGCGATGATCTCGTCCGTCGCCGCTTCGCCGAGTACATCGCGGATCGCAACCAGCAGGTGCTTACCCACAATGGGATAATGCTCGGGCTGAATGCCCAGCGAGCAGTGCTTGTGCGCGATCAGTTCCACAGCCGGCCCGAGGGCCCCAAGATTGTCGATATTCGCCGCATAAGCGCAGATCGCGCCCGCGAGCGCCCGCTGCTGTCCCCCCGAATGCTGATGCGCCTGATTGAAATACGCCTGGACCTCGGGATTTCCCGTGAACATCAGCGTGTAGAAGCGACGGGTAATCGCTTCTGCGTTCGCCGCGACAACGGGAGCAGTGGCCTTGACGACCTGGATGGTGTGTTCGCTGAGCATGATTTCCACTCAATCTGTTGTTGCGATCCTTTCCCCGGCGAGGCGATTGACGCACCCCAAACGCGAGCAATTCTCGCCATCACGAAAAGGATCGGTTGAATCCTACACATTCTTGTGTAGAATTCAAGCGTGGTTTCGAAAGGATTTTTTCAATGCTGCCCAAAACTGCTGAGTACGCACTCCGCACAATTGCCTGTCTGGCTGGCGACGCGGACCATGCTGAATCCGCCGAGCAACTGGCCGAACAGACCAAAGTTCCTCGACGTTACCTCCACAAGGTCCTGCAGGACCTTGCACGGGCCGGGCTGGTCCGTTCCCGGCCCGGTCCCGGTGGAGGTTACTCGCTGGCTCGATCCGCCGAGGAAATCACGATCCTCGACGTCGTGAATGCCGTCTCGCAACTCGAACGCATTCGACACTGTCCGCTCGGGCTCCCTGCGCACAAGAGCCTCTGCCCGCTGCACGCGGAACTCGACCGCGCCTATGCGGCGACCGAAGAGGCGTTCTCACGTGTCACCATCGCTGAGGTGTTGCATTCGACCAGCCCGATCATCCCTCTCTGCAACGTCGCGGCCCACGAGACAACGGAAGCGGAAGACGATTAGTCGTTGAAATGCGGAAACCCGTTAGTTCACCCTCAGGAGCGAAATGATGAAGATGAAGTGGCTGCTCAGGACATCTGTTGCATTCGGGACTGCCGGAGTCCTGTGTGCCACCCTGGCAATCTCTGCCGATGCAGACGGCAAGAAGAGCCCGGGCGAGACGAGCCGCGAGTCGGCCGAATCCAGCCCGAAGGTGGAAGAAAAGAATCGGGTTCCCCTCGCAGTCGCACGCGACCGGGCGAAAATCATGCACGACGTCTACGAGGCGACGCTGGATGTCATGCATCATCGCTACTTCCGCGGCGAGCGCGCGGTCGTCCCCGCCCGGGCCATGCATGACATCTTCGCCGAGATCAGCTATCGCTATCAGGCTGACGCCGAATGGATCGCCGTCAACGCCCGCGCGATGAGCATCGACCACGAACCGGATACCGACTTCGAGAAGAAGGCCGCCCAGGCCATCGAATCGGGCAAGAAGGAGATCGAAGTGGTCGAGGACGGTTACTACCGCCGCGCCGGCGCGATTCCCCTGGGCAGCGGCTGTATCGGCTGCCACGAAGGATTCTCGCGGGCCGCTTCGAAAACTCCGAAATTCGCCGGGCTGGTGATCAGCATCCCCATCCTCGAAGAAGCTGACGACGCGAATTAATGGCCGCCTCCTCAGGACGGCGCGCGGCAGGAAGGCCGCCCGGTCGGCTTTTTGCTGGTCGGGAAACTCTGCCTTCCTGCCGCCCGTGCTGGTAAACTGTTCCCCAACCGCCGGGGACTTGCGCCCTCCGCGGAACTCGACCGATCAACAGCATCAGGTGATCGGCGTGTTGCGGTCGGCAGCGTCAGGCCGTACGGGAACAGTTGCTCCCCTCGGACTGTCCGATCGGGAACCGGCGCAGGGGACGAGGCATTACCATGGCGGCGTGGAAATTCGTCGATCGCATCCCGGGCGCACGCGCTTTGGCAAGGCTGCCCGGACAGCTCGTGGGAGTGAATCCGTTCAAGGGAGACTGCCGGCCGACCCGTGTCTGGCTGCTCGCGGTGGGAACCGGCCGACCGGTTCTTCCGATCCCGCATCCCTGGAACTACGGCGAACCGATCTCGATTCTCGAATCGTATTTCTGGGGGGCCGATCGCGAAACCGGAGCAGGGCGGCACAACCGCTATCTCAACTTCCCCGGCTTTGCCCCTGTCCTCGTGACCCGCGACCCGGGCTTCATTCGCGCGATCCTCACCGACACCGGTGACCGCGAGGGCCAATTCGATCGTGACACGCTCCCCTCCACCGGCATCGCGCGTGCGACCGGAAAAGATACACTGCTGTTTGCCAACGGTTCTCTCTGGCGACGGCAACGAAAGGTTTCCGCCGCCCCGTTCGGCAAGACCGCTCTCTTCCAGCCGGAGATGTTTCGCGGATTCGAAGAGCGGTTTCGCCAGACGGTGCGTCAGCGACTTGCCGCGCTGCGACAGCGGCTGAACGACAGCAGCGAGTCATCCCTTCGCGTTCCGGTCGAGCCGGAGATCAAGGCGCTGATGCTTGAACTGCTCGTCGACTGCTTCTTCGGAGCCGAGATCGGCTACGAGCGTCTCCGCAATGTGTACGTTCCCGCATTGGAACGGATCATCGACCATATCGTTCACGATACAGTCGCCAATCGGACAGGGCTTCCCCTCTCATTTCTCGCCCTGTTCAGCCGCCGCTGTGCCGAGGTGCAGGCGGATTTCGCTCATTTCGAAGAGCTCACCGACCTCGTCCTCGCAGCCCGGAAATCCGGGGCCGGCCTGTGGAAGCAGTTTCGTTCCGAAGCGCCCGATAGTGCACTGCGGAGCAACATCAAGGTCTTTCTCGCCGGCGCAGTCGAAGCGACCACTTCCTATGCAACCTGGGCGCTGTCTCATCTGGCCCGCAACCTGTCCGCCCAGGAGAAGGTCTTCGAAGAAGTCAGGGATCTCGAAGACGATACCCCCGAATGTCTCGAGTCGGCCTGCTACTTTCGCAACGTGCTCGAAGAGACATTGCGCCTCACCCCGGCACTGTATTTCCTGCCCCGCCGCGCCTCCGCCGATACGTGGATCGAAACAGCCGACGGCAGAAAGATGCTGATTCCTCGCGGCACGCACATCCTGCTTGATGTCTGGCATGCCAATCGGCACGAAGATCACTGGGGTGTCCCGGTCAGTGGATTTCCGGCGGATCAATTTGTCCCCGAGCGCTGGGAAAAACTCGCCGAACAGAACCGTGGCTCCAAGGAGAAACTTCACTTTGGCTTCGGCCACGGTCCCCGCGTCTGTCCGGGCAAGCATCTGGGGCAACTCGAGGTTGCTCTCGTCGTGGGAGCGTTTGTGAAACTCTTTCGCTTCCAGGCCGTCCGCCCGGAATGCCCGGTGAAAGCGGGTGTCTCGACCAAGCCGCTCGACGGCACTCTGCTCGACCTGCAACTCCGCGAGATCCGCCAGCCGCACTCGGACCTGCGGCACCTCGAGCCTCAAGTCTAGTGTGAGGAATTCAGCCCCTTGCCCAGCATCATCCAGCACACCGCGGCGGCGAAGTAGAGGCCGCCGAACACGATCAGTACCACGTTCCATCCGCCCGGAAGCTCCAGCAGGTGCGGCACCACCATCGGAAAGAGTGCTGCCCCGATGTTGCCGGCCATGTTCATGATCGCGAATACAGTTGCCACGTGCCGGCCTCCCATGTCGATCGTCACCGAGTAGCCGGCGGGACCGGCAAGCGATGCACAGAACGCGCCTGCACTGATCACCACGACCGCGGTCGTTCCATCGGCGACAAAGTGCGAACTGAAGATCAACCCCGCACACGCGAGCAGGCTGAACATCGCCATTCCCTGCCGCGCCATTCGACGACTGCCGGTGCGCGCCAGTACCCAGTCCGAAATCGTCCCGCCGAGCAGGCAACCCGTGAGCGCCGTCCCCAGCGACAGCCCAGTCAGCATGCCCGACTTCTGCACCGTCACCTGATGCTGTTCCTGCAGGAACGTCGGGAACCACGTCCCGTAGAAGATGTAACCCGCTCCCCGAAAGAACTGCTGCCCGCAGATCCACCACAGGCCCGGGTTGCCGAGTATTGCCAACCATGGCGTACGTTCCTTTACTTCCGGATCTGTCGCTATCTCCGGGAGAGTGTCCGCGGCAATCACGGCCAATTCCTCCGCCGTCACCTTCGGGTGCTCGTGCGGATGATCACGGAACCAGCCGACGAAAAAAGCAGCCCATAGAAACCCCGGTAGCGCAAAGTACCAGAAAAGGCTGGGCCAGTCGGCCAACTGAAGCAGGTACGCCGGCAGAAAGACGGCGATCATCGCACCGATCTGCTGTCCGGCAGCGATAAAGCCGGTCGCCATGCCGCGTGCGGAGGAAGGAATCCACCGCGCAATGATGATCGCCGAACAGGGAAAGATCCCTGCCTGCGCCGCCCCGGCCAGCAGCCGCGCGAACATCAGCCACCAGAAGATTCCGACATTCAGTCCGGAACCTTCCGAAGCCGCCACGACTTCCATCCCGGCGAGTGACAAAAGCTCCTGCACAACCCGTCCGCCAGCTTCGGGCCAGGCAATCATTGCGGCGGCGACCGACCACAGGACGACTTCAAGCGAAAGTGCCCGGCGCGCTCCCCAGCGATCGGCCAGCCAACCGCAGGGAATCTGAAAAAACGCATAGGTGATGAAGAAGCTCCCCATCACCCAGCCCATCTGTTCTTTCGTCAGGCCGACGTCCTCGCGGATCGTACTCTCAAGCACGCCGATGCAGTTCCGCGTGACATACGCGATCACCGCCGCGAGGCACAACCAGGCGAGCACCCCATGCCTCACCCCCCACGACCGCGACCGCACGGCATCTTCGGGCAAAGCATCCATCGGACCTCCCGCCAGGTTCAGACATTCAAAGTGGCACCACCCACAGGTAACAGCAACGCCTCGACGAAGTGCAGCCCATTATTCCGTGCTTTGCCGCAGGTTGCCAGTTTCATCCCGACAGGGCAGGGAACGCCACGTGATAGAATCAACTCAGGCGTCGCTCTCGAGCGAGTTCCAGAAGACGCTCGGACATGAACGGTTGCAATCGTCGCATGACATTTTTCCCCCAGCATGACCTCGGCGAGACGGATGATTGCGGACGCTTGCGGCGCAGTTCTACTCTCGAATTTCCCGCGAGATTATACGAGATGCGCAGCAGCCCCATCGCGGTCGCGCAAGTGACCATCCTTGCCATTCACGGATGACACTCTCACGCCCCGAAACCTGAGCATCGCCACACAATCCATTCAACAAACAGGGCAAAGGCTACGAGCACGTCAAACACGCAGATCCATCTGGTGCCCCGAAACGAGCCCCGGCTGGGCTGATCATCCTGGCGCGCAACAGAAAAAACACACCAGATGAGAACTGCGGAACAAGCCGCCTTCACGGCAACAGCCAGCGACTTGAATTCCCTCTGCAAGCCACCAAGAAGAGCAGGTTGGAAGAAGAAGACAAAGATGATCGTTGACAGCAAGAGCCGGTGAGCACGTGTGGCTGGAGTCATTCTGGAAATCCCCCCATCCTTCCGTACATCTGTGTGCTGCGATCGGCCCGAACTCTCAATGAGAAGGCCACGTGTCCAGAGAAAAGGTCTCGACTTCAGGCTTGGGTTGTCAGAACCATGAACTCACGAGTTTGTGGCTCCGCAGTACCAGTCCCCCCCACGTCATAACAACTCCGCCGAGTCTGCATCCGGCTCCTTCAAATTTACAATCCTTGAAAAGTCTTCAAGAGAAATCATCGTCTTCATTCACGCCATGAACCTGACCGGCCCAATTGTGTCTCGCGGACTTCGGAAATAGCTCGTACACTCGACCAGTTGTGTTCTCGACGGAAACCGATCCCTCGAAAAGGACGTCCGCATTGCCGCAAGATGCCGCTTCCGAATTTGGTGGGGCCGCCGTAGTTCGATTTCTGCCGCGGAGTCAGACATGGCCGCGGGGCGGGTGCACTGTCAGCAATCCCGGCGGAGCAGGGCGGCTGCGGACTTTGTGTGGACTGTATTCTGTACTGCCTCCGGGGCCGGGCGCGCTCGCGCGGCGGGAGGCGATCCTCGTCCTTGATGATGTGCCGCTCATGCGACGGCAGGAAAGCGGATGCCCGACCTGCTTGCAGGTGCTGCAGGTTGGGTGTGGTTCACCTGAGCGGGCCCGTGAGTTCGCTGAGGCGATCGGCCGGATTTCGGTCGAGGACGTTCTCTCGGGGAAAGAGGACTGGGCCGCCGCGCTGTTGCCAATTGTGAGCCTGCTCCCGCGCGGCGACTACCGGCTCACGCTCGATGATTACTTCCCGACGGATGGAGCCGGACGGTTCTTCTGGACGGCATTCCCGCGGCTCGCGGAGTGCGAAGCACTCTCGCATTGCGTTGCGGTTCACCCGCGTCCCGCGTTTCTCGCTCCGACGCAGCCGCCGCGAGTTTTTCGCCGCGATGCGCTCGCCCGGGCGGAGCAGTCATTTCCAACGCGGCCCGGACTGGCCCTGCATCTCTCGAACTGGGGCTCGGCACTGCTCGACGGGCATCACCGCGCCTCGTGTGCCGCCCGGAGAGGTGCGGCGTTGCCGTGCATCACCATCGCCCCACTGTTGAACGACGCGAACGACTGGTTCACCGAAGCGAACCAGTCCGCGATTGACCGACTTGTCGCGGAGGTCGAGTCGGTCACGATAGGCGAACTCCCGTCGGATGTTGTCCCGACTGACGTCGCATCGAACTATCCGGACATCGATACGCTCACCGGAATTGAGATCCTCGCCCGGAACCGGCAGCGAATCACGGACGAGGAAATTGATGAAATTGTTTCCCGGCGTCGGCCGCCACATCCGCCACATGACATCTATGGAAACCCCATCCCTCTCCTGCTGCATACCCTCGCGGGTATGCACGACGAGCGGGCCGTTCCGACTGCGATCCGCATTGCGCGCGATTTCTCGCTGCGTTCCTGGTGGGAGCAGGCGTTTCAGTTCCTGGCAAGGCGCCCGTCGGAAGTAGTGGACGACTTCTTTGTGGAGTACCTGTGCGCGCGAGATATCCCCGAACGGCCGGAACTGGTACAAATCATCAATGACTACTTTCGCCGCCAATTGCCCTCCGAAGCGACCGGGAGCAGAGTGCCGTGATCTCGCTTTCGTGCGATGCCGCAGACCAACATGAACATTAGACCAGTATTAGTCATGGGAGCGATCGTCGGCATTCTCCCCGCAATCGCGTTTGCATTCATGAAGGTCTTGCCCGGTAATGGAAAAAACTTGTCCGGGGTTGGACACGATCTGGGTAACCCCCTTCCTTAAACTACGGGAGTCTTGAACCCAGTCTCTCGTTTTCAGGAGGAGAATGCGTGGCCGATACCCAGCCGCTCGTTCGACAATGGCTGCTGTTGCGAATGCTCACTTCACGCCGCCAGGGAGTTTCGGTGCGTGAGCTCTCCGAAGAGCTCGGCGTCGTTCAGAAGACGATCCGGCGGGATCTGCAGACGCTGGCCCGCGTCGGCTTCCCGCTTGCCGAGAACACAGGCGAGTTCGGCCGCAAGTTCTGGTCGCTCGCGAATGGCGAAGCCTGCCCCGATCTCCAGTTCGACCTGATGGAGGCGCTTTCGCTCTACCTCGGGCGGCGGTTCCTCGAACCGCTCGCCGGCACCTACTTCTGGAACGGTGCTCAGAGCGCTTTCCGCAAGATCCGTGCGTCCCTGGGGGAGCAGGCCATCCGCTACCTCGAAAAGATCGGGGCCGCGTTCCATCAGACCGCGATCGGTGGCGGAGACTACGCACAGAAGGCGGAGATCGTCGATGCCCTCATGGTCGGCATCGAAGACCGCCGCTTCACCAGCATTTCCTACTGCTCCCTCCGCTCCACCGAACCGGTGACGTACGACGTCTACCCCTACGGGCTCGTCTTCCACCGCGATTCGCTGTACCTCGTCGCCTTCTCGCCGGACCACAACGAGCTGCGGCACTTCAAGGTCGACCGGATCAGTGAGGCAGAAGTACAGGACCTGCGGTTCAACAAGCCGGACAATTTCGATCTCGCCGCGCACCTGTCGCACTCGTTCGGCGTCTATCATGCCGAGGGGCCGTCGATCCTGATCCGTGTCAGGTTCCTTCCCCAGGTCGCCCGCTACATCCGCGAGGCCCGCCGCTGGCATCCCAGCCAGAAGCTCTCGCCGCAACGTGACGGAAGCGTGATTGCCCAGTTCGAGCTCACGACGACCGAAGAGATCCAGAAGTGGATCCTCAGCTTCGGCACAAACGCGATCGTCCTCGAACCGCAGGAACTCCGCGACGACATGGCGACGGTTCTCCGTACCCTACTCGAAGAGTACGAGTCCCCCCGGCAACTACACACGCGGCGCTCATCCGGGTAGGGGAGTACCGGCGGAACCCACGGGGGCGCGAGGCTGCATCGCGCCCCGTGGGAACTGCGGCGTCGATTTTTCACTCTCCACCGTCGATCGCGGACTTTACCTGCTCACGCAAGAATCTCGCACACCACGCGGCCGTTCGTGTCCGTCAGCCGGAAGTCCCGGCCCGAGTAGTGGAAAGTGAACCGCTCGTGATCGAGACCGAGCAGGTGCAGAATCGTCGCATGCAGATCGGGAGTGTCAACGATACCTTCAACGGCACGGGCACAGAGGACACCCTTCGCACCATAGCGGAAGCCACCTTTCAAGCCGCCGCCGGCCATCCACACGCTGTAACCCTGGCTGTGATCACCGCGACCAACTCGGCAGCGCGAACATCGCATGCTCCTTCTGGACCGGGTCCACGAAAGAACTTCGACGGGAAGGGCAGCCGCATCGATCACGGGGTTCGGCCCGTAGAATGCGAAGCCGCAGAAACGGAGTCGCGGAAAGCGCGACCGATCTTCTACTGTATACACCCGAGACGACAACAAAGGATCATCCGCTTGGAAACCCTGCTGATGTCCTATCAACAGGGGCGGTATCCTGCTGGACCTGCAGCAGAATCGGCGTCCACACGGCGGCGCCGGTGCTGTTGCTGCGGCAGACGAAGAGTTTGGGGGGCGTCACGTCGGTTCTCAACCAGAGTGAGCCGGGAAAAAAGTCGGCGGATTCATCATCCGAGGCGGTCGGGTCGGCGGTTTGCGCCCAGACGCTCTTCGGGTGCCAGTCGACCAGTTCCTTGAGGTCGTTCTGGATCGCCAGTCCTCCATCTCCGGTCGGATCGGGAGAGACAACCTGCAGGCCGCGGTAATCGACGAGGGTGGACATGGAAAGACTCCTTTGGGGTTAAGGGGACAATCTTGTCAGCGGGACTTACGGCGGAAGGGCAAAGCCGTGCATCACTAAACAATTCCGCAGGACGATCCACTCGCCTGTTTCGGCTCCGAAGAAAAGTGCGGCGGCTCATGATGGATCGATCACTCGCAAGAAAGCCGGCATACAATCGAGGCAACCAACAGAGGCCGGAACCTGCCAGCGTCGCGTGGAGGAGATCCGCCCATCGCGGCAGGGGGCTGTTCGGCAAGTCCCTCGTGGACAGGATTGTCGTGCCCGTCGTCAACGACGGCATAAAACGCGCATATAGTTTGGATTTTCCGGTCGTGTCATCGCCCTGATTGACAGAATGAATGCGCGACTCGTTCGCCGTGCCGAGCCTGGAGGCGCGATGGCCGATGTGCGGCGGATCGCTTCAGGGACAGCGCGGCCTGCGGATTGTCTCCTTCCTTGATCGCCCTATTGATGCGTCTCTCGTCGAAGGTACGATCGAGGGGAGACACGATCAGGTGCACGTAATCCGGTATGAATACAGACCATCAAGACAAGTAACGCAACTCGCTGTGCGCCTCCTGTACCGCGTCAACCAGCCACCGACAAGTATGTTCGTTTGTGAGTAGAGAGAGCCGCCGATTGCACGACAGAGTCAGTTCCTGTGCATGGCCCGGTTCAGTGTACGCACCCGAATGTATGAATCACCCCTGCCAATGCATGTGCTCGCTCCAGAGTTCACATCCACCCTCGCCGGGGTTTCCTTCGTCCAACCCCGGCCACCCTGCCGCGCCCGGCTGCGCGGGTTTCGTAAGATTCACGTGATCTGCGACAATGCGAAGTTCCACGACTGCAAGGCGGTGCGCGAATACCTCGCGAAATGGTCGGATCGGATCGAGCTCCACTTTCTACCGAAGTACGCTCCTGAGACGAACCCCATCGAGCGGGTGTGGTGGCACTTGCACGAGACGATCACCCGGAACCACCGCTGCCGCACCCTGGAGGAGCTATTGGAAGAAGTCTCCACTTGGGCGGAGAGTCACCATACGTTCTCTTCGCAGACATACAAGTTCCGGAAGCTCTACCGACTCGCTTCCTAGCGCTACGCTCGGCGAGTGGGTTTATTTAGGCATACACAGTGCATGCGTCCACTCTGCTGCTTCAGAAGCACATCAGTAGCAACACCATAAATGCGAGAGGCAGAAACACGATCGGCCAAAGGCATCCTATGTTGCTCCGGCTTACCTGCGGCTCGTGTACACTCCGCCGAGCAGTGAATGTGTACGGCACGTTCCTTCGTTGAAACACGGCAACTACGATTTCAACATCTTCGGGACACTCAACGCCTCTGGCTCGCGCGAACTCTGTAGCCGATCTACCTTCCAAATAAAATCCATCGACGAGGTATTGCCCTGGAGGCATGTCGCACTGGAAGGACTTGCTATCGGTTTCAGGCTCTCCCAAGAATTCGATCGCACAAACGCGAAGCTTTCCGGAGCGAACTCGCACACCATAGCCTGAGATATTCGGATGCCGTCCCACCTGGACGGCTGCAGTTGCATCGTCAGTGATGACCCACAAGTAATTGCCATCTCCAGGGACTGATACGATGCTGAACACGCCCTCCAACTCCATATCAGTAGGCGAAGACATTAATTCCAATTCATCATCATTCACTTGCTGTAACAACATGCCGACGTCTGCGGGATCGACCATTACAAAAGTGGCAACATCACACGCGCAAAAATGACTGAACAACATAATGCACCTATGGCTAATGCGGCTTCTGATGTGGTTTGCTGCATTGCCCACGTGGCACGCAACCAGCAGCATCCATGCAGGCAACGAGCTTCTTAAAGTCGTGCTCAATTTTCGACATCCACGCTGCGCGCACCGCCGGTTCGTGGAGCGATAGCGTCGGGTTGTCAGTGCTGACTAGCCCTTGTCGGCGGAATTCGGTCCATGCCGAATAAATGTGAACGTTGATCCCTCCGCCCTTGCCTTCGACACCGGTGCGAAAACTGTCGAAGCATCTGTTAGCCTTACCCTTCGATGCGCCGGGGCAGACAGTCAGCTTCTTTAGCGAACTGAGCACGTCGTTGACTACTACCCCAGCACGGAGCTTGCCACTGCGAATTAGCGCATTATGGAAGTCTATATCCATCTGAGTCGCGTTTGCGACGGCTGTACTCGCAAGTATGTCATGGACCATAGAATGAATGATCACGGCACCTCCTGCAACAGCCCCGACTCCCGCTGCGCCCATCGCCGCTTGTCCAAGTGTGCGATAACCAAGCTGTGCGGCCGCAGCACGCGCGCCGCCGTGCCATGCATACATTGATCCACCAGTGGCAGCCGCAGCAGCACGGGAGTCCGCCAGCATTCGTGGTAGCATACGTATCTGTGCAAGCAATGCACGATTATAAGCAGTCCATTGCGAGATCTCGCCCCGTCCAAAAGCGCGCCAGATGGGTCGGATACTTCTCTCAAGCGCGACATGGAAATCGCGTGATAGTAATATACGGAAGCCTTGAGATCTGGGTCCATAATTAGTGTATTTGGCGTACCACTCTCCGACGATGTGGTGCAAATTATAGTTACCCCCGAATGTTCCTGTGGCATCGGTAGTCCCCACGGAAGCGGTATATGAGTAGAGATTCTGGCCGTCTACATATCCCAATGGATCTCTTTGTATCCAGGCTCCCAAGAGGGGTTGTAGAGGGCGAGCGCGAACCATATAGACGTATCCGTCATACTGGTATCCTGCATAGAGCCTCTCCCACACGAAACTGCTATCTTGCCGACTTCCAAAAGCGGGCCCGAGAACTAAAGGCACCCCATACGCCGAGTACGCAAACCGCTCCTGCACATCTCCAGCGGTGTCGGCGATCGCCACCACGTTCCAGTTCGGATCCTGCAGGGCGTAGAGCCGCTCGTCGAGCGTGCCGTCGGCGTTCGTGTCCCGGTCGCGGCGGACGAGATCGTCGATGTACCGCAGCCCCCACACGAACTGCCGCTCGGCACCCGCAGAAATCGGATCTGTTCCGAGCCGCTCTTCGAGCACCTGCCAGTCGGTCGAGTAGTAATAATGCCGCGTCTCGTCGAGGACACCGCCGACGTACCTCTTGCGGACCGTCCGGTATGCGCGGGGATCGTACTCGTTTTCCTGAATCGTGTTGGCGCCGTCGGTGAGCGTGACGAGCCGGTTCCAGGCGTCATACGTGGCGGTGTAGCTGTCCGGGCCACCTAAAAGCGGCATTGTCGCCCAGCCGTCCGGCGAGAGGCCGCTCCAATCCGCCACTGAGAGATCCGACCAGCCGGGCGCATTCCCGGTGGGGATCGTCGTCATGTTCCCCGCCGCGTCATAGGCGGGCTGTGCCCAGGTCGGGCCGGTGCTGTTCGTGATCGCGGTGATCTCGTTGACCGGATTCGCCGTGCGGGTCTGGACGAGATCCCATGATCCCGCGCCGGTGTCGTCCTGCCGCATCTCGTGCCAGTTGCCGGTCTCATCGAGCGACCAGCACTGGGCGAAGGTGCTGTTCGTGACCGCCGTGTGGCCGCCATTGAGCGTCCCCCGCTGCATAGTGGCGAGGCGGTACAGCCCATCGTACGTGTAGAGTTCGTCAAACCGCTTGCCGAAGGAGGCGGCGACCGGGTCTTTTCGCCAGAGGCGGTTGCTGGCCCGGTCGTAGCCGTGCTGGATGCGGACGGCATCGCTGTTCGTGCCGTCATCCCGCCAGACGAGATCCTTCACCCGGCCGAAGCGGTCGAGACCGCGGTAGATGTCCCCCGTGTCGGGATCGTCTCCGCCGTCCGTGCCGACGAGGGTGAACCGCAACGACGGCTGCCAGTGATCGGCTTCGACAATCGTCCCCAGGCCGAGGTACTCGTAATGGGTCTCCTCGACGAGCCCCTGGCCGTAGGCGATCGTCCCGATGCGGCTGGCGGCGTCGTTCACCGTCCCCGGCGAGCCGTAGGCGAACTCGATCTCCCGGCCGTTCGGATAGGTGATGCCGGTCGGGCGGATCGTATTCGCACTCCCGTCGGCATAGCCGTAGGTCACGAACGGCGAACTGTTGAAGCCTCCCGCCACGACCGCCCCCGCATGGGACTGGTAGTCTTTGATCACCTGCCGGAAGTCATTGTACTCGAACTGCACCTCGTTGACGATATTGCCTCCGGTGGCCGCATCGTAAGAGGTCAGCTTTCGCGGCAGGCCGCGGACTTCGTAGCTCGCCCCCAGCCGCCGCACCCGGCCATCGACATTCGTGCCGAGGGTGGTCACCCGGTCCTCCGTCTGACGGCGAGCTTGTCGTACACGATCTACGAAGTTGCCAACAGTCCCGCGTTTTCCAGGGCCACGAGAATCGCATTGATTGCCGTGCGGGCTTCGGTGTCTTGCGTTGAGCCTCCCGAGGGATCGGCGATGTGGGCTTGCTGGTAAAGCTTGATCACGGCTCCCGCTTCCGTGCGGAAGTGGGGTGCGGCGTTGCCCGGGGCGATGTCGGCGGAGTACATCTGGAACATGTCCGCCGGACCGCTCGTGGGGGGAGACCCGTTCTTGTGCATGATACATTTGGTTCCGCCGCCGTTGCTGAAGGGCTGCGTGCCGATGCCGATGTTGCCGGTCACCGCATTCACGCGGAAGTGTGTTTCGCCCCCTGAGTCGGAACTGATGTAAAACAGCGGGGAGCCGGAAGTTGGGCTTGCCGGTTCCTCAATCCAGACGCCATAGCACAGGGTGTTGAGATTGCGGAAATGAGCGCTGAAGGTCGATCCCGAGTTCTTGTCGACCTCGAGGACTCCTCTCGACGTGCTGGCGACGCCGATGTTGAGGCGGCCATTCGAGATCACCGTGTTCCCCGTGCCGTGCGGATTGATGACGACATTCCCGTGAGCGCTGGACGTGATCAGCTTCCCGTTCACATCCAGGTTGCCGCCGAGTTTCGGCGTGGTGTCCTGCTGGACCTGCAGCAGAATCGGCGTCCAGACCGCCGCGCCCGGGCTGTTGCTGCGGCAGACGAAGAGTTTCGGCGGAGTCACGTCCGTCCGCAGCCAGAGTGATCCGGGAAAAAAGTCAGCCATTTGGTCATCCGAGGCGGTCGGGCCGGCGGCTTGCGCCCAGACGCTTTTCGGGTGCCAGTCGACCAGCTCCTTGAGGCCATTCTGAATCGCCAGTCCTCCCTCTCCGGTCGGATCGGGGGAGACAACCTGCAGGCCGCGGTAATCGACGAGGGTGGACATGTGCAAACTCCCTGGAAAGTGAGGACGTACGGACACACAGAAACGTTGCAGAAAGCCGCCGGCCTTTGCTGTGGGCGGCGAGAAGAAGGTGCTCGCAACGCTCATCCCGGCGTCACGAGCGCAATTCACAAAGCAGTGCCGAGGCGATGAGCGTGCTCGCTCCCGGTCGCGAGAGAAAAGAAGCCCCGCTGCGCGTGCCGACGGCGAACGGGGGCGGTCACAAGAGCGCGGTGATCGCGAGAAGGACCGTACGCTCGCTTCGATACGGCAGATTCTTCGCACCACTCGACTTCAGCGAGACGAGGCGACCGCCCTTCCTTGCGGCATTCCGCCAGGTCACCCCGATTGAGCCGGGGAGAGGTTCCAGGACGGTCGCAAACGAAGATTTCCGTGCTCAGGCCATGAGCCTGAACCGCAATCCCGCGAAAGGGAGGCGGATTCACGAAGGGATGGATGGGGGAGCAGTCGGGCCTGGCACGCCACAGGGCCAGGCGAAAAGAACGCCTGCAAACGAACCCGTAAACATGACCGTGACCCACGCGGACTCTCAGGCACTCATGAGAACGACAGACCAGCAACAGCTCCCGGA
>Ga0180217_1000729_pt1 | contig 44930 bp, 38 predicted proteins | sample eDN3rd37CBELigOP_FD_128521 | JGI IMG/M metagenome (GOLD analysis project Ga0180217, IMG submission 128521) | Enriched Organic Plus compost microbial communities from Emeryville, California, USA - eDNA 3rd pass 37_C BE-Lig OP (version 2) (version 2) ...
GAAGGCATTGTTTGCTTCTTTAAGAGATGCAACAGCCACATTATATTGAGGTACGAGTTCCTTTAATTTAGCCGATAATTGTGCAAGCTGTGCTTGAGCACCTTGAGCAGTACCAATTGCCGTTTGTACATTCACATCAGTGGCTAATTCCGGATTTGTTTGGACTAAGGCATTCATCGATTGTTCGATAGCTGAAAAGGCTTGTGAGCTACTTGCTACCGCATTTTCTATTGTAGTGAATAGTTCACTAAATGCACTAAATCCATTTTCAATATCACTATAAGCTTTCTGTAATTGTGATGCACCATTACTTAAATCGCTAACGCTTTGTTCTAAAGTGCTTAGATTATTCGCTATCGTAGTAGCTCCATTTGCTCCATCTTTAAAGCCTTGAGCTACTTGGTTTAAAGCATCACCTAATTGTCCAACTCCTTGCTCCATTTTGGCAGTACCATCGATAAGCTGTTGGACACTATCAAAACTATTATTATCTACTTGACCCAGTTTGTTCTCTGCTTCAGAAAGACCTTCATTGATTGTGCCTATACCTTCTTGTGCAGAGCCAAGGCCCTCATTTAACGTATTTGTTTGTTCCTTGATATATAAATCCTGTATTTTTTCTCCTGCAGGACGTGTTACAGATAAAACTTTGGAAACCCCATTAACGTTGGAGATAATATCGGCTAATTGGTCAATATCCTGTAAACCTTTTTGTGTTGCAAGCGAATCCTTAGCCTTAATGACTAAGGTTGTTGGTGAAGAGAATCCAGATGGGAAGTGATCCTCAATTATATTTATAGCTTGTTTAGATTCATACTCATCACTAATCTCAACTAGGTCATTATAATTCAGCTCACCTGAATACTTTAATATTAATGGCAACGAAATCACGGCTACTATGACTAACGCAGCGATTGGTCTAAAAAACGAATGTCTCGATAAAAATAACCAAATCTTATTTTCACTATGACCATTAATGGATTTTGCTGGCCAGAACATTTTAATGCCAAATACAGCCATAAAGAATGGATTTAATGTAAGTAATACTAGTAATAAAACGGCGACACCGATTGCAACAGCTGATGTTGCTTGATATAGCTTAAACTCTGCTAAATACAAAACAATGAAACCAATAAATACCGCAATTCCACTATAGATTACGGTTCTCCCTGCAGTTTTATAAGTTTGCGATATCGCTTTTAAAATGGGTTCTCCTTTACCAAGCTCTTCTTTAAATCGCGTGTAAAGTAAAATATTATAGTCGGTTCCAATCCCGAACAAAATAACGATTAAAAAGACCTGCGTAAAATTTGAGAATGGGAAGTTAAACTTATCTACAAGTTGAGTAACAATCCCCAACGAAACAATGTAGGAAACCCCCACTGTAATTAATGAAATTAAAGGTACTACAGGCGAACGGAATACTAAAATTAATACAATTAAGATGAACACAATTGCAATGACTTCTGTTTTCTTAATCCCATCTTGAGAGGATTTTGCAAAATCATCCATGACTATATCTGTCCCAGTAAAATAGGACTCTACAGATTGTAATTCTGTATTGTCTCGTAAGCTTTGAGCAGCTTCTTCAACGGTACCCTGTTTTTCGTCAACAGAGATTTGTACTAACATCGTTGTACCATCTTCAGATACAAGTTGCTTTTCTGCTTCCTCACTATCTGAAGGGGCTAACATATCGGTTATCCCTAATTCTTCTCTTTTATCTTTTAGTGTTTGGATAGCCTGATTCACTTCTTCAATCTGTTTTTCATTTAATGCTTCATTATTACCACTAGTAAATAAAGCAATAAATTGATAAGTATCCGTTCCTTCATCCGCCATTTCCGTCAACAACTTAGAAGCGATTTGACTTTGCGTGTAATCAGGGATTTCTGTTTGACCTTTTTCACGCACAAGTGTATCTAAGTTTGGCATGGTGACAATCATAACGATTGAAATAACGACCCATATTAGAAATGATGCAGTACGTATATTCAGCCAATTTTTCAAAATAATCACCTTTCCTCTATTTATTCATTTTCCCCCAAAAATTTAGATTCATGAAAACTCAAATAATACACTAACATGATAAAAAGATTTAAAATATAGACAATGAAGGTCGAATTGTTTAAAAATTCATTTTATTAGAGGGTGGATATTATTTATGAGGCATAGTGATGAAACGAAACGAATACTTGCAGATTCCCTAAAAAAATTAATGAAGAATAAATCCCTCGAAAAAATTTCAATTCGCGAGCTAGCTGATACTGCAAAAGTAAACCGTCAAACCTTTTACTATCATTTCGAGGATATTTACGATTTGCTTAAGTGGACCTTACAACAGGAAACCCTTCATTTACTTGATGTCCATGAAAGTTCATTAATTTGGAAGGAAGGACTGCTCCGGCTATTCAAATATTTGGATGAGAATAAAGAATTTTGTTTATGTGCCTTACAATCCCTAGGGAGAGGTCATTTAAAACGATTTTTTTACTCTGATATTTCTACTATTTTCGGAAGGGTCATTAAATCACATGGAGAAGAGTTAAATGCACCTGAAGAGTTTATAGCATTTCTAACACATTTCTATACGCTGTCACTGGCAGGGCTTGTTGAGAGTTGGTTAACTGGGGAAATGGATCAAACACCAGAGGAAATTATCGATATGATTGACATCTTTATTCAAGACCAGATACGTGGTGCTGAACATCGGATAAAAGGAATTAGATAAGTCATTCAATGGCAAATTATATTAGATATAAGCCTTTTACATATCTCATACTAATCTATTAAAACAAATACCTTCCTCACTAAAAAATGCACCCATCTTAATAATAAGATGTGGTGCTACTTTCTAACTCTTCGTTTTGTAGATTGCAGAATACCTAGTTCTTCTCTATATTTTGCAATGGTTCTTCTTGCAATTGGTATACCTTCCGACAATAAAATGTTCGCTATTTTCTGATCAGAGATGGGATTATTCTTGTCTTCCATTTCTATGATGGCCTTTATTTTTCCCTTAATAAAAAATGGCGATTCTTCTTTATCACTTTGATTTTTCACACCTCGTGTAAAAAACATTTTTAAAGGAAATGTCCCTTGAGGAGTTTGAATGTACTTATTACTGATAGTGCGACTAATAGTGGATTCGTGAAGCTGCATAATCTCAGCTACCTCTCTTTGTCGAAGTGGAACTAATGCATTCTTCCCCTTTTGTAAAAAGCAAAATTGTTTCTGTAATACAATTTCAGTCACCTTATATAAAGTTTTATGTCGTTGTTTAATTCCGCGCATCAATAGGAATGCATCGGATAGTTTTACTTTTAAATACTCCTGTACTTCCCCACTAGCATTTGTTCGTAGGAATTCTTCATAATAAGAATTAATCGAAATTTGAGGGAGAAACATGTCATTGATTTGTATGACAATCTCGCCACCTATTAACTCAACAAGAATATCTGGAATAATAACCTGTTGTTTCGTTGATTGTATATTTAATGGACGGGGATTTAACTGCTTGATATAGGAAAACGCTTCTTCCACCTCAGAATTTGTAACATGATAGAGCGTCGCTATTTTTTTAACATTTCCTTCAGCTAAATCCTCTAAATGATCATGGATAAGTACCTTAGCAAGTTTGGGTGCATCCCCTGCCCGTATTGCTTGCAAATACAAACACTCCGCTAAATTCCTAGCACCTATCCCTGCTGGCTCCAAACTTTGTAGTACAGAAATAAGCTCTTCACATTTTTCCACAGAAATGGAATATCTGTCTGCTGTATCCTCGATATCGTGGTCTAAATATCCTAGTTCGTTTAAATTTCGTATTAAGTAGAGCAGGATTTCCTTCTCTCTTTGAGTAAGTTCTTTAAGGTCTATGAGTTGCTCTCTTAAATATGTCTCAATGGAATCATCCGTGTCAGAAACATGTAATAGTAGGTTAAATGATTCAGTCATTTCAGTCCTTGAATCACTAATAGTACTGACATGGGCCATTTCCAACAGCGTATTTTGTTCTTCCTTTAATTCAATAAGAGGGTTGGCATTGGCTTCTTCTCTTATAAAATGTTCTAACTCTTCTAAAGAGTACTTTAATATGTCTAACGACTGTTTTAACTGAGGGGTTAAAGCAAGCTTTGTGTCTAGTCTTTGCTGTAGATGTAAAGACACATCCACCAAACTTCACACCCTTCCCTAATTCCTTGGAACTTTTATGTCTAATCGTTTCATACGATATTGCAGACTTTGTCTACTAATACCTAATGCTGATGCCGTATTGGTAATATGATAGTGATGTTTGTTTAAATAAGACTCGATTGTTTGCTTTTCAAAGTTGGCTAATTGTTCTGCTAAACTATTACCGCTTATATTTCGAGATGATTCTATCAATGCTTCTGATGGATTGGTTTTTTTCATATTACTTTTTCGATATTGATAAGGTAAATGCTCAAATTGTATCACTTGTTCATGATTGATTAAATTCATAGACGCCTCAATCACATGCTCCAGTTCTCGAACATTTCCTAGCCAGCTTTGGAATTCAAAAAATTTCAGTACTTCATCTGATACACATTTTACGTTCAATCTGAATAATTGATTATATTTTCTAATAAACTCCTCTATGAGTACCGGAATGTCCCCGTTACGCTCTCTCAACGGAGGAATGAACAAAGTAACTACGGCTAAACGGTAATATAAGTCTTTTCTTAAACGATTATTTGCTATAGCATCGATTGGATCCTCATTAACCGTAGCAATGACACGAACATCGACTGAAATTTCCTTAGAGCCACCAATTCTACGTATCTTTTTTTCTTGCAAGACTCGTAATAGTTTTGCCTGTAAGGCTATGTTTAACGAATTCAACTCATCTAATAGTAACGTTCCACCCTGTGCCTGTTCGAACAACCCTGGATTATCAATTGCGCCTGTAAAAGCCCCTTTCGTTGTACCAAATAAAATTCCTTCAATAAGGGTATCCGGTAATGCTGCGCAATTTTGAGTGATAAATGGGGCGCTTGAACGTTCGCTCTCTGCATGAATACTTTGTGCAAACAATTCTTTCCCTGTACCTGTTTCACCAATGATTAAGACATTTGAATTTGTCCTAGTGGCTCTTTTCGCAAAAGCTACGACTTCTTTCAGTTCACTACTCTCACCAATAATATGTTCAAACCTATAGTCTAGTTTTGTTTGTCTTCGATTTTGTCTCATTAATCGTTCTATTCTTGTCACATCTGTTGCCATTTCTACAGCAGCACAAATACTTCCATCTATAATAAGAGGAAAAGTACCATTTACTGACGTAATCTCTACACCCCGATTATTAAAATACGTTTGCTTAACATTGACGATTTCCTCACCATTTTTTAATGAATCTAATAACGTACTACTCTGATTTTCTTGAAATTGGAAAATCTCTCGAACATCTTTATGTAACACATCTTCTTTGTCCATTACTTCCATTTCTCGCATTTTTTTATTATAAATGATGGTTTTTCCATCTCGATTAACAGCATGGATTCCTACGCCTACTCGTTCAATGATTTCTTCATACAACTTTTTTAATACGCTTTCATTGTGATTCAACTTTATATCACCTCATTTTTATCATACTGTAAAAAACCCGTGCAGAAAAAGCTTAATTTTCAAAAATTTTGCGCAAAATTTTTTGGCAATTTTAATAAACTATTAATACAGACAGCCCTTCAAAGTTGGCATGAAACTTGCTTATTTTAATTATGTAACAAGAAAATTAATTGTCCTTTTATATTCATAGTTTAATTAAGAACAAATACGTAAGAACTCTTTTTTCGCATTTAACATTTTCTTGAAGTCTATTGTCAGTTCAGCAAGAATTTCAAAGGGGGAATTTACATGAAGACAAGATCAGCTAGTATCATTGAACAAACAGAAAATTTGGGTGCACATAACTACCATCCACTACCGATTGTTGTTTCAGAGGCAGAAGGTGTATGGGTACAGGATCCTGAAGGTAATAAATATATGGATATGCTCTCCGCTTATTCTGCACTTAACCAAGGTCATCGTCACCCGAAAATTATTCAAGCCTTAATAAACCAAGCAAATCGCGCAACATTAACTTCACGCGCTTTCCATAATGATCAACTTGCACCATGGTATGAGAAGTTAACTAAATTAACTGGTAAGAACATGATATTGCCGATGAATACTGGAGCAGAAGCTGTGGAATCTGCCATAAAAGTTGCTCGTCGTTGGGCTTATGAAGTAAAAGGTGTAGAAGATAATAAGGCTGAAATTATAGGCTGTATCGGTAACTTCCACGGTCGAACATTGGGTGCTGTTTCTTTATCATCCGAGAAAGAGTATCAGCGGGGATTTGGACCACTTGTACCAGGATTCAAACTAATTCCATATGGTGACGCTGAAGCACTCAAGGCAGCCATTACACCAAATACAGCCGCATTGATTATAGAACCTATTCAAGGTGAAGCAGGTATCGTTATTCCTCCAAAAGGATTTTTAAAAGCAGTAGAGAAGATATGTAACGAAAACAATGTCCTATTGATTGTGGATGAAATCCAAACAGGCCTTGCTCGTACAGGTAAAATGTTTGCCCATCAATGGGAAGAGGTAACTCCAGATGTAATTATTCTTGGTAAAGCACTCGGTGGTGGTGTGATACCAATTTCTGCTGTTGTTGCCAATCGTGATATTCTTGGCGTATTAAATCCTGGTTCTCATGGTTCAACTTTTGGGGGTAACCCTCTTGCCTGTGCCGTTTCAATTGCTTCATTAGAAGTGCTTGAAGAGGAACAGCTGACTGAACGATCTTTAGAATTAGGGAACTATTTCCAAGAACAATTACGTTCTATAAATCATCCTTATATTAAAGAAGTACGTGGTAGTGGATTATTTATCGGTGTGGAACTAACTGTTCCCGCTCGTTCATACTGTGAGCAATTAATGCAGTTAGGTCTATTATGTAAGGAAACACATGAGTACGTAATTCGGCTTGCTCCCCCACTAATTATTCAAAAAGAGGAAATTGACTGGGCATTAGAAAAAATTAAATCAGTATTCGTTTAATACTATTTTGAAAAGGCTACTCGATTTGTTTTCGAATGGCCTTTTTTTCGTTAAGATATAGAAAAACAAAAGGAGTTCAAAAGAATGCAAACAATTTATCTGTCTGGTTATCGCCCTCATGAACTCGGTATTTTTAATGACAATCACCCTGGAATACCGATTATCAAAAAAGCTATTGAAAATGAATTAAGAATGTTGTTTGATGAAGGGCTTGAATGGGTAGTGATTAGTGGACAACAAGGAGTAGAAACTTGGGCAGCAGAAGTCATAATTGATTTAAAAACAGAATATCCTGATTTAAAATATTCTATTATTACCCCCTTTTTAGAACAGGAAAAGAATTGGAATGAGCAAAAACAACAAAAGTACCATTATATAGTCTCAAAGGCAGACTTTGTTACAAGTGTAACGAAAAGACCATATGAGGCACCTTGGCAATTTATTGAAAAGGATAAGTTTATCATTCAAAATACAGATGGTTTACTTCTTATTTATGATGAGGATAATGAAGGGTCCCCAAAATATGTTAAAAAACTCGCACAAAAATATGAAGATCAGCATAACTATAGAATTATAGAAATTAACGCTTACGATTTGCAAGCGATTGCTGAGGAGATGCAAAGAGAAGAATGGTAGTATCTTCTTGCTTCGTACTATAATTCGATGGATTTACCCATTATTCCATAGTTTAATGCCTCCTTCTTTCATTCTTCAAATCCTTTCAAAAAATCTTTTAAAACAAAAATAAAAATATTTATTAAATTTTCTGACATTTAATACAATTTTTGTTATAATGATATGAAATACACTTTTATATTTCAAAGGAGAGGATGCTATGCAAGAAATTAGATTTGTATATGAAAAAAAACCAATTAATGTATCTCATGACACGTATAGGAGAGAGTGCCGCTATACACGAGGAATTCATATTCCTTATCAAGACTTTGTAGAAATCTTAGAGAACATGTCTCATGATACAAAGCTTTATTTTGAATTCCATAATCCCGGGAAAAAAATTGCTCCTGGTACTTATTTAAATGGCCATGCTGGATTAGCAAAAAGTATTGTAAATTACTATCAAAATACTAAAGAAATGCATGTTAATGGCGTCATAGGTCAAGACTTCTATGTTAAAATCATTTAATTACTTTGAGGTGACAATAAGGTGAACACCAATTAAAAACACCGCTTTGATCGAATGCTATGGCGCTTCGCTTCAAGCGGTGTTTAAATTATATTATTTCTTTTGAATTGAAATTATCCAAGCTGCTTCATCGATTTGTTCAAAATTAGTAACTGTATGACCAGCTTCTGCTGCCCAAGTTGGAATTGACTCCGTTCCTTGTGTGCAGTCAAACTCTACAACTAGTACATCACCTGATTTTAACTCTTCGATTGCTTGTTGTGCTTCGATCAATGGAAATGGACAAACCATTCCTTTTACTTCTAATTTCTTTTCCATTCTATTTCCTCCTCAAATCTTGGTACTTTATACGGCACTAATTTGTTCTTTTAGTTTAGCAGCCTTTGCTTTTTGACGTGGACGTACAAAAACAAAATATGATGCAGTCCAAGTACCTAAAATCATAAATACTAATCCAATCCAACCTTGCCAAGTCATCATTGCAGTCATTACTAAACCATTTCCGATTGAACAACCACCAGCAAGACTCGCACCAATACCCATTAAATTACCACCGATAAAGCTATTGATTCCTGTTTTTACATCAGGCATTCTGAAGCGGAATTCTTTACTTGCTTTTGCTGCAAAAAATGAACCTGCAAAAATACCTAATACTAAGAATACACCCCAATTAAGGAATCCTTTATCCCCTGTAGTTAAATATTGAAGTATATTGGCAGACGGTGTTGTAATCCCTAATCCAAATACTCGACCTGTTGCAGCACTTAATGGCCACGCAATAAATGCGATTAAACCGATTAAAGTAGCTGTTACAAATGGATTCCAACGTTTTTCAAATAAAATATGTGCCAATCCTGTGCGCTTTGGCTTTAATGATGGAATCACTACTTTTGGTTTTGTTAATTGTTTATATAAAATAACTCCTACAATCACAACAAATGGAATAATGATTACCCAATGGTTAATTCCAAAAGTTTCTGCAATTGAGTTAGATGGTAACACAGCTGTTTCTTGTGCTCGTTGATTGAACGGTGCTAAAATACCAGATTTCATAATAGTACTCATTAACATGTACCCCGCTAGAGCAATCCAGCTACCAATTAAACCTTCACCCGCGCGATACCATGTTCCTGTTGCACAACCACCTGCTAGAATAATCCCTATACCGAAAATAAATGATCCAATGATTACTGCTAAAATAGGTAATGAACCAGCAGAGTATTCAAAGACACCAAAATCTATAAGTAAAAACACACCCACACTTTGAACTGCAATTGCTAACAGCAATGCGTAAAAGATGCGGTTATTTTTTGCTATATACATATCACGGAATCCACCTGTTAAACAAAAACGCCCTCTTTGCATAACAAAACCGAGCAATGCTCCACAAAGTAGTCCTGTAATTATCATATAAGACACAAATCTCACTCCCTTTTTAAATCCTTAGTAAAACGATAAGTTTATATTACATTAAAATAATCTATATTACAATATCAATTTTGTATACAAAAAATTCTGTGAACTATTTGATATAAATTTAGATTATCTCGCATACATTTAAAATGTTGTTGAAAACTTCTAGATAATTTTCCCAAAATTTGTTGACAATTCTAATGATAATGATTATCATTATCGTATATTGTTACTCTTTTTCGAGACGAACCCCTCAAAATTCTCGAATAATTATTAGCGAAAATGGCAAATCTACTAAGGATTTGCCATTTCCAATTATGCATTCTAAACTTGGGTATAATATACATATAAAGGATTAAAGGAGAGATAATAGAATGGAATTTCGAGTTGAAAAAGATACACTAGGCGAAGTACATGTACCAGCAGATAAACTTTGGGGTGCGCAAACACAGCGTAGTAAACAAAACTTTCAAATTGGTGAAGAAAAAATGCCGATTGAAATTATCCATGCTTTTGCCACTCTAAAAAAAGCAGCGGCCCTTACAAATAAAAAGTTAGGTAAACTTTCAGACACTAAAGCTGATGCAATTGTCGCTGCAGCAGATGAAATCCTTGCTAGTAAATGGGACGATCAATTCCCTCTAGTCGTTTGGCAAACAGGTAGTGGTACGCAATCAAATATGAATGTAAATGAAGTAATTGCATTTCGTGCCAACCAACTATTAAAAGAACAAGGTAGTACAGATCGTATTCATCCGAATGATGATGTAAATAAATCACAAAGTTCAAATGATACATTCCCTACTGCTTTACATATTGCGGCAGTAGAAATAGTTGAAAATTATTTAATGCCAAGACTTCAACTATTAAAAGCAACATTAAAAGAAAAATCGGAAGCATTTAACAATATTATTAAAATTGGACGTACCCATTTACAGGATGCTACTCCACTTACATTAGGGCAGGAAATTAGTGGTTGGCACCATATGCTTGTGAAAGCTGAAAAAATGATTATGGTTAATACACAATTTTTAAAAGACCTTGCGATTGGTGGTACGGCAGTAGGTACTGGTATCAATGCACATCCTAAATTTGGTGACATGGTAGCTGAAGAAATTAGCAATTTAACTGGTCAATCATTTAAGTCTTCAGAAAACAAATTCCACGCACTAACAAGCCATGATGAAATCGTTTCAGCTCACGGTGCACTAAAAGCACTTGCGGTTGATTTAATGAAAATTGCTAATGATGTTCGTTGGTTAGCAAGTGGCCCTCGTAGTGGAATCGGGGAAATTACAATACCAGAAAATGAACCTGGTAGTTCCATTATGCCTGGTAAAGTAAATCCTACTCAAAGTGAAGCCATGACAATGGTTGTTACACAAGTAGTTGGGAATGATGCAACAATCGCATTCGCTGCATCTCAAGGTAACTTCGAGTTAAATGTATTTAAACCAGTCATCATCTATAACTTCTTACAATCTGCTCGTCTTCTAGCAGATTCTATGAAATCGTTTAACGATAATTGCGCAATCGGTATTGAGCCAAATAAAGAGGTTTTAGAACGTAATCTTGAAAATTCATTGATGCTTGTAACAGCATTAAATCCATATATCGGCTATGAAAATGCAGCTAAAATTGCAAAAAAAGCACATAAAGAAGGAACAACATTGAAAGAAGCTGCCCTTTCACTAGGTCTATTAACTGAAGAGCAGTTTAATGAATATATTGATCCGTCAAAAATGATCTATCCAAACGCAGAATAATTCGTCTGTGAAAACTAGAACTATACCAGGTGTGAGAAACATAAAGTTTCCCACCTGGTTTTTACTATTTGCAAAAATTACTAACCTAAAAGGAGCTAGTTAGATGAATCAGCCAATATTATGTATTGGGGAACTTTTAATTGATTTTTTCAGTACCCATCCAGATGCAAATTTGGTAGACAGTGAGATTTTTATAAAAAAAGCTGGAGGCGCACCTGCAAATGTTTGCGCAGCCATTGCAAGACTCGGGGGACAAGCTCATTTTTGTGGTAAAGTTGGCAATGATTCCTTTGGTGAATTTCTTCAAAATACCATGGAACAGTTAAATATTCATACAGATCTTCTATTAAAAGATTCCACTCATTCTACAACGCTAGCATTCGTTTCAATATATGGGGATGGGCAGCGCGATTTTATATTTAACCGCGGAGCAGATAGTTTCTTATCGATAGATGAGGTTCCTCTTCGTATTTTTCATACAATGAAGTTTGTTCATTTTGGTTCAGCAACCGCCCTACTCCCAGGTCCCTTGCAACAAACTTATCAATCTTTACTGGAAGTGGCTAAAGAAAACCAATGTTTTATCTCCTTTGACCCCAATTTCAGAGCTGATTTATGGAAGGGAAAAGAGCTTCAGTTTGTTGAGTTGGCAAAAGATTTTGTGGGCAAATGTGACTTTTTGAAGGTAAGTGATGAAGAATTACTCATACTTACGAACGAACCGAATATGTCCAAGGCTGTTACAAGTCTTCATACATTAGGTGCTAAATGTATTGCCGTAACTCTTGGAAAGGAAGGAACCTTACTGTCTTATGATGGGAATTCATCTATTATCCCTAGTATTCCTATTCAAGCGGTGGATACGACTGGAGCTGGCGATGCCTTTGTAGGAGCAAGTTTGTTTCAACTAAGTCAACGTAAGAATTTTCAATCCTTAAGCTTTATGGAGTGGAAGGAAATTGTTCTTTTTAGTAACAAAGTTGCCGCGAAAGTATGTGAGAAAATGGGGGCCATCGAAGCTTTACCTTCATTAGCGGAAGTTCAAAGCATATAAAAAAAGGAATCTCAAGGTTACAAAGTACCGTTGAGATTCCGCATATTCTTATTCTACTTTTAAGGTCTGAGTTTGCATGGCATCTACCTTTTTCGGTCCTACCATATTGAAGAGGATATTTAAAACAATTGCCGTTACAGAGCCACATACAATTCCATTTGATGTTAAAACTGAAATCCATTCTGGTAATACAGCAAAGATATTTGGTACAAATACAACCCCTGCACCTAAGCCTACTGCAATTGCAGCAATCATAGCACTTTCAGGTGAACGCATAATTTCCGGAGCTAACATTGTAATACCTTGAGTTACTACCATACCAAACATCGCAAGCATTGCTCCGCCTAATACAGCAGTTGGAATAATTGTTGTTAAAGCTGCTACTTTTGGTAAGAAACCAAGTACAACTAACATAGAACCTGTAATCAAGATCACTTTTCGTTCTTTTACTCCCGTCATTTTAATTAACCCGACATTTTGAGAGAAAGTTGTATATGGGAAGGCATTAAAGATTCCACCAATGATAGACGCTAAACCTTCCGAACGATATCCACGAGAAAGATCCTTTGATTCTAAAGGTTTTTTTGTAATATCACTAAGTGCAAAATATACACCTGATGATTCTACTAAAGAAACCATTCCAACTAGAGTCATTGTAATAATCGCACCAAGATTAAATGTTGGTGTTCCAAAGTAAAACGGTTGAACCATATGGAACCAAGAAGCATCAACTACTGGTGTAAAGTCAACTTTCCCAACGAAAGCAGCAATTACTGTCCCTACTACTAGACCAAGTAAAATTGAAATAGAACGAACAAACCCAGTTGTAAAACGATAGATTAATAAGATAATAACGAGGGTAACCATTGCTAATGTTATATTAGAAGCTGATCCAAAGTCTTCTGCTCCTTGTCCCCCACCCATATTGTTTATTGCTACAGGAATTAATGAGATACCGATGATTGTTACAACAGATCCTGTTACAATCGGCGGGAAGAATTTTACTAATTTCCCGAAGAATCCAGAGATTAATATAATAATAATTCCTGATGCAATAATTGCTCCGTAAATCGCACCAATTCCCTTATCTGAGCCAATAGCAATGATAGGACTTACTGCTGTAAACGTACAACCTAACACAACAGGCAAACCAATACCGAATGCTTTACCTCTCATTACTTGTAAAAGAGTTGCAATTCCACACATCATAATATCGATTGCAACTAAATACGTCATTTGTGTTGAATCAAACCCTAATGCACCACCAATAATAAGTGGTACTAAAATAGCTCCTGCATACATTGCTAGTAAATGTTGAATTCCAAGTGTCGTTGCTTTTACATTATTCATGTGAACAATCTCCTCCTAGTTTTACCTGAGATGTGCTATTAATCGAAAAACTCAACTTGTCCATTTGCTAAAGATTTAATATTTGCTAAAGATTCAATACGAACTCCTTGTTCGCGTAAAAGCATGCCACCTTGTTGGAAACCTTTTTCAATGACAATTCCTACGCCCACTACATTGGCGCCTGCCTGCTCGGCAATATCAAGTAAACCTTTAACTGCTTCACCATTGGCTAAAAAGTCATCAATAATTAATACATTGTCATCTTCTGATAAAAAGTCTTTCGAAACTGAAATTTCACTTGTCTCGTTCTTTGTAAATGAATGTACATTAGAAGAATAAAGATTGCCTGAAAGAGTTAAAGATTTTCTTTTTCGTGCAAAGACTACCGGTGCACCGATTGTAAGTCCAAGCATTGTCGCTGGGGCAATCCCTGAAGATTCAATTGTTAATACTTTTGTAATGACTTCATTTGAATAGCGATTGGCAAATTCTTCACCAATTTCTTTCATTAGAAGTGGGTCAATTTGGTGATTTAAAAAGGAATCCACCTTTAAAACTGTATCTGATAAAACTTTACCTTCTTTAATAATTTTGTCTTTTAATAGTTGCATACTCAGATTTCCTCTCTTTATGGTTTGTACAAACGGGTTAAAAATAAAAAAACCCGAAAGACTTATTCCTATGAGGGAACAAGTCTTTCGAGTTGGAAATTTCGAAAGTTAATAGAATCCAATTTCACCAATAATAAGGCATTCGATTCTAAACATTGTCTCTCTCATAGTCAACTTATTTACGGTAAGTTGGTAGAAACTTGCGAGCCATATTCTCGCTATTATATGAGTGAAATATAGAAGCTGTTATTAACAGCTTAATGTTAAATCTTCTTTAAGAATGTCCTCATTATAAACAGTGATTGAACGGAATGCAATAACGTCCAAAATAATAAAACGATTCTAATTATTCGGAAATTAGATGAAAATCAAACTAATTTTTCGAATAATGTTCGTTTTTTCATTAAAAATACCTCTTTTTTACCTAGATTACTATAATAATTGTTTCAATTTCTCTTTAAATTTTCTGAAAGTTCTTCCTTCCTTACCGAAGGCACCCATACTTCTACTAACTAATATGTTCACTTCCTTGCCACTATTTAAACTTAATTTAGTTATTGTCTCTTTTTCTTCCAACTCCTGAACTGACATTGTTAGGTCATCTAATTGATAATTCAATAACTGGTTTTCAAACTGTTCCAAAAATAGTTTAAGGGTTGCGGAACCCTGGATAATTAGTACATTAGGTTGGAATTCATTGATTACTTCTTTAAATATCTCAAAGCCCTTTAAATACAGAGGGTCATTCTCTTTTTTCAATCGTTTTATATCTGTGTTTTTCGAATTTAAACAGTTGATACTAGAAAGGACAACCTGTTCACCAAAGTTTTCATTTACCCAACTTGCAAATTTTAAAGACCCTTTAAACTCCCTTGACGCTTCTGCAACTTCATTCTGAAATACATCCAGGAATTTTTTCGTATCAACCAGTGTATCTGCTAACAACTGAATATCCGAAGCATTCATTTCTAATAGTGGTTCTGAATTTGATCCTACTAATAGAATTTTGGATTTATAGGGATTCCCTTCAGTTTGAAATGGTAAGAATAAGAGTTCGCCCGATTCATTATCAATTACCCATCGCTGGATTTTCTTAAAAAAGCCTGATGAAACTGCCATTTTCTCTACTCCCTTTACTTCACTATCTAGATTTACTACGTTCATTATAAACATGGATATCTTTCAATTATAATATGGAAATTCTTTAATTATACTTTTCCATAAAAAAAGTCGGTAAAACTCATTAAGCAGAATTTTACCGGCTAATCATTATCTATGTGTTTCAATATCGCACTCTTCTAAAGGTACGAATTTCGTTTTATGTTTAATTTTATACCCTAACCATAGCACAACAAAGAGCGGAATACCGATATAGGATACAGCTATTCCATACCAATCAATCGAATCTAATGAAAAGGCAGTGTAATTTTGTCCTACTATAACTATAATACAAACAATTAATGCAAAGAGCGGTCCAAATGGATATAATCTCGCTTTATAAGGAAGTGCCTTTAAATCATGTCCTTGTAAAATATACGCCTTACGGAAACGATAATGGCTAATTGCTATGCCAACCCACGCTATAAATCCTGAAAGACCAGATGCATTTAACAACCACATGTATACAACACCATCGCCAAAATAGGATGATAAAAACGCAAGACATCCAACAGCTAATGTTGCAAGTAATGCATACACTGGAATCCCTCTTTTAGAGAGCTTAGCAAATACTTTTGGTGCCTTTCCATCAACCGCTAATTGCCACAACATACGAGAAGATGCATATAATCCCGAATTACCAGCTGATAACATAGCTGTTAAAATGATGGCGTTCATCACTGACGCAGCAAAAGCAATTCCTAATTTGTCAAATACCAGTGTGAACGGTGATACCGCAATATCCTCTGATAATAATCTTGAATCAGTATAAGGAATCAATAAGCCAATAGCTAGAATCGCTAAAATATAGAATAATAAAATTCTCCAAAATACAGAACGTACTGCCTTAGGAATATTTTTACCTGGATCATCCGTTTCTCCAGCAGTTATCCCTAATAGTTCAGTTCCCTGGAATGAGAAGCCGGCTGCTAGAAAAATTCCGAAAATAGCAAGGAATCCTCCATTAAATGGTGCGTCTCCCACAAAGAAGTTTTCAAAACCAAGTGGATCATGTCCTTTTAGGATGCCAAAGATCATTAAAAAGGAAACAATGATAAATACGATAACGGTAGCAACTTTAATCATCGCAAACCAATATTCACTTTCCCCATAAGCTCTTACAGATAACACGTTAAAAGTTAAAATTACCGCTATAAATAACACGGTCCAAAGTGCTGAGGAACTATTAGGAAACCAATATTTCATAATAAGAGATACAGCTGAAATTTCAGCTGCAATTGTAATTGCCCAGTTATACCAGTAATTCCATCCCATTGCGAATCCAAAAGCAGGGTCTACAAATTTTGTTGCATATGTACTAAATGATCCTGAAGTTGGCATGAAAGCTGCCATTTCCCCAAGACTTGTCATTAGGAAATAGACCATTACCCCAATTACAGCGTATGCAACCAGTGCTCCCCCTGGACCAGCTTGTGAAATTGAAGCTCCACTAGCTAAAAATAAGCCTGTCCCGATTGTACCTCCGAGGGAAATCATCGTAATATGTCTACTTTTCAATCCCCTTTTTAGCTCAGGCTCAGGTTGAGTACTCTTCTTTCCTTTTTTGTCACTCATACAAAAAAATCTCCTTTAAAATACACTCACTTACAGTATGTCCAATCTAGCCACTAAAACGTAGATGTTTTTTCAAGTTAACAACATTTTGGCAAATAATTTTTTCTGGAAATTTGCCTAAATAAAACTAATAAACACTAGGTATACATACATTAAGCATATGTGATTTTATTGAAATCACCACTATCCTAATATTACATTTAGATGTAAGATAGAAGTTGTTTTAACTATTAGTTTAACATGAAAAATTCCCATTCTTAATTTCTAGAATATTCACAAAGATAACGGAGGGATATAATATGGCTACTCAAGACGCAATTCACAAGAGTAAGAGGCAGTATATTACATCATCAACATTTATTTTCGTTGTTGCAATCATTTCCCTTGCCAGTACACTTAGAACTCCTTTAACGGGCGTTGGACCCGTTATATCCTCAATACGAGATGGACTTGGAATTTCAAATGTCCTTGCAGGTTTTTTAACTACCATTCCTTTACTTGCATTTGCGGTAGTATCACCTTTTGCACCTCGTATTTCACATCGTTTCGGTATTGAAAAGACATTATTCTATTCAATTATTTTACTTACCGTTGGCATTATTTTACGTTCACTTGGAACAACACCGCTATTAATATTCGGAACTATTTTAATTGGTGTGGCGATCTCTTTTGGTAATGTTCTTGTCCCAAGCTTTTTCAAATTAAAATATCCATTACGTATAGGGTTATTAACCGGTATCTATACCGTATCAATGAATATTTCAGGAGCAATTGCAGTAGGTATTAGCAATCCAATTGCTATGAATTCTAATTGGGGATGGCAAGGGGCTCTAGCAATTTCTGTTATCTTAACATTAATTGCATTAGTTATTTGGATTCCACTGCTACGTGGAGAGAAAGTACAACCGAATCATATTTCAACTAGTTCCGCACACTTATCTGAAATTAAAATTTGGAGAAAACCATTAGCTTGGGCAATTGCTATTACTATGGGACTGCAATCCCTTCTTTTCTATTGTTCCACAGCATGGTTACCAGAAATATTAATATCACAAGGTTATGATGCCGATAAAGCAGGTTATTTAACATCAGTCATGCAGATGGCACAAATTCCTATGACATTTTTAATTCCTATTTTTGCCGAGAAATTACGTTCTCAACGGCCTTTTGTTTACATCTTTACTATTCTTTATCTAATTGGTTTTGTTGGTCTCTTCTTTAACCTTACACACTTCACTGTACTTTGGATGATTTGTATTGGTTTGGCAGGTGGCGCATCCTTTGGAATCATCATGATGCTATTTACCCTCCGAACAAAAACTGCCTATGAAGCGGCTCAAATTTCTGGTTTTGCACAATCAGTCGGTTATCTTCTAGCGGCGGCTGGACCCGTATTATTTGGATTTTTCCATGATATCACTGGTAGCTGGAATGTACCTAACCTTCTATTTATAGCAGCTGTGTTCATATTATTCCTAACCGCGTTCATTAGCGCAAAAGATCGTTATTTATAAGAAGTATTTCTTCAAAGATTACAAGCAAACATATGTACCCTTTTTATGTTACAATAGATTAAATTGTAAGTTAAAGGGGTTTACCTTGTTGAGAAAGAAGAAAGAAAAAAAGAAGTCACGAATCCGCTTAATTCCGATACTCATAATTTTAGCAATCGCATATGCTGGTTGGCATTATACCGGTACTACCAATGGGGCCATTGCAGCAGTGGTGATTGTCTTATTCCTTCTCATTACTTTTAAAATTTGGCTAAGTACAAGAGGGTCCGCTCGATTAAGAAAAGCAGGTATTAGAGAAATTGATGAGATGACAGGTGAAGAGTTTGAGGAATACCTAGGTCATCTTTTTAAAAAGCGCGGTTATGATGTATTTTATACTAAAGCATCTGGAGATTACGGAGCAGATTTAATCTTAGAAGACCGAGATGATATTATTGCTGTCCAAGCAAAACGTTATTCGGGAACTGTAGGTGTAAAGGCTGTTCAAGAAATCATCGGTGCTTTAAAAATGTATGAAGCAACTCAAGGCTGGGTTGTAACTAATAGTTATTTTACAAAGCAGGCCGAAAAATTAGCCGAGTCAAACGATGTCTATTTAATCGACCGAGATGAATTAATTGATATGATTTTAAAAAAACGTTAGCTTAATACGGTTTGCATAGAAATCTTATTGGTTTTTCATTCAAACTTTGAAAGTTATATAATTAAGAAGTGAATTTTACGTTTTATTGAAGAGAGGCTGGGACAAAAGCCAAAATAGCATTTTTCCACACTAGGAAAAATGCTATTTTTACGTTCTAATGAAAATTGATTTCCATTCCGGGTACGCTTTCCGCGGGAGTCGACCCTCCATTCCAATCAATTTTCAAAGTATCAATTTTTTAATATTACGTTTTGGGTATTTCTTTGAGTTTTTCACTTATGGCCCAGCCTCTTCTCATTTAAAAAGGATTTTTTTGATAAAAGTAATTTGGCTTTTTTATTAGGTTTTCAATAGGTTTATGAAAAATATGCGTAGTTGCTGGTGAAACCGGTGGAATCAGCCACGACCAATTCCCTGTCACTTGCCGATTTGTCTCTTGTTCTTGCTGTTCAAATATTTTAAACTGCTGAGTGGCAGTATGATGGTCTACTATACTAACCCCTTTTTCTTTAAAAGAACTCAAAACGGCTACATTCAGTTCTACAAGAGCACGATCCTTCCAGAGAGTTATATTTGACTTCGTATCAAGCTCCATTACTTCGGCAACTGTTTGTAATAAATTATATCGATTCACGTCAGCCAAATTCCGCGCACCAATTTCGGTACCCATGTACCAACCATTAAATGGTGCTGCATGATACTCAATTCCCCCTATACTCAACTTCATATTTGAAACAATTGGCGCCGCATACCATTTCAAGTTCAGCCGGGATATCCCCTCGTATTGCGGATGTTGAATAGGTACTTCTAGTACATACTCTTTTGGTATCTCAAATAACATAGGTTGTCGATTTTCTATTTGTATAATTAAAGGTAACACGTCAAAAGGTGTTCTATCCGATTTCCATCCTAATTGTTCACATATTTTTGTTATTTCGATGGAATCGGGGTCACCAATAATCCCCTGTTCACTTTCATATCCTGCATAACGAATTAATTGATAATTCCATATTCGTACCGAATTCGGCTTAAAGATGGTAATTGTAGGGCGAATCTTCCCGCCATTTGTAGCATATTTGATGTGGTGGAGAAGCGCTTCAAAGATATCTTCCTCAGTATTTAAATCACGTTGATCAAACACTTGCAATGAATTCCAAAAAAGTCTCCCTATGCATCGATTACTATTTCTCCAAGCAACTTTGGCACCAAAAGTAAGTTCATCAGTTGTTGGAATATACTCTTGGTCCTTCATGATTTCATCTAATCGATTACTTAACCAATAATCTGGTAAAGCATTTTCACTCTTATATAAATTTAAAAATTCAATTGCTTCTTTTCGCTGATTTTCACTCTGTTCATGATATGTTGTCATGGTCTGTTCCTCCATAGTCTTATTTTATAGGAAGAATTTTCACAAACTCAATGAAAGTGAGACTATTTAAAAGATGTAAATCATATATATGACTAAGAATGGACAAATTTTTTTAAGGTGCTCTGCTTTGAATTATGAAAATCCTAACAACTTTGATAACGTCCTCTGTGCACCTCTCACCTTGCAATCAACATAAACTTTTGAATTTCCCTGATAATAAAAGTAGTCTACTTACTTTCTAAAATAATTAACTATCTTATATAATAATAGTTATCAATAATTGAAATAAAACAATCTTAGTTATTTTCAATTAGACCTCTCTATTTTCAATAAGAGTGATATTTCTCACAGCATCGTTAATTATTATTGATTAAAATACTTAAAAAATGTTTTTATAACAAAAATAAATAACTACATCCCACACTATTTCGAGCTCTCAATTTATTCGGAATCAACACGTTTCCCTTACAAAGGTACACTTTAATAATCAGAATAATCAGACGAATATATGAATTTCTTAAAAAGAATTATTATAATTTAGTAGAAATTATGATTTAGTTTTGATATACTCATTTTTGTAGAGTTTTATTATATTAGGAGGTACAAACATGACAAACAATAATCAACGTTTGACTACTACTACTGGTACTCCAGTCGTAAGTAATGACGATGTATTAACAGCTGGTCGTCGTGGCCCAATTCTATTACAAGATGTATTTTTAATTGAAAAATTAGCTAACTTTAACCGTGAAGTTATTCCAGAACGTCGTATGCACGCTAAAGGTTCAGGTGCATTTGGTACTTTCACAGTAACTCATGACATTACTAAATATACAAAAGCAAAAATCTTCTCTGAAGTTGGAAAACAAACAGAAATGTTCGCTCGTTTCTCTACAGTAGCTGGAGAACGTGGTGCAGCTGATGCAGAGCGTGATATCCGCGGATTCGCACTTAAATTCTATACTGAAGAAGGTAACTGGGACTTAGTTGGTAACAATACACCAGTATTCTTCTTCCGTGATCCATTACACTTCCCAGATTTAAACCACGTTGTTAAACGTGACCCAAAAACTAACATGCACAACGCTAATAGTAACTGGGATTTCTGGACAAGCTTACCAGAAGCATTACACCAAGTAACAATCGTAATGTCTGACCGTGGTATTCCAGATGGATACCGTCATATGCACGGATTCGGTTCTCACACATATTCAATGATTAACGCTGATAACGAGCGCGTCTATGTGAAATTCCACTTCCGTACAGAACAAGGTATTAAAAACTTAACTGGTGAAGAAGCTGCAACACTTATCGGTCAAGACCGTGAATCTTCACAACGTGACCTATTCGATTCAATCGAAAAAGGCGACTTCCCTAAATGGAAAATGTACATCCAAGTAATGACAGAAGAACAAGCTCGTAATTCTAAAGATAACCCATTCGATTTAACAAAAGTTTGGTATAAATCTGAATATCCACTAATTCCAGTTGGTGAATTCGAGTTAAATAAAAACGCAGAAAACTACTTTGCTGATGTAGAGCAAGCAGCATTTGCTCCATCTAACGTAGTTCCTGGTATCGGCTTCTCACCTGACCGTATGTTACAAGCGCGTCTATTCGCATACCAAGATGCAACTCGTTACCGTTTAGGTGTAAACCACTATCAAATTCCTGTTAACAAACCACGTTGCCCATTCATCGCTTACCACCGTGATGGACAAGGTCGTGTTGATGGAAATAACGGTAGTGCTTTATCATACTATCCAAATAGTTATGGTGCTTTACAAGCTCAACCACAATATAAAGAACCTGCTTTAGCATTAAATGGTGGTGCTGACATCTACGACTTCCGTGAAGATGACAATAATTACTTCGAGCAACCAGGTAAATTATTCAATCTAATGTCTGCAGAACAAAAAGAAGCTTTATTCCAAAACACTGCAGAAAACTTACAAGGTGTTGAGGAATTCATTCAACGCCGTCACATCTTACACTGCTACTTAGCTGATCCAGCTTACGGTGAAGGTGTTGCAAAAGCTCTTGGCTTAACTTTAGATGGTATGGACCTTTCAAACCCTTATCTAACTAAAGTAGGTCAATAATTGAATTTCATTTAAGTCCAGTAAATCGCTTACTTACGTTTACATTGATATCCAATCCAAAAAACCTGAGTCTATTTTGACTCAGGTTTTTTCTATGCCACTATTCTCCCCTCCTCCCCTAACATTTTTATATAAATTTAGTTGGAAGTTATTAATTTCCTCTATATTAATGTCGTAATATGTCGATATATTAATCATGAATAACTTTACTATTAACTTATTAAAAAAATAAAATTAGGAGATGAATAAAATTATGTCGTCAATTAGAATGAAAATGCTTAATTGCTTTGGTTTAATTATTCTTATTCTTATCGGACTCTCTGCTTTTTCTATCTGTCAGATATCGAATATAAATAAAAATTATACGTATCTGTTAGATGATCGTGCCTATAAGGTAATCGAAGCGCAGAAGATTCAAAACGCTTCTTCATTACAGGGACTATACATACGCTCATATGTACTACGTCAAGAAAGTTCGGATTTAGATAACCTCTATGCTCAAAGAGAAAAAGTCTCAACAATCATTAATGACATAGAACCACTTTTTGTAGTCAAACAAATGCAAGATGAATTTAGTAACCTAAAGGAACAACAAACTGCATACAACGGTTATGTCGATGAAATAATTGAATACATTGATAACAATGAAACCGACAAAGCTCATAATCTGCTATTTAACTTTGCTGTGCCAGCAAATGTAGCAATCCAAGATTCGATTAATACGATTGTCGATTACCAAACGGAACAGATGGCTACTTCACAAAAAGAGACAACTTCTAGTGCTTCATCAAGTAAAGTACTACTCATTTTGATATCGGTTATCGGTTCAATAATAGCAATAAGTTTAACTCTATTAATGATAAGAAACATTACTTCTCCTTTAAAACGCTTGACTGATTCTGCTCGTATTATTGCTACAGGTGATTTAAGAGGAGAAGACATTACAGTTAAAACAAAAGACGAATTAAATGAATTAGCACAAACCTTTAATTCTATGAAAAGTAATTTGTATTCACTTATTCATAATGTCTCATCCAATGTATCAAATACCACAGCTGCCGCTGAAGAATTAGCTGCTAGTACAGATGAAGTAACAGCAACTACCAATGAAATTGCTAAGCGGGTAGAGGATCTCTCTTCATCTGGTATCCAGGCAGCTGCAACTGGTAATGATTGTGCTATTGCAATGGATGAAACGGCCAATGGTGTAGGAAGAATTGCTGAAGCTGCACAAGCACTTCATACTAAAGCGATGGATACACAGTCGATTGCTACAGATGGTGGACATATACTTGAGACAGCCGAACAACAAATGGCAATTATCCAAAAGTCGTCCCATGAAACAAAGGAACGAATTAAACAATTAAGTATCCAATCTGCAGAAATTGAGAACATTACAAAAGTTATTACTGATATCACAGAACAAACAAATCTACTTGCCTTAAATGCTGCCATAGAGGCCGCTCGTGCAGGTGAGCATGGAAAAGGATTTGCTGTAGTTGCCGATGAGGTTCGTAAGCTAGCTGAAGAATCGAAGAACTCAGCAAACCAAATCGTAGGTTTAACATCAATCATACAGAAAGATACGCGAGAAGTAGAAGATAGTGTAAATTTAACAGTACAAAATGTCGATCAGGGTGTTGCCTATTTACAAAATGCCCAAACTTCATTTAACTCAATAGCTGAGGCTGTCTCTGAGATGACTGCTCAGATTCAAGAAGTATCTGCCTCTACTGAAGAGATTTCAGCTAGTACTGAACAAGTGGCAGCTTCTGTTGCAGAAATGGCCAATGCAGCGAATATGGCAGCAGAACAATCGAGTCTTATTCAAGCCTCTGTCGAAGAACAATCAGCTACAATGCATGAAATCAACTCTGTTGCTAAATCTCTAAGTGAAGGTGCCATGACGGTTCAAGAAGAAACAAATCGATTTAAAGTTTAAATCAACATTAGTATTTTATAATAGTAAAAACATCATTTTGATAGATTCAAAATGATGTTTTTTCTTATTGATTAAAACAATATGGTAGAAATATAGATAACAAATGTAACTGTAATACAACTAACAATTGTTGAGAATAAAACTGTTTGAGCGGCCGTGTTAGACTCCACATCATATTCTAAGGCTAGACTTGAGCTATTTCGAGAAGTCGGGAATGAACTCGCAATTAACAATGATTGGGCTACTACGCCATCGATTCCAAGTAAGAAAATTACAAGTAAAGCAACTGATGGCCCTACAATTAATCGTGTAAAACAGCTGATGAGGATTGTTTTGTTTAGCATCGTCTTTAGTTCGATTTGAGCAAGCTGTGCACCAAGCGTAATTAGTGCCATTGCAACAAACCCTTCTGAAATATGGTCTAGTGGAATTCGAACAGTTTGTGGTATTTCAATATTACATACATTTAGAAGGACTCCTATAATAAGTGCATGGACAATCGGCATTTTCAGGAAATTTTTAAAAATCTCAATCCCTGATTTCGTTGTAGAAATTAAATTATACAAGCCATATGTATAGGTCGTCATATTTTGAAAGATCACGAGAATTACTTGAATCGCTACCCCTATTGGTTGCGTAGCAAAGACCATTTGGGCTACTGGGATTCCATAGTTTCCAGAATTTATGAGAACTACACTATTTTTAAAAACAGCAGACTCTTTTCTATCAAGACCTAGTAGCTTCGCTATAAAGTGACTTAAAATCATTTGACTACCAATAAAAAGAATAATAAAGATGGCAACTTCTCCAAGTACAGACATTTTGATAGAAGTTTCATATATATTTAAAAAAACTGCAACTGGCATAAAGCAATAGGTAATCAATTGTGACATAGCTTTTAAGTTAAATTGAAACTTCTTCTGTAACCCTACACCAATCACTAACAATATTAAAATAGGTGCAACAATTTGAAAGAAAATCATCGAGAGGTAGGTCATTGTGTACTATTCCTTTCCAAATTTCAGAATTCTGTATCCCTATTCTACCTCTTTACAAGTGGATTTGAAATAATAGAAAACTATGTCTTAACATACAGCCATAGCCTTCTATTTAGATTAGCCTCATATACAGTAATTCCTCTTTAATAGAAATGATGAATTTGTAGCCAGCATTTCTCTTCATCTATTACAAGGATTCTATCTTCTTGTTAGAAGTTTGTTCCTAGATTTACGGTTACTAAGGACAAATTTATGTAAATTCTTAGTTTTCTTACAATGAAAGAAGATAATTTGATATATTTTGAGTAAGATTTTCTTTGGAAGGAAGATTACGATGCTAAAAGTCGATGAAAAATTATTGAACGATTCTAAAGGGTTGATTGGCCAACCTCTTGAAAATGCGATTTTAAGCCTTACCCTAAACAAGAAATATCAACATGACATTTTTGGCGCATTACTTCCAACTAATTTAATGCTAGTATCCGAAACAAGGGCTCAAAACCTCGTTTTTGCATCGGCTCAAAAATACTGGGGAAATGTCGATTTATTCTTACATGCTTCCCTACAAGAAACATCAATAGACCTTGAAAATGCAAATGCTCGTTTAGAGGCCTTTTTTTCATCCCCCCTAGCAAAAAAAGCAATTTGGGATTATATAACCATACATAATCGATTAGAGTTTAATCAACTAATTGGTCTAGTTTTTGGGAAGGAAGTTAAGATTGCAAAGTCAAAATCAGTCGGCGGATTAAGAACAATATATCTCTATCAAGTTGGAGGTAAATACTTTTTACATACTATTCTTAATGAAAGCTACAAATTTTGGGAAGTATTATTTATCAAAAAAATATACTCCCTTTTTATGCAGTCCTCTTTAGACCAAGTTCACAATGCAAATAAATTAATTAAACATTTTAGGTTATTATTAGAAAATCATTTTACATTAAATCAGTCAGTAATCGTTACCAATCGCCTTATTTCATTTCTAGATAATGAAAATATTCGATCTTATCATTTAAAAGAACTACATTTTTTTAATTTGATTTCTCACTTTAACGGAGGAAAGCGCCATTTTCAAAAAGTAGATGCACTTATTGAACAACTTATGGCTTCCTGGGGAAATGGAAAATGGGCATTATCAGAGAAGGAATATACGCTTTTATGTTATATACAAGCTATTACGGCTGCCGAGCACAATGATACAGCAAAAGTGATTGAACATGGGAAATATTTGATAGCAAATGATCGATTGATTAACCATGCTATCGAATTACTTTTGGAGTATAGTGATGTCTTACCAAATTTAAAACCAGAACCAAGTACGCTAGTTAAATCATATAATAAAAACTATTTAGAGCAACTCTTTTACATTCTAATCGATGCACTTGTTCAGAATAATAAATTCCATGATGTAATTGACCTATTAAAACAACATGAAATTGCATCATGTACAAGTCTATATGGATATTTTAATCGTGAGCAATTTGACCAAGATGCAATTTTTAAAGTAGAAGCTACTGTCCAACGTGATATTGCTTATCTGGTTCATAATTCACCTCAGCGAGTTGTACAGTCCATCGATGTATGGTTACAAACCTATCAAAATGAGAAAAGCTCTTATTATGAAATTACCCTTATGACGTCTAAGCATATATGTAACATATTAAAGTCTCTATTTGTAACCGAACACTTTGAACTTTTTGAGAAGTTAATGGAAGTCTATTCAAAATATCTAAAGATAGATAAACATTTCGAAGATTTACGAGATTTTGTTTCTGCCCATGTAAAGAGCTGATATAGCGAGTGCATGTAAAGTAGAAAGGGGTTTCTTTTTCTTTTGTTTTTCTTCATACCCAATGAAACTTTCTATCCTCCCCTTATAGATAAATGTTAAGTATGGTAAATGAATAAAATCATTTGGCTTCGTAAAATATGGGCATTTTCCATATAGGGGGAGTTCCGCTTCCTTAAACAAGGTTGCTACAAACTGAGAGCAAAAAAGAGCTCTCTCTCTTTTTATTTTTACACGGCATGCTACACCAAAAAGACCAATAAAATTATATTTATATAGATCCTTATTTTCTTTGTAATAAGTAATTTTACTTTGCAGAATTTTATATTGTTCCTCCGTAACCGGACACGACAGAATAATGCATTTAGAATTTCTTAATATGGATGAAGTTGGACTTTCATGTACAAAACCACCTATCCAAGGATTATTGATATGTTTCCTCCCAAAACTATACATTTCTTTTAACTCTGCATCAAAGGAGACTGAGACATGATTAAAGTCGTGTTGTGTATATATTTGTATGGCCCTTGATAAAACTGTCTTATTCTTTGTTAACACAATATAAATCATTTTGCTCATCTCATCACCCCACAAATTTTTTTCAAATTAACTTAAAAATATGAAAAGTCCCGCTATTAATTATAAATATTTCATTAAGATTCTTTTCTACCATATTGATTACGTTTCAATCGATATTAAGTTTCAAAAAGGGTCGTCTTGTAAACAAGACGACCCTTTCACTATTAGGCATATATTATTCTATTACGCCACTTTCTTTTAATTGATTGATCTGTTCTTCAGAGTAACCAATGTTGGTCAAAATTACATTTGTATGTTCACCTAATTTTGTCCCTACGAAATTATATGTGGGCTCATTTTGGTCAAACTTAATGGCTGCACCAATTTGTTTTTGCATTTTACCAGTTGAGTCAGGTACTTCAATAATCATTTGACGGGCTTGAATTTGTGGATGATTACAAGCTTCTTCAAAAGTTAAAACTGGCTCGATACAACTATCATACTTTTCTATAATCGGAAGCCATTCGTCAAAAGTTTTCGTTAGGAATGCATCCTTTATCGCCTCTTTAAATCGCTTTTGCGTATAAGGCGAATCATTAAATGTACTTTGAATCAGTTCAGGTATTTCTAATGCCTCACAGAGCAACTTTCTAAAATGTGGTTCTAGGCTTCCAACTGAAAAATAGCGACCATCCTTTGTTTGATAATAATCATAAAAAGTGCCCCCATTTAATACTTCTTCTTCAGGCTTTGGCAATTCTCCACTTGCTAAGTATGAAGTTCCATACAAAGCGTTGAAAGTAAAAGCAGCATCCGTCATAGAAATATCAATATATTGTCCATTACCTGTTTTTTCACGATGTAAAGCTGCTGCCAGCACTCCGACTGCTGCATGCAAAGTCCCCCCAGCAATATCGGCAATTTGTATTCCCATCGCAACAGGCTTTTTTCCTTTAAATCGAGAATGATCAAGGAAACCTGCAATGGAAAGGTAGTTATTATCATGTCCAGGACGTTGTTGATAAGGTCCTGTTTGCCCATAGCCCGTAATAGAACAGTAAATAAGCTTTGGATTTACCGCTTTTAAAGATGCATAATCAATTCCTAATCGCTCCATAACTCCCGGCCTAAAACCTTCAATAACAATATCATATTCATGAATTAACTCCTTTACGATATCAATTGCTTCAGGTGTTTTTAAGTTGAGGGTAAGTGATTTCTTAGATCGATTTAAATGCTGATGTATATAGGACTCCTTATCCTCATTATACGGTGGCATTATCCGCATCATGCCTACTCTATGTGAGGATTCAATATGGATAACATCGGCTCCATAATCTGCAAACATCATTGTTGTAAAAGCACCTGGTAATAGTGAAGAAAAATCAAGAATCTTTAACCCATTCAAAATTGTCATTTCCATCCCCCTGATTACTAAATGAACTTTGAATTTTAACAGTTGAACTATTTTTTTCATACTACTTTATTCATTTTTTAGATGTATTGCCATGGAGTTATACTCAATTTATATATTATAGAAATATTATAGTTTAAATTATCTGAAAATTATATGGGTAAAAATAGAAAATTATGAATGGTTGTTTTGGCATAAAAGAACCTTTTCCTCTTTCTACTAATCCATTAATCATTGTAATTTTCAGTTCCAATATATGTATAGATAATAAAAAATTAAAGAGGCTAGGACAAAGGCCAAAATAGCATTTTTCCACACTAGGAAAAATGCTATTTTTACGTTCCAATAAAAATTGATTTCCATTCCGGGTATGCTTTCCGCGGGCACGGCCTGAGCCTTTAGTCTCAGGCGGCGTGCTGTTCCCGCAGGAGTCGGCCCTCCATTCCAATCAATTTTCAAAGTATCAGTTTTTTAATATTACGTTTTGGGTATTTCTTTGAGTTTTTCACTTATGGCCCAGCCTCTAAGGCCGTAACTATTAATTCCTATTTAAGATTTACTAATCTAAAAAGAGGCACAACTATTGTTGCACCCCTTTTATGATTAATTATAAGTTTTCTTTTGTTAACTCTTCTTTACAGAAGCCCAGAATGATTTCTACTTCGTCTTCTTCCAGTTCAAAATCTAAATATGAATTATCACCTTTATTGATTAGGAAGTAATTAAGCATAAAGATTTCATTCTCTGCTTTTTGGCCAACTAGCACCCGAATCTCGATACCCGCTTCTGTATAAAGCTCGTCCTCTTCATCAACTTCAACATCGAGTAAGAATTCAAAACGTTTTCCTTCAATAATGTTGGTTGGATCTTTAATTTCTTCAATAGAAAATTGTGTAATTTCCATAACTCAAACTCCCTTATCCTTGTGTCACTAAGTACTATAAACGTTATTGTATAGCTCTATAATACACATACCTTATTTAAATTGTAAATTTTGATAACCGTAATTGTAATTCTTCCGCAAGATTTGCAAGTGAAACTGCTGCACCAGAAATTTCTTCCATAGAAGCGAGCTGCTCTTCTGAAGTTGCTGCAACAGATGTCGAGTTATCAGAAGTTAATTTTGTAACTTCTGACATTTCCTTCGCATGTGTGGATACTTTTGAAACCTCAGCTTCTATATGACTTGAAACTGTCGTGATATTCACAATTTGCATTTGAACGTGTCCCACCGCTTCTTGAATTTCTCCAAAGGTAGTTTGTGTATCTGATGCGATTTCCAATCCTTTTTCAACACGTTCTTTCACATCATTGATAGAATTAACGGTTTTTTCTGTATCCACATCAATTTGCTTCGCAATTCCTGTAATATTCGCTACAAGATTTCTCGTTTGTTCGGCCAGTTTTTTGACCTCATCTGCAACAACAGCAAATCCTTTACCTGCATCTCCTACTCTTGCAGCCTCTATCGATGCATTTAAGGAAAGTAGGTTCGTTTGATCGGCAACTTCCGTAATTTGCGATAATACTTTCACAATTTCTTTCGTTTGATTGTTTAAAACTGATAATGCCTGATCTGTTTCTTCAACAGATTCATTAATTCGATTCATTTGCGTTACAGTTACTTCCACATAGTTTGATCCTTGTTCAGTTTTCATGCCTGTTGAAACTGATAACTCATGTACCAACCTAGCATTTTTTGATATTTCATCTACGTATGATTTACTTATTTCAGAAGAATGAACAGACTCAATTGACATAATGGATTGCTTTTCTGCCCCACTCGAAACTTGTTGAATAGAGTCCGAAATCAATTCTGCTCCCTTCATCGTTTCATCAGCACTTGCCATCAGTTCCTCTGCTGATGCTGCAACCTGGCTTGAGCTATCTTGAACATGGGATAAAAATTCCCTTAAATTAAGTGACATCTTATTAAAAGCCTGTTGTAAAGTTCCAACTTCATCTTTAGTTTTAACATCTTCTAGTTCCACCGCTAAATTACCATCTGCGATTTCCTTTGCATTTCGAGTCACTTTTTCAATACGACCAACAATACGATTTGTTAGCAAGTAGGCAGTTATAATGCTAATTATTATCAGAATGACTATTGAGATCACTGATATATAGATAATTTTATCAATATTACTTTGTATCTCACTTTGCATATCTTCATATTGTGAAGTAATATTCCGTTTTAATTCAATCACATCATTAATTAATCCTTTTGTTCGGTAGGATTGTCTTTTAATTTCAGCTTGATTCGTCGCTTCGATTGCTTGCGTAGACTCATTAAAAATTTGATTATATTTACGCGTAATCTTTTCAGCATATTCCTTTTGCTCTTTGCTTACTAAAAATGGTGATAATTCATTAAAACTCTCTTTAACTAGCTGTAAATCTTCATTGATTTCATTTTTATTGCTTTCAGAAATATTAAAAGCATAACTATCCAATGAATTATGTAAGCTTTTCGCGGAGCTATTTAGTTCTTCTACAGATACTAAAGAATTTACAATTTCTTCTGTAGAAGATTGCAATGTAAATAATTGACTAATATTAAATCCAATAATACATGCTGAAAGTAATAAAGGAATAATTGATAGTAGTAGGATTCTTTGTCTTAACTTCATCTTCTGCACCCTCTATTCTAGTATTGTAATTGTTCCATTAGAGACTTTTTCGATGTACTGATCGAGCATGTTTTGCTCTGTTGGCGATAAATCAACTACTCGAATAGGTGCAATTGCAACCCCATTTTCTTTTAGACCTAATTGCTGATTCTTATCATGAATAGAACCATTTTGAACTAATTCTTTTACAGTATCATAAATGGCTACATCCACTTTTTTAACCATTGAGGAAACTACTGATTTTTCTGCAAGATAAAATTGGTCACTGTCAACACCAAAAGAATACGTTCCAGCTCTTTGAGACTCAAGGATAACTCCAGCCCCAGTAAATCCAGCAGCTGGATAAATATAATCTGCTCCGGCTGTAATCATTTCTTTTGCAATGTTCTCCCCTAATTTATCATCATCAAAAGTTCCTGCATATCTAGAATAAACCTGAGCGTTTGGATTAGCAGCCTTTACGCCAGCTACAAATCCATCTTCGAATTTGTGAATCAGTTCTACGTCTTGACCACCAACAAATCCAACCACATTACTTTTTGTTTTCATACCAGCCACTAAGCCAATTAAAAATGAGCCTTCATCCTCTTTAAAAGTAATGTTATAAACATTTGGTAATTCAGATAGTGAATCAATTAATAAAAAAGAAACATCTGGGTGTTTTTTCGCGACGATTTCTAAATCCTCTTGGATTGAAAACCCTAACCCGATAATTAAATCGTTTCCTTGCTCCACTAATTCTTCTAATCCTTTTTCATACGTTCCCATGTCTTGCAGTTCACGATAGTCAAAGGAAATTCCTAGTTCATCTCGAGCTTGTTCAAGTCCTGAAAACCCCATATCAGAGAAGGATTGATCTCCTAATCCTGCATCCGAGAGCATGATTCCAACATGCAAATTGTCTTTTGTTGTACTTTCTTTATCTTCAGAACAGGCAGAAAGGATTACTGCACAAATTCCCAAAATTAATAAAATAGTATACTTTCTCATAACTTCAACTCCTACTAATGTACATTTATTTAATAAAAAGTCTCCACTTATTATCTAAAAATTACAAAAACAGTATATATTTAATATTTTTGCATTACCTAAGTTTACATGAAGGTTTTTACTATGAAAATAGTTAAATCTTATAATAAAGATAAATTTGGTAATTCAGATGACACCTTCTACTGAATATGCAACAATGAGAAAAAGTAATTCGGCAAAGGAGTTTTTCAGTTATGAGAGAGTTATTCTATTATCAAGATTCAATGATGCAACAATTCACAGCTCAAGTCGTACGAACTGGAATTGAAAGCACACGACCATATATTGTTCTTTCAAATACAGCATTCTATCCGACTGGAGGAGGACAACCCCATGATATAGGAATGATTAATAATCTAAAGGTAGTAGATGTAGAAAAAGTAGATGAAGAAATTCGACATTACGTGGAGGGAAATCTTGACAATCTTGATAGTGTAGTAACCGGACGTATTGATTGGGAACGTCGTTTTGATCATATGCAACAGCATTGTGGCCAACATATTTTAACAGCAGCTTTTGTGGAGTTATTTGATTTGCCTACGGTCAGCTTTCATTTAGGAACGGAGCTCGTTACGATTGATCTTTCCGCTTCCCAAATTACAGAAGAACAATTGGCTCAAGTAGAAAAACGAGCAAATGAAATTGTATTAGAAAATCGTTCGATTGAAACAAAGTGGGTATCTAAAGATGAATTGTCCAATTATCCTTTACGAAAAGACGTTTCTGTAGATGAAGATATACGTCTAGTGATTATTCCAGATTATGATTACAACGGTTGTGGTGGTACCCATCCATCTTCAACTGGCCAAGTCGGTTCTATTAAAATTTTGGGTACTGAAAAAATGAAGAAGAATATCCGCATTTCCTTTGTTTGTGGAAACCGTGTGCTAAGTCAGCTAGCTATGCGAAAGCATGTATTGTCAGATATTGCTCGCCAATTGAGTGTTCCTGAGGTATCTGCAGCGGATACGTTACGGAAAGTTTTAATTGAGGGAAAAGCGACGGAAAAAGCTTTAGAAGAGGCACAAAACCAATTACTTGAATACGAGGCGAAAGAGCTAGTAGCAACTAGTAGTAACGGAATTGTTGCCGCTACTTTTAAAAATCGAACTGTTCAAACACTCCAAAAACTTGGTCGCGCTGTTATTTCTCAAATGAATGATGGGATTTGTCTACTTGTTGCAGAGAATGAGGAGAAACTTCAATTTATCGCTGCCCGAGGTAATCACGTTGAAAAAAGTATGAAGGAAGTCTCCGGTATGATACTTCCACTAATCAACGGAAAAGGTGGCGGAAATGACGCATTCGTTCAAGGTGGAGGAGAAAGAAATCTATCTGCCGAAGAACTTTTAGGGGAAATGCGAAAGTTAGTATAAATTATTTTATTGAGTGGATTCTGAATCAATTTAAAGTACTAATAAAAAAGGCAAGCTATTGACTAGCTTGCTTTTTCCATTCTTCCTTTAAGAGCCATAAATAATATGATCAACATAGTGGTATATCGATTCTACCTATATCTCTTATTCCGCCTTTAACTCAACAACTACAAGCTGTGGTAAATTAAATAAGCGAACAGGAACCGTACTATTCCCTAACCCTCGACTGACATTCATTGTAGTTTCGTCATCCTCAAAAGTACCTGCAGTATATTTAGGGAAGAACCCTTGGCCAGGTGCTACAAGCCCACCGACAAAAGGCAATCGAAATTGCCCGCCATGTGCATGGCCCGAGAACACAAGGTCAATATTGTTTGCAACATACGTATTAAATTTTTCTGGACGGTGCGCTAAGAGTACAGTGAAGTCTTCTTGGTCCACACCAGCCAATGCTGTACTTAACATGCTTTGTGTTTCATAACCGTTGAGAGGGTCTTCAATCCCGAGAATTGAAATGCTTTCCCCTTCCCGCTCCAAAATGGTTGAGGTATTTGGCATGACATGTACACCGATTGCCGTTAATGCATCATAAATTTTTTGAACTTTATTAGTGGCCACTTCATGATTTCCAATTACATAATACACATCTGCGATTTGTACAAATTGCCTCACTGCTTGTAAGCTCTGTTCTAAATTGTATCGATTGCTATCAATGATATCCCCTGTAATAAATATTACATCCGGATTCGAAGCCTCCACTTTTTTCACGAGTTTTTCTTGATAATCTCCAAATAAAGCATCATGTAAATCAGAGACTTGAGTAATACGAAAGCCATCAAAGCTTTCAGGAATTTTCTCAGATTCATAAACATGCTCGGTTGTAACAATCCAGTGATTGTTTATATAAAAAAATAAATAGATTGCTATTATAGAAAAGCAAAATTTTAAAAGTTTTTTCAAAGTACTCGCTCAATTCATTTATAGATTTGGGATTAACCTGAGCTCATCCTCATCAACAATAGTAACAGATTTCTGAACATCCTAGTAAACTTAATCCTTTAGTCCAAAATCTAACCATATATTCTAAACTTATTATTTCTCATGTCCAATCATTCTTATGTTCAAGTTATTCATTTAAAGTCGGTTAATTTTAAAATGTGCCATCTAGGACCTTTAAAATCTTACCCACAGATAACCGAGCAATAATGCACATAACAACTGTTCTCCACAGCTTTATCCTCAGGCAAGCACTTTATCCACACTAGCTAACTTTCTAACTTCTTTGCTTTAAGATTGTAACATTTACCAAAGTGAGTATTATCAATGAATCAATATCTCATTATCCCTTAATTAAGTAACTCTTAGAAAAAAAGTTATCCCCAGAACAAAAAAACACCCACTTTCAAAATAAAAGTGAATGTTCTTATTTGTGGATAACTATTTATTTTCAACATCTTCATTCGCTAATACAGCAGTTGTGGTAGCTCCTATATCTCCATCAAATAGAATTGACTTTAGTTCATCTTCACCTGAGTTTTTCGCTAATGGTACTCGAGCTCGATATGCCGCGCGACAAACGAGGTGTCCTGCCACTGGGGCTGTTATAAAAACAAAGATTATCCCTAAGATTAGACGGATACTGACATAACCGTCGTGTACCCAAAAGTAAATAAATGCGCCCAATAAGCAGGCTAATACTGCCAGTGTAGAGCTTTTAGTAGCGGCGTGAGATCTTGTATATACATCTGGTAATTTAATCATTCCGAACGCACTAATGACACTAATAATTGAGGCAAATAATACAAGTAGTATGGCAACCCATTCAAGAATCTCCTTTGCGGTCAACGATAACACCCCTTTCGATAAATTTAGAAAAGGCGATGGTTCCGATAAAGGCTAATATCCCTAAAATTAATATAGCTTCTAAAAATGCTTTTGTACTTAATAGAATTGAAATAATGGCTATTGCAGAAATTAAATTGACACCGATTGTATCTAATGCAATGGCTCGATCCGGCATAGAGGGCCCAATTATTACACGATAGAGTAATAAAGCTATAGCAATCATGAAAAATGTGAGCGCTAATAATAAGATGGTTTCTTTCATTTATCGTGTCACCTCCAAAATGGCTTTTTCAAATTTATCCATTGATCGGATAATGGACTCTTTTGACTCCTCTAAATCCATTGCATGTATATAAAAGACATCTCCACTTTCTGATACTTCCATTACTACTGAGCCTGGTGTAAGTGTTAAAAGTAAAGCTAGAGTAGTAACCTCCCACTCGCCTTTTAAACTTGTTTGATACGTAAAGATACCCGGGGTTATTTTGAGGTTTGGAGTTAACACTTGTCTTATAACCGCAAAACTAGACGTGATAAGCTCCTTAATAAATAACATGATTAGATAGAAAATCTTCATTACCCTTTTTAAGTAAAATTGGGTTCCAAAAAAACGATGCATTACATATAAGATTCCTATTCCAACTAAAAATCCAGTAAAGAAAGTTGTTAATTGTGGAATTGGCTCATCTACTAATAGGAGCCACAAAAGGGCAAGGAACAAATTCAATAGAAACTGTGCAAACAATAAACTCACCCCTTTAAAATGGCATCAATATAGATTGATGGATTCATTAATGTTTTAGCTGCATCCTTTACATACACAGCAAGAGACTCTGCTCCTACCCCCACGAAAACAATTGACAAAGCTAGTAAAATAAACGAAACATATGCACCTTTTGGAATCGGCTTCTTATCCTCAAAGCTAATTGTTGTTTCCCCAAAGAAGGAAGCAAGAAAAATCCTTAATAACGAATAAAGAACGATAATACTTGAAGCAAATCCCAGTGCTAGTAATACGTACGATTCCGCCTCAATTGCCCCCTGCCCTATCAGCACTTTTCCCATAAATCCACTAAGTGGCGGGATACCTGCCAGTGCTAACATCACTAAAAAATAGATCCAACCAAATAACGGATAGTTTGTTATAAGCCCACTCATTTTCTTTACAATGGTTTCACCACCGCTGACATAAAACATCATACCAATAAGCAAGAATAATAAAGCCTTTGCTAACATGTCGTGGATAATATAATAAATCGCTCCAGTCAAAGCAATCTCAGTACCCACTGCTAATCCAATTAGAATAAACCCAACACCAATAATGACGTTATATGTAGCTATCGTATAGATATCACGCCCGGATAATGCTCCCATACATCCCAAAACGAGTGTAATACCTGCCATTATCCCAATAATCGTATGGGTGACATCCTGATTCAATGGAAACATAAGTGTAAAGGTACGAATCAACGCGTAAATTCCGACCTTCGTTAATAAAGCAGCAAACAGTGCCTGTACAACAGTTGGTGGTACGCTGTATGAACCTGGCAACCAAAAGAATAAAAGTAAACCAGCTTTTAAGCTAAATACAATTAACAGTAAAATTGCAACTGTCGTTAATAACGAATCTTGCCCAACTTCTGCTACTCGTACAGCAATATGTGCCATATTCAACGTTTTCACAGTCCCATACAAGAAAGCAAGTGCGATAAGAAACATCCAAGATGCGACTACATTTATTAACACATATTTAAGCGATTCACGTAGCTGTCTTCTTCCACCACCAAGAGCGACCAAAACATAAGAAGCTAATAGCATCACTTCAAAACAAACAAAAAGATTAAAAATATCCCCAGTTAAAAATGATCCATTAACCCCTGCAATTAAAAATAATACAAATGGGTAAAAGAACATTTTTTCATGTTTGTTCCCTATCGTTGAGAATGCATATAGTAAACAAATTGTCGTTAAAATACTTGCTGTTAAAACTAATAATATTGAAAATGAGTCCGCTACAAAAAGAATGCCAAACGGAGGTAACCAACCACTGAAATCTAAACGGATAATTCCATCGGTTTTTACGATATTGAGTAATAAAAAAGAAATGATGCTTATAAATATCATCGTTAGGAAACTAATTACACGTTGAAGAAGAATCTGTTCACGTAAAAAAACAAGAACAACTGCAGTAATGATTGGAATAATAAGTGGTAAAACAAGTAAGTTATTCATCAGACATTCCCCTCAGTTCCTGTAAATCATCCGAACCATTTGTCTTGTATGTCCGATACGCCAAAACAAGTAGAAATGCTGTAGTAGCAAAGCTTATAACAATTGCCGTTAAGATTAAAGCCTGTGGCAAGGCATCGGTAAAAGGTCCTTGAGATTGACTAAGTATTGGGACAGCGCCTTTTTTAAGACCACCTACTGTTAGTATCAGTAAATGAACCGCATGAGATAATACAGCAGTCCCTAATATGACACGAATCAAATTTCGAGAGAGGACTAAATAAGTGCCTACTGTAACGAGAACACCGATTAATATCATCATTAATGATTCCATACTATTCATCCTCACTTATACTTAAGATAATCGTAACAAGCGTACCAATGACGGTTAATGCAACGCCTGCTTCAAAAATAGTTACTGTTGTTAAATGCTTTTCTCCTAAAATAGGAAAAGTATAATATAAATCAGTTTGTGACAAAAATGGTGCATCGAAAAAAAGTGATCCTATTGCTGAGCCCGTTGCTAAAAGCACTCCTAAACCCGCCACTTGCTTAAAATCAAAAGGCATTTTCTTATGAACGGTTTCAAGATCATACGTAATATAGAGTAGAACAATCCCCGATCCTAGAACAAGACCTCCTATAAACCCACCACCTGGTGCATTGTGCCCTGAAAAGAAGAGGTAAATACCAAGTGTTAAGATGATGAACACTACACCCTTAACGACTGTTCTTAAAATAACATCATTTATTTTCAAGTGTCAGAATCCCCCTTTCTCGCAGACTTTAGCTTAATAAGGGTATACACACCTAAACCCGCTATAAAGAGTACAACTACTTCTAGCATTGTATCGAATGCACGGAAGTCCCCAAGAATCGTATTTACTATATTTTTACCCCCGGCTAAGTTATATGAATCTTCAAAGTAGATTGAGATAGATTTGAATTTCTCGTAGTTGATTACCGCTAATCCGATTAGCGTAACTGTTGCCCCTACCAGAACTGAGATTAATCCATTGGATACTTTTAGTCGTATAGAGGATGGTTCTGGCTTTAATTCAGCTAAGTATTTAAAGCAAATTAAATATAAAGCCGTTGTTACCGATTCAACTACTAATTGTGTCAGGGCTAAATCGGGTGCTCTAAATATTACAAAAAAGAAGGCAATTACATAGCCTAATACTCCATTTAATAAAACTGCGGTTATACGAGACTTTGCAAAAAGAAGGGCCACACTTGCAAAAATCATGACAAACACTAAGAGTAATTCATAGTTTTCTACTGGTGCGTCTGCACTCGGATTCCAGGCGAAAGCTTCAAGGATTACAAACGTGCCTGCAACAATTCCAACAAAGATGACATATATATAAATAAAGTAATGCATTAAATTTCCATTCATATATCGTTTTGTTACGCTTTCCGATAAATTCTCACTAGATGTTATGACTCTTTCATAGATTGAATTGAGTGTCATTTGTTGAGGGAAAATGCGATAAATTTTCATCCAACTCTTCAAGAATCGATATAAAATTAACCCCAAAAGAATAACACCTATCGTCATATACAACTCTATGTTGAATCCATGCCAAGCATATATATGTGGAGTCATTTTATCCACTGATAGGAATGTTGGATAGACACTTGCCATGGCAGGCCTTAAAATATAATGCCCTAAAATATTGGGGAAAAAGAAAATGGAAATCACGAACCCAATTAAAATAAATGGAGATATTAACATACCAATAGGTGCCTCATGAGGACTCTTTTCTAAAATGTCAGGCTTTATCTCACCCAAAAATGTTTTACTAACAATAATGACACAATAAACAAACGTGAAGATACTTGCTACCCAAGCAACAATGGGAATAACTATTCCAATTTTCTCTATAGAAAAAACATCCAATTCTAGAATACTTACTGTAGCTGTAAAGAACATTTCTTTACTTAAGAAACCATTAAAAGGCGGTAACCCGGCCATCGAAAAACATCCAATTAAAGCAATAGTAAATGTAAATGGTAAGATGGACATTAATCCACCAAGACGTCTAATATCACGGGTTCCAATTTCATGATCGACAATGCCAACCATCATAAAAAGAGCCCCTTTAAAGGTAGAATGATTGACTAAGTGGAACAGTGCTGCAAACGTTGCCTGTGTATAAATGACAGTGCTTGTTGAGTAACCTAAATATACTGCAACTGAACCTAATCCTAATAAACTCATAATTAAGCCTAGTTGACTAACCGTTGAAAAAGCTAATATTGCTTTTAAATCATGTTGACGAACTGCATTAAATGCTCCCCAGAATAACGTCATTAACCCCACTCCGGTTACTACCCAAAACCACACTATCTCTCCACCAAAAACAGGTGTAAAACGGGCTACTAGATAAATACCAGCCTTAACCATTGTTGCCGAGTGTAAGTAGGCACTAACAGGCGTAGGTGCTTCCATTGCATCCGGAAGCCAAATATGAAATGGAAATTGTGCGGATTTAGTAAAGGCACCTGCAAGGATTAATAGTAATGCAGGAATAAATAATGCTTGTTCACTTATCTGGTGAATATTTGTAACAATTTCCCTAATACTAAATGTTCCAGACATTGTATATAGCATTAAGAATCCTACCAGCATGGCTAGACCACCTGATACTGTTATAGTCATGGATTTTCGTGCACCTGCTCTTGAGGCTTTTCGGTGATGCCAAAATGCAATCAGTAGGAAGGAAGAAACACTAGTTAACTCCCAAAATGCATATAGAATCATTAAATTGTCGGAGAATACAACGCCTAGCATTGCTCCCATAAAGAGTAGTAGATAACAGTAGAAATGATGTAATGATTCTTTCATTGATAAATAAAAAATGGAATACAATAACACTAAACTTCCGACACCAGTTATTAGTAAACTAAATATCAAACTCAAACCATCAATATATGTCGTGAAATTTATATTAAACGAGGGGATCCACTCATAGGTATGGGCAAAAGTTTCACCCTTTTCAATACGAGGGATATACGTAGTTAAAATAAGGAATAAACTAACAGGAATTACAAGAACGACCCAACCAATAACTCTCTTTTGAAGTCGCCTATAAACTAAAGGAATGAGTCCAGCCATTATAAACGGAGTTAGTATGATGGCAAGTTCAATTGTCACAAGCTAAAACCTCCTAATTCAGTTACATACTATCAATCTATTATTAAATGAATTTATCCTATCCACTTGACTTGCAAAATTACTCCCTTCATAATAATGTGTCATAAAGAATAATTAAATTCCAAAATCAAAAACTTTTAACAAATTTGTTGTTTTTGAAGTTTTATGCAAAAATGGATTCTAAGTAACAATAATAAGTATACATTAGGAACATATTCTACGCACACAATTCGCACTTACTTTGCTTTTTCAAACTGTTTTTTGCTTGAAAATATTTATTATTTATTAATAACGAACTAATATTATGAGGAGCAAACTATCATATGAAGCATGTAAAAAGAATGGATGAAAGTATTTTAGTTTGTGTATATTACGGTCTTAATGGGGAACGTCTCATTCGTAGAGGGCATAAACTGGCAACGCTACTAGATTGTCCACTTTATATATTAACCGTAGATGCAAAACCTATCGATACTTTCGATGCAGAAAAATCTGGTTATATTGATAGTTGGACAGAGCTTTCTAAGGAACTCGAGGTTGAGGAATTTATTGTTCGTGACAATGAAAAACGTCCAATTCAAAAAGTAATTGCAGATATTGCTCGTAAAAAAAATATAACGCAAATTATTGTTGGACAAAGCGCACAAAGTAGATGGGAAGAAATTACGAAAGGTTCGTTTCTGAATGTTTTACTTAAAGAAGTACCTTTTGTTGACTTCCACATTGTTGCTGTCAAACGTCCAATAGCTGATGAAGGTCTTGGAACATTTGAAAAGGGTGTTCGTGCCTACATTATTCGAGATTTTGAAAATTATAAAATCGTCTTTACATGCCCCAAAACCGTATCCCTTGAGGGAATATTCTTTAAAGAACTTGGCACTGATTTTGACAATGGTATTTTTAAGTTTTCTTATAAAAATAAAATGCATGAAGTGCGGATTAAAGAAGGCTTTGTTACTAATCCTCATCTTATACATGCTATTTATAACGATTCAAATAGCTAAATTATTAAACCATACCCCAATTTTCAAAATTGAGGTATGGCTTTTTAGTTTCCACTTTTTTTGATTGCATACAGTTCCTCCCTTCCGCTCATTCTAAAAAGTAATAGCGAAAGGAGATTTTAGATGGACGGTTTTAGTACTATTCATTTTGGAGAAACACTTTTACGATCAGTACTATCATTCCTTACAATACTTGTATTAGCACGAGTTATTGGTAAAAAGCAACTCAGTCAATTAACCTTTTTCCACTATATTACCGGTATTACAATTGGTTCCTTGACAGCAGAGGTTTCAACTCAGCATGACACGGATTATTGGGACGGGTTTACTGCATTAATTTGTTGGACTCTCCTCACTCTTTTAACTAGTTACCTCACTTTGAATTTTTCTAAATTTCGAATCTTAATCGATGACCGACCTACCATTTTAATACAAAATGGAACCATCATTAAAAAGGGCCTAAAAAAAGCACGCCTTCATACAGACGAACTTGGAATGTTATTAAGAGAACAAGGTATTTTTTCCTTTAGTGAAGTACATTATGCGGTCTTTGAGACAAATGGTGAACTGAGTGTTTTAAAAAAGCCTGCTTATACAAATGCCACTAAAAAAGATACAAACTCAGATATTACTCTCCCTTCCCATATGCCTATAGAAATTATTAAAATGGGGAAAATAATAAGGAAAAATTTGATGGAACTAGGGGTAAGTGAAGAATGGGTGTTGCAAAAATTGAAAAACGAAAACGTGGACATTAAGGACATATATTTTGCCCAAGTACTTCCTGATGATTCCTTTTATATTAGTTTAAATAGCGAAGATTAGAAATACAGCGTAGAGAGTATCTTATCACTCTCTACGCTTTATCAATTTCTCCAGGGTTTTTCTTTAATCTCAAACCTGCACTAATAATAGTTCCAATATATAAAATCCATACTACTGGGTTGTCTATACCCACTCCGCTCTCTGAATGACCACCAAGCAAAGTTAAGACTACTAAAAGTAGAATTAGTGCAGTCGGAGCTATAGCCCACATTATCAAGATTTGTTTTGCTGGTTTATTTTTCGAACTATTATTCTTCTCTGTTATAGCACTTAAAAAACCAAATAATAAAATGCCGATAAAACTATATATTTTATGAAATTCAATTACCGGGAAAAAGTCTAAAATAATTAATAAACTAAAACTCAGAGCTGCTAGTAATAAAAAGACTTTACTTAATAAGTTATTCATCACATGCTCCTTCATTATGATATTTTCTTAACATTCATGTATTAGTAAGTGTTTAATTCCTATTGAACATTTAATAGAAATCTAAATATATCAAATTATGTATAAGCTATTATTATATGTGATTTATTTCATACAAAAATTCCATTTTTTATCAGTATTATAAACATTGTAGCGGTTTATGACTTCATTAGCTACATTGAAGTTATTTTAAACAACGTCGTGCCTTCCTCTGCTTTCTTTTTCTCAAATGGACGGAGAGGCCTGTTCTATTCGAATTTTCATCTGTTTTCTTTCCTCAAACGGTCGCAGAGGCATACTCTCTTCGACCTTATACACTTTCTTTTTCTCAAACCGTCGTTGAGATCCACTCTCTTCTACCTTTCAGCAGCCTTCTTTCCTCAAACGGTCGCAGAGACATACTCTCTTCGACCTTATAGCACTTTCTTTTGCTCAAACCGTCGTAGAGATCCACTCTCTTCTACCTTTCAGCCGCTTTCTTTCCTCAAACGGTCGTAGAGACCCCTTCTCTTCTACCTTTCATCCGCTTTCTTTTCTCAAACGGTCGCAGAGAACCCTTCTCTTCTACCTTTCATCCGCTTTCTTTCCTCAAACGGTCGTAGAGACCCCTTCTCTTCTACCTTTCCATACTTTCCTTTTCTCAAACAGTCGCAGAGACACACTCTCTTCTACCTTTCATCCGCTTTCTTTCCTCAAACGGTCGTAGAGACCCCTTCTCTTCTACCTTTCAGCAGCCTTCTTTGCTCAAACGGTCGCAGAAACCCCTTCTCTTCTACCTTTCAGCAGCCTTCTTTACTCAAACAGTCGCAGAGACATACTCTCTTCGACCTTATAGCACTTTCTTTATAAATGCCAATTTAAGGACGTACAAAAACGCTCGTTTAACCGTGTACATTTTTGATCTCCAGTGTATATTACAACTTTACATGGAGGGGCGAGCATGATAGCCTTGTTCGGTCAGCCAGCC
>Ga0180217_1000730_pt1 | contig 44921 bp, 40 predicted proteins | sample eDN3rd37CBELigOP_FD_128521 | JGI IMG/M metagenome (GOLD analysis project Ga0180217, IMG submission 128521) | Enriched Organic Plus compost microbial communities from Emeryville, California, USA - eDNA 3rd pass 37_C BE-Lig OP (version 2) (version 2) ...
CGCGGTGTCGAGCACCTCCTGGATGCGCCCGCCGGCCACCGAGGACCGCGGGATCATGCTCAGCAGGAAGGTCGCCATGACCACCGACATCAGGATCTGGACGAGGTAGCTCAGGTAGGCGATCAGCGGGCCCACGGCGATCGACCCGTCCCCCACCCGGTCGGCGCCGACCCACACGACAGCGACGCTCGTGCCGTTCACGAGCAGGTTCACGGTCGGGAACATCGCCGACATCAGCCGGCCGGCCGTCAGCGACGTGCGGGTCAGGTCCGTGTTCGCGGCCTCGAAGCGGGTCCGCTCCTGGGGCTCGCGCACGAAGGCCCGCACCACCCGGATGCCGGCGATCTGCTCCCGCAGCACCCGGTTGACCTCGTCGATCAGCTCCTGCATCCGGCGGAACGCCGGGACCATGCGGATCACGATCGACCCGAGGACGAGGGCGGCGATCGGGATGGCGACGGCGAGGATCCACGACAGCGACATCGCCTCGCCGGCGGCCATGACGACGCCGATGACGATCGTGATCGGCGCGGCGATGGCCATCGTGCAGGCCATGACGACGAGCATCTGCACCTGCTGCACGTCGTTCGTGATGCGGGTGATGAGCGACGGCGCGCCGTAGGCGCCGACCTCGCGGGCCGAGAAGCTCGTCACCCGGTGGAAGAGCGAGGACCGCATGTCGCGGCCCACCGCCATCGCCACCCGCGAGCCGACGTAGACGGCGGCGATGGCGAACGCGCCCTGCACGAGCGACAGCCCGAGCATGAGGAGGCCCTCGCGGCGGATCACCCCGTTGTCGCCGGCGAGGACGCCCTCGTCGATGATGTCGGAGGTGATCGCCGGCAGGCTCAGCGCGGCGACGATCTGCACGGTCTGCAGCAGGACGACGAGGCCCAGCTGCTTCTTGTACGGCGCGAGGTGGCTGCGCAGCAGCCGCCCTAGCACCGTCGATCCCCCCGCTCCATCTCGTCCCCCCGGCCGGTCAGCGTCACAGGAGCCCGAACCTACCGGCTCCCGCCGGCGCTCAGACAGCTCGCGGCCGGAACCTTGACCCGCGGGTCAGTCGGGTCAGGTGGGCGGTTGGGCCGCGACGGTGAGGTGCTCGTCGAGGTGCGTCGTGTCGTTGAAGCGGCGCAGCATCCAGCGGTCGCCCATCACCACGAGGTGGGAGATCGACGCGTTGTCCGCCCCGGCGAAGGCGAAGCCCCGCGCGCCGGTCGCGTGGGCGAGGATCTGGCCGATCACGCCGCCGTGGACGAACACCGCCACCCGCTGGTCGGGGTGGGCGGCGGCGATGCGGCGCACGCCCCGCTCGCAGCGGGCCGCGAACTCCTCCTGCGGCTCGGCGCCGGGGATGACGTCCCAGCGCTGCTGGCGGTACATCTCAAGGGCGATGGGGTGCCCCTCGGCCACGTGCCAGCGGTAGGCGCCGCCCTCCCACTCCCCGAGGTGCACCTCGTGGAGGTCGGGGTCCACGATCGGGGTGAGGCCGGTCGTCAGGGCGAGGTTCGCCGCGGTCTCGTGCGTGCGGCGCAGCTTCGTGACGTAGATGGCGTCGATGTGCTCGCCGGCGAGGCGGGCGCACACCCGGGCCGCCTGCTCCCGCCCCTCCGGCGAGAGCGCGGGGTCGCCGTGGCCGTCCACCCGCGGGAAGGGGCGGTCGGGGTGGGACGGCTCCGACTCGCCGTGGCGGACGAGGATCAGCTCGGTGCTGCCGGGCGGCGGCGTGAATCGGAGCTGGCGGTAGCCGTTGCGTTCGTCGGACATCGGCCCGATCGTAGGGGGCGGTCCCGCCGTGAGGGGGCCGGCGGCCCGGTCAGGGCCGCGGGTGGCGGGCGAGGTGCTCGGCCACCGGGACGGGCTCGGTCTCGTGGTAGCCGACGGGCAGGTACACGTCGCCGGCCTCGGTCAGGTACCAGATGCCCCAGTGGTAGTAGGTGAGGAACGCCCGCGGGTGCTCGGCGATCAGGCCTGCGTAGAGCTTCACGCCTCGCACGTAGGCGTCGCTGTGGTTGTACCGCCAGAGGGCGTGGTCGAGGTCCTGGGCCCCGTTGTTGGCGGCGAGGTAGCGGGCGGCGCCGCGGATGGCGTCCCGCGGGTCGTGGACGTCGCCGCCCTCGCCGTAGGCCTCCCAGGTGGCCGGCATGAACTGCATGGGGCCCTGCGCGCCGGCCACCGACAGGCCGTTGATCCGCCCCATGCCCGTCTCGACGAGGTTGATGGCGGCGAGCACGTTCCACGGGATGCCGAACTCGGCCTCGGCCTCCCGGTAGTGGCCGAGCAGCTCCTCGGCCGGGCGGGGCGGGATGATCTCCCAGGCCGGCAGGGTCGAGGCCAGGGTGCGGTGCATGCGGCGGAACTCGCGGCGGGCGGCGAGGTTGGCGGTGGCCGACGCGTGCAGGTCCGGCGGCAGCGCGGCGAAGAGCGCCTCGTCCATCTCGGGGTGCACGCCGAGCTTGCGGTACGCCACCTGGTGGGCGAGCGCGGCCTCGGCGACCGCCACCTCGCTGGCCGACGGGTCCCGCAGCACCCGCTCGGCCTGCTCGATCTGGCGGGCGAGGCCGACGGGGTCCTCGGCCGCCTTCGGCGGCACGAGGGCGTGCACGTCGACGGTGGTGGCGGTCGGGGTCGGCTCGGTGGTGGTGGAGGAGGGCGCGGCGGTGGTCGTGGACGACGGGGCGGCGGACGAGGTGGTGCGCTCGGTGGGCGCGGGCCCCGTCTCGGCCCCGTCGCCGTCGCGCGCGATCGCCACCACGCCGGCGGTCAGCAGCGCGGCGATGGCGATGGCCACGAGCACGACGGGCGGGGTCAGGCGGCGCATGGCCCCACGAGGGTAGGTGGGCTCGGGCGGCGTGCGGCGGTCAGCTCTTGGCGACCCGCTGGTACCGGTGCACGGCCATCGGCGCGAACACGGCGACGACGATCACGGCCCAGATCAGCGTGTACACCACCGGGTTCTGCAGCGCCCACGCGTCGGGCTCCGGGGCGCCGGCCGGGATGTTCCCGAACAGCTCGCGGGAGGCCTGGGTGACCGAGGAGACCGGGTTCCACTCGGCGAAGGTGCGCAGCGGGCCCGGCAGGTCCTCCGAGGGCACGAACGTGTTCGCCACGAACGTGAGCGGGAAGATCACCATGAACGACGCGTTGTTGATGACCTCGACCGAGGGGACCAGCAGCGCGATGTACGCCATGATCCAGGAGATCGCGTAGGCGAAGAGCAGGAGCAGCACGAAGCCGCCGACCGCCTCGAGGATCGACCCTCGGATGCGCCAGCCGACGACGTAGCCGGTCAGGCCCATGATCACCATCGAGAGCAGGTTGTAGATCACGTCCGACGCGGTGCGGCCGGCGAGGACGGCCGACCGGGCCATGGGGAGCGAGCGGAAGCGGTTGATGATGCCCTTCTGCATGTCGTCCGCGAGCCCTGCCCCGGTGAACGTGGCCCCGAAGAGCACGGTCTGGGCGAAGATGCCGGCGATCAGGAACTCCCGGTAGCTGGTGCCCGGCACGTCGATCGAGTTGCCGAACACGTACGCGAAGAGCAGCACGAACATGATCGGCGACAGGAGGACGAAGACGAGCACCTCGGGATCCCGCTTGATCTTGATGACGTTGCGGCGGGCGACGACCGCCGCGTCGGCGAGCACGGTCCGGGCCGCGGTCATCGGATCACCTCCTGGGTCGGGGCCGGCGCAGCGTCGGCGGCGCCGTCCAGGTCCTGCGGCTCGGCCGCGCGGCCGGTGAGGGTGAGGAAGACGTCGTCGAGGGTCGGTCGGCGCAGGCCGACGTCCACGAGGGTCACCTGGCGGGCGTCGAGCTCGCGCAGGGCGGCGGTGAGGCTGGCGGCGCCACCGGAGACGGGGGCGAGGAGGGTGCGGGCGGAGACGTCGACCTCGACCTCGCCCACCGCCAGCGGGGCGAGGGCCGTCCGCGCCGGCTCGATCTGCGCGGGGTCCTCCACCGTGACGTGGATGCGCTCCCCGCCCACCTGGGCCTTCAGCTCGTGCGCGGTGCCCCGGGCGATCTCCCGGCCGCGGTCGATGACGAGGATGTCGTCGGCGAGCTGGTCGGCCTCCTCCAGGTACTGCGTCGTGAGGAGCAGGGTGGTGCCCCGCTCCACGAGCTCGCGGATGACCCCCCACAGATCGAGGCGGCTGCGGGGGTCGAGGCCCGTGGTGGGCTCGTCGAGGAACAGCACGGGCGGCTCGGCGACCAGGGCGCCGGCGAGGTCGAGTCGCCGGCGCATGCCGCCCGAGTAGGTCTTCACCGGGCGGTCGCCCGCGTCGACGAGCGAGAAGCGCTCGAGCAGCTCGCGCGCCCGCGCCCGGGACCGGCTGCGCCCCAGGCGGTACAGCCGGCCGATCATGTCGAGGTTCTCGAAGCCGGTGAGCACCTCGTCGACCGCGGCGTACTGGCCCGAGAGGCCGATGCGGCGGCGCACCTCCTGCGGCTCGCGACGGAGGTCGGCTCCGGCGATGGTGGCCTCGCCCTCGTCGGGCTCGAGGAGCGTGGTGAGGATCGACACGGCGGTGGTCTTGCCGGCCCCGTTGGGTCCGAGGAGCCCGAGGACGGTCCCCTCGGGGACCTCGAGGTCGAGGCCGTCGAGGGCGACCACGTCCCCGAAGCGCTTGCGCAGCCCCCGCGCTCTGATCGCGTCAGCCATGGCTTCCCCCAGTCGGAGCTCGCGAGCGACGTCACCCGGTGGGCGACGGGGGTGTGACGCTACGCGGCCGGTCGGTGCGTGTCTCGCGGGTTTCCGCCCGGCATCCCGTCCCCGGCGCGCCCGCCGCGCCGGGGACGAGGCCTAGGCGGGGGCCAGCTCGCCGGAGCGGGCGATGGCGGCCGCGTGGGTGCCGAGGTAGGACTCGACCACCCGCGGGTGGTCGAGGACCTCCTGCGGGGTGCCCTCGGCGATCACGCTGCCGAGCTCGAGGGCCATCATCCGGTCGCACAGGCCGGAGAGGAGCGGCATGTCGTGCTCGATCACGAGGATCGACGCGCCGGTGGCGGCCTGGACCCGGCGCAGGAGCGGGCCGAGCGCCTCGGTCTCCTTCTGCGCCACGCCACCGGAGGGCTCGTCGAGCACGATCACCGCCGGGTCGGCGGCCAGCAGGCAGGCCAGCTCGACGATGCGCCGCGTGCCCGTCGACAGCTCGCCGGTGAGCTTCTCGCGGAAGGCGCCGAGGCCCATGAGCTCGATCAGGATGTCGACCTTCTCGGCCGCGTCCTCCTCGCTGTCGAGGGCCACCGGCTGGCCGAGGGCCCCGGCCACCATCCCGCGGGTGAGCAGGTGCCGCTCCTGGGCGAGGGCGAGGGTCTCGGCCGTGGTGAGCGACGGGAACAGCCGGGCCTCCTGGAAGGAGCGGCCCAGGCCGAGGACGGCCCGCTCGTGCGGGGCCATGTCGGTGATGTCGACGTCCCGCAGCCAGATGCGCCCGCTGTCGACCGGCAGGAAGCCCGAGATGCAGTCGAACAGCGTTGTCTTGCCGGCGCCGTTCTGGCCGATGAGCCCGAGGATCTCGCCCTCCCGCAGCTGGAGGTCGACGTGGTTGACGGCGTTGATCCCCCCGAAGCGCTTCAGCACGCCGTCGCAGCGCAGGATCGCCGGGGCGTCCGGGCCCGGGGGCACCCGCTCCGCGGTGGGCTCCGGCTCGGCCGCGACGGGCTCGGCCTTGAGGCGGCCGCGTCGCCCGCCCTTCCCGGCCGGGGCCTCCGGCGCGGCGCCTCCGGCGTCGGCCGCGCCGGCGATGAACACCGAGCGGAGGATGTCGGGCCGCTCCAGCAGCTCCTTCGTGGAGCCGGTGAAGCGGAACTCGCCCTTCTCCATGAACACGGCCCGCTCGGCCAGCTCGAGGGCGACGTTGATCGACTGCTCCACGACGACGATCGTGATGCCCGTCTCGTGGATCTGGTGGACGACGTCGATGAGCTGCCCGACGATCGTGGGGGCGAGGCCGAGGGACAGCTCGTCGATGAGCAGGAGCTGCGGGTCCGGGATGAGGGCCTGGCCCACGGCCAGCATCTGCTGCTCGCCGCCGGAGAGGTTGCCGGCCATCTGGTCGATGCGCTCGCCCAGGCGGGGGAACATCTCGAGGACGCGGGTCTCCGCCTCCTCGACGGCGGCGCGGTCCTTGCGCTTGAGCCAGCAGGCCAGGCGCAGGTTGTCCCGCACCGTCAGCGTGGGGAACACGCTCTTGCCGCCGGGCATCATCACGACGCCCTTCGCCGCGATCTGGTCGGTGGCGAGGCCCCGGAGCTCCTGGCCGGCGAAGCGCACCGACCCGGCGGTCGGGGGCAGCAGGCCGGTGATGCACTTGAAGAGCGTGGACTTCCCGGCGCCGTTCGTGCCGAGCAGGGCGACGATCTCGCCCTGGTGGATGTCGAGGTCGAGCCCGAAGAGGATCTGCACGGGCCCGTACGACGCATCGAGGTCGCGGACGGCGAGGATCGGCTCGCCCGGCAGCGCCATCTCCACGGTCTGGTCGGTCATGAGAGCGCTCCTGCGATGACGTCGGTCTCGTCCTCGGCGTGGTCGTCGTCGTCCTCATCGTCCTCCCGCCGGTCGGCGACGAGGCTGGGGACGAGGATCCCCCGTCGCTCGGCCACCATCCGCAGCAGCCGGTCCCGCCAGCGCTGCACGAGCTGCCAGAGGCCACCGGGCAGGAAGTAGAGGATCCACAGGAGGCCGGCGCCCGAGAGCGTGTAGCGCAGCATCGTGACGACGTCGCCCGAGAACCACTGGCCGAGGATGTGGTCGAGGAGGTGGAAGAACAGGACGCCCGACACGGCGCCGGCGATGGTGCCGAGCCCGCCGATGACGGCGTACGAGAACACCTCGAGCGAGGAGGTGGCCGGGAAGGTGCCCTGGCCGGCCGTCACCGGGGTGAGGGCGATCACGTAGAGCCCGCCGGCCAGCCCGGCCAGACCGCCCGAGAAGATGAAGGTCTGGAGCTTCACCCGGGTGGTGGGGATCGACAGCGCGCCCGCCCCCCGCTCGTTGTCGCGGGTGCCGATCATCGCCCGTCCGGCCCTGGTGCGGCGCACGGCCCGCACGACGAGCGAGGTGACGACCACGATGGCGAGGATGAGCTCGTAGCGGGCCCACGGGCTCGCCATGTCGAAGCGCTTCCAGAGCACCACCGAGTGCATCGTCGACGGCACCAGGTCCGGGAAGTTGACCGGGTTCAGGAAGTACGAGTCGAGGGCGACGGCGAACGCGATCGTCGTCACGGCCAGGTAGAGGCCGCGGATGCGCAGCGCCGGCAGGCCGATGGCGATGGCCACGAGCGCGCCCACGACCGCCGACGCGGCGAGCGACACCCAGAGGTCCATGTTCCAGCGGGCCATGAGGTTGCCGGCCGCCATCGAGCCGATGCCGACGATGCCGAACTGGCCGAGGCTCACGTTGCCGCCCCACCCGGTGAGGACGACGAGCGACATCGCGACGAGGCTCCACACGACGGCGAAGGTGAGCGTGGTGACCGTCGAGGGGGCGAAGCCCAGGGGCACGATCACCGACAGGACGAGCCCGGCGACGATGAGGGCCCGGATCGTCCACGCCACCTCGGGGAGCCGGCGCAGCTGCGACGGGATCGCCTTCAGGGTGCCCGCCGAGTCCCAGCTGCTCTCGCCCGTCTCGGCCCGGGTCAGGCGCTCCTTGCGCAGGAGCAGCGCCACGAGGATCACCACGAGGAACGTGACGTCGAAGATCGACTCGGCCTGCACGTTCCAGCGGATCGTCCACTCGGCGATGCCGAGCCCGATGCCGGCGAAGACGGCCACCGGGAGCGACTGGAAGCGGGCGATCACCGCCACGGCGAGGCCGGGGAGGATCGTCGTCGACCCGACGAGGGCGTCGGGGACCACGCCGGTGAAGGGCGCCTTCGTGATGAACGTGGCCGTGGAGAGCACGCCGGCCACCGCCCACACGATCGTCTGGAGGCGGCGGACCGGGACGCCGAGCAGGAGCGCCCGATCCTGGTTCTCCGCTGCCGCGCGCACGGCCCGCCCGGCGTCGGTGCCGAGGAGGAACCAGCCGAGGAGGGCGAGGGCCACCGGCGCGAGGCCGAGCATCAGGAGGTGGTCGCCGCGGACCGGGTACGGGCGGACCGTGAAGCTCCAGCTGATCGGGGTGTCGATGTTGCCGAGGAAGGCGCCGATCCCGAGGCGGATGCTGATGAGCAGGCCGATGGCGCCGAGGATCTGGGCGAGGCCGATGCTCGCCACGGTGAGCACGAGGCGGGAGGACCGGGCGAAGCGCCGGATGACGAGGATGTCGACGAGCGCCCCGGAGATGCCGCCGACGATCAGGCCGATCACGATCGAGAGCCAGTAGTTCCAGCCCTGGCCGACGAAGAGGCCGACCGTCAGGGCGCCGGGCATCGCGCCCATGGCGCCGTAGGCGAAGTTCACGATGCGCGTCGTCCGGTAGATGAGGATCAGCCCCATCGCCAGCAGCGCGTACGAGGTGCCGAAGATGATCCCCTGGGTCACCACGCCCCACGGCATCTTCTCCGGGAGGGGGCTGAAGGGCACCCAGTAGAGGAGCGAGTAGGCGACGACCGCGGCGATCGTGACCTGCGCGGCGCGGTTCGTGCGGAGCTGGTCCTGGAGCTGCTCGATCACGGCGTGGCCTCCCCGGCCGGCTCGTCGGCCGGCGCCTCGGCGTCGGCTGGTGTCTCGGCGTCGGGGCCGTCCTCGGCGCTGGCGTCGGCCCCCTCGCCGGCGGGGGCCTCGGCGTCGTCGACGTCGCCGGCGGGGGCCCCGGCACCAGGGTCGCCCGGCAGGGTGGTCGTGGTGCCGCCCACCGGCTGCTCGACGATGCGCTCCGGCGCCACGGAGGGGGCCAGCAGGACCATCAGCACGAACAGGATCAGCCCGGCCACGAGCGGGCCGTAGCCCTTGAACAGGTGCGGGTTGTCCGGGCGGCGGCGCAGGCGCTCCAGCGGCGTGAGCGCCGCCCCGCCGGCCGCCGCGGCCGGCGCACCCGCGCCGTCCGCGGCGGGGCGGTGGCCGTTGCCGTCCCCGTTGCCGCTGGTGGCCGCGGGCGGCTCCTCGGTGGCCACGGCGCCGCCCTCGGGGCGGTGCCCGTTCGAGGACACGGCGGGGTCGGTGATCGCCATCGTCATCCCTCCGTGAAGAATCCGGCGGGCCCGGTCGGGGGGTTGGCGGGCGTCCAGCGGCGCCCGCCGTTCAGCTGCACCCACGCCCCCGGCTTGTTGTTCTGGGCGGAGATCCGGTTCGGGTCCCACCAGATCTCCCGGAAGTCGTCGGTGGGCGTGTAGTCGCCCGGCCCGAAGCCCCAGAGGCCGCGGGGCCCGGAGCCGCCGGGGTAGGCGAAGAGCCCGGCCTCGAAGGTCTCCGGCGTCAGGTTGGGGCCTGCCATCTGGATGCCGATGGCCAGGATGTACATCTGGTAGTAGAGCTCCTCCACGCCGAAGGCGGGCTCGTCGTTCGGCCGCATCTGCTTGTAGGCGTGGTACGGGAACGAGCCGCCCTGGGGCTCCGACTCCGCGTTGTACGCGATGCCGTAGGCCCGGGACCACTGCTCCTGGTAGATGAGCTGCGAGACCATGTCCTGGTCCACGAAGGCCAGGCCCGAGGTCAGCCACTCGGGGTTGTAGCTCTGCTCTCGCGCCTTCGGGGTCATGCCGAGGGCGAGCATCACCGGGTCGCAGGCGCAGATGACGGTGGTGACGCCCTTGTTCTTCAGCTGGGCGATGATGTTCGACGCCTGGTTCGGCATCGTGGCGAGGTCGAGCTTGTACTTCAGCTCGATCGCGATGGGCATGCCGGAGGCGTTGGCCCGGTTGACGAAGGCCCGCACGGACTCCTGGTACTCCTGGTTCTCCGGGGCGACCACGCCGTACACGCGGGGCTTGCCCTGGAGACCGGGCCCGGCGAAGTCGGCGGTGCTGCCGGGCTGGAAGCGAGCCGTGAAGGCGGCCACGCCGGCCTCGACGACGATGGTGCCGTCGGGGAAGAGGCTCCACGAGTACGGGCGGCGGGCCTCGAACCACTCCCGGGACGGGTAGGGGGCGCCGATGTTCACGACGCCCTGCTGGGCGAGGGCGTCGGCGTAGGGGATCGTGATGCCGCTGATGTCGGCGAAGGCGCCGATCTCCTGCGCAGCCCGCACGCCGTCGGCGAGGGCCGCCTCCTTGCCGCCACCGAGGAGCTCCGTGGCGCCGCTGCCCGCCCCGTTGAAGAACTCGATGCGCAGGCGGCGCCCGTAGAACTCGAAGCGCTCCGAGAAGTACTCCGCGAGCGCGAGGACGGTGTCCCGGTACACCTCCGGGGAGTCGTTCACCGAGACGCCCGAGATGTCGGAGAAGATCTCCGAGGCCGTCGGACCCTCGAGCATCCGGACGCTGATGACGATCTCGTCCTCGGTCACGCCGCGGTGCGTGGCGCCGCCGTTGTCGCCGCTGAAGGCGTAGCACGGTGGCGAGTACGGGTCGCCCGGGACCTGCTGGGCCCGCTCGCCGCAGGCCCCCACGACGCCGGGCTGCTCGCCGCCGCCATCACCTCCGCCGGTCCCCGCGTCCCCGCCGCCACCGGCGGCGCCCCCCGACCCGTCGGTGGCGCCCGGCCCGGCCACCCCGTCGGTGCTCCCCGGCCCGCTGTCGCCGCCCGTCCCCGGGCCGACGGGGCCCCCGCTGACGTCGGGGACCTGGACCCGGCCGGCGTAGGCCTGGTGCTCGCGCTCCACCGGGGACACCACCGCCGCCATCACCAGGAAGGCGACGGCCGTGGCGAGCAGCGGCGCGTACGGGCGGGCGAACCGCCCGAGGGGGTTCTTCCTCATGCCGACGCACCTCCGGTGGTCAGGCGCTTGCGCTGGCGCCAGAAGTCGAGGCCCGCCATGCCGCCCGTGGCCGCGAGGCCGAGGATGCCGAGGAGGGGGAGCGCGCCCTCGGAGCATGAGGCGCCCCGCGGGTGGATCGACGTGCAGACGGACTCGAGCGGACCGAAGTCGGCGATCTGCTTCGGCGGCCGGGGCTGCTCCTGGAGCGTGGGCGGCGGCGTGGACACCGGCGGCGGGGTGAACGAGCCCGTGGGCGCGGTGAAGTCCACCGACCCCGAGTCGGTCGGCGGAGGCGGCGGAGCCGGGGGCTCGGGCGGCGGGGGCACCTCGCCGAAGGGGTTCTCGCCGAGGAACTCCCCGGACATGGCCTCGGCGCCCCCGAGCTCGACGTAGGCGAAGCCGGTGCCGGTCACGATCGAGACGCCGACGTCTCCGAGCAGCGCGACGGTGGCCGCCTCGCAGATGTTGTCGGACAGCTCCCGGAAGAGCTGCTCGCGCAGCTGCCGGGTGGCGGAGCCGAGCGGGGCGAGCGGCGAGTCCCGCAGCTCGATGCGCAGCGGCGTGGCCCGGATGAGGTCGGTCGGCTCGGTGAGGTGGACGATCCGGGGGAACGTGATGCCCAGCCCGAGGGGGTTGAGGATCCCGTTGAGGAGGCCCTCCAGCGTGGGCAGCTGGTCCACCGGGAGCGGGATCGGGATGCCGAGCCCGGTGTCCTGCGACCCCGACCCGATGGAGAAGGTGGCGTCCACCAGGGGGTCGGCGCCGGTGCGGTGGACGGCCCGCCACTCGAGGCCGGTCAGCGTGATCCCGAGGATGGTGAGCGAGAGCTCGCTGGTGGCCACGGCCTCCCGTCCGGCGCCCTCGAGCGACCGCACCTCCGCGGTGGCGCGGCCGCCGCCGATGTCCAGAAGGGCGCCGCCGGACCCGTTGACGATGGTCGAGACCGCCTTCGCCGACGGGATGTCGGTGGTGGCGGCCTCCTTCGTGCCCAGGCCCACGAAGCCCGGGAGGATCGGGGCCTCGTCCTCCGTGGCCGACCGGGGGCCCTGGCGGTTGTCGATCGTCAGGGGCTGCGGGAGCTCGAGGTTGAGGCCCCCGCCGCCCGAGCAGCTGCCGGCGGCGGAGAGCGAGGTGCCGATGAGGCCCAGGTCCACGGAGCGGGACTCACCCTGGGCCAGCTGGTTGCGGAGCTCGGAGACGGCGATGCCGCCGCCGATGGCCAGCTCCAGCGAGCCGACGCCAGGTGCCACCTTCAGGACCTGCGCCGTGGCCTTCGCGGCGCCGTTGGCGAACGCCTCGGCCTCCTGCGCCGGCGCCGCCGGGGCGCCCTGGGCGGGTGAGAGCGTTGCGAGCACGACCCCGAGCGAGATCGCACCCGTCACCAGGGTGCGGCGATAGGCGTGCAGCCGACGGAACACGGTCCTGCGCATGTACCTTCCCCCCGAGGAGACCGGACCGGCCCCCCGGCGGTCGCTGCTCCTCGCCGGTGATCGTTCGACGGCACCGGAGGGCCTTCCTGCTCGGCTATCGGCAATCGGCCAACAGAGCCCGCGCGGTCAAGGGCGGTCGTCGCCTACCGTCGCCCCCTGTGGCAGACGAGCGGCGGACCGTGGTCGTGGTGGAGGTCGAGCGAGCGGAGGCCGAGCTGGCAGCCGACGCGCTCTGGCAGGCCGGCGCCTCGGCCGTGGGCGAGGCGGACCTCGGCGACGGCCGGGTGCGCCTCACCGCCGATGTGCCCGACCCGACCCTCGTGCCCGCCCGGTGGGCCGCCCGCCCGGTGGAGGTGGACCACGGCGCCGACCTCGACGCCTGGCGGGCCCACGCCGAGCCTGTCCGCGCCGGCCAGCGGGTCCTGCTCGTCCCCGCCTGGCGGGAGGTGCCGCCCGCAGGTCCCGACGACGTCGTGGTCGTGCTCGATCCGGGTCGCGCCTTCGGGTCGGGCAGCCACCCGGCCACCCGCCTCGTGATCGCCGCCCTCGAGCCCCGTCTGCGTCCGGGGGACCGCGTCCTCGACGTGGGCTGCGGCAGCGGCGTCCTCGCCGTCGTCGCGCTCCGCCTGGGTGCGGGGGCGGCGGTGGGGATCGACATCGACCCGGCCGCCGTGGCCGCCACCCGGGAGAACGCGGCACGGAACGAGGTGGCCGATCGGCTCGAGGTCGACGGCCGCCCGCTGGCCGAGGTCGACGGCGCCTTCGACCTCGTGCTCGCCAACATCGGGGTCCGCGCGCTCACCGACCTGGCGCCCGCGCTCGCCGCGCGCGTCGCCCCCGGCGGCCACCTCGTGCTGAGCGGCCTGCTCGAGGACCAGGCCGACGCCGTCGTGGCACGCTGCGCACCGCTGACCGAGGTGGCACGGCTCGCGGAGGACGGCTGGGCGGCCCCGGTGCTGACGGCGGGCTGAGCGCGGACGAGGGGAGGGGCAGGTGACGGGACGCACGGTGCGGTGGGGGGTGCTCGGGCCCGGCGGGATCGCCGAGCGCTTCGCCGCCGCCATGCAGCGCGTGGCGGACGGCGAGATCGTCGCCGTCGCCTCCCGCACCCGTCGCCGCGCCCGCGCCTACGCCAGGCGGCACGGGATCGCTCGGGCCCACGTCGGCCGGGACGCCCTCCTGGCCGACGCCGACGTCGACGCCGTGTACGTGGCCACCCCGCACTCGTGCCACGCCGACGACACGATCGCGGCGCTCGCCGCCGGCAAGCACGTCCTCTGCGAGAAGCCCTTCGCCCTCGACGCCGAGCAGGCCCGCCGGATGGCCGCCGCGGCGCAGGCGGCCGACCGGTTCTGCATGGAGGCGATCTGGAGCCGCTTCCTGCCCGCCTACCGGCGCATGCGAGAGCTGGTCGACGGCGGGGCGATCGGCCGGCCGCTCGTCGTGGAGGCCGACTTCGGCTTCCGGATGCGGTTCGACCCGAGCCACCGCCTCTTCGACCCCGCCCGGGGCGGCGGCGCGCTGCTCGACGTCGGCATCTACCCGGTGCAGCTCTGCATCGACGTGCTCGGGGTCCCCGACGCGGTGGCGGCCCAGGGCGTCCTCGGCCCCACCGGCGTGGACGAGATCGTGGCCGCCGTCCTGCACCACCCCGGCGGCGGCATCGGCGTGGCGAAGGCGGCCACCCGGGCCACGCTGGCCAACACCGCCCGGATCACCGGCACGGAGGGCTGGATCGAGCTCCCCGCGCCCATGCACTGCCCGACCGGGCTCACCGTGCAGCGGGGCGACGAGCGGGAGGTGATCGAGCTCCCGTGGTCCGGCGACGGGCTGCGCTTCGAGATCGAGGAGGTGCACCGCTGCCTGGCCGCCGGGGCGCGGGAGAGCGCCACGATGCCGGTCGCGACCTCCATCGCCCTCATGGAGGTGCTGGACGAGGCCCGCCGCCAGCTCGGGGTGACCTACCCGACCGGGTGAGCCGACGCTGGCTCACTCGGTCTCGTCCTGCGGTCAGACCGTCAGCGTGCGGGAGTTCTTGTCGTACCAGTTGCGACCGCTCGTGATCGGCTCGTACTTCGCGCCGTCGGGACCCTCGCAGCCCGGGATGCAGGAGATCACCGCGTCCGCGTCCGGCTGCTGGAAGAACGGGATCGAGATCCGCCACGTCCCAACCGACTCCGGCGGCAGCACCACCCGGTGCAGGGTCGACACCCAGCGATCGTTGGTCCACCGGGCCATGAGGTCACCGATGTTCACGGTGAAGGCTCCGGGCTGGGCGGAGACGTCCACCCAGCCGCCGAGGGAGCTCACCTGGAGGCCACCGGGAGCGTCGTCCTGGTAGAGGATGGTGAAGGCGCCGTAGTCGGTGTGGGCGCCGGCGCGCAGCTGGCCCGGGAGGACCTCGGTGACCGGCGGGTAGTAGTTGGCGATCATCGGGCTGGCGTGGTGCCGGTTGAAGGCCTGAAACCAGCCCATCGGCAGGTCGAGGGCAGCCTCCATGACCCGGTAGATCCTCCAGGAGAGGTCCTCCATCGCGACGTAGTACGCGAGCCACGTCGCCCTCATGTCTGCCGGGGTCTCGGGCCAGGCGGTCCCCGAGAAGAAGTGTTCCCCGTCCGGGACGGAGGCGTAGTAGGGGTCGTCACGATCGATCTCGCGGCTCGAGCCGAACACCTCGCGCAGGTCGGGGGGTGTCTCCTGGCCCATCGAGCGGCCGAGGCCTCGCTGGCCGGCCGGCTCCCAGCCGCGTCGGCCGGTCGTGCGGTCGAGGGACGAACGGGCCTTGACCTCCTCGGGCTGGTGGAAGAAGCGGGCCGTCACGTCGTACATGTCGGCGATGAGCGTCGGCGACACGCCGTGGCCGACGACGCAGAAGAACCCGAGCTCCTGGTTGATGCGGTCGAGGCGCTCAGCCTCCTCGGCGAGGCGGGAGCGGGAGCGATCCGTGCCGTCGAGGTCGACGATGGCGAGGGGGACGATGTCACTTGGTTCCACGTGGGCTCCTTGGTCGATGCAGAGGTGGCAGGAGGAAGAGGGGGTCAGCGATGGAGGAAGCGACCGCGCCCGACCGCGGCGGTGACCTCACCGTCGCGGGCCACCACCTCGCCGCGGGCGATGGTGCACACGGGAAGGCCGGTGAGGGTCGTGCCGTCGTAGATGGAGAAGTCGCTCGCCGATTCGAGGTGCAGGGCGTCGACGGTCCACTCGCGATGGAGGTCGACGAGGACGAGGTCCGCATCGGCACCCGCTCGCAACGAGCCCTTCTGAGGCAGGTTGAAGAGGCGGGCTGCGTTGGCGGAGGTCAGCCGGGCGATCGTCGGGAGGCTGAGCCCCCGCCGGTGGTGACCCTCGGAGATCAGCACGGGCAGGAGGGTGGCCATGCCGGCGAAGCCCGCCGAGGCACCCCACACCGACCCCTCCTTCGTGGAGCTGTGGACGGCGCAGTGGTCCGTGCCGATGGTGTCGACCACACCGTCCCGGAGGCGGTGCCACACACCTTCGCGGGCCGCTGTGTCGCGGATCGGCGGGTTGATCTTCGCTCGGGTCCCGATCGGGTGGTCGACGGTGTGGGTCAGGTAGTGCGGGCACGTCTCGATCGACACGCGCACCCGCTGACGTTGGCGATGCGCGTAGTCGAGGACCTCCGGTGAGCCGACGTGGACGATGTACAGCGCCGCCCCGGTGAGCTCGGCGAAGAAGCTCACGCGGCTCACGCCCTCCATCTCGCTGACCACCGGACGCGCAGCGGACCAGGCCGCGAGATCGTCACCTCGCTCACGCGCCGCCGCGAGGTGGCGGGCGACGAGCTCCGTGTTCTCGGCGTGGATGCCGGCCACGGTGTGGGGCCGACGACCGAGGTGGCCGAAGGCCTCGTACAGGACGGCGTCGTCGATCTCGTTCACCATCCCCACTGTCTTGGCGTCTGCGCCCCGGTAGGCCAGGTAGAACTTGAACGACGAGACCCCCTGGTCGATGTAGCTGGGCAGGTGATCCACCTGGGCCTGGGTCAGCATCCCCAGGTGGAGTCCGACGTCGACCGCCGCCGTGTCCTCGATGAGCTGGGCCAGCTCGTCGATGTCGTAGGGCTCCGGATCGGCGCTGGCATAGTGCCGGTGGAAGCTGAGCACCGTCGTCACGCCGCCGAGGGCGGCGGAGCGGGTCTCGGTGTGCAGGTCGCCCCGCAGGTCACCGGCGAAGCCGAGGTGCGTGTGAGGGTCGATGACCCCCGGGAACAGATGGAGGCCCCGCCCGTCGATCACCTCGCGGGCCCTCACGCCCCTGGCCTCGGGGGCGACTTCGACGATCTGGCCGGCGTCGATGAGGACGCTGCCGCGCCGGACGCCGAGCGCCGGATCGACCACGTCGATGTCGCGGATGAGCAGGTCGATCACGGGCACCTCACTGGGTCTTGGGGTCGAACACGTCGCGGAGCCCGTCGCCGATCAGGTTCAGGGCCAGGACGGTGGCGACGATCGCCACCCCGGGGAAGACGGCGATGTGCGGCGCCACGGCGAGCTGGTCTCGACCAGCGGCGAGCATCGCTCCCCACTCGGGGTTCGGTGGCAGGGCGCCGAGCCCAAGGAAGCTCAGCGAGGCCACGCCGGTGATGGCCATCGCCAGCCCTGTGGTGGCGAGTACGAGGATCGGCGCACCCACGTTCGGGAGGATGTGGCTGACGAGGATCCGGTAGTGGGGCACCCCCGCCACCCGGGCCGCATCGATGAACTCCCGATGGCGCACCTCGGCAGCCGCCGCCCGGCTCACCCGGGCGAACTGCGGGATGTACGAGATGGCGACGGCGAGCGCGGCGTTGGCCACGCCCGCGCCGGCCAGGGCCACGATCAGCAGCGCCAGCAGGAAGTAGGGGAACGCGAGCATGAGGTCCATGAGCCGCATGACGAGCGATTCCCGCCAGCGGCCGTAGTACCCGGCGACGATGCCGAGCGCGCAGCCCACCACGGCGCTGACCGTCACGGAGCCGACCGCGGCGGTGAGGGTGACGCGGCCGCCGTGCAGGACCCGGACGAAGATGTCCCGTCCGAACTGGTCCCGTCCGAACCAGGCGTCGGCGGACGGGCCCTTCCGGCGGAGGTCGAGGGCCTGCGCGGTGGGGTCGGTGTCGATGAGCAGCGGACCGAGGAGGCACCCCCCGAGCACCACGGCGAGGATGAGCGCCCCGAGCAGCGCCGGCTTGTTGCGAGCGAACACCCGGAGCCCCCGGCGGGCGCGTGCCCCGGCGGTCGGGGCGAGGTCGACGCCGTGGACGGCGGGGGTGAGGGCGACGTCGGTCATGCGGTCCTCCGCTGACGGGGGTCGATCCACCGGTAGAGGAGGTCGACCGCGAGGTTCACGGTCACGTACGCGACGGTTGTGAAGATGACCGCGGCGCGCACGTACGGGTGGTCCCGGCTGAGGATGGCGTCGACGGTGAGCCGTCCGATGCCCGGGATGCCGAACACGCTCTCGGTGAGGATGGCCCCGGCGATGAGGGCGCCGAACTGCAGGCCGATGATCGTGGCGATCGGGGCCAGAGCCTGCTTGAGCGCGTACTTCAGGAGGATCACTCGCTCGGGGACGGCGTAGGCCCGGAGGGTGCGGATGTGCTCGGACCCGAGCGCCTCGAGCATCGAGGACCGCGTCATGCGAGCGATGACGGCGAGCGGGAAGGTGGCGAGGGTGACGGCGGGGAGCACGATCTGCTGCGGCGTGCCCCAGCCGTAGGCCGGGAACCACCCCCACCGGACGGCGGCGAAGCTGATGAGGATCAGGCCCATCCAGAACACGGGGATCGATACGCCGGTGAGGACGGTGATCCTGAGCAGCCCGTCGAGCCAGCCGTTGGGATGAGCCGCCGACACGATGCCCACGCCCATCCCGACCACCACGGCGATCGCCATCGCCGTGGTGGCCAGGACGGCGCTGACCTGGCCCGTCCGGGCGATCTCCTCCGCGACCGGTCGCCCGTTGAGGTAGGAGGTGCCGAGGTCGCCTTGGACGAGGTCGCCGAGGAAGCGGACGTATTGGGTCACGAGTGGTTGGTCGACGCCGAGCTCTGCCCGGACCTCGGCCAGCCGCTCCTCGGTGGCGTTCTGGCCGAGCCGCGCCTGGGCCGGGTCGCCCGGGGTGCGTTCGAGCACCACGAACACCACGAAGGTCACGACGAGCACCATGAGGGCGGTCACCGCCACCCTCTTGGCGACGTACGAGAGCTCAGCGCGCCACATGGAGGTCAGCCGACCGTGGTCGCCGAGAGGTCGAGCATCTCGCCCGGGGTGGTGTGGAAGCCCTCGACGTCAGCGGCGACGGCGAAGAGGTTCTTCGAGTGGTAGATCGGCACGACGGCCACGTGCTCCTCGACGACGAGTCGCTCGAGCTCTGACACGATGGCGGCCCGCTCCTCGGAGCCCACCGCAGCGCTCTCGAGTTCGCCCACGAGGGCGTCGACGTCGGGGGCGGCGAGCTGCGACATGTTGTTCACGGCGCCTGTGGCGAACACCCGGGTGAAGAGGTCGCCAGGGTCGTAGCTGTTGAGGCCCCAACCCAGCCAGTAGAGCTCGGTGTCTCGATCGAGGAGCGCCTGGTACCAGGCACCCGAGTCCCGGATGTCGAGCTCGAGGGTGATCCCGACCTCGGCCAGCTGGGCCTGGATGACCTCCATCACCGCGGTGTCCCGGAGGTACCGCTCGGTGGGGAGCACGACCCGGAGAGACAGCCCGGTGGCGCCGGCCTCCTCGAGGAGCGCCTTCGCGCCGTCCGGGTCGTAGGCGATCCCGACCGCGGCGGCCTCACCGCGGAACTCGGGGGTCACGAGGCTCTCGGTGGCCGGTGTGCCCAGCCCCTCGAGGACGGCGTCGACGATCGCCTCCTTGTCGAGGGCCATCGCGATCGCCGTCCGAACCCGGACGTCCGGGATCTCCTCGACGTTGAAGCCGAGGAAGATTGGCCTGGCCTTCGGTTCGACGACGGCGGCGAGTCCGCTGGACCCGAGGCCGGGGATCTCGTCGGGCGAGGGGTTCTCGATCACCTCGAGCGAGCCGGTGCGCAGGGCGCTGAGCCGGGTGCTGGCCTCGGGGATCGGGATGAACTCGACCCGATCGAGGGCGGGGGCGCCGCCCCAGTAGTCGGGGTTCGCGGCGAGCACGAGCTTGGTGTCGAGCTGCCACTCGACGAACTGGAAGGGCCCCGTCCCGACCGGGTGCCGGGAGACGTCGTCGCCGTGCTCGGCGAGCGCCGCCGGGCTCTGGATGCCCGCCACCGGCACGGTGAGGTTGTTGAGGATGGCTGCGTAGGGGCGCTCCAGGTGGAGGCGCACGGTGAGGTCGTCGACGACCTCGACGTCCTCGAGCACGCCGAGGTAGGCGGACCCCTGGTCGGCGGCGGCGGCCCGCTCGAGGGACGTCTCGACGGCGGCAGCGTCGAGCGACTCCCCATCGTGGAACGTCACCCCCTCGCGGAGCTTGAACTCCCAGGTCGTCTCGTCCACGGGCGCCCACTCGGTGGCGAGCGCGGGGACGATCGTGCCGTCGGCGGCTGCGTCGACCAGGCCGTCGAAGATGAGGTCGGCCCGGATCAGGTCGGACGAGATGCGGAAGTTGGGCGGATCGAGGGACTCAGCTTCGGCAGCCATGCCGATCCGCAGCACGCCACCTCCTTCGCCGCTCGGGGACGTGCCATCGCTGGCGCTGCTGTTGTCACCGGTCCCGCACGCCGCCAAGGCGAGGGAGCCGGCGACGGCGGCGAGCAGGAGGCGACGACGGGGGCGTCGTGACGCTCGGTTCGACATGGGCGGGAGCCTTCCTTCACTGGCCGGAACAGCGGTTCGGTAACTGAACCGTCGGTTTGAGAGGAGACCCAAGCACGGCATTCCGACGTCGCGATTTCCCCTCTGTTAACGCTGGATTTCCTTGCCCCGAAGGCGTTGACACGCCGGTTGCGGCTCTCCACACTCCAGCGAACCAACGGTTTTGTGACCGAACCGAAAGCGCAGGTCGATGCGAACCACCCTTCGAGAAGTCCCTTCGTCGGCTCGACCGGCCGCCGTGACCGACCGGCCCCGTCCAACGGCGGATCCGGTCGTCGAGCTGCGCGGGCTGTCGGTCGCCGTCCGGGGCCACGACGGCGTCGAGCCGATCCTCGACCGCGTCGACCTGCGCTGCGATGCGGGGGCCACCCTGGCCGTCGTCGGTGAGTCAGGGTCGGGCAAGACCATGTCGTTCCTCGCGTTGATGGGGCTCCTGCCGGTCGGCGTCGAGGTCACCGGCGGGCAGCTGCTCGTGGACGGCGTGGACCTTGGAACGCTGTCGCCGGCCGACCGTCGTCGCACCGTCGCCGCCTCGGTGGCGATGGTGTTCCAGGACTCGCTCACGGGCCTCAGCCCTGCGTTCACGATCGGCCAGCAGCTGGTCGACGTCCTCCACCACGGCGGGGGGTTGAGTCGGCGCACCGCGCGCCAGCGGGCACTTGAGGTCCTGGAGCTCGTCCGCATCCCTGAGCCTGGCCGTCGCTTCGACCAGTATCCCCACGAGCTCTCGGGCGGACAGCGCCAGCGCGTGATGATCGCCATGGGCATCGCCCTCGGCCCCAGGCTGCTCGTCGCCGACGAGCCCACCACGGCGCTCGACGTCACGCTGCAAGAGGAGATCATGGACCTCCTCGACCGGCTCCGCAGGGAGCTCTCGATGGGGCTCGTCGTCATCACCCACGACCTTGGCGTCGTCGCTCGCTACGCCGACGAGGTCGCGGTGATGTACGCCGGACGCCTCGCCGAGCAAGGCCCGGTCGAGGAGATCTTCCGCCGCCCGCGCCACCCGTACACGGCGGCGCTGCGGGACACGATCCCGCGTCCAGATCGCGCTGCTGCAGCGCTCACCGCCGTCCCCGGTCAGCCCGCCCGCCTCGCGGAGGTCTCGACCGGCTGCGCCTTCGCCACTCGGTGCACCCTCGCGGACGAGGCCGCTGGCTGCCGGCACGTCGTGCCCAGGATGCAGCCGGTGCGGGTCGGGCTCGACGCTGCATCACACCGGGTGGCCTGTCACCGATCCGACCTCGTCACCGAGCAGCCGGGTCCGCTGGCCGCGTCCCGCCAGGCGCGACCCGTCGCTCCCGCTGTGGTCCTCGAGGCCTCCGGGCTCGTGAAGACCTTCCGCGTGCGGGGCGAGGGCGGCGCCCGAGTCGAGGTCCGAGCGGTCGACGGCGTGGACCTCGCGCTTCACGAGGGGGAGACGCTCGGCCTCGTCGGTGAGTCCGGCTGCGGCAAGTCGACCGTGAGCCGCATGATCCTCGGCCTGACCACGCCGACGGCCGGAACCGTCCGCTTCCACGGCGGGCCGGTCGACGGGGCGGACGAGCGCGGTCGGGGCCGGCCGATCCAGATCGTCTTCCAGGACCCGTACGCGTCGCTCGATCCCCGCCATCGGGTGGCCCGGATCGTCGGCGAGCCCCTCCGGGCGGCCGGCGTCGGCCGAGCTGCCCGCGACGCCCGAGTGGCGGAGATCCTGGAGCGGGTCGGGCTGCGGGGCGAGCAGGCGCAGCGGTACCCCCACCAGTTCTCCGGTGGGCAGCGGCAGCGCATCGGCATCGCCCGATCCGTCGCGGCCACCCCCCAGGTCCTCGTGCTCGACGAGCCGGTGTCGGCGCTGGACGTGTCGATGCAGGCCCAGGTGCTGAACATGCTCGCCGAGCTTCGCGACGAGCTCGGCCTCAGCCTGCTCCTCATCTCTCACGACCTGTCGGTCATCCGCCAGGTCACCGATCGGGTGGCGGTCATGTACCTCGGCCGCATCGTCGAGACGGCCCCCACGGACGAGCTGTACCGCGCGCCCCGCCACCCCTACACGCAGGCGCTGCTCTCCGCCGCTCCGGTGCCAGATCCGGGGGTGGAGCGCAACCGGGAGAGGATCCGCCTGCTCGGCGAGCTCACCTCTGGGCCGGCGGTCGCCGGCTGCAGCCTGCTGCCTCGGTGCCATCGTGCCGGCGAGGTCGCCCTCGGTCTCCCCGCGGAGTCCGTCGTCCCCGGTCCCGGTGGCCGCCTGGTGCCCAGGCGGTGCCTCGAGGTGAAGCCAGTGCTGCTGGGCAGCGACGGCCATGAGGTCGCCTGCCACCACCCCGTCGAGGTGTCCGTCTCGCAACCGGCCATCCCGTCCCTCTGACCGATCTCCCCCCCCCAAGCAAGGAGCCCTTCGTGCCCATCTCCGTCCGCAAGATCGTCCACCACCTCGAGGAGACCCGCCTCGAGAACGGTCAGACGGTCCAGCCGCTCCATCGCGTCGCCATCGTGGCCGCGGTGATCGAGAACCCCTACCCGCCGGGGTACGTCGAGGACCTCGTCAGCCTTGCTGACGAGGTGGCCGAAGAGATCGGTCAGCTCGTCGGCCCCGCCTGCGTCGAGCTGCTCGGCGCCGAGGTCGAGGGATACGGGAAGGCGGCGCTCGTCGGCCTCGACGGTGAGGTCGAGCACGGCTCGGCCCTCATCCACAACCTGCGCTTCGGCAACGTCTTCCGCGGGGCGGCGGGCGGCACGGAGCTCCTCCCCGCGGCCGAGAAGGTCGGTGTCTGTGGCGCCACCATCGACATCGCGATCAAGCACAAGCTCGATGCGAAGACCCGATCGCACCATCAGACGATCCCCTTCACCGTTCCTGACGCTCCCCGCCCTCGCGAGATCCTGATCGCCTGTGCTGCGACGAGCGCGGGACGGCCCCTCGCCCGCTTGGCCGCCTTCGGCGCCGAGGTGGCGTCGTGAGCGCTGAGCTCTGGACGGCTGACCGCATCGCCGAGGCGGATCGCCGCTACGTGATCCACTCGTGGTCAACCCAGGGCGCGATCAAGCCCAAGGTCATCACCGGTGGCGAGGGGTCGTGGTTCTGGGACGCGGACGGGCGGCGCTACCTCGACTTCCAGTCGCAGCTCGTGAACATGAACCTCGGCCACCAGCACCCCCGCCTCGTCGAGGCGATCGCCGACGCCGCGCGGGACCTCTGCTACATGGGCCCCGGCTTCGCGGTGCGCAGCCGCGCTGAGCTGGCCGAGCGCCTCGCCGCCCTCGCTCCTGGTGACCTGGAGATGACGTTCTTCACCACCGGGGGAGCCGAGGCCAACGAGTCAGCGATCCGGCTCGCTCGTCACGTCACCGGCCGACCGAAGGTGATCGCCCGGTACCGCTCGTACCACGGCGCCACCGCCGGCGCGCTGCAGCTGACCGGCGACGAGCGCCGATGGGCGGGCGAGCCGTTCGTGAGCGGCGTGGTGCGCATGCTCGAGCCCGACCCCTACCGCCGTCCCGCGGACGATCCGGTGAACCTCGGACGGCCGCACCTGGAGGAGATCCTGGCCGGCGAGGGCCCGCAGAACGTCGCCGCGATCATCGTCGAGCCGGTCACGGGCACGAACGGGATGCTCTACCCGCCGGACGGCTACCTGCAGGCGCTCCGCGAGGTGTGCGACGAGCACGGCATCCTGCTCGTCTTCGACGAGGTGATGGTCGGCTTCGGGCGCACGGGCACGATGTTCGCGTCGGAGCACTGGGACGTGGTGCCCGACGTCATGACGACGGCCAAGGGGCTCAACTCCGGCTACGTGCCGCTCGGTGCGATGACCGTGAGCTCGGCCATCGGGGACTGGCTCCAAGACCACAAGTTCTGGGCCGGCCAGACCTACGCCGGGCACCCGCTGGCCTGCGCCAGCGGGGTCGCGTCGCTCGAGATCATGGAGTCCGAGGACGTCCTCGGCCGGCTCGCCCCGGTGGCGGAGCACCTCGCGGCCAGGCTGCAGGCGCTCGCCGACACGCACCCGAGCATCGGCGATGTGCGCGGTCGGGGCGCCTTCTACGGGATCGAGCTCGTCGCTGATCGCATGACCAAAGCACCCCTTGCCGGTGTCGTCCCGACCGTGTGCGCAGCGGCCATGCAGGAGGGCCTGTACCTCACCGGCAACGCCAACGTCCTGCGCATCGCGCCGCCACTCGTGGTCACGCGGGAGGAGGTCGACCTCGCCGTCGACATCCTCGACAGCGTCCTCAGCCTCGCCGACGCCGAGCTGGAGGCCGCAGCGTGAGCGCCATCGAGCTCGGCCTCCAGCTCGGTGATCGGCTGAGCTTCGCCGAGATGCTGTGGGCGGCGGAGTTCGCCGACGAGGAGGGCCTGGAGTCTCTCTGGGTGGCGGAGGGGAGGCTCAGCCGTGATGGGATCGTCCCGGCCGCGATCCTGGCGCACCGCACCTCTCGGGTCCGTATCGGTACCGGGGTCCTCAGCAACCGCACCCGCAACGTGGGCCTGATGGCGGTCACCTTCAAGACGCTCGACGAGGTCGCGCCCGGGCGGGCGTTCCTCGGGCTCGGCGCCTGGTGGGAGCCTCTGGCCTCGAAGCTCGGGTCGCCCCTGCGCAAGCCGCTCACCTACATGCGCGAGTACGTCGACGGCCTGCGCCAGTTCTTCGCCAACGAAGAGGTGCACGTCGACGGCGAGTTCATCAAGGTCGATGGAGCCCGCTTCGACTCCATGTACCGGGAGAACGTCCCCGTCGACATCCCGATCTACATCGGAGCCGTCGGACCGAAGATGCTGGAGCTCACGGGCGAGGTGGCCGACGGAGCGAACCTCGACTTCCTCCTCCCGCCGAGCTATCTGGAGGGTGCGCTGGCCCACATCGAGGCCGGCGTCGCCCGGCGCACCGACGGCCAGCGCGCCATCGACATCACCCAGCTCGTGGCCTGCAGCGTCGACGACGTGGACCCCCGCGGTGCCATCGATGCCGCCAAGGCCTTCCTCACCCTGTACCTCGCCCAGCAGCCCCACATCGGGAGCCACTGCGGCGCAGAACCCGAGCTCGTGGCCCGCATCCAGGAGGTCTGCGGATGGCCGGCCACACCGGCGCAGATCGAGGACGCGATGGCCCTCGTGAGCGACGAGCTCGTCCACCGCGTCACGGCCTGCGGAACCACCGCGCAGGCGATGGAGAAGCTCGAGGCCTATCGGGCCGCGGGCGTCCGGGTCCCGATCATCTCCCCGCTGGGGAACAAGGAGCAGACCATCGTGAGCCTCGTGAAAGCGAGCCGGCGGTGAGGGTCGCCGCCGTCCAGCTGTGCGTGTCGGACGACCGATCCGACAACCTCTCCCGCACCCGTGCCCTCATCGATGCGGCAGCGGCACAGGGCGTGGAGCTCGTCCTCCTCCCCGAGCTGTTCTCGGTGCCCTTCGTGCAGCCTGATCCGGACCCAACCTTCTTCCGGTGGGCGGAGCCACTCGACGGCCCCTCGAACGCGATGGCCGCCGCCGCCAGCGCCGCCCACGGGATCACGGTCGTGTCGAGCATCTTCGAGGCCAGCGAGCAGGCAGGCGTGTACCACAACACCTCGGTCACCTACGTGGGTGGCGAAGCGGTGCTCACCTACCGGAAGTCCCACCTGCCGTTCTCCAACGGGTTCCCGGAGAAGTTCTACTTCCGCCCCGGACACGAGCCCCCCACCGCGGTCGCCGCCGCGGGGACGAGGGTGGGCACGATCATCTGCTACGAGCGTCACTTCCCTGAGCTGGGCCGGCAGGTGGCCAAGGCCGGCGGGACGATCCTCTGTGTCCCCGTGGCCTGCGCGTCCGCTCCGATGCGTGAGGTGTTCCAGCTCGAGCTGCGGGCCCAGGCCATCGCGAACGGCATGTTCGTGATGTGCGCCAATCGCATCGGCACGGAGGTCACGAAGACGTACTTCGGCACGTCGGCCGTCTACGACCCCGACGGCACCGTGCTCGCGGCAGCCGAGGACCACGGGGGTGACGAGCTCGTCGTGGCAGAGATCGACCTCGACCAGGTTGCCCGCACCCGAGAGCGGCGCCCCTTCCTCCGCGACCTGCGTCCCGAGCTGTATGCCTGATCCTCTCCTCGCCGAGCTCGCCGAGGCGACCTGGATCGGCGGCTGCCCCCGCGAGTCCCGCGGCTGGCTACCGGTCGAGGATCCCGCCACCGCCGAGGTGCTCGCCGAGGTGGCGCTGGTCGACGCAGCGCTGGTCCTCGAGGCGGTCGAGGCGGCGGTGGCGGCCGCGCCTGCTTGGGCCGCCACCGCACCGCAGCGCCGAGCCGATCTGCTCGCGCGCGCAGAAGGGATGCTGCGGTCCCGCGTCGAGGAGGGCGCCTCCTTGATCACAGCGGAGGCGGGGAAGCCCGTCGCCGAGGCCCGAGCTGAGATCGAGTACGCCGCTGACTACCTGCGCTGGTACGCGGCCGACGCGGTGCGCCTCGCGGGGTCGGTCACGCCCAGCCCGAGCGGTGAGGCCGACCTGCTGGTGGAGCGGCGCCCCGTGGGCCCGTGCTACCTCGTGACGCCCTGGAACCTCCCGCTGGCGATGGCAGCGCGCAAGGTGGCGCCGGCCCTGGCTGCGGGGTGCACGACGATCGTCAAGCCGTCCGAGCTGACCCCGCTCACCATGCTCTGGTTCGCCCGGATCCTCGCCGAGGCGGGTGCGCCGGAGGGCGTCGTGTCGGTGCTGGTCAGCGATGAACCGGCGATGGTCACGGCGCACGTGCTCGGCGACCCCCGGGTTCGCAAGGTGTCGTTCACCGGGTCCACCCGCGTCGGACGCGCGCTGCTGCAGTCCGCCAGCGCTCACGTCGTGAGGGCATCGATGGAGCTCGGCGGCAACGCTCCCTTCCTGGTCCTCCCGGGGGCCGACACAGAGCTCGCCGTCGCCGCAGCACTAACCGCCAAGGGCCGCAACGCGGGGCAGACCTGCGTCGCCCCGAATCGCTTCCTCGTCCACGAGTCGCTGCACGACGAGGTCGTGGACGGGCTGGTCGAGCGCTACGGCTCGCTGGTCCAGGGTCCGGGTCGCGAGTCCACCACCCAGGTCGGACCGCTCATCACGGCAGCAGCGGCCTCCCGTGTCGATGGCCTGGTCGAGGACGCCGTGGTGCGCGGTGCCACCAGGGCAACCGCCGCGCGGCCTCCCCGATCCGGCCACTTCGTGGCCCCGACGGTCCTGGTCAACGTGCCGTCCGACGCACCCGTGTGGGAGGAGGAGGTGTTCGGCCCGGTCATCTCGGTGCAGGCCTACCGGGACGTGGCCGACGCGGTGGCGGAGGCGAACCGCACCGACGCCGGGCTGGCCGCCTACGTCATCGGCCCCGACCGCGGCTGCGCCACTGAGGTGGCCAGATGCCTCGAGGTCGGCATGGTGGCGGTGAACGACGGCCGGATCAGCGAGGTCGCCGCGCCCTTCGGGGGTGTGCGCTCGTCGGGCCTCGGCCGGGAGGGCGGCCTCCACGGGATCGACGAGTACCTCGAGGAGCGGTACGTCCGGATCCCCCGGGGTGGTCCGTTGCTAACGTCGCTGGCGTCCGGAGCGGGAGAGCTGGGGTGAAGGTGAGCGACGACAGTCTGCCGCGGAAGACCATCCGCATCATGGAGGCGGTCGCCCCCCACGTCGACGGCATCGGACTGAGCGAGATCGCCCGTGTCACGGGCATCCCGAAGGCCACCTGCTATCGGATCCTCACGGTCCTCGAAGAGGACCGGTGGCTGTCCGTCGATCCCGAGACCCGCCGCTACCGCGTGTCGTTCGGCCTCGTCGCCGTGGTCAGCCACATGCTGGAGCGAGGCTCGTTCCGCGGGGTGCGGGCCACCCTCGAGAGGCTCACCGCAGACGCGAAGGAGACGTCGGGATTCGACGTGCTCGGGCCGCCGTCCATCACTGTGGTGATCCAGGTCCCGGGTCCGCAGCTCATCGCCCAGGCGCCGCGCCCCGTCCCGCGGACCCAGTCCGTGTGGCAGACGGCGAGCGGGAAGGCCGCGCTGGCGCTGCTCTCCCGGGAGGAGGTCGAGGCACAGTTCCGCCACGCCTACGAGATGGAACGGGCTGACAGCCCCATTCCGTTCGACACCTTCGTGGACTCGCTCGCCGCTGTCCGCGAGCGCGGCTACGCGTACGCGATCGACGAGCTCGAGCCGGGGGCCGCGGCCGTGGCCAGCGCGATCCGGGCACCCTCAGGTTCGGTCTACGCCGTGTGGGTGGGTGGCCCGAGCTTCCGCATCACCCGGGAGCGGCTGCCGGAGCTCGGCGCGCTCACGAACCAGGCAGCCACCGAGATCGAGCGCCTCATCCGCATCGACGAGGGCCTCGTCACGGCGGCCAGCTAGGCCCGGAGCTGGCTCAGGCGGGCAGCGGGCCGAGGAGCTGCTCGGTGCGACGCTCCCAGCGGGCGAGCGCATCGAGGTCGAGGCTGCGGGGGAAGCGCCGTGCGTGGAGGCGGAGCGCCTGGGCCCGGGCCAGCGTCGGCACCATGACCCGGGCCAGCCGGGGATGCCGGGCCATCCGCCCCGCGCTGCGCAGCGCGTCGAGCGGGGGCGGCGCGGCCCAGCGCTGGTCGAGCCCCGCCTCCAGGGTGCGGGCGTCGGCCACGCCCGAGCGCAGCAGCTCGTCGACGCCGTCGCTGCCGAGGCGCGTCGTGCCCCGGCGCAGCGCGTCGTAGCCGATCAGGTCGGCGCCGAACCGATCCATGAACGGCACCTGGTACCCGGCCCACAGAGCGTGCTCGTCGCCGGGGTCCGCAGCATCCGCCACGCCCGCCGCGAGGATCGCACCGGCCACGAGCCCCACCCCGATCCCCGAGCCGTGGGCCGGGAAGACCTGGGCCGCGGCATCACCCACGAGGGCGAGGCCCGGGGCCGTGATCCGCGCGTAGGGGCGGCGCAGCGGGATGACCCCCGCGCCCCGGTGGACGGCGTCGCCGATCCACGGCTCGGCCCGGCGCAGCTCCTCGAGCATGCGAGGGCCCGTCCCGTAGCGACCGTTGGCCAGGCAGCCCACGAGGATCCCGACCGTCTGCAGGTCGTCGAAGATCGTGATCGCGACGGTCGAGAAGCCGCCCGACACCCCCAGGTGCGTGATCACGTCGCCGAGGTGGGCGCCGTGGCGGTCGAGGTAGCGCTTCGCGCCGTCGGGATCGTCGATGCGGTGGACGACGTCGGCGGCCGAGCACAGCTCGCCGCTCGTCAGCGGGGGGCACCAGCGGGCCAGCGCCGGGGACTGCCGGCGCAGCGTCCCGCCCCGGCCCGAGGCGTCGACGAACAGGGCGGCCTCGACGCGGCGGGGGGCGTCGCCTCGATGGAGGTCGACCGCCCGGAGGTGGCCGGCCCCGTCGACGACGGCCTCGACCCGCTCCACCTCGTCGACGAGGTCGGCCCCGGCGTCGAGGGCCAGGCCCCGCAGGCGGGCGCCGAGCAGCCCCATGTCGGCCCGCACCGTGGGCGCGTCCTCGATCAGCGGGCCGACCCGGGGGTCCTTGGCCCGCATGTGGATGCGGCCCTCGTCGACCGAGCGCTCCGCGCCGCTCGGGGGCTCGAGCCCGGCCTCGACGAAGTGCCGGTCGAGCACGCCGTTGTGCCACTGCGTGCCGGCGGCGTCGGCGGGGCGGCGCTCGACCATGAGGACCCGCCGCCCCCGGCGAGCCAGCTGGTAGGCCGCGTTGGCGCCGGCGGTGCCGGCCCCCACCACGACGACGTCGTACTCGGAACCTGCCATCGGGCTCACACTAGGGACGAACCGGACAGCCCCGGGAACGCCGGGCCGGCTCGCGGCTCGAGGTCAGCCCCGCAGCACCTCGAGCAGCGTGGCGGCGAAGGCGGCGGGGTCGTTGTGGGGCGCCCACGCCTGGGCCGCGAACCCGCCGTGATCACCGGGGAACACGACCGGCTCGACCCCGAGGAGGTCGGCCACCGCCTTCCCACCCCGCCAGGCGAGGCCGCCCTCGCCGACCGCCCCGACGGCGGGGGCGATCCGCACCGGGGACGCGCGCAGGGCGTCGGCGTCCGGCTCGAGGAGCGGCATGGCGAGGTTCCCGGCCAGCAGCAGGTCGTCCCGGCTCCCGTCGTCCTCCGCGGGCAGCCCGAAGGCGGCCGGGTCAGGGTCGGGCTGGGCGAGGTGGTCCTCGGTCAGCACGCCCTGGTGCATCACGAGCCGGATGAACTTCGCCATCGCCGGCCCGAACCCGTCCCGCTCGTAGGTGGCGACGATGTCCGCGTTCACCTTCGTCACGACCTCCCGGTCCTCGAGCAGCGCGAACACCGGCGGCTCGTGGGCGACGAGGGTGCGCACGTCCTCCGGGTGGGCCACCACCCAGTGCAGGGCGCACATCGCGCCACCGCTCGACCCGAGCGCGTCCACCGGACCGAGCCCGGCGGCCTCGACGACCCGGTGGTAGTCCTCGGCGTGCACCTCCACCGTGAGCTCCCTCCCCGGCTCACGGGTGCTGCGCTCCATGCCCCGCGGGTCGTAGGTGATGACCGTGCGGTCCGACAGGTGCTCGACCAGCTGCGCGAAGCCCGACGCGCCCATCGGGGAGCCGAACACGAACAGCGGCCGCTCGTCCGACGGGGTGGCCGGCTCGTGGACGTCGTAGACGAGGGTGGCGCCGGGGACCTCGAGGGTGTGGGTGGTGGTGGGCATCGGACGGGGTGCTCCCTCTCGTGGGCGTGTCGTCCGTCAGACGACGCGGCCGCCCGGATCTCATCGGCTCCGCCCACCTCCGCCGCGGTGGTCGGTCAGGGCGTGAGGCCGGAGGGGAGGGCCACCGAGCCGTCGTCGGTGCGGGCCCACGTGAACGTGTCGACGACGTCGCGCGTCCGCAGCGGCCGGTAGAGGTGGGGGAAGTCCTCGCCGGGCCGGCCCTCCTCCCAGCGCAGGTCGTCGTCGACCGCGGCGAGGTCGAGCTCCAGGATCACGAGCTCGTCGACGCCGGCGAAGTGGCGCTCGATGGTGTCCACCAGCTGATCGAGCGAGGAGCAGTGCACGAAGCCCTCGTCGGCGAACCCGGGCGGCTCGAGCACGCCTGTCTGCTGCGCCGCGGCCCACGCCGCCGGCGTGGTCAGGTGGAAGACCCGGGGGCGCCCGCTCATCCCGGCCCCAGGCGGAAGACGCCGCCTTCGGCGGAGAGCACGAGCACCTCGCCGTCGTGGTCCTCGGCGAAGGACACCACGCCCTCGAGGCCGAGGTCCTCCCACACGTGCTCGTCGGTCACACGACCCTCCTCCACTCGCACGGCCCGGAGCCCCGGGGCGCAGTAGTCAGCGTAGAGGTAGGCCCCCCGCAGCTCCGGGATCGCCTCGCCCCGGTAGACGACGCCACCGGTGATCGAGCAGGCCCCGTCCTCGTGGGCGTACTCGTGGACGGGGAGCACCGCCCCGAGCGGGTTCGCGCCGCCGGCCTCGTGGGTGCCCTCCATGCGGTCCCAGCCGAGGTTGGCGCCCCGCCCCGCGTCGAACCCCCGCTCGGCGGGCAGGAGGGTGATCTCCTCCCACGCCTCCTGGCCGACGTCGGCCACCCAGAGGTCACCGGTCTCCCGGTCGAAGGAGAAGCGCCAGGGGTTGCGCACGCCGTACAGCCACACCTCGGGCGCGCCGTCCCGCCCGTCGGCGAACGGGTTCCCGCCGGGCACGGCGTAGGCCTCGGTCTCGGTCGCGCCCAGGGGGTCGATGCGCAGGATCGAGCCGAGGAGCGCGCGACGGTCCTGGCCGTTGCCGTCGGGGTCGTCGGCCCCGCCGCCGTCCCCGAGCCCGATGTAGAGGTAGCCGTCTCGGCCCACGACCAGGTGGCCGCCGTTGTGGTTGGGGCGGGGCTGCGGCACCTCGAGGACGATGCGCTCGCTGCGCCGGTCGACGACGCCGCGCTCGTCCACCGCGTACTCGGCGACGACGGTCCGCCCGTCCGGCTGCGCGGTGTAGTCGAGGTAGAGGTGCCGCCCGTTGGTGGACAGCGCGAGGCCGAGCAGGCCCTGCTCGCCCTGGTCGATCACCCGATCGGTGAGGTCGAGGGCGGGGGTGGAGGCCACCGTGGCCCGCAGCCCGCCGCGCTCCTCCCGGATCGTCACGAGCCGGACGGTTCCCGCCTTCTCGGCCACGTACATCTTGCCCTCCCCGGAGCCCGTCGCCGCGCCGCTCGGGCGGGGGACGAGGGCGATCGGGTGGTCGAGCTCGACGAGGGGGACGGCGGTCAGTGCCACGTCGGACAGCGGGGTGTGCACCTCGGTCGTGGTGCTCGCCGCCTCGGTGGTGGTCGTGGCCTCCGTGGTGGTGGTCGTGGCCTCCAGGTCGTCCTCGGTCAGCCCGCTGCACGCAGCGACGAGCCCGACGAGGGCGGCGGCCAGGCCGGCCCGGGCCGGCCGGCCGCGCCGGATCACGACCGGCCCACCCGGATGAGGCCCTCCTGCACGACCGTGACGACGAGGCGCCCGTCCTGCGTGTAGAGCGCCCCGCGGCCGAGCCCCCGGCCCTCCGACGCGGTCGGGGTGTCCTGCGCGTAGAGCAGCCACTCGTCGGCCCGGAACGGCCGGTGGAACCACATGGCGTGGTCGATGCTCGCCATGAACAGGGTGGGCTCCTGCCACAGGCCGCCGTGGGGGAGGAGGGTGGTGTCGAGCAGGGTCATGTCGCTCGCGTACGTGACGATGCAGGCGTGCAGCACCGGGTCGTCGGGCAGCGTGCCGTCGGCCCGCAGCCAGACCCGCTGGAACGGGGGCAGCGGCTCGCCGCGGTCCGGCGGGTTCCAGTCGACGTGGCGGGTGTCGATCGGGCGGGGCCGGTGGTACCACTCGCCGAGCGACTCCTGGTACGGCGCCATCCGGGTCTTGAAGTCCGGCAGGGACTCCGGCGGCGGCGTGTCCGGCATCGGGTCCTGGTGCTCGAGGCCCTCCTCCGGCACCTGGAAGCTGGCCTGCAGGTTGAAGATGGCCCGCCCGTGCTGGATGGCCACGACGCGCCGGGTGGTGAAGGACCGGCCGTCGCGGATGCGGTCGACCTCGTAGAGGATCGGCACGTGCGGGTCGCCGGGGCGCAGGAAGTACGCGTGGAGCGAGTGCACGGTGCGCCCCCCGTCCACGGTGCGGGCGGCGGCGACGAGCGCCTGGCCGGCCACCTGACCGCCGAACACGCGCTGGCGGTCCTCGTCGGGGGAGACGCCGCGGAAGATGTTCACCTCGATGGGCTCGAGGTCGAGGAGCTTCACGAGTGCGTCGACGGCCGCCTGTGTCATGGGCCCCATCCTCGCGTAGCCGGGGGGAGGCCCGGCGCCGGTCCCCGGAGGGGGTCCGCCGGCCCCGCCGCCCCTAGGCTCGCGCCGTGCTCGAACGCCTCACCACGCTCGTGGACCGCCTCACCGGCGGCCGCGGTGCACTCGCACTCCGCTACTCGATGGTCTCGGTGGTCGGGGTCGTGCTGACCCAGGCCCAGCTCCTCGGGCTCGTCGGGCTCCTCGACCTCCATCCCACGTGGTCGAACGTCGTCGCCGTGTCGCTCTGCGCCATCCCCGTGTTCATCCTGAACAAGCGGTGGGTGTGGAGCGTGGACGGCCGCATCAGCCTCCGCCGCGAGGTCATCCCGTTCTGGGTCTTCACGCTGGCTGGGCTGCTGCTCTCGACGCTCGCCGTCGCCCTCGTCCAGCGCTGGTCGGACGCCACGGTCCTCGTGATGGGGGCGAACATCGCCGGGTTCGGCGTGCTGTGGGTGGCGAAGTTCCTGTTCCTCGACCAGATCATGTTCGGGCACCCCGAGCGGGACGAGGTGCTGGGCCAGAGCGAGCCCGAGGCCGCGCCATCGACTTGACCGGGCGGTCAAGCGGGCTAGGTTGCGCGGCCATGCCGCCGATCCTGGACCTCAGCCCCGACGAGCTGCTGTCGACCACCCGCGCTGTCCGCAAGCGCCTCGACCTCGAGCGCCCGGTCGAGCTGGACGTCGTGCGCGAGTGCATCGAGCTGGCGACGCAGGCCCCGACGGGCAGCAACGCCCAGGGCTGGCACTTCGTCGTGGTGACCGACGCCGAGAAGCGGCGCCAGCTGGGCGAGTGGTATCGCCAGGGGTTCGAGATGGTCTACGCGAACCCGGACGCGGTGGTGGCCGCCATGCCCCAGGAGGACCAGGACCACGTGGCCGCCACCCGGCGCGTGATCAGCTCGGCCCAGTACCTGGCGGAGCACATGGGCGAGGTGCCCGTGCACGTCATCCCGGTGATCCAGGGCCGCACCGACGGCGCCCCCGTGGCCATGCAGGCCGCGCTGTGGGGCTCGCTGTACCCGGCCGTCTGGAGCTTCATGCTGGCCGGCCGCTCCCGCGGCCTCGGCACCTGCCTCACCACGCTGCACCTGATCTTCGAGCAGCAGGCGGCCGAGCTGCTCGGCCTGCCCGAGCACGTCATGCAGGGCGGGCTCGTCCCGGTCGCCCACACGAAGGGCACCGACTTCAAGCCGGGGCCCCGGCGCGACCTCGACAGCGTCATCCACGTCGACGGCTGGTGATGGACCCGGAGCTCCGCCGCCACGCCGATGCGGCCCGCGGCTTCATGCCCACCGACGAGGGCGAGGCCCTCTACGAGGCGGCGCGCGACGTCGCCGTCGACGGCCCGCTCCTCGAGGTCGGCACCTACTGCGGGAAGTCCTCCGTGTGGATCGGGGCCGCCGCCCGCGAGCGGGGCCGGGTGCTGTTCACCGTCGACCACCACCGCGGGTCCGAGGAGAACCAGCCCGGCTGGGAGTGGCACGAGCCGGACCTCGTCGACCCCGCCGTGGGGAAGATGGACACGCTGCCGATCTTCCGGCGCACGATCCACGACGCCGGCCTCGAGGGCACGGTGATCGCCGTCGTCGGCGACTCGCCCACCGTCGGCGCCGCGTGGGGGACGCCCCTCGCCTTCCTCTTCATCGACGGCGGTCACGGCGAGGAGCCGGCCCGGCTCGACTACGAGCGTTGGACCCCGCACCTCGTCGTGGGTGGCACGCTGTGCATCCACGACGTCTTCGCCGACCCGGCCGACGGCGGCCAGGCCCCGCACGACCAGATCTACCGGCCGGCGCTGGCCTCAGGGGCCTTCGAGGAGGTCCGGGCCGTCGGCAGCCTCCGCGTCCTGCGCCGGATCCGCTGACCCGCTGCCTCAGCCGAGGCGCTCGGCCACGACCTCGGCGATGATCCGGGCCGTGCGGTCGGCCTGCTCCTGCCACGAGCTGGCCGCGTCGTCCGAGGCCGTGTCCGACACGACCTTCACCATCTCGAGCGACACCCCGGCCGCCTCGCAGGCCCGGGCGATCGCGTAGCCCTCCATGTCGACGAGGTGGGCCCGCTCGGCGAGGGCGGCGCGCACGGCGTCGTCGGCGATGAACGCGTCGCCGGTGGCGAGCACCCAGGGCTCGGCGGGGTCGATCACGACCTCGCCGCGGAGGTCCTCGCCGATGAGGGCGCCGAGGGCGACGTGGTCGACGTCGTGCTCGATGACCCGGCCGATGCGGTGGACGCCCTCCAGCCCGTCGCGCAGGGCGCCGGCGGTGCCGACGTTGAGCACGAGGCTCGGCTGGCGCTCGGCGATGGCCCGGCTGACGGCGACGGCGGCCGCCACCTTGCCGATGCCGGTGAGGACCACGTCCGCGTCGACGGCGCCGAGGTGGGCGGCCTCCGGGCGGACGGCGACGACGACGAGCGGGCGGCCCATCAGTCGAAGCGCATGAGGGTCACGTGCTCCCACCCGGCGAGGCGCGCCGCGCCGTCCAGGAAGGCGAGCTCCATGAGGAACCCGAGCCCGACCACCTCGCCGCCGATGGCCTCGATGAGCTGCGCGGCCGCCGCCGCGGTGCCGCCGGTGGCGAGCACGTCGTCGATGATGGCCACCCGCTCGCCGGGCTGCACCGCGTCGCGGTGGACCTCGAGCCGGTCGGTGCCGTACTCCAGCTCGTACTCGACGGCCTGCGTGTCCCACGGCAGCTTGCCGGGCTTGCGGACGGGGACGAGGCCGGCGCCGAGCCGGTGGGCGATGGGCGCGGCGAGCACGAACCCGCGGGCCTCGATGCCGACGACCTTGTCGACCCGCCGCCCCACGAAGTGCTCGGCCAGCCGGTCCACGGCCGCCGCGAACCCCGCCGGGTCCCCCAGCAGCGGCGTGATGTCCTTGAACACCACCCCCGGCTTCGGGAAGTCCGGGATGTCACGGATCAGCTCAGCAAGGTCTCGTTCCACCGGGGCGCACGCTACCCGTGCCCCCCAGACCCTCTGCCAGACAACAACCGCTGTGGATTCGTCGCGCTGCGATAGCAGGATCGTGTGTAGCGAGCCGTGTGGCGATGCCCCTGGCGGCCTGGCTGCGGCGCTTCGGTGACGCTCGAACATGCATGCAGACAAGTGGGTCGGCGCTGCGAGCGCTCGGACACCGGACCTTCTGAGCAGCGGAACCAGCCGTTGCTCAGTCGATGAAGGTACGGTTCCGACTCATGCCAGCGGTAGCTACGGCTGATCAAGTACTTCTCTACGTCGCGACATGTAAGCAGACGCAGCTTCAGGCACTCGCGGCAGCTCCTGCGGGGCGAATACCGCTGCCATTCACTGAGATGATGAGGCAGGTGGTGTCAGATCGGCTGGCTCTTGCGGCAGAACACCTACGTTATGGTGACGAACTCCTGCTTGGTGGGTCGTGCCGCGCAAGTATAGGTCGGCACTACTACGCCATGTACCATGCTGCGAGAGCGATCGTATTCGGGGTGCATCAGGGGGACGATTTTGAGCGCCATAGCGACCTGCCGCGAAACCTCCCCTCGTCAATGCCAGGCGTAGCCAGCCATGAAGCGGCGTTGACGCAAGCCCGTCTTCTTAGAAACCAAGCCGATTACGACCCTTACCCGGCATCCGACGAGGCCTGGGAGTTCGACGCTCGTTCGCTGGCATCGACCGCGGCGAGCTTTGTCAACGACTTCGAGCAGTACGCTTTGAGTAGGAGTCTCATCTGATGCCGACAGATAGCGAACAGAACTCGCTCGTTGGGATGTTCTTGTCTCAGATGGGCATTGAGGTCGAGCGTATCGAGCACCGAACCTTCCCTGGCGAGCACTGGTTGCTCGTCACCGTCGATCCTCGAGATGTCGCCCAAGCACAAGGACTGGCAGGTCAACTCGAGTCGCACCTGTCCGAGAAGGCGGGCGTCGGGGATGAAGCGCTCGTCGTCATGTTCCGGCCGGGCGAGACAAGGGCCGATGACGAGTTGGCCGGTTCGACGCGTGTCGCGGGTACGGGCCGTCTATACGACGAAACAGTTGACCAGTTGGTGCAGTTGTTGGACGCTCGCTCACGGACTTCAGCGGCCTTGCCGAGCCTTCGGTATGTCGAGGACCCCCGGGCGAGCCTCGCAGCGGTTGTGGCTCCTCGTCATCACGTGATCTACGGGCGCCGTGGAGTCGGCAAGACAGCGCTCCTGTTGGAGGCTAAGCGGCGCGCAGAAAAGCAGGGGCACATTTCTACGTGGATCAACGCCCACAGTCTTCGCCGGCTTGATGCGCCGCAGGCTGCCGCTGCGGTGCTGGAAGACATGCTCGACTCGGTTCGCAGGGCCGCTGGGTCCTCTGCTTCTGCTCCACTTGCGGCCGTTGAAAACCTAAGAGATGCTCTGCGAGACGCTCGAGATGCGCCTGACGCTGGGGCCATCCTGAGTGCCCTCCTGCCGGATCTCAACCGTGCCCTGAAGACGGTGCTTCGGGAGGATCTGCTGCGGTTGTACGTTTTCCTCGATGACTTCTACCTGATCCACGCAGAACATCAACCGTATGTGCTCGACACTATTGCTGGAGCTCTTCGCGACTGCAATGGCTGGATCAAGGTGGCGACTATCGAGCGGCTGGCCCGCATCTTTGAGCCGTCCTCACGTCTTGGTCTAGAAGCTCCACACGATGTAAGCAGGATAGACCTGGACATCACGTTGGAGGACCCGGCTGCAGCTCAACGCTTCCTCGAGTCGGTGTTGCAGAACTACTTGGAGGCGAGTGGCATCCCGACTCCAAGGCGGATTGCGAAGCGTGCTGCACTTGGTCGCTTGGTCCTCGCCTCGGGTGGCGTGCCCAGGGATTACATGAGCCTGATGGCCGCCTCGATCATCGTGGCACGAGACGCGAGACCTGGTGCCCGGGAGATCGGACGTGAGGACGTAGCCGTAGCGGCCGGCGAGGCTTCGCAGTCCAAGAAGCGCGACCTCGAACTCGACGTCACTTCGCAACACTCAGGACAACTAATCGAAGGTCTGGCCGCGCTGTCGTCGCAGGTCCGAGGCGCCGGGTTTACCTACTTTCGGGTAGATCTCGCGAGCAAGAACAGGGCGGGTTACGAAATCCTGGGTCAGTTGGTGGATCTTCGGTTCGCCCATCTTGTTCACAGTGCGCTTTCAGATCAGCATCAGGCCGGGGTGAAGTACGAGGCCTATACGCTGGCCTTGAGCGAGTACAGCGACATTCGGCTGAAGCGCGGGTTGCATGTACTGGATCTGGAGGATGGCACCTGGACTTGGAGGCTGACAGGACAGGAGCGCACCTTCGCGAAGTTGACAGGTACCCAACTTCGCGATCGGCTTCGTGCTGCGCCTCTGGTCGACGTGGATTCTCTGCTCGCGTAGCGCGACGTCTGTTGCTCGGCGGCGCGGTTCCCGCAGTAGCTGTCTACCGACTTTCCAGGTGTCCCGTGCGGAAGCTCGCTTCGGGCGAGGTAGCTCGAACCCCTCAGACCTGCATCAGCGGGGGGAGGACGCCGGGGGAGTCGGCGAAGAGCGCGCTGGCGGGGGTGGTGCCGGCCAGGGCGTCGGCGGCGAGGATGACCGCCGCCGCGGTGTAGGTGGAGCGCTCGCCGGCCGGGAACCGGCTCTCGTCCGGGAAGACGGTGCCGGTCCAGTAGCGGCCGTCCTCGTGGCGGAACTGCTGCGCCCAGCCGAAGAGGGTCTCCGCGGTGGCCCGGTCGCCGACGGCGAGGTGGGCGATCGCGCACTCGCAGGTCTCCGCCACCGTGATCCACGGGCGGTCGGACACGCAGCGCACGCCCCGCTCGTCCATCACGAAGGTGCTGCGGCGGGCGTCGAGGCGCTCGCGGCCGGCCTCGCCGAGCACCACGCCGCCGAGGACCGGGTAGTACCAGTCCATGGCCCAGCGGTGCTTCGGGGCGAAGGCCTCCGGGACGTCGCGGATGACGTGGGCGAGGCGGGCGGCGGAGATCTCCCAGTCCGGGCGCTCGTGGCCGAGCAGCTGGGCGATGGCGATGGCGCAGCGGAGGCTGTGGCAGATGGAGCTCGACCCGGTGAGGAGGGCGAAGCTCCACGGCGTGCCGTCGGCGTGGCGGGCCCAGAGGATCTCGCCTCGGGGCGTCTGCAGGTCGAGGACGAAGTCGATGGCCCGCTCGACGGTGGGCCACAGCTCCTCGACGAACCCGCGGTCCTCGGTGAGGAGCCAGCGGTGCCACACGCCGGCGGCGATGTAGGCGCAGACGTTGGCGTCGAGCTTGTCCTGCTCGATCTGCGTCGAGCCGTCCTCGGCCTCGACGTAGTACTGGTGCCAGGCGCCGTCCTCGCGCTGCAGGCCGATGAGCCACTCGTAGGCCCGGTCGGCCTCCGCGCGGCGGCCGCCGAGGTCGAGCGCCATCGCGGCCTCGACGTGGTTCCAGGGGTCCGAGTGGCCGCCGGGGAACCACGGGATCATCCCGGAGGGCCGCTGCCACTCGGCGATGCCGTCGACGGTGGCGTGCAGGTCCGTCGCGGAGACGAGGCCGGGGACGTCGATCGGCACGGCTAGCGCTTCCCCTCCGGCTTGCGGGCGTAGACGATCAGGCTCTTGCCGAGGACCGGGTTGAGGACCCTCTCGGTGGTGCGGGTGATCGTGCCCATGGGCTGGGTCTGCATGATGTCCCAGGTCAGGACCTGGAGGTAGGCCTTCACGAGCGGGTGGTCGTCGTTCGTGGGCCCCACGGCGCACTTGAGCCACCAGTACGGCGAGTGCAGCGCGTGGGCCTTGTGCTTGCCGTAGATCTCGAAGCCGGCGTGCTCGAGGCGGGTGCGGAGCACGGCCTCCGAGTAGATGCGGACGTGGCCGCCCTCGACGAAGGGGGCGTGGTACTCGTCCGACAGCGCCCAGCAGATGCGCTCCGGCAGCCAGGAGGGGACGGTGGCGGCCAGCGTCCCGCCGGGCCGGAGCACCCGGTACGCCTCCCGCAGGGCCTGCACGTCGTCGGTGACGTGCTCGAAGACCTCGGAGGCGATGATCCGGTCGAAGCTCTCGTCGGCGAAGGGGAGCGCGAGGGCGTCGCCGTTGGCGGTGACGGCCACGGAGCCGGGCTCGGTGCCCGCCTCGCCGGCCTCGCGCATCGCGGCGAACAGGCCGGCGACGTCCTTCAGCTCGGCGGCCGAGTAGTCGAAGGCGACGACCCGAGCACCCCGGCGGTACGACTCGAAGGCGTGGCGGCCGGCCCCGGCGCCGAGGTCGAGGAGGAGGTCGCCGGGCTGCACGCCCAGCTGCTCGAAGCGGACGGTCAGCACGGCGCCACCTGCGGGCCGCGCCCTCGGATCATCGGCCCGCCGCCTCGAGGCGGATCCGGTACTGCTCGACGGTCTTCTCGGCCGTGTGGCGCCACGACCAGCGGTCGATGATGCGCTGGCGGCCGCGGGCGCCGACGGTCTGGCGCAGGTCGGGCGTCTCGAGCGCCGTGCGGAGGCGGGCCGCGAGGGCCTCGCTGTCGCCGGGGGCGCACAGGAGGGCGGTGTCGCCGTCCTTGCCGACCACCTCGGGGATGGCCCCGCCGGTGGTGGCCACGAGCGGCACGCCGCAGGACATGGCCTCGATGGCCGGGAGGGAGAAGCCCTCGTAGAGCGACGGCACGACGGCCAGCTCGGCCTCGGAGTAGAGCTCGATGATCCGCTGCTCGGGCACGCCGGTGACGAACTCGACGTGGTCCTCGAGGCCCAGCTTCTTGATGGCGGCGTCGCTGGCCCCGCCCGGCTTGCGCTTGCCGATCACCACGAGGTGGAGGTCGTCGCGCTCGGTGCGGAGCTTGGCCAGCGCCTCGAGGAGGTACTTGAGCCCCTTCATCGTGACGTCGGCCGAGGCGGTGGTGACGAGGCGGCCCGGGACCGGGGTGACCTCGGGGAGCGGGCGGAAGAGGTCCACGTCCACGCCGACCGGCACGATCGCCATGCGCTCCGGGTCGACCTTGTGGTCCCGCACGATGTCCTTGAACGAGTTCTCGGACACGGTGACGACCCGCTCGAGGCGGCGGGCCACCTCGGTCTGCATGCGGGTGAACGCGTACCAGCGGCGCAGGGTCAGCTTCTTGTACCAGCCCTCCGCGGCCTCCAGCTCGAGGCGGCGGTCCACCGTGATCGGGTGGTGGATCGTGCCGAGCACGGGGAGCTTCAGCTGCTTCTCGATGAGGAGCAGGCCGTAGCCGAGGCACTGGTTGTCGTGGACGATGTCGAAGTCGCCGGTGCGGTGGCGGAGGTGGTCCCAGGCCCGCATCGAGAAGGCGAGCGGCTCGGGGAAGGTGCCGAGCGAGAAGGCGCCCACCTCGAGGAAGTCCGTCCAGCGCTTCAGCTCCCAGATGCCGGGCATCCGCATCGGGAAGTGGTCGTTGTAGATGTCGAGGCTCGGGAGCTCGACCAGCGGGACCCGCTCGTCGAGGACCGGGTACGGCTGGCCGCCGAGCACCTCGACGTGGTGGCCGAGGTCCACGAGGGCCTTGGCCAGGTGGCGGACGTAGACCCCCTGACCGCCCACGTGCGGCTTGCCGCGGTAGGCGAGGAGGGCGATGCGGAGGGGGGTGTCCTGGGCCATGAGGTGACAAGCCTTCTGTGGAGTTGACCGCGCGGTCAAGCCCTCACCCCACCGAGGTGTTCACCTGCCGCGAGCACGACGCTACCCGCCGCGAGCGGATCTCCGTCAGGCGAGGGCTGGCGGGCTCAGCGGCGCCGGACCGGGTCGCCGACCCGGAGGGTGCCGGCGCGGTTCACCGACGCGTAGATGCCGAGGTTGTTCTCGTGGTGGTCCCGGATGGCCCGCCCGATCCCCTTGTCCCGGGCGAGCCCCGGCTGGGCGCGGGACGGGATCGTGCACCGGGGGGTCGGCATGAGCAGCTCGCAGGCCACGTCGCCCACCTCGAACGCGCCCCACCCCTCCTCGGGCCAGGGGTCGTCGGCCGGGGCCTCCACGAGGGCGGTCGGGCGGAAGCGGCGGACGTCGAAGTCGCCCTCGTAGGTCTGCGCGATCGAGGCCAGGCTCGCGGTGGTCAGGAAGTGGGCGTCGGCCAGGTCCAGCCAGGTCCCGGGCGGGCCGGGCCAGTCGAAGAGGGGCGTGTCCTCGTCCGACATGCCCGTGTGCATCTCCATCGGCCACACGCCGTCGGCGGGCGGCGGCCCGAGGCGCACCTCGTGGTCGAGCCAGGCCGACAGCGCGGCGTGCACGCCGGGGTCCCCCGCCTCGAGCTCGGTGCCGTCGGGCAGGGTGATGACGACCTCGTCGCTCTCCCAGCGGGCCGACGCCAGCATCAGGTCGGGCCAGCGCTTGCCGGACAGGACCTTGCGGGCCGCCGGGTCGACGACGGCCAGCACCCGGTCGCCCACCGCGCCGCCGGGACCGAGCTCGAGGGCCTCCACCTGCTCGCCCCCCATCGACTTCACGGGGAAGCGCCAGATCTGCGCGACGGTGCCGAGCTCGACCATCGCGGCAGCCTACGACCCCCTCCGGCGCGGGTCGGGAGGACCAGGGTTTCCCCGGGGGCCAGCGGGGCCGGCCGTCCGTACCGTCGGGACCGGGCTCGGCGCTCGCCGGGCCGCCGGACTGAGGAGGCACCCAGACCCATGGACTCGGCCGACGGGCTGATCGCGTTCACCGACAACTTCAGCGACCTCTCGAACCAGGACGGCTACCAGTTCGAGTTCCGCTGCGAGCGCTGCGGGAACGGGCACCGGTCACCCTTCCAGCGGGACAAGGTCGCCACCGGCGGGAGGCTGCTGCGGGGCATCGGGTCGATGACCAGCCGCTTCGGCGTCGTCGACCGGCTGGGGAGTGCCTCGACGGAGCTCTACGACCGCTTCAGCGGCTCGGCCGCGAAGGACAAGGCGCTCCGGACGGCGGTCGAGGCGGTGCGCCCGCACTTCGCCCAGTGTCGCGGGTGCGGGGAGTGGGTCTGCCGGGACGTGTGCTGGAACGACGCCATCGGCCAGTGCCTCACCTGCGCGCCGATCGTGGCCGACGAGCTGGCCCGGGCCCAGGCCGCGGCCCAGGTGGCGCAGATCCAGGAGCGGACGGCTGAGGTCGACTGGGCCGCCGATCTCGACCTCGCCACCCGGCGCCGCGTCTCGTGCCCGAGCTGCTCGGCGCCGTCGCGCGGCGGGCGCTTCTGCACGGAGTGCGGCACGGACCTGCAGGCCGCCAGCGCGTGCGCGGGGTGCGGCACGGTGCTGGCCGGCGCCCGGTTCTGCCCGGACTGCGGCCGACCTGCGTAGCGCCACCGGCGGGCAGCGGTACGGTCGTCGCCCGTGCGTGCGGTGGTGCAGCGGGTGACGGAGGCGACGGTCACCGTCGACGGCGAGGTGGTCGGCCAGATCGGCGCGGGGCTCTGCGCGCTCGTCGGCGTGACCCACGACGACGACGCCGCCTCCGCCGCGAAGCTGGCCGACAAGCTCTGGCACCTGCGGGTCCTCGCCGACGACGACGGCGTGATGAACCGCTCCTGCGCCGAGGTCGGCGCGCCCCTCCTCCTCATCAGCCAGTTCACGCTCTACGGCGACACCTCCCGCGGTCGACGCCCGTCCTGGGTGGCCGCGGCCCGCCCCGAGCAGGCCGAGCCGCTCGTCGACGCCGTCGTCACCCGGCTCCGCGAGCTCGGCGCCACCGTCGAGACGGGCCGCTTCCGCGCCGACATGCAGGTGGCCCTCGTGAACGACGGGCCGGTCACCGTCCTCGTCGAGGTCTGACCCGCGGCAGGCCGCGCGGCGCGCCGGCGCGGGCGCTACCGTCCCGCCCACACAGGGGGCCCGACTCGGGCGGACGAGGGGGAACAGCACATGGGGGACCTGGTGGGGCGCGCGCTCCCGGCCTGGTACGACGACGCCAAGCTCGGGATCTTCGTGCACTGGACGGCAGCCGCGGTGCCGGCCTTCGCGCCGGTGCGGGACTCCCCGTTCGACCTCGCGGCCGACGACGGCTGGGAGGAGGCGATGCGCTGCTCGCCGTACACCGAGTGGTACTGGAACTCGATCTCGATCGAGGGCAGCCCCGCCGCCGAGCACCACGCGAAGGTCCACGGCAACCGGCCCTACGACGACTTCGTCGCCACCTTCCTGGCCGGCCACGCCGGCTGGCAGCCCGAGCCCTGGGCCGACCTGTTCCAGCAGGCCGGCGCCCGCTACGTGGTGCTCGTCACCAAGCACCACGACGGCGTCCTGCTCTGGCCGAGCGACACGCCGAACCCGCACAGGGAGCGGTGGGCGGCGGAGCGGGACCTCGTGGGCGAGCTGGCCGCCGTCGTCCGGGCTCGGGGCATGCGCTTCGGCACCTACTACTCCGGGGGCCTCGACTGGACCTTCGGCGGGCTGCCGATGCGGGACTTCTCGTCGATGTTCGCGGCGATCCCGCAGACCGACGAGTACACCGCCTACATCGACGCCCACTGGCACGAGCTCATCGAGCGGTACCAGCCCGACCTGCTGTGGGGCGACATCGGCTCGCCCGCGTCCTACGACGTCGATCAGCTCTTCCGCGACTACTACGCGGTCGTGCCCGACGGCGTGGTGAACAACCGCTTCGACTGGATCGCCCAGACGGCCGGCGGCAAGCACGCCGACTTCGTCACCCCCGAGTACTCCACCAAGGGCGACCCGAACCGGAAGTGGGAGTCCACCCGGGGCATCGGCACCTCGTTCGGGTTCAACCGCCTCGAG
>Ga0180217_1000731_pt1 | contig 44916 bp, 60 predicted proteins | sample eDN3rd37CBELigOP_FD_128521 | JGI IMG/M metagenome (GOLD analysis project Ga0180217, IMG submission 128521) | Enriched Organic Plus compost microbial communities from Emeryville, California, USA - eDNA 3rd pass 37_C BE-Lig OP (version 2) (version 2) ...
CCACGGACTTAGGGTGGTGATTGTTCATACGTGCCGCGCGTCCTGTCGCTCGGTTGCGTTAACGCCAGCGAATCGGAAGTTCGCTGGCGTTTCCATTTCGCACGATGAAGTTTAGCCAAAGCACTTGGCGGTTCTTCGACAAAGGCTCGGTCTCTGCCAGGAGGCCGGGCCTTACCTTTCCACCATTCCATCGCCTAGAGCGATGACAGAGACAGGACGGCGGCATGAGCTACACCATCGTACGCGATGAGGCGGCAGAGATTGCCCGCCTGTCGTCTAACCTCGACAACGTTGTTCGCCGCCGCTGCAAGATAGGCAAGGTTACGAGCAAGGTGAAGCCTTGGTATGGCGACCTGATCGGAAGATCGTTGCCGGCGCGCCCGAAAGACACGTTCTTCATTCCACCTCATGAGCCGTTTGCTACATGGTGCGTCGTTGACGGGCCTGCTTGGTAGCTTCCCAGCCCGTCCTGCCTTCCCTATCGCAACCATCCCGATCTGATACGCAACGCGGTTTGTGTATCACGGGGCGCAAGCATCCCATCAAATCGAGAGGCATACCAACATGCTCAAGATCGGCATGACCGTCCGCACGCCTGATGGTGTGACGGGCTTAATCGACCGCACGTCCACGCGAACCGGCGAGAAGCTGTTCCGTGTCGCTGACCACTGGTTCCCTAAGGCAGCACTGGAGCCGATCAATGGCGCTTCCTGACGGCGTATCCCGCGACAGCATCCGTGCTGTTGTCGAACTGCTGGACAGCCAAGGCGGCAGCACTGGTGCTGTAGACGCGACAGCTTATTCCGATCCGACCGGCGCCGCAGATGGCGACATGATTGCCCTGTTGAAGGGCATGTACGTGCTCTTGGCGCAGATCGAAGAGAACACCCGCCCGACACCGTGACGGGTGAGCATCCACAAGCAATCAAGCAACAGCAAGGATACTCAAAATGGCAATCACTTCCATTCATGGCCGTCGCCTCGGCATCGAAGTCGGCACTGACGACCTGGTCATTCTCGGCGGGCTCAAGAAGGCGAGTGGCGCTCCCGTCGCAATGCTTCCCAAGCTCCCGACCTACACCGTGGCTACCGTCCCCAGCGCATCCACTGCTGGCGCAGGTACGCTGATCTACGTGAGCAATGGCCTTGCCGGCGCTCCCTGCGTGGCCGTGTCAAACGGCACAAGCTGGATCAGCCCTGCTGGCACGGCGGTAGCTTCGTCCTAAGCGGCAAACTGGAGAGGCAAACCATTATGTCCACGGAAGCTGCCCGCCGAGAATCATGCTTGGCGCTCGCATTTGGCACATTTGTTACTTCGGGTGACAAGTGCCCTGATGCTGAAATCGTCGCAGGGACTATCATCAAGATAGCCGATCTCTATGACCGATATGTCGATCTCGGGGTTGAGCATCAGGAAGACGGGTTGGGTGCGTTCATACCCACCGATCCGTCTGGGTTGGCATAACCCCTGTGCCGACGCTTCCCAACGCCAAGCATGAGGCGTTCGCTCAAGGGCTGGCAAAAGGGCTTTCTGCTACCGAGGCTTATGTTGCGGCGGGGTACAAGGAAAGCAGATCGTCTGCTTCTCGCCTGTCAACAAATGCGAACATCGAGGCTCGCGTGGCCGAATTGGTCAACAAGGGCGCTGACAGGGCGGAAGTCACAATCGCCCGCGTCCTTGATGAGATGCGCAAGCTCGGGTTCTCGGACCTGCGCAAAGCCTTCGATCAGAACGGCCGGCTCAAGCGGCCGGAAGAATGGGACGACGACTTTGCGGCATCGGTTGCCTCGGTAGAGGTAGTCACGCGCAATATCGGTGAAGGCGAGGTCGAGCACGTCCACAAGATCAAGGTCTGGGACAAGAACAGCGCCTTGGAGAAGCTAGCCAAACATCTCGGCATGTTCATTGAGCGGCATGAGCACACAGGCAAGGACGGCAAGGCCATCGAATTTGCCGACATGACGGACGCCGAAAAAGCCCGTCGCCTCGCATTTGCACTGGCGCGTGCTGCGCATGCAGAATCTTGACGATCTGATCCGTTCGCTGGCGAAGCTGCCGGCTGAGGAACAGAAGAACGCCCAAGACCTGATCGCCAGCACAACCAGTCTGGCATGGATAGCATCAGTGGGGCCGCAGACGGCGGCCTATTTCTCACCTGCCGACGTGCTGCTTTATGGCGGGCAGGGCGGTGGTGGTAAGACTGACCTTGGCCTTGGGCTGGCTTTCACGGCTCATCAGCGATCATTGATCCTACGCCGGCAGTACACCGACCTCGCATCGATTATCGAGCGGGCGATTGAGATCAACGGGACGCGGGATGGCTTCAACGGTTCGCCTCCCCCCAAGCTGAATACGAATGACGGGAGGCTGATCCGCTTCGGTGCGAACCGACTGCTTGGGGATGAGCAGAGCTGGCAGGGTCAGCCGTTCGACCTCAAGGTGTTTGACGAGGCGTGCCAGTTCCTTGAAGCGCAGATCAAGTTCCATCTAGGCTGGCTGCGTTCTACAGCGGCCGGGCAGAGGGTGAGGGCGCTTCTGGCGACCAACCCGCCGCTCTCGGCTGAGGGTGATTTTATCATCGGCATGTTCCGGCCGTGGCTGGACGTGACCCACCACAACCCGGCAAAGCATGGGGAGCTTCGATACTTCGTCACTGCGCCGGATGGGACCGATCTGGAGGTTGACGGACCTGAGCCAGTGGAGATGGGCGGCAGAACTCTTAAGCCGCTTTCGCGCACGTTCATCCCGGCCAAACTGAGCGACAATCCGTATCTGATCGGCACGAACTACCAGGCACAGCTCGATGCGCTTCCCGAGCCGCTTCGCTCTGCGATTCGAGACGGCAACTTCATGCTGTCGCGGCAGGACGACCAGTATCAGGTTATCCCGACCGACTGGATTCGACAGGCGATGGCGCGGTGGGGCGAGAAAGCTCCCGAAGGCGTCGGCATGTCGTCTATCGCGGCTGACGTGGCGTTGGGTGGGCAGGACGCGACAGTGTACGCGCGGCGTCATGGCCACTGGTTTGATAGCCTTGTGTCCGAGAAGGGCAAGGACACAGTAGACCCACTCAGCATCGCATCACGGCTTCTGGCGCTGATGCGGGATGGCTGCGCAATCGTGATCGACATGGGCGGCGGGTATGGTTCCGGCGTCTATTCGCATCTGCACAACAACGTGCAGGGTCTTACGCTCCATGGGTTCAATGGGGCGAATAGCTCGAAGCGAGGGACGCGCGACGGCAAGTTGCGGTTTGCCAACAAGCGCGCCGAAGCATGGTGGAAATTCAGAGAGGCCCTGGAGCCTAACCTTGGCGAGCCGGTCGCGCTCCCGCCTGATCAGGAATTGCTATCCGACTTGACTACGCCGCGCTGGAAACTGACGCAGAGCGGCATCCTGATCGAAAGCAAGGACGACATCCGCAAGCGCCTCGGTCGCTCGCCTGACAAGGGTGATGCGGTCGTGATGGCGTGGGCATTCGGTGAGGACAGTGTATCGGCTCGCATTCGTGTTGCGAGCAATCCACGCGGCATGCCGAAGGTCAATCTGGGCTACTCCAACCTGAAGAGGCGCAGGGCATGAACAAGAATACCGCAGGGGCCGTTCTGGTCCTGATCCTTGCCGCATATGGCATTGTCAATGACGAGACGGCTGTGTGGGTGCTTGCGGCTGCCACAGCGGCGCTGGCATTCCTTGCAAGCGAAGCGCTCGATTATTCCGATCTGCACCGCTCCGATTTCGCCATGAAGCTGAATGTCGGCTTCGCACTCGCATCGTGGGCGACCGTGGCCGGCGCGGCGCTCTTCGCAATCTTCTAGGAGATCACATCATGGCAGGTTTGTTTGGAGGCCAGAAGGCTTCCGATCCCGTTCGCATGCCCAACCAGAACGATGCAGCGGCACAGGAAGCCAAGCGCCGTACACGGCTGAGTCTGCTTGGCCGTCAGGGCAGGGACAGCACCAATCTGGAAAACCGGGGCGGTGGTGGCATGGGTGCATACGTCAATTCGAAGCTTGGTCAGTGACGACATTCAGCGTCACGCTTCCCGGCCCGATTGACATGCAGGCAGGCGAGAAAGCCCTTGCCGCACGTGCCAGCCTCTATGGCTACGACCTTGCGCCGGATGCCGAGACGCAGACGGGCACCGTTGAGGGCGGCGTGCGCTATTCGTGCGATGCCCTGCCCAAGCCGCCAGCCTATGCGGGGAATGCCTGATGGACTCGCGCGCAAAGGAATTGGTGCAGATTGGCTCCCGGCTGTTCTCGCAGAAACTGCAATGGGATCAACTTGCGCAGGAGATAGCAGAGCAGATTTACCCACTGCGCGCGGACTTCACCACCAAGTTCACGCTTGGCGATGACTTCTCCGTTGACCTGATGGACAGCTTTCCGGTTCTGGCGCGTGATACTCTGGGCTCCATGCCCAATGCCATGCTGCGACAGGGAGAGTGGTTCAAGGGCCGCACTGGTGACGAAGAACTGGACGAGCTTCCACAGGTCGAGCGCTGGTTCGAGCGCACCACACAGACGCTCTATCGCCTGATCTATGACCGTCGCGCGAACTTCCGCCGCGCCACAATCGAGGCCGATCACGATTACGTCGCCTTCGGCAATCCGGTCCTGACGGTCGAGGAAAGCCCGACACGCGATCACATGCTGTTCCGCTCCTGGCATCCGAAAGAGGTTGCCTTCATGGAGAACGCGGTCGGCGCGATCGATCATGTCCAGCGCAATGCACCGATGACGGCACGGGCCATCGTGAAGCGCAGGACATGGAAGAACATCCACAGCGACATCAAGCAGGCTGCCGAGAAAGACCCGACGAAGGAGTTCAAGGTTCGCCATATCGTCCTGCCCACGGACGAAGTATATGGCGACGACCGCAAGGCCATGCGCCGCTACAAGGACATGCCTTTCCTGTCCATCTATGTGGACTGCGAGCATGAGGAAATCTTGGGTGAGGGCGGGCTTCCGGTCTTCAACTACGTGATCCCGCGCGCCCGGACGATCTCAGGATACCAGTACGGGTTCAGCCCTTGGGCCATCAACGCACTGCCGGAAGCGCGCATGTTGCAGCAGCTTTCGCGTATCATTCTGGAGAAGGGCGAAAAGGCCGTCGATCCTCCGACCATCGGCAAGGGTGAGATATTCCGGGATGCCATCAATCTCTATGCCGGCGGTCACACCTTCGTGGACATGGAGAACGACGACGATATTCGGAAGGTGTTCCAGACGGTAGAGACTGGCGACATCTCCATCGGCGCGGAGATGAAGGCGGACACGCGCAATCTCATCTCGGAAGCCTTCCTGCTCAACAAGCTGATGCTGCCCAATGTGCGGGAGATGACGGCCACGGAAGCCTCATTCCGCATGGATGAGTTCCGCCGGGCTGCCTTGCCGTTCTTCGGGCCTATCGAGGCGGAATACCATCTGCCGCTTTTGGATACGGCATTCCAGATCGCGCTTCGCAATGGCGCGTTCAACATCGAGGAAATGCCGGACGAATTGCAGGACCGTGAAGTCACGTTCAGCTTTGAAAGCCCGCTGAACACGGCGGAAGGCAGACAGGCGGTGCAGTCGTTCATGGAGAGCGTTCAGATCATCGCCGCTGCCTCGCAGTTCGATCAGTCCATTCCGCAGCGCTGGAACCTTCCCAAGATGGTGGATGATGCCGTGCGCGGCACTGGCGCCCCGACCGATTGGGAAGTGGACGAGGAACAGCGCGTTGCTGACGAGGCACAGGCCAAGCAGGTGGCCGGACTCCAGCAGGCCGCGCAGATGCTTCAAGGCGGCGCGGCGGTCGGCAAGGACGTGGCAGACGCAACAATCGCGCTCCAGCAGGCAGGGCTAGCATGATGCCGATCGCATATACTTCTCGCAACATAGGCGACAAGCCCACGCCGCACTACTGGCACAACACATGGCTCACGCCTGATGTTGATGCGTGTCGTCGCTTTCGCGCCGAATACTCACGGCGTCGTGAAGAAATGTTGGCGTTCCAGAAGCAGGCTCGCAACCGCGATGATGCGCGGTTCTTCAAAGAAGAGGCGTCCGATGCATTGAAATGGTTCAGGGCAGCAGATGCGTGGGTGAAGCTGCTTTCGGCCGAAAAGGGCTGGCGGCCAACGTCCGATTGGCCCGTTGAACTCCAGCCATACTTTGACCGTGTGCAGGCGGCAGCATCATGAAGCCGCATGAGCCGCCGGTTGTGACCAAGGAAGTCGTCTACGCGCTCAAGGCGCTGAGCGAGGGTGTAGCCAACGAAAGCCAGCAGAAGGCGGCGCTGGAGTTCATCCTTATCGAGGCATGCGGCATCCGCAATGTCAGCTATCAGCCCGGAGATACGGCTGGCACGGCATTTGCCGAGGGCCGTCGCTTCGCGGGTCTGGTGATCGCAGGCGCAATGCAGGCCAAGCCGCTGCGCGTCGGCAAGAGAGGCAAACCAGAGGCAGAGGCAAATGACAGCAGAAAACCTTGATCCGGCTCCCGAGCCGGAGATTGTGCCGAACGATCCACCGGCACCCGATCCCGATCCGGCTCCGCAGCCTGAGCCATCGCCAAGTCCCGATCCTGCGCCCGCTCCCGAACCGGAAGACACTGGCGACAAGGACAAGCCCGCATGGGGTGATGACTGGCGCGAACAGATGGCAGGCGGCGATGAGGATATTGCCAAGATCATCAAGCGCTATTCCTCGCCTCGGAACATTGCCAAGGCGCTGAAAGATGCGCAGGAAATGATCCGCTCCGGCAAGCTCAAACGCGATGCGCCTGATCCCAATGACGAAAAGGCGATGGCCGAATGGCGCAGGGAGCAGGGCATCCCTGACGATCCGACCGGCTATAAGCTGCCCGATCCTGTCGCCAAGCGCTTGACGGACGAGGACAAGCCTGTGCTGGCCGCTTTCACCGAGTTCGCCCACGGCAAGAACGCGCCTCAGTCGGTGATCGACATTGCCAGCGAATGGTATGTCGAGAACATGGAGAAGGCGGCAGAAGCCAGCGCCAACCGCGACCGCGAGGCCGAGGAAGCGGCAGAAGACGCGCTGCGCAAGGACTGGTCGCATGCCGACTTCAAGGCGAACATGACGCTCGCCAAGCGCTTCACCGCTGAAATCCCCGGCGTAGGTGAGAACTGGACAGAGTTCCGTGGGCCTGACGGCCGTCGCCTCGGTGACAGCCCGGATTTCATCATGTGGGCCGCAGACATGGGACGGCAGCATTTCGGTGATGTGACCTTCGCCAATCCGGATTCCGACCGACGCCACACGGCGCGAAAGGAAGAGATCGAGAAGGTGATGAAGGAGAACATCAACTCCTATTACGAGCAGGGTCTCGACAAGGAATACAACGCGATCCTTGAGCGCGAAGAGCGCCGTCGCAAGTAAGTTCGCCAGCCCATCTGGTGATGACCGATCCCGGCCAGCGTGCCGGGTTTTTTATTGCCCGCGATCAGGCTTCCCCGGCAACGGCCCCTGACCGAGCAACCGTGAAACGCCAAGCGTGACAGCCCCGACAGGCGACCGGCCTCCCTGCGCAAGCAGCCCCGTATCGCCTCCGGCCTCCCTGACCCGCGTCGGCTCCAAACCCCATCAACATCCTCAAAAGGAACGAGAACATGACTGTCGAAGCACCCATGATCCGTTACCGCAAGGAGTTCGTGGCGGCTTTCGAGCAGGACGTGAGCCTGCTGAAGCTCGCAACCACGAAGGAAGCAATGGCAGATGGCCTGACGGCCACCTTCCTTGTCTCCGGCTCCGGTGGTGACACTGCCGTTACGCGCGGCACCAATGGCCAGATCCCCTACGGCAATCCGACCAATTCGCAGGTGACTGCGACGCTGATCGAGAAGCATGCGCCGTACGAACTGACCGGCTTTAACATCTTCGCCTCGCAGGGCGATCAGATGCGCATCATGCAGATGGCGTCCATGAACGTCATCAACCGTGATATCGATCTGACCATCCTTGGCGAACTCGCCAATGCCACGCAGGACTACGGTACCGGCACGGCATCGGTGGCGACGGTGGCAGGCGCAAAGGCCATCCTCGGCAACAATCAGGTTCGCACCTGGGAAGCCGATAACATGTTCGGCGTCGTGTCGCCGGCATTCATGGCCTACCTCATGCAGACCACGGAGTTTGCGAGCGCTGACTATGTGGACGTGAAGCCGTTCTCCGGCCCCGCGCGCCGCATGCTGCGCTGGTTCGGCATCAACTGGATCGAGAATCCGCTGGTGACCGGCGTCGGCACGAACGCGGAAATCTGCTACATCTTCCACAAGGCATCCATCGGCTATGCCGTGCGTCTTCAGGAAGAGAAGATTTCCATCGGCTACGACGACAAGCAGGACACTTCGTGGTCCCGCGCGACGACGTACCATGCCGCCAAGCTCCTCCAGAACTCGGGCGTTGTGAAGATCACTCACGACGGTTCCGCGTTCGTGGCATCGTAAGGAGATCGGACAATGGCTTACACTCCCGACGCTTTGAGCATCGTTTACGCGACGGTTGGCGGCACGTTCCGCAAATTCGTCTATGTGGACGCTGCTGCTGAAAGCAACGCCACCCTGGTTGGCGCAAGCTTCTTCGCTGACGGCGCCGCCAAAGGCATGCGCAAGGGCGACATTGTTGATGTCATCCAGCCCGCCAGCCCGAAGGCCAAGCAGTACCAGGTTGCCAGCACGAGCGGCGCAGCCGCCACGGTTGCAGCCGTCACTGCCATCACCTGACGCGGTCTCGCGGCTTCGGCTGCGGGGTCGCCTCTCCCTCACGCAGTCGAGGGGGCGGGTTTAGGCTCGCCCCCGAACTGCACGAAAACTCCAGAGGCAAACGATGAAACACCTTCCCGTGACCGCCATGCGGTCGAACGGCGCTGACTACGTGCGCACTTACCATCATGTGTCGGTCGATAGCGATGTCACGATGCAACAGGTTCTCACCCCGACTTTCTGGGCGCACCACACCGCCGCGCTGCGAATTGGCGATCTGATCGATGTCCTGAGCGACAACTTGGATGTGCAACTCCGCGTGGTTGAGAAGGGCGTCGGCTACGTTCGCGTTCGCCCACGTCTCGCTTGGGTGGCAGAGGAAGCCAAGAGCGCGACTCCAGAAGATAAGCCAGTTGGCGAACTGCCCGACAACTATCAGGCCAAGCGTGGTCCCGGCGGCCGGTGGCGCGTGTTCATGGTCGAGCCATACCTTGAAATCAAGGGCGGCATTGCGACCGAGGCGGAAGCCGTTGCGGTCGCGCAGGAGCACGCCGCCAAGGCCATTGCCGCATAGCGAGGGCTGATCCATGCCATCACGCTTGGACATCTATAACGGCGCCCTTCGCCTTCTCGGTGATGCGCGGCTGGAAAGCCTTGATGAGGTTTCTTCCGCCCGCGAACGCCTTGACGACGCATGGGTGCCGTCCGTCACGGAAATGCTCGAAAGCGGCATGTGGAACTTCGCCATCCGCACGATCGAGCTGCCCTATGACATCGATGTCGAGCCGCTGTTTGGCTACCAGTATGCTTTCTCTAAGCCGGATGACTACGTTCGCACGGTGAACATCGCTCAGGAGCCCACGTTTGCCGAGGGCTACGAGCGCTACGAGGATGAAACCCGCCATTGGCATGCGGACGTGGATCCTTTGTACATTCGCTATGTGTCGAGCGACGAAGCCTATGGCTGGAACATCGGCGCATGGCGGCAGGCATTCTGCACGGCCTTGGAAGCTCTTCTTGCCTTCAACACCGGGCTTCCGATCTCAGGTGATCGCGGCAACCGCAATGACATGTTCCAGCTCTACCAGAACAGCCTTGCCAGGGCCAAGACACTGGATGCGGTTGACGAGCGGGTGAAGCACAAGCCGATGGGCCGGCTGGTTCGCTCCCGCCTGCAAAGCGGTTCGCGCAGGTATCGCGGCTGACATGGCAAAGGCGCGTCCCTACCACCATAGCCTCAATGTCGGTGTGGTGGACAAGACGGCATTGGCGCGCGTCGATCTGGAACGCATGCGCCTTGCTGCGGAGGAACAGACCAATCTACTCGGCACGACGGTCGGCGGGGCGTTTCTCCGGCCCGGTCTGGAATACCTGTCCACCACGTTCAACAGCCAGCCGGGACGCATCAGGGCTTTTATCCGCGGTGCTGATAGCGCGGCGCTGCTGGAGTTCTACGACGGGCTTCTGTGCGTGAAGGTGGATGACCAGTACGTGGCCCGCTCGGCAGTCTCCAGCGTCATCACCAATGGCGATTTCAGCGATGCCAGCGGTTGGACGCTGGTCGCTGACGATGGCGCGACTGAGATCATATCGGGCGGCATCCTTGGCCTCATTGCGACGGGCAAGGGCTCCACAGCCATTGCCAAGCAGCAGGTGGCGACTGCATCCGCTGGTCAACGCCATGCGCTTCGCATTGTCGTGGCGCGCGGGCCGGTGGTGTTCCGTTGCGGCTCCACAGACGGTGGGGATGAATATATCACGGAAACGGAACTGGCAGAGGGCACGCACTCTCTGGCCTTCACGCCATCCGGTTCCTATTGGGTGCAGTTCCAGACCAACCGCGACCGCTACAGCGTCGTGGACAGCATCAATGTCGAGAGCGCCGGGGTCATGGTGCTGCCGACGCCTTGGTTTGACCAAGCCGCGCTTCGCTTCGCGCAATCGATCGATGTCATGTTCGTCGCGTCCGACACACAGCAGATGCGTATCGAGCGCCGCTCGGACGATAGTTGGTCGGTCGTGAAGTATCTGGCGGATGATGGCCCGTTCACGGTCAGCCGGACGGCTCCTGTCCGGCTTAAGCCCAACGTCACGCATGGCAACGGGACGCTGACGGCGGACAAGCCATTCTTTCGGCCCGAGCATGTGGGTGCGTTGTTCCGGTTGTTCCATGAAGGTCAGGCGGTATTCCAGGCTCTATCGGGTGGCGGGCAGTTCACGGATCCGATTGAGGTCACGGGCGTCAATGCCACTGGCTACAACGACCGGGAGTTCTCGTACACCGCGACCGGCACCTATACCGGCACGCTGAAAATCTTCCGCTCATTCGATGGTGCCGATTTCGGCTACAAGGAGTTCAAGACCTATTCCGCCGATGACAAGGCTACAGACGATGACGACAATGCCGTCGTCTATTATCGCTTCGGCTTTGCGGAAGGGGACTATACAAACGGTACTGCATTCGTCGGGCTGACCTATGCGGGTGGTGGTGGCTACGGCATCTGCCGCGTCATCGGCTATGACAGCCCGACTCAGGTGCAGATCGAGGTTCTTCGCCCGTTCAAGAACATCATCTTCACCGAGGACTGGCGCGAAGGTGAATGGTCGAACTGGCGCGGCTGGCCTTCCGCTGTTGCCATGACCGAAGGACGGCTTTGGTGGGGTGGATCCGACAAGTTCTGGGGATCTGTCTCCGATGCCTACAATTCCTTTGATGAAGACTACGAGGGCGATGCCGGCCCGATCCTGAAAAGCATTGCGGTGGATGGCGTCAACTCGGTCAAATCGCTATTGCCGTTGCAAAGGCTGGTGGCGCTCACTGATGGGTCGGAAGCTACGGCACGATCCTCGTCTTTCGATGAGCCGCTGACGCCTTCCAACACGACGGTCAAGACCATCTCCACCTATGGCTCTGCTCCGGTGGATTCGGTGAAGATCGATGCGCGCGGGCTGTTCGTCGGCAAGGACAGGGCCAGCCTCTACGAGATCGTATTCAGTGTCGAGGCGGGCGACTTCCAGACCACGGAATTGTCGAAGCTGACGCAAAGCCTGTTCCGCGCTGGGGTCAAGGAAGCCGCAGTTCAGCGAAAACCTGACACCCGCATCTGGGTCGTCATGGATGATGGGTCTCTGGTGTGCATCGTCTATGAGCCGCAGCAGGAGGTTGTTGCCTTCATTCCCTTCGAGACGGAGGGCAGGTTCGAGAGCGTCGCGGTTCTGCCTGCCGATGCGCAGGACCGGGTTTACTTCATCGTCAATCGCCCGCTGAATGGCACGGACGTTCGCTATATCGAGAAGATGGCGAAGGACGAGGATGCGACGCCGGGCATGCTGGCGCTCATCATGGATTGCTTCAAGACCGGCACGCAGACGGCATCTACCACGATCACGGGTGCAACCCATCTGATCGGCCGCGACGTGAAGGTGTGGGCCGACGGCAAGCCGGTTACGGAACAGGTGACGATAGACGGGCGCACCTACACCAAGCCGCGCCTGTTCAGGGTCAATGCCTCAGGTCAGATTACCGGTCTTCCATTCGCGGTCGAGAACTATGTGTACGGTTTGCCATATCAGGCCCGCTACAAGAGCGCCCGCCTTGCCTATGGGGCTTCTGGCGGCACGGCGCTGATGCAAAAGCAGATCGTGAACGACTTCGGCGTGATCCTCGCCAACTATGTCCGCTCGGGCGTAATGTACGGGCGGGACTTCGACCATCTCTACCCGCTGCCAAAGCGCAGGGACGGCCTCGTTGCTGCCGATGTGAATGACGGCGTGATCGTGGACGAAGGCATGCACCCGTTTGACGGGAGCTACAGCACCGACTCCCGCATCTGCATGACGTTCGACTGGCCTGCCACGGTGCTCGGGCTGGTCTTCACCGTGGACACGTCCGGTTGAGCGATATCGTCTTGCACCGCATCCCGGTGCCGAAGACACAGATTGTGGCAGGGATGCGGATTGATCTGCCGGTGTTCATGACCATCGCCATGCGCGGGGATGAATATGTCGGGGCTGGTGGACTGGCATGGGGGAATGGCCGCTGCTGGCTGTTCCTCGAACTGGCTAAAGCCGTGCCGGAAGGCCGGTTCCTGCTGATCAAGGAAGCGCAGCGGTTGAAGCGCAAGGCCCGGCAGCTTGGCGAGACTGAGGTGTATGTGGCGCGGGATCGTACGTTCCCCACCTCTGCGCGCCTGCTGAAATTGCTCGGTTTCGAGTTTCATGCCGAAGAACAGGGCGAGGAAGTCCATATATGTCGGGTTTAGAAACGCTCATTCCTCTGATCGGCGCGGGCCTGTCTGGCGCTGGCACCATAGCCGGTGGCATCGCTGCGAATGAGCAGGCACAGTTCCAGGCAGCGCAGGAAGAAGCGCGCGGCAAGGAGGAATTCGCGGCCGCCCAGCGTGACGCGATGGAGAAGCGCCGTGAGGGCCAGCTTGTCATGTCGCGCCAGCAGGCGCTTGCTGCATCATCCGGCGCGGGCACGACCACCCCCACCATCGTCAAACTCATGACCGATACAGGCGCGCAGGCCGACTACAACGCGCGCACGGCCATATACGGCGGTGAAAGCCGCAGGGCCGGGCTGTTCGACCAAGCACGCGCAACAAGGCGTAGCGGCAGGGCTTCGTTGCTCGGCGGCTTCCTTGGCGGTTTCGGCCAGATGGGCACCGGGATCTACAATTCCGGCGCGTTCTCTGGTCTTGGCAAGACCGACCCATGGAAGGGTCTTCGCTGATGGCGAAATTGCCGAGTAAGTACGATCTCAGCGGCCCGCTCTCGCTTCGCAGCGGGCGCGTCATCGCCCAAGGTGACACGTCAGGCTTTGCGCGCGGGCTTGCCTCGCTTGGCGGCAGCGTTTCGCAGATCGGCAGCGATATCGTCCAGCAGCAGAATGCGGTGGACATCGCCCGCGCGGAGGCATTCAAGACCGAGGGCCTGCTTGGCACGCAGAACCAGTTCGATGCCGACCCGGATTATGTGACATTCGGAGAACGCGCACCGAAAGCGACCGGCGAGGTTGTCGACAAAGCCGCGAACCTGATCCGCGATCCACGCATGCGCGAGCGCTGGAAGGCTGGGGCTTTGGGTGATGCCGCCCGCGTCAATGACAGCATCGCAGACCGTGGTTTGGCGCTCGGCAAGCAGGCTGAGCAGGTTGCGTTCGATGACGGGCTTGAGGCCAATCGCAGGCTCTATGTCGATCCCGACACACCGGAAGATGTCAGGGAGAAGGCACGGCAGGATATAGCCGGCTCTATCGACATGGGCGAGGCGTCTGGTTTGTTCACGCCTGATGAGGCGAAGCGCCGTCGTGACCTGTTCCTTGATGGCGCCGACTTCAACCGCGCGCAGCTTTATGCCGAAAGAACAGGCCAAGTCCCCGGCGACACCGACGCAGCCGCTTTGCTCCGCCGCTTTGAAGGCTTCCGGCCCGATCCATATTGGGACGTGAACGCTGACCGCGTTGGCTATGGCTCGGACACCATCACCCGCGCAGATGGAACGGTCGAGAAGGTCACCAAGGGCACAAAGGTTACACGCGAAGATGCTGAGCGCGACCTGAACCGCCGTATCGGTGAGTTTCAGCGCGGCATCCAGCGCGACATTGGCGCAACGGCATGGTCCGCACTCCCCGCCAATGCAAAGGCCGCACTGACTTCGGTGGCATACAACTACGGCAGCCTGCCGAAGTCGGTCGTGTCTGCGGTCCAGTCCGGTAATATGGGCGAGGTCGCCAACGCGGTTCAGGCTCTCGGCAGCCACAACAACGGCATCAATGCCAAGCGCCGGGCCGAAGAAGCCGCGATCATTCGGGGCGAGGGCAGGCCGGAGTGGTTCAAGCGGCTTTCGCCTGAGCAGCAGTTTCGTATCACGTCCGAGGCGCAGACGCGTCGAAACCAGATCAGTAGCGAACAGCGCGGATCGATTGACGTAGCGGTGCAGAATGCCCCTGCCGCTATCCAGAACACAGGCCGGTACGACGGGTATATCCCGACCGCGCAGCAGTTCATGGACGCCTATGGGCCGCAGGAGGGCGCGCAGCGCTATTCCGCCTTCCAGACATCCATGGAGACCAGTGAGCAAGCCTATGGCATGCGCACCATGTCTTCGCAGGAAATTCAGGACATCGTGCGCGGGGCGCGGCCGGTCTCGTCAGGTGACAACGCGGCGCTCGAAACCAAGCGGTTTGAGGTTCTCACGGCAGCGGCCGACGCGACATTGAAGGCGCGCAATGCTGACCCCGCAACCTATGTGCAGAACAATTTCCCCGGTGTGGCCGGCGCATGGCAGCAGGCAGCGGCAAGTGGCGACTATCAGCCCGCTCTCTCTGCTTCCGCCGCCGCACAGCAGCAGCTTGGCATCGCACCCGCAGACATGAAGCTTCTGCCGAAGTCGGTTGCTGATACGGCAGTCGCAACCTTCAAGGATGCCAACCGCCCCGAGACGGATAGGATCGCCGCCGCAACGGGCCTGATCTTCTCCACGCCGGACAAGGCGCAGCGTCAGGCTGTGTTCGAGCAATTGGTTGATGCTGGCTTGCCGGAGGAAACGGAAGGTGCATTCGAGGCGGCGGCGCGTGGCGATCAAGGCGCAGCACAGCGCTTGTTCCAGGCTGCAATGATCGATCCGAAGGACTTGCCCGGTTCGTCGCCACAGACGCCGAAGGCGGTGGATGACGCGATCCAAGCCCAGATCATGGACGAAGGGCAGATTGGCGACTTCTACTATGGCCTTCGCTATGGGCAGACCGAGAATTTCACCCGCGCGCAGCGCGATGCCAAGCTTATCAACAATGCGGTGCAGGTTCGCATCCGTCGCGGCGAGGCGCTAGATGCAGCTATCGAGGCCGTGAAGAAAGACTTGTACGGTGACGTTAAGCCGGTAACCGGTGGCTGGTTTACCGGCGTGAATGCAGAACTGCTGCTGCCAACAGATCAGGATCCTGCTCCGGTTCTTGCCGGCTTGGAGAAGTCGGCACCGCTTGTTCAGGAGGCGTTGTCTTCGGTCCTGGCTGTAGACGGCAAGCCACTCCCTGACGGGAGCTTGGCAGTCACGCAGGCAGTGAAAGAGAACTACATCGCGAATGTCATGGCCGAGGGCGCATTTCGCAGTGTGGCAGACGGCTTCGTATTCATTGATCCATACACCGGGGCGGCGGTTCCGGGTGCTGATGGCAACCCGCTGGTGATCGGCATGGATGAAGTGATCGCGGCAGGCGTGGAGACGCAGCCCGCACCGCAGCCGGAAGCCGAGCGCGACCCGGCCATCCGCGATCTGCGCCAGCGTCCGTCCGGCTTCTGGAGCCTCCAGTAATGGTCTACGCCATGTGGAACGGCCCGCAGTATCGCGCCTCCAGTCCGCAGGAGATGATGGACGCTGCCATGGCAATGCCCATGAGCCTCACCAGCACGCTATGGGACCAGGCTAAAGGCGGGGCGCTCGAAAGCTACGGCTTCGGCACGGCGCTGCGTGGCCTGCTCACGCCACAAGGCAACACCGAGACGGGCTTGCTTGATGATGCTGTGGGAATGGCACTGCTGCCTTTGCCCGGCGCATACGGGCTTCTGCGGGCCGGCACGCAGCAGCTTATCAATCGCCAGCAGCCGTCCATGTCCGAGGATGAGTACAAGGCGAGCGCCTTCTACCGAAAAGACATTCCTTGGGATGAGGGGATGACCGAGGCGCGCGCCGCCGCGCTGGCAGACTGGTACGACGCCAAGCGCACGCGGGAGCACTTCGCATCCAAGCGCCCGATCACCGCATTCATCGGCAATCTGGCAGGGCAGGCCGTGGACCCGATCAACTACATTCCGGTGCTTGGGCCGGCCGGACGGGGCGCTTCCATCCTCCGCGCGGCGGGCATGTCAGCAGCGGATGCCGCCGCGAACACTGCAATTGCCGGCGTGCTCACGCAGGGGCTTCGTGAGCAGTACGGCGATGACACGTCATGGCAGGCGTTGATTTCCGACGTTGCCATGGCGGCGATGATCGGCGGTGCGTTTGGTGGCATCGCAGGAGCCATAGGCAGGCGCAGGGATGCTGCCTTCGAGCGTCAGGCACAGGAGCGCCTTGGAACGCTTCAGCGTACTCAGGAAGCCCGTATTGCGCTGAATGAGGCCGTCGCAGCGGTGGTACGCGGCGAGGATATTCGCCTCTCTCCGAACGCGACCGACCCGATTGCCCGCGTGTCGCAGGAAGTTGCGCAGCTTTCGCGGGCCTATGACGATGTAATCTCCAATCCGCGCGGTCCCGTTCGCGATCCACTGGTTCAGATTACACCGGATGAAATCGACGGCATGATTGTCGCGCGCGGTGCCTTCAAGGATGTCAACGAGGTCGAGTTCTCCAAGCGCGGATGGGGGCTGGTCAAGGTCATATGGGGGCATGGCGATCAGAGCGCCGAACGGCCGGAGTTTCAGGTGAGCAAGGCAGACGTGGTCGCGCTTCCCGAAGTCGTGAGGCGATACCTTCCGTCGTCTGTTAGCGATGACGGTCTGCGGCGCGAATGGCGCGTTCAGCGCGACGGGCGAACCGTGGTCTATGCCGATACAATGATGCCGGAAGGAAGGCATCTGGTTACGACATATATCGCGCAGACCCCAAGGGACATGAACACTCCGCTATCGATGGAAAGGCCGACCCTGCCCGGTTCCCGCCCACAGGCTGGTAACCTCGTGGGGGATACTGCCGGGGACCGTTCGATTGGCACCCCCGGAGCCGGGCAGGATATGCCGGCCACCCGCAATATAGCGCAGCCGGCGCGAATTGACAATTCCCCGGCCGTTTCCGAGCCGCTACCAGACGGACGCACCGAGGCTGAGGGGCGGATTGCCACGCCGGACAACTACAAGGCGCTGGCAGAGCAATACCGCATCGACCCCGAAACCGGCTCGTTTATCGAAGACGCAGAGATTGAGCAGCTTCGCACTGAGGGTCGGCTGACTGATGAGGACGCTGCCGAGCTGCAATCCGCGCAAGACACGTTCGACAATGGCACTGCATGGGGCGATGCCTTGCGCGCTGCCGTGGGGTGCTTGATCTGATGGCTGTACCGTACACACCCGACGCCGCCTGTTTCGATGCCGCCAACCAGGCTTCGGGGGGGAAGCTGACCAAGGAGGAAATCAACGCCGCCTTTCAGCGCGTGGCCGACTACAAGCAGAAGCTACAAGCTGAGGGCAATATCGATGGCATGGCAGACAAGCTGCGCAACTTCGCAGAGCGCGAGGCCGAACGTACCCGGATCGCAGCGGCCATGCAGAAGCGCCATGCTGCGCTGAATATCCTTGTCAGGGACAGGCTAGATCAGGCCATTGATGGATACATGGCTGCTGGCCTTTCGCCCCGGAAGGCGTTGCTGGCGGTTCTGGAAGGCACGCAACGCGGCGTGGAAGGCGGGCGCAATTCTGTCGCAGCGCTGAACCTAGCCTATGAAGCGCGCTATCTTGGCGGGCTGTTCGCTGAGTTGCAGGCCAACCGTCCGCATCTGGTGGACGCGCTCCGCGATCCGAAGATGGACGCAGACGTGATGCGGGAAATGTCCGAGCTGCGCGAAGGCGGACGGCCCGGTATCACCGGCAACAAGGATGCGGAATACGTCGCCAAGGTCTTCGCCTCATATGCCGAAATGAGCCGCACTGATCTGAACAAGCTTGGCGCTTCCATCGGGAAGCTGGATGGCTGGTCCGGTGCGCAGACCCATGACGATATCAAGATGATCGCAGCCGGCAAGGATGCGTGGGTCGAAGCTGTATTCCCGCGCCTCGATATTGATCGCACGTTCCCCGACGCTACAAGTCGTGACGAGGTGATCGGCATTCTTGGCGATGTCTATGACACGATTATCACTGGAATGCCGAACAAGGCTACGCCTCGGGAAATAGGCCAGCGCGTCAACCCCGCCAATCTGGCGAAGTCGCTGGGCAAGTCGCGTGTACTGCATTTCAAGGATGCGGATGCAGCGCTCGCCTATCGCGATGAGTTCGGCATGGGTAATACCGTGTCCGGGATGGTCTCGCACCTGCGCAATGCGGCGCGCACCGCAGCTAACATGGAGGCGCTCGGGCCAAACCCGGAATTGATGTTCGGCTCGCTGGTGGACGGTCTGAAGCGAAAGATCAAGGATAATCCCAAGCTTTCCGGGAAAGAAAAGCAGAAGCTACGGAAGGGGCTGGACGCGGATGCCGGCTCATTGCGTCAGGCGCTCGACGTATCGACCGGGATGGTTTCTCGTCCCGTTAATGTGACCGCAGCGAAGATCGGAAGCGACATTCGGGCCGCGCAGTCCATGGCGAAACTTGGCGGCGCGGTGCTGTCGTCCATCTCGGACACGATCACTCCTGCGGTTGCGTCCATGTTCCGTGGCGGCGGTTTCTTCCGTGGGCTCACGGCTCAACTTGACGGGCTTCGGAAAGGAAGGCCGAAGGGGGAGGTGGCAGAAATCACCTACCTGACTGGCGAGGGCTTTGACGGGCTGATCGGCCATATTGTAGCCCCAGCCGCTGCGGTGGATGGTCCAGTCGGAAAGCTTGCAAAGCTTCAAGAGCACTTCTTTCGCTGGAATGGCCTGACGTGGTGGACCGACGTGCAGCGAGGCACGGCAGGGCGCGTGATCGCAGCCGAAATGGGGATGCGCGCCAAGACCGCATTCAACGATCTGCCGGCGAACTATCGGCATGTCCTTGGCCTCCACAGCATTGATGAAAAGCGCTGGGACGCCATTCGCAAGGCAGAACTGCGAGAGGCAAACGGGCAGTCATATGTGACCCCGGATCGCATTCGTCAGCTTTCGGATGCCGATATCGAGCCGCTGGTGGCTGACCGCCTCCGCGCAGCCCGCACAGCATCGAAGTTGGATGATGCCAAATCGTCTGAGGCAAAAGCCAAGCGTCAGGCTGACTTTGACGAGCGGCGCGCATCGATCCTTGATGACGGCCGGCGCGAACTGGAGCTGTCGGTCCTGCGCTTTTTCGCGGACGAAACCGCCTATGGTGTGGTCGAGGTGGATAACGCCACCCGGCGCATCATGACGCAGGGTTGGCGACCGGGAACTGCGGGAGGCGAGGCAATCCGCTTCATCGCCCAGTTCAAGGGCTTCCCGTTCGCGTTCACGAACCGCGTCGTAGGGCGCGCGCTGTTCGGTCATCGCAAAGACGCAAGCTATCTGGAGCGGGCAGGGCACATCGGCACGCTCATCGCCGGCATGACCATGGCTGGCTACATGAGCATGACCATGAAGGACATGATGCGAGGCTATTGGCCTCCGCGTGATCCTTCGGACATCAAGACGTGGCAGGCTGCGCTTTTGCAGGGCGGTGCGTTCGGCATCTATGGCGACTTCCTGTTCGCGCAGACCAACCGTTTCGGCGGCGGACTGACGGAAACATTGATCGGCCCATCCATCGGCGCTCAAGCCGATCTTCTCGAACTCGCAATGAAGGCAAGGGATGGCGATGCGAGCGCGGCTGATGCGCTTTCTTGGGGCCTGCAAAACACCCCATTCATCAACCTGTTCTATGTGCGGCCCGCGCTGGATTTCCTGTTCTTGAACTCCATGCGAGAAGCGGCCTCACCCGGCTACCTGCGCAGGCAAGAGACGCGCCGCCGTCAGGAATATGGACAGCAGAGTGTCGTGCCTAGCACGCTGAACTGAGGAAGATGCCGACATAGGCGACGATCCACGCGAACCCGTACAGGAGCGGGGAGAAGTCAGCCACACCTAGTTTGAGGCCGGCATAGCCGACAAGGCCCCAAGCAACGCTGACGAGAAAGACGGTGATGGGCCCAGCCATTGCCGCGCAATGAACACCAATTCCTCACCCACCACAAGGCTCGCTTCGGCGGGCCTTTTCCATGAGGCGAAGCGATGAACCCGAACGACCTGACTGACCGACAGAAGGCTAGGCTAGAGGCGATAACGCGTGAGCGATACGGTCCCGGAGTCGTTCTAGTGTGGCCCGGTCAAGAACTATCTCAATGCCCGGTTCGCCGGCTGGCTCAAAGGATACAGAATATGTTCCTTCCCCCAGATCGTCGGCGAATACATCTAATACCTCGATGATGCGGCGATAGCCGATCCTGTCTGACATTTGATCCCCTCCCAAAGGCGAGGGCAGTCAAGCACCACTCCCGACAACTGTTCAAGCCCTGCTCGCGCGGGGCTTTTTCTTTGGGGCCTACCGAATGACCAGCATTGCAATCGACCGCCTAGACGGCCTCTCCAGCGCGACCGCGATCAAGGGGCCGTGCCGTGTCGCCACGACAGAGGACATTGCCCTCTACGGCTTGCAGGTCGTGGATGGTGTGCAACTCGTCAAAGGTGACCGCGTGCTGGTCAAGGACCAGGACAATCCGAAGCTGAATGGCATCTGGGCAGCCGACACGGGGTCATGGAAGCGGACGAAGGACTTTTCCCGCAATGACGATGTGCGACGCGGGACCATCGTCAATGTGACGGACGGAACGACCAACCAGTTCACCACATGGTACGTGGTTTCCGAGAACCCCATCATCATCGATACGACGGACATCCTGTTCTCGCAGAGCCCGCTTTTCCTGCGAACCACGATCACTCCATTCAGCGCCACGATCCAGCAGGGATCCAGCGACACAATTGACCTCGGGGCGGAAGACATCATCGACAATGGCGTCATCCTGTTTCTGGATGGCATTGGTCAGGAACCCATCTACACCGTCACCAATGGCGTTATCACGCCTGTTGGAACATGGCCTGATTTCGACGGCGGGACCATCCGAGCGTTCGGCTGGTACTTCAATCTCGGGGCGCTTTCCGGCTCTGTGCCAAATGGTGTCATTGATCGCCTCAAGCTGCGGGTGAACTTCCGCAAGTCCGTCTCTCTGGCACCGCAGGAATATGGCGCGGTAGGTGACGGCGGCGACGATACCGATTCACTGGTGGAATGGGCCGCTGCCTGCCAGGACGAGGGCCTGACGCCAACGCTCCCGCCCGGCGAATACACCTGCGGCTCGGTGCTCGACTTCTCTGATAAGGGCGGGCTGATCCGTGGCGCGGGCGAGGGCAAGACAATCCTGCGCTTCACCAACGCGCTCTCGGGAGGCCTCAAATGCCATCCGACTGCCGACAGCGGCGAAGGGCTCGGTATCTTCTCGGTGGAGCATCTGACACTCAGGTCCGCGCCCGGCGTGGTCGTGCCCATCGCGATTGATTTCGTGCTTCCGAACAATGGCCGCTGGACGAACAACTATCGTGGCGGCTTCCGCAATCTTGAAATCCTTGGGGAGGGGACAGGCACCGGGGCGGGCTATTTCGCCACCGGTATCAAGGAGCGAAACGTCGCCTTCTCGGAAAAGCGCAAGGTGAAATATTGGGGTAGCGCGGAGAATCCGACGCTTCTCTCTGGCTACTATGCCGGCACCGCGTTCGACTTCGATACGCAGGTCATTGCCGACGATCCGCTACAGGGCCTAGCACTGGAAAACCAGTGGTACGGCTGCACGGCCAATTTCTGCGATACTGCGGTGAAAATCCGGGGCTATCCGGAAGGAATGTACTTCCACGGCAACAACTTCGCATTCGTCCGCAAGGGCATCGATGCGCAGGCGCAGTCCGGTTCTCGTCAGCCCCTCATCAATGTCATGGGCAACCACATCAACGCGACGGAAGCGTGCATTCTTCTCGACAGGTTCAACCAGTCACAGGTGATAGGCAATCATCTGGCGCGACCGGGCGGCACATGGGCCTATGTCTGGGTCGGCGTTGATCTGGATGACAGCCTTGGCACCGCAGTGATCGGCAACCAGTTGCTTGCGGAAGCGACGCTGGCAGCCTCTGGCAATCAATACGGCGTGCGCCTGACCGGCGATAGCTGGTTCACGGCAATCGACATGAACCATTTCGCCGGGGCTTTGGATAATACCGGCACCTACAAGACCATGACCGCTGGCATGCTGATCGAGAGCGGGGTGCAGGGCACCAAGATCGGCAGCATGAACCAGTATACCGGCTACATCGATGCGTCCTTCGCTGACAATTCCGGCAATACGACCAACCTTGTCCCCGGCATTTCGGTGCAATTGGACGGCGTGCAGCAGGGCGTGATCGACAAGGTGAAGACCCTGAACTTCTCCGACGACTTCACGGTGTCAGTGTCAGGCGGTGTCGCCACTATCGGCCTCGCCACGCCGTAACAGCTTCTCAAATCCCCGCATGACCGCCGCCCTCTGAGGCGGCTTTTTCGTATCTAGGAGCCAGCCATGGTCGCAACCCGTGCCACCGTGCCCGTCGTCCATCCGAACGTCCTGAACGCTGATTATCACAGCGACGGCATCACCAATAAGGTGATGACGGCAGAGGAACGCATCAAGCTCTCCGGTATCGAGGAAGGCGCGGACGTTACCGACTCCACCAACGTAGACGCTGCCGGCGCGGTGATGAACACCGACACGACTACCACGGAAATGGCATTTGTCGGCACCGGCTCCGACCTCTCGCAAGACGGCGGCAAGCTGGCAAAGCGGGAGGATGTGGCGAATTATGTTGCGGTTACGCCACCGCCAGATGGGGCGGTAACAGACGCTAAGGTTGCGCTCGGCTCAAAGCTCTACAATCGCATCACCGGTCCGATCGACCCTCGCGACGTTGGCGTCAAGTTCGATGCGGCCACGGACGATACGGAGGCTTGGGACGATCTCTTTGCCTATCTTCGAACGTCTGTATCGCGCCGTTGCGTAGTAATGCCCCAGGGGCGGTCGATCTACAATGGCGCTGGCATGAGTATGACCGGCTATCTGTGGGACATCCATGGGCAGGGGCACTCAACCGAACTTTACCGGACGACAGACGGGCCGTTCTTCATCTTCGATATCCGAACTCAAGCAGGAGGGGAGAGCTCGATAGGCGGCTTCCGCCAGCTCTCCAATCTCGCTTCCGGCTCCCGGCCGAACACCTATGGCATCAAGATCGTAAGCGAAGAGTCTTCGTTCTTCTGCAACAATGTCCGGTTCGAAAAAATGAACTGGTCGGGCCTGCGCGCTGGTATCTGGTTTGATAAAACAGCCGGTGATGCTTGGGGCGAAGTTCCAAATCAGATTGGTCGTTATCACGCTCATTCCATCATAGATAATAACGCCGATGGTACATCGCCTGGAGGGCGATGCGACTTTGGAGTTGTCTTCTCCAGTGGGACTGGAGACGCTACCTGCTTCGTGAATAATGTTCTTGCTACGGCCGATACTGCCGTGAAGCTGGGGGACGGGGTGCAATCGGTCGGCGATATAACATTCGTCGGCAATCATTTCTTCGGTGCTCTAATCGGACTTGATGTTCTCGGCCCGACTGATCCTACATTCTACAAACGCAATCTCTGTGTGGTAGGAGGGCAGTTTGATGGGAATAGCGTCTACCCGTGGCGTGTGAGGAATATGAACCAATGGCAGATACTTCCAAATAACTCGCTACAGGGGGTTTCTCCGTCATTCTCCAACTGTTCGAACTACATATTCTATGATGCCTTCGGTAGAGAAGTTTACGACACTAGAACGATGTCGGGTAATCTCATAGTCGATGATGTTTCGGGCGTCCGCTATGTTAACACGTTGGCTGCTCGCAAGTCAGACAACGAAAGCTTCCTTGCCATCAGTGGAGGCAATTCGATATCAGCCGGTGCGAGGATCAACCTGTACGGAGGAGCTCATCCTACAACTTCCCTGCGAAATCGAACCTTCATCGACAATGACCGGCTTGATGTCCGGTCACAAAATGGCGCCACGACGATATTCGCTGCCAATGCAGCCGGTAATCAACTCGGGTTCTATGGGGCTACACCGACTTCGAAGCCCACAGTGTCCGGCGCAAAAGGTGGGAATGCGGCACTCGGCTCTCTGCTGACGGCCTTGGCGAACCTTGGCCTGATCGCAGACAGCTCAACATAGTCGTCTATTGGCAGGTCTGTTTTACATACAGCTGAGCCACGCTGCCCAACGAAATCGGCAGATCGAACTTGCGCCATTGAGGCTTGGAAAGCGCAACCCGAGCATCCTCAGCAAAACTCATTGAAGGTATCTTGTACGGGGCGTTTCGTACGTGCATCTCTGATGGGATCAGAACGAAATCCGCCTTCTGCAGACTGTCGAGGACATAATCCCGATCGCGGGAAAAATATGGAGTCCTAACCTCCATATACAGCGACAAGTTTATACCGGCTGAGAGGGCGACGGTAGCGGCGGGTATGGGGAAGGCAGCGATCGATGCAACGACAAGGTTGCGTACAGGGCAATTTTCACTGCGTCGCTCAACAGTGCGAGCCCGAATAATGGCGAGAACAGATGACTCGACTTCCTGGAGGCCATCTTTGGGCGCGCGATACGCAGAGGACGCCGCCGGCATGAACGCGAATGTTCCCGATAAAGCAAAAATAGCTGTCGCCACCCTTAGGCGATAGCTAAGATGGGAAAGAAGACGTACAATCGCCGCGTATCCGGCAATCGCGAACGGGAAGTAGAAAAAGCATCCCTGATAGACTGTTTTGCTTGGGTTTGTTGCCATTCCGAAATAGAGTATGATCAGTATCAATGCATACGATAGAGATTCCCAAACTTGTTTGCGGATGAATATAGACCGCGCCATATCTATGATTATTAAAACTAACAAAATCCAAAAAAAAGGCCCCAACATGGTTTTCCCGCCTGAGCCGAAGGAGTGGTAGGACCAGTGGAAATGCGCATCCCCTGGAAGTCGCCATATTTCAGCGTTAGTCACTAGCGCTGCATATATATATGCAATAGTTTGATTTCCAAAAACTGCAAGGAATACGGCAAAGGTAATAAACGTTCCAGCTACGATGAATCCCCAAGTTTTAATGGCCGCGCCGACTCCATTATCCGCCGCCGTCCTAGTGATACCGATCATCACCGCGAAACCGATGATCGGTACACAGAGAACCATGGAACTCGGCTTAGACGTTGCAGCGAAAGCCAGGAAAATGCCTATTCCTGCTAAGACTGATCGCTTGTGCATCTCCGGTCTCACGGAAATTGCGACGTAAATAGCTATGCCGAACAACACTCCTGCAATCATGTCTGGTCTGAGCTCATTGATGAGAACATGGGACGCAGGCAGAAAGAGGGCAGTCGAGGCAATAAGGAGGCGCGGCAACAATGAAAGTGATTGGGCTAGCCAGAACATAAATGCAGCGTAAACCGCGAACCCCGTGATGTTAGCAATGTAGGGGGAGATGACGCGAGGCCCTGCTAACGCATAGCCAAACATTGCGGTGAGTGTTGTCAATGGAGCGTGCGGAGGATCCCGGAGGAAAGACCACGCAATGTCAAGCAATGATCGGTCTGTGCGGAAATAGTATCTCTGGAACGCGTCATAGAGGTAGCCAACATCGTCATAGGTCGCTGGTGCGGAAAGGCGACCATGCCAAATACTGATGCCGATATTGGCGGCGAATATCGCAATGGTTAGCGCCGAAAAGATCAAGAGGTGGACGACGGAGGTGATCTTCATCGTAGCTCCGATGGTTTACTTTCGACGAAAATGAACCACTTGCCAAGTGCGAAGCTGGCAGTCGCATAGACGCCCACTGCTGCAATCTGAGATGGGGTTGCGCCAACGCCGAGCCAAAGAAGGGCAGTCAGCGTCGCCAAATTAAGCAAGTAGGATACCGCGACTGAGATCAAGTAGCGCGGTGCGCGTTCTGCGGCGTTCCCTCGGTGTCGGAAAGTCCATGTTCGATGAAGATGGTAACTCACTGTCAGTCCAACGAGATATCCGCTCAAGTTGGACAGGGCAGAGTTTAGTCCAACACCATTCTGAAGAGCAAGTATAACTGCTAGCCCTATTGCCGTGTTCAAGACCCCAACCGCACCAAACCGGAAAACCTGCCCCATGATTCTCATCGTTGAACGCATCTAGTGCTGGTCCTTTCAGTCCAAGACGGTTCTGTTGTCGTCTCCGACGATGTCCTCGATGATGTAAGGTGGGCGCCTCTTAGCCTCCATATAAGTTTTCCCGACGTACTCCCCGATGATCCCGAGAGACAGGATCTGCACTCCGCTAAAGAACATCATCGGAACGACTATCGAAGCCCAGCCAGGCAGGCTAGCGAAGCCGAAAAGGGAAGCCAGCAACGCCCACGTCCCTACGGCAAACGCAGCCATAGACGTGAGGAATCCGAAGGCGGTGATCAGCCGCAGGGGCTTCATCGAAAATGAAGTGATGCCATTGAGGGCCAAGGCAAGCATCCGGCGCAACGGGTACTTGGATTCCCCAGCAACCCGACTGACGCGGCTATACGTGACGAAGGCAAATGGAAAACCCAATTGAGGGACGATCGCTCTCAAGAAGAGGTTGGTTTCTGGGTATGCCCGAAGAGCATCGATAGCGGCGCGCCCCATCAGCCGGTAGTCAGCGTGGTTGTAGACGATCTCGACCCCTAGCAGCGAGAGCACCTTGTAATAGCTTTGAGCTGTTGATCGCTTGAAGGTGCTATCCGAAGTGCGATCGGCGCGAACACCGTATACGATCTGCTTTCCCTCATGGAAGAATCGGACCATCTGCTTCATGACGACAGGATCATCCTGTAGGTCAGCATCAATTGTGATGACCGCATCGCAGCCGCTGGACATCAGTCCCGCGAGGACGGCGTTCTGATGGCCCCTGTTGCGCGACAGCTTAACGCCGCCGAAGGTTTCGGGAGCCTCCGAAGAAAGGCGACTGATGATGCTCCACGTGGCATCTTTGGAGCCGTCATCTACAAAACGTATTCGGCTGCGCGAGGAGACAAGACCCTCTGCTTTCATCGCGTCCAGGATGGCCTTGAGTTCACGGGCTGATGCCGGCAGAGCCTCTTCTTCGTTAAAGCAGGGCACTACGATGTCGAGGGAAGTCATATCCGACATTCGGTCAGCTTCATCGTGATGATCAGCGGCGCCAAAGCGAAGGGAAAGGGGCTCATCGACGAGCGGTGACGTAGTACTGAGCGCCCAGAGGCAGTCTTGTGAGGTGCCTCTCGGCCGGGCGGAGGAACGCTAATCGGTGCGGAAAAAAGATGCGGTATTTGACCGAGATGTCTTTCCACCCGGCCTGGGCGCACTCCTTGGACAGTTTACGGGCAGTCAGCAGCCGCGCATTTTCATCAAAGGGACATGTATTGACGGCGCGCACGGTTAAGGGGTTTAGCGGGTTGTGCTCAAAGATTGCAAGCATACCGCCCGGCCGCACGACACGATGAAGCTCCTTAAGCCACAAGTCATGTTCCTCATGCGGGATGTGGTGGAAGACGCACGCTGAAAAGGCGGCATCAAACGAATTGTCTCCAACCGGAACGCGATCCTGTTCGATTTGGATGTAGCTCTCGGGTCCGGGGTAGCGGCCGCGCGACAATTCCAGCGAGCGCGGGGAAACATCTGCACATGTCAGCCTCACATCGCTGACGTGTTTTCGAAAGTAGGGGATCGAATTCCCGATGCCTGAGCCGAAGTCAACTATGGCCGGGGAGACTAGACCCGCTTCACGCAGCTCACGGGCGAAATCGATGATTTTGTACTCGGAGAAGTACTCAGGCGTTTCGCCAGTTACGGCGATGTTCGATGCATGCTGCGTGTAATACTCGTCCGCGAAGCGATCAAATTCCGCCTGTTCCACGCTCGCTCCCTATCCCACTAGGCAATCGTTGCCGTTTCTCGCGGGTCGGCACAAAACCACAGCCGCCCCTCCCCACGCAATCCCTCATCTGAAATCTGGAGACAGCATGTCGTTTCTCGGCAGGCTTTCGCGCGTCCTCAATCTCATCACGGGCGGGGCGAGGGGAGAGACGCTGTGCGCTCGCATGGCGAGAACGCGGGGCCACTGGTGCTGGTTCTGTGTCGCTATCGGCTGGCTGCTCCGGGATCCGCTCCATTGTTGGAATGAACGCATCTCCGAAATCCGAAAATCGATAGGAGGGCCGCATGGCTCGTGAAACGCTGCCAACAGCATTATCGCTGATGTTCGGCCATGAAGGCGGCTACGTGAACGCGAAGACCGACCGCGGCGGCCCGACGAAATACGGCATTACGCATCGGACGCTTGCCGCTCACCGCGGCGTACCGTCCGTGACGCCGGCACAGGTCAAAGCGCTGACGCTGAAAGAGGCCGAGGAAATCTATCGGCGTTCGTATTGGACGCAGAGCGGCGGTGATCTGCTGCCTGCCGGGTTGGACTACGCGGCGTTCGACTTCGGCGTGAACAGTGGACCCGCGCGGGCGGTCAAGAGTTTGCAGAAGGTCGTCGGCGTGACGCAGGACGGCATTGTCGGCGGACAGACTGTTGCTGCCGTTGGGCGGTATCCGGGCGGCGTACAGGCGCTGATCCGTGCCTATTGCGATGAGCGCATGCGTTTCCTGCGCAGTCTGGGCGGCCCGCAAGGCTGGTCCGCGAACGGACGTGGCTGGACGCGGCGCGTTACTGGCAAGGATCCTGCTGGAAAGCTGAAAGACGAGTTGGGCGTGGTGGGCAATGCTCTGCGCCTGGCGGGAGGCGCACAGCCTGTGGAAAACGCGCCCGTCCCTGCGGGAAAGGCAAACCCCGCCGACCGCAGCGTTACGGACATCGTGAAAGACGAGCCATCGCTGCTGGTATCGCTCCTGTCGTCTCTAGGAGCCTTTGCAGCGGGCAGCGGGCCGATCCAGTGGGCGTTGGCCTTCGCAGTCGTCGTCGGCGTTTCCTACGGCCTCTACAGGCTGGTGAAGCGGGAGAGGGCGAATGCTTAGCGCCATCCTATCCGGCCTCTGGTCCCGCCTGACAGGCTACGCCATCGCCATTGGCGCCGCGCTCACCATCCTCTTTGCCGCCTATCGCAAGGGCCAGAAGGATGCCGCAGCCCGTGAGAACGAGCGCCGCCTGAAATCCATCAAGAAAGCCAAGGAAGTTGAACATGAGATCGGTGGTCTGGACGATGATGCTGTCAGCCGCGAGCTTGACCGCTGGATGCGCGACCGTGGGCGGTGACTACTGTCAGGTGGCCCGCGCCATCCGGCCATCGGTCGAGGACCAGATGACGCCGGAAACCAAGCGGCAAATCCTGGCTGAGAACAGCAAGCTTGCCAAGCTATGCGGGGTTCGTCCGTGAACGCCCGGCGGCTCCCGGCCATGACTGCCGATGAATTGGAACTGCTCATCCGCAAGACGTTCCGCGAAGAACTGGACAGGGCTGGGCTGCGGCTGGACGCCCCAGAGCACCAAGACGCGGCACGAGAGGACTTCCGGTTCATCCGCCGCATGCGGCTCGCCTTCGATGGCGCAGCTTCCAAGATTGGCTATGCGATCCTCACGGCTTTCGTGGGCGGCTTTATCTGGTTGATCGTTCAGGGCGCCAATCTCTGGAAAGGCTCCTGAATTTCACCTGAAATCTTTCGGGCATTTCCTTTCACAATAGGGGACACATTATGAGCCTGCGCTATGTCGCGGGGCTGCTGGCATTCGTCGTGGTTTTCGTGACGATGCTGGTGGCCGCCGTCTACAAAACTGTGCCCGCGCTTCCACCTGCCGGGCCTGTCATCAAGATCATGTCTGATGGCGGTCACGGTTCCGGCGTGCACATAGGCGGTGGGTTTATCCTTTCAGCCGGCCACGTCATTCCGATCAAGCCCGTCCCGATGACAGCCAAGGGCGATGATGGCCGGGAGCACAAGATTGAAGTGCTCTGGGTCAATCGCGAATACGACATCGCCCTGATGTACGTCGAAGATCACAAGACCATCGGAGCCGCAAGCCTCGAATGCCGGGAACCACGGCGCGGTGAATCCATCATCGCTATCGGCAACCCGATAGTGCTCGAATTTATCGAAACGCGCGGGCATGTCGCAGGTAACGCGCGCAAGGCCGGTCACTGGAAATGGGCCGTACCCAGCGACATTTCGGTTGCAGGTGGCATGTCAGGGGGGGGCATATTCAGCGCCTCTGGCCGGTTGATCGGCATCACGGTCGGGATGCTTCTTCAGCCTCTCGGGTTCGGCGGCACAGCCGTAGGCATTGCGTTCTTCGTGCCCGGCTCCACGATCTGCAATCTTCTGGCAAGGGCAGGGTGACAGCATGGGCCAAAAGCCTCTCACAGAGGAACAGGTCCGCGAAGCTGTTGAAGCCATGAACATCCACGGAAGCCAGATCAAGGCGTCCGATGCTATTGGCATATCGCGTGGCACGCTCCAGAACAGATTGCGCAGGGCCGAGCAATGGGGATGGCTTGGCGGTGAGCCGCTCCCCGGCTTTGAGATCACCAAGACGACAACGGTCAAGGATGACGCCGGCAATACCGTCCGAGAGTTCATCCAGCAGAAGCCTGAACAGGACCGCAAATCCTTCGCGCTCCCTGACGGCCACGACCTTAAGGGCGTCTCTGCACTGGTGGACGGCAATGGGCATGTCGTCCAAGCCTGGTACAAGAGCAAGCAGGCCGATCCGTCCATCGAATCGACAATTGAGACGATCAAAACAGCGCTTGAAAATTGGTCTCCTGCCGCTCCCCACATCCAGCGCCCTACCGACTGCGACACCGACCGTCTGGTCGTCTATGTGCTGTGCGACTGGCATATCGGTCTCTATGCCGATGCGCGCGAAACCGGCACGCAGAATTGGGATCTGAAAATCGCTCATGACGTGATCGGCAGCGCCATGCGTGAGGTGATCGAGCAATCGCCCAAGAGCCACAATGCCATTGTGCTCGGTCTTGGCGACCTGATGCACGCCGATGATGGACGCAACCAGACGCCCAACTCCGGCAACATCCTAGACGTGGACACCCGACATCATCGATGCCTTGAAACCGTGGTCGATATGCTGGCTGAAACCTGCGACCTCGTTGCGAGGAAGCACGGATCGGTCGAGGCGGTATTCAAGCCCGGGAACCATGATCCAAGCTCAACGGTCGGGATAAGGCAGGCCATGCGCATGTTCTTTCGTGACACAGAGCATGTGAGCATCGATACCGGGGCCGATCCGTTCTATTGGCAAAGGTTCGGTGTTAACCTCATCGGCGGCACGCATGGCGACAAGGCAAAAATCCCCGACCTTCCGCTCATCATGGCGAACCGATGCAAGGAAGATTGGGCGCTCACTTCAACGCGCCATATCCACACCGGCCATATTCACCACGATACGTTACAGGAGAGAGGCGGGGTCCACGTCTACTCGCACCGCGCCCCCGTGGCGCAGGACGCCTACCACGCATCGCATGGCTACCTGTCGGGCCGCTCCATCAAGAGTTTCACCTACCATTCAGAGAAGGGATGCAGGGGCAGCACTGAGGTGGAGATTGCATGAAGCCGCGCGTCCTCCTGTTGCCAGACGTTCCCGTAACATCGAAGCCCGAAATGGTCTGTCTCCGTCTCGTCACGGATGTGCAGGGCGAGCATTACGACTATCTGGAAACGATGCTCACTGCGGAAGAAGCGCGACGGCTGGCGCTTCGGCTGCTGTCCGATTCGGAGCGAGCATTGGTGGTGCGTCAGCGCGGCGGGTAAAAGTCGGTGATGACCATGGGAGGCTTATCCAGCGCCTTCGCGTCCTTCGCTGCTATCTCCAGTGCATCCCGTGCTTTGGACGCATCCTCCACACCTTGCAACGCCCGCAGGCACGCTTGTCGTGCTGCTATGTGAGCCTTCCTGCCCTGACTGCCCGGCCATTTGTTCAGCAGCAGATCAGCCGCCTTGGCAACGCTGGTGACGACCTCCAGATAGCCGTCCTTTCTGCGGACGAACACTGGCTCATCAAAGGGCTTATCTAGGGGATCGAGACGCAACACACATACTCCAGCTGCGATTCAATGTGGTGGTAGCGATGCGGTTCCCGTTGAAATCCGTTCCGCATCTGTTCTAGTCTGGACGGATGCACCCGTTCAAGATGCCAGAGATCACCTATCCGCTGTCGATCGACACCATCGGCAAGCTGATCGTCACAGCCCATACGGTATGGGTGTATTGCAATGCCTACCAGTGCAATCACCGTGGCAGGCTCAACCTCATCCCTCTGGTCTACAAGCTTGGAGCAGACCATTCATGCATGGCGGACGATCTAAGGCCGCATGTGTTCTGCCCAAAATGCCGGGAGGCAGGTAAGCCAGACCGCAACATCAGTTTCAGCATCATGCCGCTGACTGCACCGCACTCGGAATGGCCGAAGCAGCAATTTGAGGCGGACGTGTTTAAACGGGCAAGGGGTTAGCTCTCTGCTGCTTTGCGGATCATGGCGCGGTAGCAATTTTCAGATCGCGACCCTCCCTTCGCGACGGCAAGAGCTTCCTGCGCTCCTTCAATCATACGCTTCATGCTCTCTCCTGTGTAGGGAAGGGGACTTCGCGCACTTCGATTCCGGCGGCACGGGCGCGCCTCACCATGTCAGCCGTCCCGCGACCACCGGGAAATGCTAGGACCAGATCGGGCTTTCCCTCATCGATCATACGTTGATTGCGGCGTGGGCCGGCTGAGCGATCGAGTTTGCCGTCTGGGTACCAGATCGCAGGATAAGCCTCGACAGGTCGCATAGACATGCCAGCCCAATAGTCCGCATGACGGTCAGCACCTGTCCTGCACGCACCGTGGATGAGTACCTTCAACTTCCGATCAATTGTGATCTCGTCCAGCGTGTCTCGGAGAAGCCTCACTTCCGATATCGCCTTGGCGCGGAAGCGAGGCAATTCTGCGGGACCGCACCACTTTGGTATCTCGCCAAAATCCCGACCGCCGCAGACTAGAACGCGCATTGCTGCCTCCAAACGGAACAGCCGGGGAACAGGCTGTGCCAATTCTGCGCCAACCACCTGTGCGTGGTCATGCATTGTTCTGCGTGGGCTTGGAGAATGGCGGGCGCAAAAGCCCTAGAAAATGGTGCTGCGAGAGAGGATTGAACTCTCGACCTCTCCCTTACCAAGGGAGTGCTCTACCACTGAGCTACCGCAGCGCGCCGGAGGTGGCCGGGCTTCTGCCACAACATCCGCCATAGTGCAAGCTTGCACGATCCGGCAAGGTCACACATATGCGGTGAAGCGCGGGTTGAGGCAGTGGCGAGGAACGGACGGCGCAGCATGAGCACGAAGCAGGACGATCGCGAACGCGCGCGCAAGGCGCGGCTGGCGGCGCAATTGCGCGCCAACCTGCAACGGCGCAAAGCGCAGATCCGCTCCCGCCGCGAAGGCGAGGCCGACCGGCGCCCGGAGGGGATCGCCGCCGCCGATCCCGACGAGAGGGCCGAACGCGAATCCTGACTATCCACAGACACAGAAGCCGACCATTTCCGTGAGAATGAAAAATGGTCTAGAGCAGCTCAAACCGATTTGCCGGCTGGGTCCGGCCTGAAAGCGACACTTCATGGACCGTATCCGCATCGTCGGCGGCAGCAAGCTGACCGGCACGATTCCGATCTCCGGCGCGAAGAACGCGGCTTTGCCGCTGATGATCGCCTCGCTGCTCACGCGCGAGACGCTGACGCTCGACAATGTGCCGCACCTTGCCGACGTGGAGCAGCTCATCCGCATCCTCGGCAATCACGGCGTCGACTATTCGGTCAACGGCCGCCGGCCGGGCGAGGCCGAGACCTATTCGCGCACCATCCATTTCACCGCCGGCGACATCGTCTCGACCACGGCGCCCTATGAGCTCGTGTCGAAGATGCGCGCGAGCTTCTGGGTCATCGGGCCGCTTCTGGCGCGCATGGGCGAGGCCAGGGTATCGCTGCCGGGCGGCTGCGCCATCGGCACGCGTCCGGTGGACCTGTTCATCGACGGCCTGCGCGCGCTGGGCGCCGAGATCGAGATCGAGAACGGCTATGTGCTGGCGAAGGCACCCAAGGGGCTGGTCGGCAACCGCTTCGTGTTCCCGAAGGTCTCGGTCGGCGCGACCCATGTGCTGATGATGGCCGCCACGCTCGCACGCGGCGAGACGGTGCTGGAGAACGCCGCGCGCGAGCCGGAGATCGTCAACCTCGCCGACTGCCTCAACGCCATGGGCGCGCGCATTTCGGGCGCCGGCACGGCGCGTATCGTCATCGAGGGTGTCGATTCGCTTTCCGGCGCCACCCATGCCGTCATTCCCGACCGCATCGAGACCGGCACCTATGCGATGGCGGTGGCGATGACCGGCGGCGACGTGCTGCTGGAACATGCGCGCGCCGACCTTCTGGAGGACGCGCTGGAGGTGCTGCGCCGCACCGGGGCGAATATCACCACGGTGAACTCCGGCATCCGCGTGCAGCGCAACGGCGGCGGCATCCAGCCGGTCGATATCACGACGGAACCCTTTCCCGGCTTCCCCACCGACCTGCAGGCGCAGTTCATGGGCCTGATGACGCGGGCCGAAGGCCGGTCGCGCATCACCGAGACCATCTTTGAGAACCGTTTCATGCATGTGCAGGAGCTCGCCCGCCTCGGCGCGAAGATCTCGCTCGCCGGCCAGACCGCGATCGTCGATGGCGTGACGCGCCTGAAGGGCGCGCCCGTCATGGCGACGGACCTGCGCGCTTCGGTCTCGCTCGTCATCGCCGGCCTCGCGGCCGAGGGCGAGACGGTCGTCAACCGCGTCTACCATCTCGACCGCGGCTTCGAGCGGCTGGAAGCCAAGCTTTCGGGCTGCGGCGCGACGGTGGAGCGACTTTCGGAGTAGACCCGGCCGGTTGCGCGCCCGCGCGAGAATGCCTAACAGGAAGGCTGTGCAACCCGACCCGCAACGAGGCGTTCCAGCCCCATGCAAGCCCTCCGCCTTCTGGCGCTCGACGAGCAGGATCTCGGCATCGTGTCCGCCCATGTGCAGGACGGGGTGCTGAAGGTCGGCGACATCGAATGGCTGCCCGGCGAAAAGCGCCTGATCCTGCCGATGAACCGTTTCGTCTGGGAAAAGAAGCGCGGCTGGTTCGCAATAGAGCATGAGCGCCGGCGCGCCGTCCTCTCCTTCGACCGCGTGCTCTCCGTGACGAGCGCGGCCATCGACCGCACGCAGGCCGATGACGTGCTCTCGCTGCTCGCCATCCGCTTCCTGCCGTCCGACGCGCCCGCCGGCACGATCGAGCTCGACTTCGCCGCCGGCGCGACCATGCGCCTCGGCGTCGAATGCATCGAGGCGCGGCTTGCCGACATCGGCGGCGCGTGGCGCGCCGGCTCCATGCCGAGGCACGACTGATGGCTATCTGGATCGATCGTTCGGCGGCGGATTTCGAAGACCGTTTCGCCACCTTCCTCACCACCAAGCGCGAAGTGTCGGAAGACGTCGATGCCGCCGTGCGCGACATCATCGCCCGCGTCCGGGCCGAGGGTGACGCGGCACTCATCGACTATTCGCGCCGCTTCGACGGCATCGACCTCGAAAGGACAGGCATCCGCGTCGATGCCGAAACGATCGCGCGCGCGGCCGACAGCGTCGATGCGAAGACGATGGATGCGTTGCGGCTGGCGCATGAGCGCATCACGCGCCACCACGAGAAGCAGCGGCCGAAGGACGAGCGCTATACGGATGCGCTGGGCGTGGAGCTCGGCTGGCGCTGGAGCGCCGTCGAGGCCGCCGGCCTCTATGTGCCGGGCGGCACGGCGAGCTATCCGAGCTCCGTGCTGATGAATGCGGTGCCGGCGAAGGTGGCCGGCGTGGAGCGTATCGTCATCACCGTGCCGGCGATGAAGGGCGCGATCAACCCGCTGGTGCTGGCCGCAGCACACCTGGCCGGCGTCACCGAGATACACCGCGTCGGCGGCGCGCAGGCCATCGCCGCGCTCGCCTACGGCACCGAGACCATCCGGCCGGTGGCCAAGATCGTCGGGCCGGGCAATGCCTATGTGGCGGCGGCCAAGCGGCGCGTCTTCGGCACCGTCGGCATCGACATGGTGGCCGGGCCGTCCGAAGTGCTCGTCATCGCCGACCGCGACAACGATCCCGACTGGATCGCCGCCGACCTCCTGGCGCAGGCCGAGCATGACACGGCGGCACAGTCGATCCTCATCACCGACGACCTCGCCTTCGGGCAGGCCGTGGAAGCCGCCGTCGCGCGGCAGATCCCGCGCCTTCCGCGCGCCGATACCGCCGCCGCGAGCTGGCGCGACTTCGGCGCGATCATCCTGGTGCCGGACCTTGAGGCAGCACTGCCGCTCGCCGAGCGCATCGCCGCCGAACATCTGGAGATCGCCGCGGCGGACGCCGAGGCGCTAGCCGCGCGGGTGCGCAATGCCGGCGCGATCTTCATCGGCCGCTACACGCCCGAAGTGATCGGCGACTATGTGGGCGGGTCGAACCATGTGCTTCCGACGGCGCGCTCGGCGCGCTTCTCGTCCGGCCTGTCCGTGCTCGACTTCATGAAGCGCACCTCGCTGCTGAAGCTCGGCGCCGACCAGCTGCGCGCGCTCGCGCCGGCGGCGATCACGCTGGCCGAGGCCGAGGGGCTCGACGCGCATGCGCGCTCCGTGGCGCTGCGGCTGAACATGTAGGCGTACCGGCCCATGTCGCGCGGTATCTTCCCCAGGACTGCCGGCTCCTGCCCTTCGCCGTATCCCGATGCGTCGGCTCCGTCAGGTACCCCCACCCCTCACCCCTCCCCACAAGGGGGAGGGGGACGTCGGCGGCAACGCCTTTCCTTCATACAGCGGAGGAAGCGCGGTAATCTTGCGGAATACCCCTCCCCCTTGTGGGGAGGGGTGAGGGGTGGGGGTCCTTCCAGCCGCGATCCTGACAGGTGCCTCCCATGACCACCGCCGCCCCCCGCGCCCGGCTGGTCGACGTGGCGCTCGACGAATCCATCGGGCGCTCCACGCCCGATGTCGAGCATGAGCGCGCGGTGGCGATCTTCGACCTGATCGAGGAGAACAGTTTCCGGCCTGTGGGCGACGATGGCGGTCCGTACCGGCTCAAGCTGTCGCTGGTCGATGCAAAGCTGATCTTCTCGGTCTCGCGCGAGGACGGAACGCCCGTCGTGACGCATATCCTGTCACTGACGCCGTTCCGCCGCATCGTGAAGGACTATTACCTCATCTGCGAAAGCTATTACGAGGCCATCCGCAGCGCCACGCCGAGCCATATCGAGGCGATCGACATGGGCCGGCGCGGGCTTCACAACGAAGGCTCGCAGACCCTGCGCGACCGCCTGTCCGGCAAGATCGAGATCGATTTCGACACTGCCCGCCGGTTGTTCACGCTGGTCTGCGTCCTGCACTGGCGCGGGTGACGGCGATGGCCGGCGGTGGGGGCAGGGTGGTTCCGCCGGGCAAGCCGTCCCGCGGCATACCGGCGTCGGTGCTCTTCCTGTGTGGCATGAACGCGGTGCGCTCGCCCATGGCCGAGCAGATCGCGCGGCAGATGCTGCCGCGCGACATCTTCGTCGCCTCGGCGGGCGTGCGACCGGGCGAGCGCGATCCCTTCGTGGATGCCGTACTGGCCGAGAAGGGGCTTTCGCTGGGCACGCGCGAGCCGCGCCTCTTCGACGAGCTGGAGGATTCCTATTTCGACCTGATCGTGACGCTGGCGCCGGAAGCGCACCATGCCGCGCTCGAACTGACCCGCTCGCTCTCGGTCGAGGTGGAATACTGGCCGACCGCCGATCCCACCAGCGCCAGCGGCACGCGCGAGCAGATTCTGGCGGCCTATCGCGATGTGCGCGACCGGCTGGAGGCGCGCATCCGAGCGCGCTTCGTAGAGACCGAAACGATGCCCGTCCGCAAATAGCTTGTTCCAGCGCGGCCATTCATATAGGTTCCGCGCGCGATCCGGCCGCCTGCGCCGGACGATTTCCCTATCGAAGGTATCGGATGCCGAAAGAAGAAGTACTGGAATTTCCAGGCGTGGTGACGGAATTGCTGCCCAATGCGATGTTCCGCGTCAAGCTGGAGAACGAACACGAGATCATCGCCCACACCGCCGGCCGCATGCGCAAGAACCGTATCCGCGTGCTCACCGGCGACAAGGTGCTGGTCGAGATGACGCCGTACGACCTGACCAAGGGTCGCATCACATACCGCTTCAAGTAGGCGACGGCACGACCGGCGCGCCGGCAGGATTGCGATGAGCCTTTCCCGGAAACTGGTGCTGGCCTCGGGGTCGCCGCGACGGATCGAACTGTTGCAGCAGGCCGGCATCGAGCCCGACCGCCTCATCCCCGCCGATCTCGACGAAACGCCGCTCAGGGCCGAGCATCCCGGCTCGCTGGCGAAGCGCCTGTCGCGCGCCAAGGCAGAGCGGGCGCTGGAGATCTTCCGCAAGGACCCGGACGAAGGCGAGCCCTATATCGTGGCCGCCGATACGGTGGTGGCCGTGGGGCGCCGCATCCTGCCCAAGGCAGAGCTTGCCGAAGAAGCCTTCAAGTGCCTGCAACTTCTCTCCGGCCGCGCGCATCGCGTCTATACCGGCATCTGCCTGATCCCGCCGTCGGGCAAGGTGCGGCAGAAGCTGGTGGAAACGCGCGTACGCTTCAAGCGCCTTTCGCGCGGCGAGATGGACGCCTATCTCGCCTCGGGCGAATGGCGCGGCAAGGCGGGCGGCTACGCCATCCAGGGGCTTGCCGGAAGTTTCGTGGTCAAGATCGTCGGCTCCTATACCAATGTGGTCGGCCTGCCGCTGCACGAGACGGTGAACCTGCTCACCGCGGACGGCTACAACGTGCATTCCCGCTGGCAGCCGGCGCAGACCGGGGCGGAGGCGTGACATGGCGGGCGTGAACGAAAAGGTGACGCCGCTGCGGCCGCGCCGCCCTTGCCCCGAATGCGGCAAGCCTTCCACGCGCGAGAACTATCCCTTCTGCTCGGCCCGCTGCAAGGACATCGACCTCAACCGCTGGCTTTCCGGTCGCTATGTGCTGCCCGGCGCCGAAGAGGATGCGGGCGAGGATTCCGCCGCCGAATCCGATGCTTCCACCAAGCGTGAAGAATAGTCGAAAAACGCGTCATGCCGCGCTGGACAGGCGAAGATCCCATGCTATAACCCACGCGCTTTCGCGGCGGTGAACCAACCCCGCAGCGACGCCCGGCCCGACCGGGCAAGCGTGCCCAGGTAGCTCAGTTGGTAGAGCATGCGACTGAAAATCGCAGTGTCGGTGGTTCGATTCCGCCCCTGGGCACCATTCCATTGGAAATAGTATAATAAAATCAGTATCTTGCGGGAAATAGGGTGGAGCTAGTCCACCCTGTGGCCCACCTTCATCACTTCGATGGAACCCCATCGATCCACGCCGCCGCCTTCGCCTTCACTGCCGCGCCTTCCGCCGACTTGGCCGACAGGGACATGATCCGGGCAGCTATCGCATCCGGCACCGCGCTCGCCTCCTGAACTTCCTGATCCTCGACCGTCACAGCCACGCCGTCAGGTATCGCCTCGATCCGCGTCCGCGCGATCCCCACGGCCTCGTCCAGCAGCGGCCCAAGCGCTGTCAGTTCTTCGTCGTCGGTCATAATGCCCCCATCAGATCAACAAGACCGGCAGGAGCCTACAGCAGCGCGGCGCGCATGTGGACAAAATCACAACGACGATGCGCCGGGCCGCAACATTTGACCGCGCCCCATCGCTGGCATAATCTCGGCCATGTCTTGGCGGCGACTTTATCGGGATTGGACCCGTGACAAGATCGCCCGTGCTGTCTGGTTGTGATGTTCCGTCATCGCGACTGCCACCGGCAACAGATGGTGCGGTTTCGCCGCCAAGGCTGACAGAGCACGCCACAATCAGGCTGTGCGGCTCAGCCGATAGCCCATCGAGTAGATCGCGCTCTCGATCCCGTACCCGGTGCCGCGCAGCTTCCTGCGCAGGTAATGCAACGTGACCTTGAAACAGGTCGCCGGATCATCGGGCAGATCGCCATCGCTATACATGGCCGTGATGATCGCGGCGGTAGAAACCGGCTCGCCCTTTCCGCGCCAAACCGCTTCCAACAGGCGGCGCTGCAATGGCGCGGCACCGATGGCAAGCGCGACTGCATCGGCGTCAGGGTCATGCGCAGGTCGATGACAGCAGGCGCAGACGATCACCGCCCGCCTCCTTGGAGGTCAAGCCGCCAACCGTGCACCCGGCCATCGTGAAGCAACGCGACACCGAAGCGCCGCAGCCGCTCATTCGATGCGGCGACTGCCTCACGAAGCTCTCGATACATGCGACTAGTCGAAGGCCCGCCGTCAGGATCGTCGGCATAGATCGCATCGAATAGAGCCGTCGCCGTCACCGGCAGACCGCGCGCCGCCCATGCCGTGCGCAGCACCGCAGCACCGTGCCCGACGATACCGGATTGCTCCAGCAGATCATCCAGCGGCGGAACAGCAATCGGCTGCTTGCAGCAGGGACATGCGGTCAGGGGATCGGCCATGCAGCTACCGTGAGGGTCGCGAGGGCAAGAGCGAACAAGGCAATCTCAGCGATAGCCACGACGCTTTGCCTCGGATATGGCTTTGCGGATTAACCTTGGGTCGTTCCCCGCGCCAGTCGCTTCAAGCGACTGGATCGTGCCGGGAGCAATCATTTCGAGATCGCTAATGAACGCCCGCGCTGCATTCAAATCGGCGTCGGTAACACCCTCGTCAGCCAGAACGGCCATGGTGGAGGTGTAGGCCGCCTCCAGCTTTTCGGCTGAAACTGGCCCTGCGACCGTGTTGCCCTGATGCTCGCGCACGATGTCCAGCGCCTCGCGCACGTCATCGGATGACGCGCCAGCCGCCCGAAAATCAGCCACCAGCGCCTCGCCTGCCGCCTCCAATTCATGCGCGCGCTCTATGTCTCCGTCTGCGATTGCCGATTGAGCGAACCCCGACATGAAATCTTCAACCGGCTTCGCGTCGAACTGGGCCGCATCCTCCTTGAACAGCTTCTCGGCAGCATCGGCTTCGGGATCATGACCGGCAGGAGGGCAAGCCTCGCCACCCACTGCCCCCTTCGCCTCGCTGGGGAACATGGTAGCGGCGGCGCGGGCACCATCGTCCTGCCGGTGCTGCCCCATCAGGCGTTGCTCGGCGGCGGCGTGGTGCGCCTTGAACCATTCCGGTGGCTGCGACGACGTAGGTGCATCGTTCGGAAAGAGAATGTGCGCGGCGTCGGTACTCATGCTGCGATCTCCTTTTCAACTTCGTTGATGAGAAAGCCCCACGCAGTCGCAGCCATGTCGGCAGTGGAACGCTTGTCGTGCCTGAAATTTTCCCGGCCCTGCGCGAAGGCGTGAATGCAGTCGATAGCGTGGCCGGAAAGACCCTTGCGACCTACCACTGCACCGGGGGGCGTCACCCGCGCGGCACGCAGGCTGCCCCATATGGCCGCCTCTGTGGCGTCTAGCTCGGGCAGCAGCGCCTTGAGCGCGGCGATCAGGTCATCGACCCGCTGCGCCGTGTCGAGCAGCTTAGCGACGTTCTGGCGGGCAGCTTCCAGAGCCTTCGCCCGTTCTTCCACTTCTGCGGCAGCAGCGGCGGCGGCTTCGGCTTTCGCGGCCTTGTCGGCGGCACGTTCGAGGATGCGCCGCTCCACGTTCAGCCGCTCGATTTTCGCATTGGCTTCGGCAGCACGTTTGCCCGCGCCATCGACGCCCGCGACCGCTTCGCCGGCGAACTTGTCGAAATCGCTTTCAGCATCGGCCAGCGCCACATCGAGCCCCGCGATCTTTTCGCGGATTTGTGCGCTGGTCGGCGCGGCGTTTTGAGGTTTCGTCATCATTGGGTCCATCTGATTGTGGTTCATTCGTACGAGCCGTAGGTGGGATCGTATTCAACTTCGGCCTTCCCAACTTCTTCCGGCCAGAGCATCGACCGATAGGGAGCGGCAAGCGGCTTCGCGGCGATGATCGTATCCGACCCCGGCGCGGTGGGAGGCTCAGGTGGCGGCGCAGGAGCCTCCTTGGAAGGCGTCGGCGCGGTGGAAGGACCAGCGTTGACCGGCAGGGAGGCAGGCTGCAACGGCGCGGCCTCAATCCGCTCCCGTGATTTTGCACGTGCGAGCCGGTCAGCCAGCCCCTCGTAAACGTCGTGTTTCAGCAGGTCCTGAAACGCGTTGACGAGCACATGCTTGCCTATAAGCTCCGTGCGGCGAACGCGGCTGTCTATTTTGAGCTTACGCGTATGTCCGACTACGTTCCCTTCGGCGTCGCGTTCCTCATAGGTGTCGATGGCTTGCACCAGCCCTTGCCGCCACACTTCGGGCCAGTCGTGAATTTTCTTCAACTCGCCCGTTTCGCGGTCGTACAGGTCGGCAATATCGGCAGTCGCTTCGGCAACAAGCCGCTTCAAGACCCAAATCGCGTCAATCCTTGTGCGCCGGGAGCGCTCGACCTTTGCCGCATCGATGGCCGTGGCGATTTCGGAGTTTTCGAGAAGGCGCGGCCCCTGTTGGTTAGCTGTGCGCTCAGAGTAACCCGCGCGTATGGCAGCCTTTGTCGCGTTGAGATCGACAAGGTATTCCTGCACGAACTGAACCTGTTTCGGTGTGAGTGCCATTCCGAACCCGCAAACCAACTTTCACCAACGTGTACCGCCAGAATGGTTGACACGAAAAATCGGCCCGCCCTTGCTTTGGGTGAGAGGGACCAATTTGCCTCAAATACCGCACGCCAAATTGAGGCTTAGGTAGCTAAGTGCCAGCTATCAGCCGGGAGGTGGGGCGCAATTGAGAGGCACTGATGCGATCAGATTTCGCGCAAGCGAGGGAATTTCTCGAACATGCTTGGCTTCGGCTTTCCGGGGAAGATGAAACGAGCGTTGCCGGGCGAGAGGCGCTTGAACTACTCATCGAGGCGTTCGCAACTGCGGAGTTCACGAAGCATCGACAAGGTGCCGAGGTCATCGCGTTTAGAAAGAGGCGGTGAGGTCACAGGATAGGCGCGGCAGTGCGAAGGCGGGGGCGCTTATCCTTGCCGGTCGGCGCTGCGGTACCGGCAGAAGGAAGGGCGTGACGGTCGAGCCTCAGCGCACCGTTGCGAAGGTGGAATGGGTTGGAACCGGTTCCGACGCATTTCCAACACTTCCCGGAGGAGGTAACGTATACGTCAAAATTAAGGGGGGTTCCGGCTACTTTAATAGAATAACCCCTTCCACCCCTTCCACCGGTTCCAAGCCTTGTATTCCAAGGGATTGCGACGGAAGGGGTTGATCGGAGAACCAATTCCACCCCTTCCAGAAGTGGCGTTGAAGCGGGTATATATGCGGCCAAAGTGGAAGGCCTTCCCAAGTTTGGAAGGGGTCCACGAAGGCGGAACCTCTTCCGGCTCAATCCCATCCGTCGAGATAGGTGATCTGCTCATCGGGGGGTGGATCGCCATGCTTCCACCACGGAGCCGAGGGATCGCCGCGAACCCATGCGATGGCTTTCTTCCCGTCAGGCCCCCTGATGCCGCTGTCTTTCCGCTCAAATCCCATGCCGGTCATAGCGGCGCGCATATGAGCATGATGGGCCTTAGTGAGCTTGTTGACGCTCTCCGCATCCCCAATCCCAACCAGTCGCCAAACGTCGGCCACCTTAATCTTGAGCGGCCCATCCGGCACCCGCGTTTCCAAGATTTCGAGCCAAGGTCCGAAATCCGACGCCTCACGCGCCACGTCAGCCGCAGCGGCTTTTAATGCCGGGTCATCGAGCCAGAGCCGTTCGGAAGGCTCCGCCTGCACGGCTTCTGCCCACAACTGGTCACGCATGGCGGCTATCCCGGCAGGATCGGCCTTCGTGACACCCACGATCCAGAACCTTCGATTGCCGGTTGTGTCCGTCAGATAGCGGCTTTCATTCGTGGTCCCGAACAGCACGAACTGCCGTGGTCGCGTGACAGCGTAGCGACCATATGCAAGCCGCGCCTTGTCGCGCACCGTGGTGATAAACGATTTCACACGGTTTGTGTCGCGCTTCCCCATGCCGTCGAGTTCCGGCATTTCGACAATCCACGCGCCCGCCGTTTTTTCGATGGTGACTTTGGGGTCCGCGCCGACTTCAAGCTGATCGGTGAACCATGCAGGATCAGGGCACAGCGCGAGAATGCCCGACGATTTTCCCATGTCTTGCGCACCTTGAAGCACGAGCATGGCGTCGAATTTGCAACCCGGTTGCATAACGCGGCGCACAGCAGCGCAGAGGATTTTCCGCCCGAATGCACGGTTGAGCGGCGTATCATCAGCCCCGAAGTAATCCACCAGCCATCCGTTTAATCGCTCCACATGGTCTGCCCCCTGAAAAGTGGTCCTCCCTGAAGTAGGCTATTGAGCCGTTGGAGAGGACGTTTGAATGCCCCAGAAGAAGCATAAGCCCGAAGAGATCGTCGCGAAGCTGCGCCAGGTCGA